>Ga0137409_10002428_pt1 | contig 19963 bp, 15 predicted proteins | sample CZODoug1_16funga_FD_122059 | JGI IMG/M metagenome (GOLD analysis project Ga0137409, IMG submission 122059) | Vadose zone soil fungal communities from Angelo Coast Range Reserve, California, USA - CZODoug1_16fungal (Hybrid Assembly) | ecosystem: Environmental > Terrestrial > Soil > Vadose zone... | reverse complement strand
AAATTATCGCAAGACACTTGGGAGGAACTCTCATGAAATACGGGACTTGTTTGAGTCTGCTGGCCGGATTGCTATCGCTTACTGTTCCGAACGCGAACACCTGGGCACAATCCACGGCTCAGATCAGCGGCAACGTGACCGATCGCAGCGGTGCGGTGCTGCCCGGAGTCGAAGTCACTGTTACACAAACCGACACGGGTCTTCTGCGCAGCGTCGTATCCAATGAGACCGGCTCGTACGTAATGCCGAACCTGCCGGTCGGTCCTTATCGGTTGGAAGCGGCCCTGCCGGGATTCCGCACGTATGCACAAAGCGGAATCATCCTGCAGGTCGGTGCAAATCCGGTCATCAACATCGCTCTGGACCTGGGTCAACTTTCCGAGACGGTCGAGGTGCAGGCGGACGCGGCACTGGTGGAAACCCGGAGTACGGGTGTCGGCCAGGTGATCGACAACCTTCGCGTCACCGAGCTGCCGCTTGGTGGGCGCCAGCTAACCGAGCTGATCATTATCTCGGGTGCTGCTGTGGGTGGCGGGACGCAAAACACGCCGCGGAACTATCCCACGGATATTATTTCTGTCGGTGGGGGAACGAACGACGGCCTCTCATTCATGTTGGACGGAGGAATACATAACGATCCGTATGGCAATCAGGCTCTACCGCTGCCATTCCCCGATGCGATACAGGAGTTCAAGGTCGAAACCAGCGCTGTACCCGCCCAATACGGGTTCCACGCGGCCGGCGCAGTGAACGTGTTGACGAAAGCAGGGACCAACGCCCTTCACGGAAGCCTCTTTGAATTCGTGCGTAACAAAATATTCAATGCGCAGAGCCCGTTCGCGTCCGAAAAGAACGGGCTGAAGAAAAACCAGTTTGGCGGTGTCGCCGGCGGACCAATTGTCTCGAACAAACTGTTTTTCTTTGGCGGATACCAGGGAACGATCGAACGCTCGGTACCCCTGGCGCTCGTCGCCTACGTACCAACGCCACAGATGCTCTCCGGTGACTGGACCACCTTCGCGTCAGCACAGTGCCAGGGCGCCGGGGCGCTCACGTTGAGGCCGCCGTTCGTGAATAATCGGATCAACCCCAGTCAGTTCTCTCCGGCGGCAGTGGTCCTGGCGACAAAATATCTCCCGGTTTCGAACGACCCATGCGGGAAAGTGAGTTTCGGTCGAAAGAGGAATCTTGACGAGCATTTCATCCTGGGGAGGATCGACTTCCAACAAAGCGCGAAAAACTCGCTGTTCGGGCGTTATGAGGTGGCATACCTGGATCAACCCTCCGACTATGATGGCAAGACCGCGATTTCGGCGAGCGAACCGGACTATTACCGGCACGCCAAGTCGTTTGTGCTGGGCGACACGTATTCGATCAGCCCCAACATGGTGAGTTCCTTCCGCGGAAACGTCCTTCGCACGGTCAACGACAAAAAACTGAAGCACGACTTGTTCAGCTTCCCTGACCTCGGAGTAAAGATGCCTTACTACCCGCCGAACACAACAAAGCAGACGCGGCTCACGGTGACAGGCCAGTTCGACGCGGATATGAGCGCGGCCGGTATTACGAACTCGACGGTCTATCAGTTGTCCGATGATCTCAGTTGGGTTCGCGGAAACCACCAGATCGGGTTTGGCGCGGTGCATATCCATAACATGATGAACTACACCTCCAGCACACAGGCCGTGGGTGCGTTCAACTTCAACGGCGCGGCCCTGCTGAATCCGCTGGCAGATCTGATGTTGGGAATGGCCAACACTTTTACTCAGAGCAGAATTACGAACCAGTACTACCGGCAGAATTTTCTCGCTACCTATTTGCAAGACACCTGGAAGGCAACCTCCCGCCTTACGGTGAACGCCGGACTGCGGTTTGAGCCCTTTTTCGCGCCATACGACAGCGGCGGAAAAGGTGCGTTCTACAGCAGGGAGCGGTTCGACCATGGCATCAAGAGCACCATATACCCGAACGCTCCAGCCGGTATCTACTTCCAGGGTGAGGGCGGGATTCCCGACAGCCTCGCCATGACGTCGAGCGCATGGAAACATTTCGCGCCACGACTGGGAATTGCGCTGGATCCGAATGGTAACGGTCTCATGATAATTCGGGCGGCTTATGGAATCTTTTACGATGCGCCACACCTGCACCAGTATGGCGGTCGCCGCGACACGGCGCCCAAAGGCGCGCAGATTGTCGTGAACAGCCCGTCTTTTGACGATCCGTGGGCGAGTTTTCCCGGTGGAAATCCTTTTCCGATTCCCCTGGATAAATCCTCGCCGTTCCCATTGGCCGGCCGTTACACGATCTTTCCGTGGGAGATGAAAAAGCCCTACATCAATCAATGGAATCTGAGCATTCAGAAACAATTCGGAGCGAATTGGCTCATTACCGGAAACTACATCGGCAGCAATGTGATTCACATGATGTACCGGTATGAGGCGAATCCCGCCGTCTTCGTTCCCGGAGTCGGCGACGCAAGTCGGAACTGCTTCCTTGACGGCGTAAGGGTCCCGTATACGGTAAACCCAGGTGCCGCTTGCTCCACAACCGGCAACACGAACTCGCGGCGCGTGCTAAACCTGGCGAACCCGGCCGTGGGGCAGTATTACGCCAACATCGTGTATGGCGACGACGGCGCCACGCGTACTTACAACGCAATGGTGCTTCAACTCTATCGCCGGCGCGCCAAGGGCCTCACGATTCAAGCAAATTACACCTGGTCGCACGGCATTGATGACGGTTACAACGACGTTATTCAGAACAGCGGGGGTCAGACCCAGGAGCGCCGTCGAGCAAACCGCGGGAATTCTGAATTGGACCGCCGCCATAACTTCAATATGTCGACCGTTTATGAAATGCCGCAGTTTTCCCACCAGGGAGCACGCATTCTTGCGAGTGGTTGGCAGATCTCGGGAATCGTGCGAATCCTGTCGGGCCCGTATCTGACCATCTCCTCCGGTACCGACACCGCGTTAACAGGCACAGACGACCGAAGACCAAACCAGGTGCTCGCCTCGCCTTACGCTGCAACAAAGACCATCGACCAGTGGTTCAACCCCGCGGCCTTCGCACGGCCGGCCACGGGTACCTATGGGACTATGGGCGGGAGGAATGTTGTAGGTCCGGGAAGCATCCGCATCGACATGGGCTTGACACGGAAATTCCGAGTACGTGAGAAGCAGACCCTGGAGTTCCGAGCCGAAGCGTTCAACATGCCGAACCACTTTAATCCTCCTATTCCCGAGGTGAATCTAAACAGCTCGGTCTTCGGCAAGAGCGTACCAGGAGGAGCTGGAGCTCCGCTGGGCTTCTCCGCAGGCCAGGAGCGGATCATGCAGATGGCGCTGAAGTACGTATTCTGAACTTATTCCTGCAAGTGGATAAAGTTCGCAGTTCTTTGGCCAAATTTGTGCAAGCGGTATTCCTTGACACTTAAGAATGAGGGGTCTATAACTTTGGTCAATCCGTCATTTTGTCGATAAATGAGTGCTCGAGCAGAAACGCCAAAAAATTCGGAAATTCGGAGGAACTGATGCAACCCGCGAAGTTGGTTCTAACGACCGTGTTGGTGTTGTGTCTGACGCTCGTCGTCACGGCACAGCTACCTCAGAAGGCCCCGCCGCAACCGGTCCTGCAGCAGGATCAGGATCGCATCGAAGCAGCACACAGTGAATTGTTGAATGCGAAAGATAAGGCCGCCGAAGCCAGCAAGCTCACTTCAGCCGTGGCTCCAGCGTTGCCGGATGCCGCCGCATCGTCGGCACCGATACCACGAAAGAATTTCATCGACGAACACATCTTTGGACGGATCGAGAAGGACAACATCCCGCACGCACCCCTCGCCAATGACGAGGAGTTTTTGCGAAGGGTGTATGTGGATGCCATCGGCTTTTTGCCGACCCCCGAGAAGATCCGTTCGTTCGTCGCCGACAAGGATCCGAACAAGCGCGATAAGGTGATCGACTCTCTGATCGGCACCGAGGAATTCGCCGACCAGTGGGCCTACTACTACGGGGAACTCTTCAGGACGCGAGCCGCGTCTTTCCATTATTGGACCAAAGCATGGCTCAAAGTGGATCGGCCGTATAACGAGGTCTTCGCGGACATGATGACGCCCACCACCAAGAATTCGAGGGGTCTGCCGACAGCCATGACCATTTTTGATCCAGTCGGCCAAACTGCGGCCCGCGATGGGTCGTTTACCGATCGCAACAATTACAGGGGTCTGAACCGTCTGGACTGGATTGACGGGATGACGACCGAGATCGGGCGCGTGTTCCTGGGCGTGAGCATCGAGTGCTTCTCTTGTCATAACGGCGCGGGCCACACCGACAGCTTCAATATGTTCCTCGGCAGCAGGAAGAGGACCGACTTCTGGCAGCAGGCGGCGTTCTTTGGAAGGATGAGGAGCATCGGAAGCAGCGACGGCAGCGGCCGCAACTTTTATGGCGAGCAAGCCCAGGTGGACGACCTCGCTCCCGGATATAACACAGGAGACGACTGGCCCTACTATACTCCTGCGGAGGGTCGTTTCCCGCGCGATGGCAAGAGCTACGAACCTGCGTTTATCCTGACCGGAGAGAAACCGAAACCGGGTGAGGATCCTCGCAAGGCTTTAGGCCGCATCTTGCCGAGTCACATCCAATTCGCGCGCGCGGCGGTCAACAACGTTTGGGCCAAGTTGCTGGTCGTCGGTTTGGTCGAACCGACCGACGGTTTCGATCTGAACCGGCTGGACCCGAAGAATCCACCGCCGAAGCCGTGGACACTACAGCCGGCCAATCCCGAGTTGTTGCAGGCGCTGGCCGAAGACTTCCGTGCGAATAATTACAGCATCCAGCACGTGATCAAGACGATCATGAAATCGAATGCGTATCAACTTTCCACCAGCTTCCGGGGCGAGTGGAAGCTTGCCTACATTCCCTACTTCGCGCGCCGGTTCGTCCGTGTTTTGACGCCGCCAGAGGCTGTTGACATGGTGGCCCAGGCAACGGACCTCCCGTTCGAGATTAAGGAAGTTCGAGGCACGGTCGGTAATCGCGCGGAGAAGCTGGAAGTGCCCTTCCACTACGTCAGCCAGTTGTTCGACCCCGTATCCGTCAAGGGCCTCGAGAGACCCGGCTCTGAGAATCTGCAGATCTATGCGTTCATGCAGGCCTATTACCAGGCTGAGCGTACAACCCCACCGATCGACAAGAACGTCGCCACTCCGGTGCAGGCGATGATGATGATGACGTCGCCGCTCGTCCAAAAACGCGTAAAGGCGGAAGGGACGACGCGCGTCGCCAAATTATTGCAGGCCGGGAAATCGGACGACCAGGTGATTGAGGAACTGTTTTTGGCGACGCTGTCACGCCACCCCAAAACCGACGAAGTGGACGTGGCAAAGCGTGTGATCGCAAAAGACAGGACAATCGGCTTTGAGGACATTCAATGGGCGCTCCTGAACACGACGGAGTTCTTAGTCAATCATTAATTAATGAAGTGATCGAGGTTCTTCAAATTTGAAGTGAGGGAAAAAACCATGGTAAAGAGACTAGAAGAGATGAGCCGTCGCGAATTGCTGAAATTATTCGGCATCAGTGTCGGCGCCGTTATCGCGGACTCCGCGGCATGGCCGCGCAACGTGCAGGCACAGTCTAAGAAGATCACGCCTCGGGGCACCGCGCGCAACGTGATTTTTATCCAAAATTGCGGTGCGATGAGTCAGAACGAGACCTTCGATTTCAAGGAAACCAAGTGGACGGCAAAAGACCTGAACATCCAGAAGGTCAATTCCGAGTTCCTGATATCCAAAACCCTCTTCCCGCAATATGAGAGGTGGGCGCCAAAAGCTGCGGTAGTTCGCACGCTGTGGGAAAACTCGCTGGTGCACTTCACCGGCATGTACCACTCGCAGGCGGGCCGTGCCTTTAACCCGGCGATTATTCGGGAAGTTCCGGCCTTCGGCAGCGTTGTCGCTTACGAACTGGAGAAGGAGCGTAAACCGTCCGACACGTTCCCGACATATATGAGTGTCGATTTGTGGAACACAAGATGTCCTCAAATCGGATCGGGAATGTTGCATCCCAAGTTTGCCGGACTCGACCTGAACACCTCCACGGTATTCGACAGCTTCGCTGGGGGCGATGCAAAAGCCGAGGTGGATTTGGCCAGACGCTGGGAAGTGCTCAACAGGATTTCGGAGGCTTCACCCTCAGGCAGTGGTAACTCGCTTGGCGGGAAAGCCGACGAGTACGGCGCGCACTACGAGTATGCCTACAAGATTCTGATGGATCCACGGTTCAAGAAAGTGCTGAACGTGACCGACGAAGAAAGGCAGCGTTATGGCGTAGACAAAGACAAGGGCACTTGCAAACTCGGCCTCGCGATGCTGCTCGCACGGAATGTCCTCGCCAGCGATGCCGGTACGCGATTTATGTGGGTCTCCAATGCCTACAACGGAAACAACGGCGCGGCCGACAACCACGATCAGATCTACGGCCGTGGCGCGTTGGCTCCGAGAGGTTTCCTGCTGCCCATATACGATAGCGTGCCCAGGTTGGATGCAGCCGTCGGCAGCCTCATCGAGGATCTTTCGAAGATGCCGGGCAAGGAACCGGGAAAGACCATGCTGGATGAGACCATGGTTGTTATCGGCCATGAATTCGGGCGCACTCCCGACATGAATTTGAACTTCGGCCGCGATCACTGGGGTCCCGCTTATACCGATGTGTTCATTGGCGGCGGCGTGAAGCCGGGCCGGATGATCGGCAAGACGGAGGGCGGCAAGTCCATCGATCATGGTTGGGCCTACAAACAACAACCCATGAAGGACCACGTGACGGCGACGGTCTACTCGGCGCTGGGGATCGACTACAGCAAGAAGTTCGAAAAGACGCCGTCGGGTCGCGCGTATGAATACCAGCAGACGGCTCCCCTGGGAGGTCCTTCGTTTATTCCGCTGACCGACATCGCGGAGCTGTTTGTTTAGGGTCGATTCGGATGAGAATTGATTAATGATTAGTGTTTTAATGATTGATGTGTTCATTAATCATTAATCAATTCTCAGGCTGCATCGATTGTTGAAGAACAAGAGAAGAGTATGAACAAAAAAGTTCTATTCACCATTCTCTGCCTGCTTTGCGCCGCGGTGCCACTCGCGGCGCAAACCGCAGCGCCGGAAAACATGGTTCAGATCCCTGCTGGCAAGTTCTGGATGGGTCGCGCCTATACGATCTACACTGATTCAGCAGACCTTGTGCCAATAGACAAGCTGGACGACCGGCCTGCTAACAATATTCATCTGGATGCCTTCTACGTCGACAAGTACGAGGTAACCAACGCCGAGTATACGAAATTCCTTCAGGCAACGGGCGGCAAGCCGCCGTGGCATTGGCCTCAAGGCAAGATCCCGGACGGAAAAGAAAAGTTACCCGTTTACAATGTTAACTGGTTCGAAGCGACTGCCTACTGCAAGTGGGCCGGCAAACGTTTGCCAACGGAAGCCGAGTGGGAGAAAGCGGCGCGAGGCGGACTCGACCGGAATCACTACGCGTGGGGAGACGCCGATTATATCGATACCAGTGAAAAGTACATCCAGCCGCCACAAGCGGCTGGACGCACCACCGCCGATCCCGTGCCGGCAAACCTCGATGGCACCGACGCGAAGCCAGTCGGGTCCTACAAGCCCAACGGTTATGGTCTCTACGACATGATCGGAAACGTCCGCGAGTGGGTCAATGACTGGTATGACATCAATTACTACGCGTTCATGCCGAAAACGAATCCACAGGGGCCAGAGACCGGAAAATATCGAGGCGTTCGAGGCTCGGGTTGGCTCGATGCGCCCCCGAATACCGTTGGCGGGCCTTCCGATAACAACACGGTAGATACCCGGGACTTCAGCGATCCGGACCTCCGTGCCACGACGATTGGTTTTCGCTGCGCGAAATAAGGAAGTTTGTCTGCGTAAGCCAGTTCGTAGATTTGAACTCCCCTCCTCGACTGAGGAGGGGAGTGTCAAACTGTAAACCATTTAGTTCAAGGAAATTTTTATGCGCCGACTGATTGTTATTTTCGTTTTGATTTTAATCACCTTAGTGGCTCTTGAGTTTCAAGCTCAAACTCCGCAGACTCCGCGGCCTCCGCAGACTAAGGCTCCACCGGCTCAGACTCCGAAGCCTCCGCAGACTCCGCCGCCAGCTCAGACTCCGCGGCCTCCACAGACGCAGACTCCGCCGCCGGCTCAGACTCCTCCTCCACCGGCTGCGCAGACTCCCCCCCCAACGGCCGCCGCCAAACCTTCTGGACCCGACCCACTACAGCTGGCTGAGGATTGGTTGGTCCGCCTGAATAACCTCTCCAAGTGGACCTTGACCTTTGAAGGAAAGGAAGTGGGACGCGAGGATCTTGTCAATAAAATGATGGAGCTGTACGCGCCAGATGTCGTTGCGGAAGTAGCGCCGCATGACGACGAACAGATAGGACCGGTTATCCTTCGCGGCAGCGCGAATGTTCGGAAGTGGGTCGATAAGATTTCCAGAACCCAAGTCAGGCTTCTCTACATCCAAAGACGCCAGACGAAGAAGCAATTCGAAGGAACGAAGCTGATTTACTCCACGCCCCTGCCCTGGGGCGGAGTGGGCATGTCCTTCGAGATCATCGCTGCCTGGTCCCGGCGTGAGGATCGTCGAAAGTTTACAGGGCCGGGCACGGTGTTCTTGCAGTATAACGCCGATGGAAAAATCGACCGTCTGCGCCTTTACGTGAGCGAGATCTCTGAGGTCACAGCGTTATAGCGAGCAGCAGGAATGGACATCCTTGCGTTACTTCGCCGCCACGGAAATACCCTTATCTGTGAAGGCTCGAACGGACGTATTTTCGAGGTAACCCCCGCCGGTGAAATTGTCTGGGAGTACGTGAATCCGTTTCCGAACCTGACACCGAAAATTCCCAACTCACCGGTGGAAAATCGTGGGAGCCGTGTTCGCGGTCTTGGTCCAGAGACGCTGGTATGTGCGTAAATACTCGGCCGGCCTGCGCAGCGGATGGCTCATGCGATAAAGATCGCCGAAGAAGTCAAACAAGAACTGTTCCGACAAGGCGTTCCAGAGCCGGGCGCGGCCGAAGCTGAGCGCGATGGGCCCGAGCTCTCCCTTCAGGACCGCCAGGAGATCGGTCGCCCAGCACTCGATCCCCGCCAGGTAAGTCTCCTCTGCATTCGACGTTCCGCGCAGGAACGCGCACGCCGAAGACACGTATTCATAAACGCGTCGCTCACCGGCACGGCTGTCACGCAGCGCCACCGCGAATGTGGGGATCCGGCCTTTTGCCTGATCATCCAGGAGCGAATGCAGGCCCCTGAAGATTGTCCCACTGACCAGCGATCCCGCAAACTCTTGCAGCCCCTGTTCAAGCATCGCGTATTCGGCGCTTTCCATTTCGGTGCGGCCGGTGGCGGGTGCGTAGTCGAGGATATCGGTTGCCTCATCCTTGCCGTTGGAACCGTGCGCCGGCCAGGTCTCCTGCGGCGCTGTAGTGAGAAAGGGTGTGTCGTCGAAAACCCTTTTCAGACGGTGGCCCTCCATCAAGAACGTTTGACCGGGACGCGTTGCATGAAACTGTTCCTTCGGGTAAAGCCGAGACATCATCTGGCAGACGGCGGTGTTGTCGACGCAGAAGACGCGATGATTCAGCCAGGTTCTCCCGCCGTAGAAGGTGAATCCGCCGGCGCACATCAGTGTCGCCGCAGGTGTTCCCCAGACGCCAATGATGATTTTGCGATCGACCCCCATTTTCATGAAGCACTCTTGCGTGGCGCCCTTGCGCTGGTCCACAAAATCGCTCATGTGACTCCAGTCGAGGGTGTTGTTAGTCCAGCCAAGGACCACGGGCGGCGAATCCTTGGCGCGCGCCCACTTGAGGTGCTGCTCGGTGAGGGTGATATCAACCATCGAGAAGAAGTTTCCTGAACCGCCGACGTCACGAACAAAGAAGGGAAGCGTGTCCCATTCATCACCGTTACTAATGGAGGTATGCGCACCGCAAAATGGAGTGAACTCGAGGTCGCCAAACCGCACGCTTTTACCAGGTACGAGTGGATGCACTGTGAAGCCCATCTCTCTCAGGATCTGTTGCGCGGCCGTCGAGGAGCGCGAGGAAAGGAAGATGGGGATGGTGCGCTCAAGCCGGGCGAGCGAAGGAATGTCGAAGTGATCGTCGTGCTCGTGGGTTAGGACAACACCATCGACCTTGGGAAAGTGTTCGAAACTAAATACACGTGGCGGGTACACGCGATACTCGAGTGCATGGGCCTGACCAAACTCCTCGCATAACAATGGGTCCACCAGAAAACAGGAACTCTTCGACTGGAATAGCCATCCCTGATGGCCAAGGAATGTGGTCGACAGCATGGGATTAGCTCCTCCTTTACGACTCCGCGGCCGCACCGGCGTATCGGTTACGCATCTTATCAGTGATTTAGTTAATTCTATAAGTTGTGCCGCTCGCCGAACTCCCCTCCTCAGATGAGGAGGGGAGTGTCGAACTTCGTCAATTAATTCACAGGGGAACTGAGGTCCAGAATAGCTAAAGTGGCTGAGAACTGGCTGAAGCGCTGAACTCTTACCTCAGATCGAGAATTCGAAGCGCATTTCCGTTGGGCGTGACCGTTGCCAGCAACATTTGTGTTGGGTGAAATGCGATCCCGGCAGGCGGATATCTCCCGACCAACTTCTCGTTGTTATCTTCACGTGCGCCAGTCAGCCGGCCGCTTTCGACCTCCCAAATTTTCAGGCCCTGCGCATCACCGGAAGCGAGTAGTGTTCCGTCGCCCGAAAAGGAGAGAGCATAGATGTAAGGCGCATTCTTCGTCAGCTCTCGAGGAGATCCTTTAAAGCCCTCATGCGTTGCATGGAATACCAGAAGGCTTCGACCGGCACCGACGGCGACCAACTCTTGCTCGGGTGACCATGCCAGGCACCGCGCCGGCTCTTCCATTCGCACAGTATCCAACACATCCGCGGATATAGCATTGGCGAGAATCAAAAGGCTGCCGTGTTCAGCCAGGGCCGCAAGAAGAAATGTCGTTCTATGAGAACAGGAAGCCGCGACAAACCCGGTCGCCCTGTTCATTGCTTCTTCCATTTCTTCTGTCCACCCTGTGTGCAGACAGTAGCCATCCAAAACGCGTATCCGGTCGGCAGAGCACGTCATCGTGATAGCTTCCTCATCCGTCCATTCGACGGAGTGTACCGGCTCTTTGTGGCCGCTGACTTCTAACGGCGCTCGCCTTCCAGTGCTCACTTCCCAAAGACCGACGGATCGATCTAGCGAGCCGGTTAGGATCAATTCCGCCTTCCGGTCCCAGGTCACTGCAGTCACTTCGTCAGAGTGGTGTCCTAATGTTTTGGTCACTTGCTCACTGTCGAGATCAAAAATAGTGATGGATCCGGATTGCGCCGGAATCGCGAGAAGACGGCCATTAGGCGACCAACTGGGTTTTGTCAGATGGCCGCTCTCCAAATCGATCTGATGCAGCGGAGTGATGGTTGACATGATGTTGCTAATGCTAGAATGCCCTCGTTTTAAAGGACAGAAAAAATTCCATCCGTTTCTCATTCTTTTTTCTCTTCTTAGCTCTTGTCAAAAACGACAGCCCTCTGCTGTATCGGTGAGAAACATGGCGTGCGCTCAGGCTCGAGACGTGAATCTAGAGAGAATTCCCCCGACGCTATGACGGCAATACGACGCGGGCATCGGGGCTTCCCCGGGGCACGCCAAGGTCTACAGGCCGAAGCGTCTAGCGTTGGCCGCCTCGCACCGGCCACACCCGCAAACTGGTAGTAAAGGCGCCGTTCAGCAGGTGGCCATGGTCGATGTCTCCGAAATAGGCGCGATCTTGGCCCTCCAGAGTGGTACCCGACCAATAGTAGTCCGCTTCCACACCGGTAAACGATGACGGCCCGGCAGTTATACACCCAGTCCCCGCATCGTTCGTCAGGGTCGGCCCGCTGCAGCCCAGCGCGAGCGCCTTCTCCATCGTCGTCTCCCACTCCTTCTGCGTCGGGAGCCGCCAGTCGCCCGGTGAGGACCCGTCCGTCAACATGCAGTCGCCGTTTTTCAGCCCCGCGACGGCCTTTTTTCCAGCCTCCCAATCCGCGGAGGACAAGCAGTTGGAGTGCTTCAGCCAGACCAGCCCCGTCTCGGTATCGGTCACCGTGCCGTTCCCACAGTCGACGTAGCGCTTCGTTTTGTCGACGCACGGCGCCGCGGCGCGCCCGCGCGTCCCGCCTGCGGCGTTCCCGCCTTTCGTGCCCTGCGTCGCGTTGGTGCCCCGCGTCCCTTGGAAGTTCCGAGTGACGCGAACCCCGCCATTGCCAAAGAGCGTGTTCCTGGTGGAGGGGATTTGCGCCGTTGGCGTCGGCGATGCGGATGTGATCGATGCGAGCGTCGGACCGGGTGGGATGATAAGAATGGCCGCTAGCCCGAGCAGTATGGCCATGAACATGCCGAGACACCACTTGAGCAGAACCGCTCGAAACCGCCGCCTTGTCCTCATCCGATCTCCGCAACCAATAGACATAGATTCTCTACGATCCAGATTCGCAATTCGTTCTTCCATTCTTTTCTCCTATTGCGGGTTAGTTCAAGAAAGCTGGATTTCTTACTTGTTTTCTGCCATCAAGCGCTTCGCAACCTCACTTGCCCAGGCGGACGGCTTGCGCGACAGACCCGCCGTATTATCATCGAACTGGAAGAATCTGGTCAAATCAGCGAAGCGACCATTTTCGGTCAACCGAGGCGCGCGCGCGCCGTGGGAGATTTTCGCGCAACGCTACCGTGCGGCGCAAGTGCCACTGGTCATGAATTTCAGCCCGCTTAACCGTCTTCTTATCACGGTCAAGATAGGCCTCGACCATTACGTAAGTACGGATTCCGATCGAACGCATCGCCTGCTGTCACGCCCAGCCACATGGCGCAAAGTGGACTGGCCGTATAACGAGGTCTTCGCGTCCCCTCCACTTTCTTGACTTTGTCCTCGCTTCGGCTAAGACTACACACGACGGTCTCAAATATGCCGGCCATGTCAGCCATAACTCAGCTTCATCAAATCGACTTGAATAGTGGTTATATAACAAAGCCGCGTTGGTCACCTGATGGCTGTTTTCTCGCCATTCCCACGCAGTCCGGATCGATACCGATTTTTGACCTGGACACCGGGGAAGTTGTCCAGACGTTGGGACCTCATTCAGGGGAGGTTACTGCAGTTGGCTGGGACCGCAAGGCGGAGTTCATCATGACCGGCTCACTGGATCAATCCGTAGGCCTTTGGGAACTGAAGAGTGGAAGGAGAGCGCCGTTTACCCTCAGCGGTCACCGAGAAGCAGTACATTCCGTCGAATGGACCGATGAGGAAGCATTCGCGATGACGTGCTCCTCTGACCGCGTTCGAGCGCTGGATGGCTGCTGCCTTCTGCCGGGCTGGACCGAAGAGATGGAAGAAACGGCGAATAAGTACACTGGATTTACTGCGGCTTCCTGTTCTTGCCGAACCACATTCCTGCTGGGAATGGTAGCGGAGAACGGCGCTCTTTTGCTTCTTGCGAATCTTGTCACGGGGGATCTCGTCGATTCTGTCCGAATGGAAGAGCCGGTACGATCCCTGGCGTGGTCGCCGGCGGAACAGTTGCTGGCCGTGGCTACTGGTCGAAGTATTCTCCTGTTTCATGCCACTCACGAAGGTTTCGAAGGACCTGCTCGCGAACTGACCAGGGATGCCCCTCATGTGCACGCTCTTGCATTTTCAGGTGACGGAACGCTCCTGGCTTCTCACGACGCCCAGGGCTTAAAGATCTGGGACGTTGAAGACGCGAGGTTGATTGCTGCACTTCACGAAAACGTCAAGACGCGGCCAACTTCGGGGATCACGTTTCATCCAACGAGACCGCTGCTCGCAGCCGCCACGCCGGATGGAAACGCATTTCGTATTCTGGAGGTCGAATCGTGAAAGGTAACTGTGGAGTGTATGCTGCGGGGATCATGCTGGCGATGATCGTCAGTTGCAGCCGTGGAACACCCGACCAGCCCAAGACGGACATCCCACCGGCGCCTGCCGCGACGACAGCGACCGGATATGAAGTGAGTGCAGTCACGGATGGCGGGTCCGTCGGAGGAACGATAACCCTTTCGGGTGCGATTCCCAAACTACCTGCTCGGAAGATTGGTAAGGATCCACAAGTATGCGGTACGGCCGACCGGGAATCGCAGAAGCTGATTGCCAACAAAACTGGCGGGCTGAAGAATGCGGTTGTGATCGTAGAAGGCGTGAAACGCGGCAAGGCAATGCCCTCCGCCGCCCAGAATGCAGAAATCGATCAGAACAAGTGTGAGTACTTACCGCATGTTCAGGTGATGGCCGTGAACACCGAGATCGCGCTGCGGAACAGTGATCCTATATTGCACAATATTCAATTTTTTCAAGGCGACAACAGCCTCTTTAACATGGCGCAGCCTGTCCAGGGTCAGGTCAACAAGCGCAAAATTGATAAGGCGGGTAACATCTATGTCGAGTGCGCCGTCCACGGCTGGATGCAAGGTAACGTGATCGTCGTGGACAATCCGTACTATGCCGTGAGCGATGAGAACGGCAAGTTTTCGATTACGGATCTGCCTCCGGGAAAATACCAGGTTAAGATCTGGCATGAGTATGTGGGAGAAATGACCCAGGAGGTTACCGTCTCCGCCAAAACCGAGACGCCGCTAAACATGGACCTCAAGGATCTGCTGGCGAAAAAAGCCGCTCCGGCAATCACTTCCGCTGCCGGCACTCCCGCTGCCGCCGGTGCTGCTGTGCCTGCCGGCGACTCCAACACGAAACCAGCAGGCAATGAAGTCGTCGTGCAAATGCACGAGGTGCCGGGGTCCGCAGGCGCCAATTTCCTTTATGATCCGGCGGACCTCACGATCAAGACCGGGACGACTGTCAAATGGGTCAACGTTTCGGGAGAGGATGGCCCCCGGCACACGTCCACCGCCGATCCAGAGTGGGAGTCGCCTCAAGCCAAGGCTATCTTGCCCTCAGGCGCCGAGAAATGGAGGTCACCGTTTCTCCGTAATGGTGAATCAGCGACTCACAAGTTCACAGTGCCCGGAAAGTACCAATACTTTTGCGAGACTCACGGCCAGTATGGAATGCTTGGGACCATCACAGTCGTGCCGTAGTTCGCAAACGAGGGGGAAAAAATGAATCGACAATTTCCGTTAATCATCATCGTCATCGCGGGCGTTTTCGCAGCAGGCCTGGCATCCGCGCAGCAGCACAGACCGTATAACCAAATAATGAAGGATATCGGACCCACATTCGCCAGCTTGAAGAAGAATCTGGATGAGAATAGCGGGGCTGCGGCCGCTGAGGACGCTGCCAAACTGGAAAAATTGTTTATGGAGACCGAAGCGTTTTGGGCGCCGCTCAATACCGGAGATGCGGTGGGCTACGCGAAAAGCGCACGCGAGGCCTCCGCGGCAGTTGGCGCGGCAGCCAAGAATAACGACATAAAAGCAGCGCTAGCTTCGTACACTGCTATTCAGAAAAACTGCGGCAATTGCCATTTGGCACACCGCGAGGATACCGGCAACAATATTTACATCATCAGGCCATAACCAAATTGTAGTTCAAGGATGTGGGCTCTGTGCGTCGTATGATTCGCGCCTATTTGACCGTAGGGCCCTTCCAGAGACTTCCCCGGAGCGCGTCTTCGTAGTCGATGCCGTGGTTCTCGAGCAGAGTGCCAACCGCCGAGTCCCGGGCAATCACAGCCTTTGCATAGTTCACGCGCAACTGGATCTCCGTTGCTTGAGCGCGCATCAGGTCGACTTGCTTCTGATAGAGGTTGTCCAGAGTTGAGATGCCCAATGTCCACCGCTCCTGCTCGGCATCCGCTGTTTCCTGACTCGCCGTCACGGCCCTGTGGGCTGCCTCCACCTGCGATCGGCTTTGAGTCAAATTCGCCACTGCGGTCCGAACGTCGATACCCACGTTAGCCTTTGTCTGCTCCAGGATCACCTCGCCCCGCTGCCGCTCGAGGCGCGCCCGCAGATTGTCCGCCTGAGCGGCTCGGTTCTTTATGGAAAAAGTCAAAGAGAATCCCAACCCGTACTCGGGATATGCATATCGGAACATTTGCCGAAACACATCCGTCGTGCCCGGCGCCAGTGTGTAGGTATTGGCCTGGCCGTAGACGCTGAGCGTGGGGCGCAGGGCACTGCGCGTGAAAGTTTCCGCAATCCGTTCGTTTTCCACTGCAAGTTCCGCTCGACGTATCGAAGGCTTATGCATGGCTTGCCTCAGCACCTCGTCGAGCGGTGGGATCGGCCTCTCGATCATTCGCTCGAGCGCATCCGTGGGCTCGACTGGGACTGCGGCGATATCCGGGCCGATCATTTTCGTAATGAGACTTTTGACGCGTACTTCCTGCAGTTGTGTATTCGTTTGGGCAACGATCAGGTCGCGCCGGGTCGTGGCGACCTGTGACTCTGCCGTGATTAAGTTGCTGGCCGCCAGTTTGCCAAGCTCAATCCGTTCCTGCGTGGTTTTATGGATTGTTTCGGCCAGGGCCAGCGCCCGCTCGGCCACGCGCTGCTTTTCCCGCAAGGCGACAAAATCCAGGTACGTGTTCGCGGCAGTGGTAAGAGCGTTGCCCAGGTCACCATGGAACGCTTCATGCACAATGCGCCGATCATTCTCAGCTACGGCCACAAACCGTTGGGTAAAGGCTCGGCCGGCCCCGTTTAGCAAAGGGTGATAGACATCCAGGCTGAAAAAAGACGTGTAAGCAGGATTATAGCGAATGTACGCTTGTGTCGTCGTCTGGCGCTGCACGTTGAAGGAGATGGCGTAACTGGTTCCAAATGGGAGTTCTTGTTGCAACCGCGTTTGGAGAACAGAGGATTGAATAGCAACGTTGTAAGTTCCAGCCACGCGTGTGGAATTCAGGGGATCTACAACGCGATCCCAACTCATGTTGATCGACAGAGTAGGATCAAATATGCCGCGCGGTCCGCCGAACACCTGCCTGGCTGAAGCGGAAATCGCCGTCCCGCCTGTTCCCCCGTTGGATACATTTGAGATGTTTCCTACGCCTGCGCCAATCGCTCCCGCAAACAGGGCGCCCGGTAGAGGTGCTGAAGGTACCCCGCGCGCCGCCTGGCCGGATCGCGCACGAAGCAGGTCTACCTGGGCGATCAGATAGTTGTATCGGGCAGCCTGTAAGGCCAGGTTGTTCTCAACAATCAACTGCAGGTATTCAGTTAGAGATAGTGCGAGTTTCCCTTGCTGTATATAGCGCAAGACTCTTGGTCCGTTGCTGGAGTCGATCGGGTGAAGAGGAACCGGACGATAAGCATTCCACACCGTCGGGAAAACAGGTCTCCCGCGGCTCAACAGTTCGAGATCGATTGGACCAGCGGCCGGCGCGTTGCTGGCCGGCTGCGCCACGAGGGGCGCTGAAAAACCAGCCACAAAGAAGCACACAAAACCCAGGAAAGCGCGCATCACTTTGACTCGGCGTTGGACCTTTGAGACGCCTGGAATGGAGGCGACGGGTGCCTCGTGATTTCGCCCGTGAGCGCATCGCGGAGTTCGATGCCGTTTTCTTTGAGCGTTCCTCCGGTTGCGCGATGCATGTCGACCAGCGCCTTGGCATATGTCACCGACGCGGTAATCTGGGCCTGGCGAGCCGCAGCGAGGTCCCGCTGGCGCAAGATGACATTGTAAGTTGTCGAGACTCCCGACTCGAACCTCGCTCGCTCCCCGTCCAGCACGCGATTCGCCAGTTTCACCGCCTCATTGGCGGCTTCGACCAGCGCCTTTCCTTGCGTCAGGCTAACCATCGCCTCGCGCACTTCCAACTCAACCTCCTGCTTCAGCCGTTGGGCGCTTACTTCAAGCTGCTGTTGTTCGAGACGCGCACGCAAATTGTCGGCCTGTGCAGCGCGATTTCGAAGTGGAATCACCATGCTCAGGCCGCTGGCATATTCCGGGTATTGTGCCGAGAAACCCTGGTACAGCGACTTACCGGCTCCTCCTGTCAAATTCGAATTGTCACCGGCGAGTCCCGCGCCCGCGTAAAGGCTGAAGACGTGGACACTCGGCAGAAGAGCGTCGCGTGTGAAACGTGCACTGATGTCCTGGTTGGCGAGATCCTGCTCTGTGATGCGCAGTTCAGGCCGTTCCTCGAGAGCAGCCGCAAGCGCCGTCTTCAGTTCCGGCACGTCTCTTTGGTTTGGCTCGGGCAACTCGTCGGTTGTGTCGACAGTGGCGGCATCCAACTCCGGATCAGTTCGCTTGCTCAGTAACTTTTTGAACTGAGCTTGCTGAAGCTGAAAGTCGGTTTGCGCAATAATCAGGTCGCGTTGGGCTGCTGCAACAGCTGATCCGGTAGATGCCATTTCGATTGCAGCGACCGTACCTACCTCCACTTTGCCCCTTGTTTCGTCGTCCAAACGTTGGGCAACTTCCAATGTCCGCTCCGCCGCGAGGATGGCTTCGTTCGCCGCCGCGAGATTCCAGTACGCATTCTCCACTTGAACGACTGTGGTTGTTACCTGCTGACGCAAGAGTTCGTCTGACGTCCGCATGTTGTTGGCAGCTACCATGATGAATCGCTTATTTGGCAGAACCCCGCGTCCGCTCAGCAGCGGCTGATTGATGCCTACGGTGAAACGGCTAATGACGGCGGGGTTATAGAGCAGGAACTGCTGGTCAGAGCTTTGCCGGATGCCATTCAGGTTGTACGTAAAGCTTGTTCCCGTCGGAAACAGTTGCGTATAACTGCTGCTGAATGCCGTCGATGTCGTGCTCACGTGCGATACGCCGGCCACCTGCAAGGTGTTCAAAGGTGACGACGTGCGATCCAGACTGAAGTTTATCGTGACGGATGGATCAAAGGTGCCCACCTGTGGGATCTGTACAGCTCCGCCGCCGCCGCTAATGCCTCCCGCCCCGCCGACGCCGCCGGCGCCCTGGAACTGATTGACGCCGACACCCAGGGCACCCTGGGTTAAACCACTCGGCACGAGCGCTCCGGCGATGCCGCGCGCCGCTTGTCCGGAACTTGCGCGCAGGACGTCTGCTTCGGCGATCGGATGCAGAAAGCGCTGCACGGCGATGTCGAGATTGTTTTCGATAGCGAGCGCGAGAGTATCCGCCATCGACAGCCTCAGTTTGCCGTTGCGGATCAGATCATGCAGCCGCGGCGAATTCTCCATTACCAGGGGCTTGATCAGCTCTTGTTGGTACGGCTTCAAGATGGTTGGAAACCAGCTTGGTCCCATTATGTAGTTTGGGAGAATCGACGGGTTCGGCGCGATCGCCTGCTGCGCCTGAACTGCCGTCGCGGACAACAGCGTAGCCATCAACACGCAAACGAATTTCATGGTGTCCAACTCCTTTTTTGATCGATGAGCCGGCGGAATTCCTGGTGACTTGCGGTTCTTTAATCGTCGCCCATACTCGAAATGGATCCGGCGGACGAAGACGCCACATCGAATTCGCGCGGATGCCTTCGGGCAAGTAATTCCCTGGTCCAGAGCCGCGCCTTCTCCATGTAAAGGTAAACGACAGGGGTGAGGAAGAGCGTCACGATTTGAGAGAAGAAAAGCCCACCAACTACGGATACGCCGAGAGCTCGTCTTGACTCCGCTCCTGCGCCGAGACCCAGCGCGATCGGTAAGGTACCCATCAAGGCCGCCATCGTAGTCATCATGATCGGCCTAAATCGCGTCAGGCATCCCTGGTAAATGGCCTCTGCCGGCGTTTTACCGTCGGTTCGCTGCGCTTCGATTGCAAAGTCAATCATCATGATCGCATTCTTTTTAACGATACCGATCAACATGATCACGCCGACGAAGCCATAAATGTCGAGATTCATATCCAGCAACGGTGAAACCCATCCCTTCACCGCAGCCATGTGAAAAAGATATA
>Ga0137409_10002425_pt1 | contig 19966 bp, 17 predicted proteins | sample CZODoug1_16funga_FD_122059 | JGI IMG/M metagenome (GOLD analysis project Ga0137409, IMG submission 122059) | Vadose zone soil fungal communities from Angelo Coast Range Reserve, California, USA - CZODoug1_16fungal (Hybrid Assembly) | ecosystem: Environmental > Terrestrial > Soil > Vadose zone... | reverse complement strand
TCCACGACCAGCAAAGGTTTGGAAGTCGTCATCGGAACGGTTGGCTCGGGTTCAACCCAGTGGACAAGAGATGATGTTCTTCTCGCCCTTGACAAGATAAAACGTCATATTATCGCGGAGCCTTCTTCGGCGCTTCGGGATTAATGCCGTAGCCTGAAAGGTTAGGCTACAATGGCAACTTCCAAACTTCAAATTGGCAATCGTGCATTGCAGAAGCTTGGCACGGCTGCGGCCGGGCGCTTGACAACTGCGGCTGCGGTTTCGACCAATGTGTCGGATGATGACAGCACCGCTGCATCTGCGATCAATCTGGCCTACGATCCGCTTCGTGCGTCGGAGCTTCAGAGCAACTACTGGGGGTTCGCGATCACGCGCCAAGTTGTGCACGCGGTCCAATCGACTGATAAGGTGGTCACGCCCGCTACGTATGCGGGCGGTACGACTTACGATGAAAATGATCTCGTCATCAGTTCGGGAGTTTATTATATTTCTCTCGCTGACAGCAACACTGGGAATACCCCTGCGTCCTCACCGACGTTCTGGGCCATATATTACGGGACGGTGATAGCGCCGGTTTGGGACGACGGGCTAGTCTACTATCGCGGCGAATTGGTATACGTCAGTACGACGTTGTTCATGGCGCTTACCAATACGACTTCCGGCGTTAGCCCGGCCGAAGGTTCGGAGTGGCATGAAGTGAACACCGCAACCTTGGCCGCAACTACTTTCAAGTCGCCCTTATCTGGGCGCACGTTTGCCTTCGCGAAGCCGCGGGATTTTCTTCGTCTTGCTCCACAAGACCCGAAGTTTTCTGCGCCGCCGCGTGACTGGTTAGTCGAGAGCGGGTTCATCATAACTGACGATGCGGGTCCGTTGTTCTTGCGTTATGTGCGGAATGAGACGGACGTGACGAAGTTCGATCCTCTATTCGATGAAGCTCTTGCCTGCAAGATCGCGTTCGATATTTGTGAAGAAGTGACCCAATCGACGGCGAAGCAAGAGCGTGCGGACAAGTCTTACATGGCGGCGATTTATCGGGCGCGGATCACAAACGCGATCGAAGCTGGCCCAACGGAACAAGACGAAGACGAATTGATTACGGTACGGAGGTAATCGTGCCTTACAAAAACGACGTAGATAAGATCGCTTCTGATCGGGCACGCCATTTTCGTAACCGATCGAAAAATCTAAATTATTTTAAAGAATATGCGAAACGACCGGAAGCAAAAACGCGGTGGTTTGAATTGCATTTGAAACGGCACTATGGTCTTACCACTCACGAGTTTAACCGGCTAAATGATCTTCAAAAAGGGTGTTGTGCAATTTGTGGTAAAGAAAATTGGACGCAGAAAAGTGGACGCCTCTGCGTCGATCATGATCACGATACAGGTAAAGTGAGAGGGTTATTGTGCCAACAATGTAATGTTGGTCTTGGCTCGTTTGAAGACAGTCCTTCATTTTTGGAAGGTGCGATTGCTTATCTTAGGAGGACTGTATAATGCCGTCAGCCTCTTTTGTTCAGACGACGTTCCTTGGTGGGGAGTGGAGCCAACACGTTCAAGGTAGACTTGAAAGTGATCGCTACAAGACTGCTATGAATGTCTGTCTCAACGGCTACCCGGTTGAGGAAGGTTCCTGGCATCGCCGACAAGGCACGCGCTACCTCGGTCATACGAAGGCCGGTGCGCCTGGGCGCGTCATGGATTTCGACTTCTCGGTTGACGATCCGTATCAGATGGAATTGACGGACGGCTTCATGCGTTTCTGGCGCGGAACGTCGTTGGTCTTCACTAGTCCGGTCCGGATAATCACGTCTATCTCTACTGCGACGCCTGCGGTAGTTACGACTTCGGCTGATCATGGTTGGTCTTCTACTGAGACGGTGATGTTCAATATCGCTGGTCCGCCCTGTCGTGCCACATTTCTTTGCAATCGTCAGTTTGTCATCACTAAACTTTCCAATTCGACATTCTCGCTTACAGATGCTTTAACTGGCGCTCCGATTGACGGCAATGATATCGCTTATGCAACGGCGGTTGGCAGTGAAGACACAGTTCTTCGCGTCCTCGAACTCGCCACGCCGTACACGAGCGGAGCCTGGGCGGACCTTCGCAAAGTTCAGGATGCGACTTCTGTGTTGCTTCTGCGTAGCGCGACGAAGCCCTATGTCGTCGCGGAGGGCGGCACATTCTTCGCGATCACTGCACAGGATTTCACTGATGGCCCGTATCTGGACGAGAACACGACCACGACTACGATGGACCCAAGCGGAAATAGCGGCAGCGTAACGATCGTCGCTTCCTCTATTACAGGGGTCAACGATGGAACCGGGTTCCAGACGACCGATGTTGGGCGTCTGATCCGAATTCGAAGTGCACCGGCTGCGTGGTCGAGTGGCACGACATACGCGGTTGGCGACACTGCTACCGGCTCTGACGATATCGTTTACACGTCTATGACGGCGGGAAACATCGCGCACAATCCGACCACGGACGCGGTGAACTGGTCGGTCTCTGGCACGAGCGTCATCTGGTCTGCAGCGCGTATTACGGCTCGCGCAAGCACTACGAGTGTGACCGCGACGATCGAAGGCACGACTCTTCTGAACAACGCAGCAACTACGCATTGGCGCCTCGGCGTCTATAGCGATACGACTGGTTGGCCGACGTGTGGAACCCTTCATGAAGGGCGTCTGTATCTCAGTGGCGTCGTGGCGAACCGCATCGACGGCAGCATGGTCGGGAAGCATTTTAATTTCACACCGACGACTGATGACGGCACGGTGCAGGACAATCATGCGATTGCGGCGATCGCCGATGCTCCGGAACTTAACAAGGTGCTGTGGCTTGACACAGATGAACAAGGTCTCATTATCGGGACGCAAAGCGGCCCCTGGCGTGTTCGTGCCTCCGCGAACGATGACCCCATTACGCCAGCCTCGGTTCAGGAGCGCAAAGTCCTGGGAATTGGGTGCGCCAACGTGGAAGCAGTGCGTGCGGAGCGGACGCTCTTGTTCGTGCAGCGTCACCAACGCAAAGTGTTGGAGTTCGGCTATTTCCAAGAAGTTGGCGGCTATCACGCTCCGAACCTTACAAAGACCGCTTCGCACTTGACGGTCGGTGGGATCGCGGAAATCCGGTGGCAGCTTGAACCGCAACCGATGATCTGGGCTCGACGCACCGATGGTGTTCTCCTGAGTTGCGCTTACAAGCGTGATCCAGACGAATATTACGCGGGTTGGGCGAAGCATACTTTGGCATCGAACCGAGACGTGGAAAGTCTTTCTACCGGGCCAAGTCCTGACGGGCTCGGCCAAAATCTGTACATGGTGACAAACGACGACAGCACCGATATCCGCTGGGTAGAGCAGTTGTCCGACTTCTTTGACGACAGCAAAGCAGACTGGGAGTTCAGGTTCTCGGATCATTGCGTTACGGCCTGTTGCGCCGAAGAACTCGATGACGATAGCGGCGTTCGTATCTTCGGCCTCGCCCATTTGGAAGGGAAGTCGGTTGATCCGGTGATCGGCGGGATCGATCTTGGATCATACACCGTCACGGATGGCGCGATTGAAATTCCCTATAGCACCACGCTTGGGTTCACTCAGAGTTTCTTGCAGTCCTTCAGTGATGACTTCGGGGACTTCCAACTGTGCTTTGATTTCGGGGCGGTCCCTGGCGCCGCGGTCACGGTCATTGCCAATAGCATCATGGCTTACGTCGGCGCCGAAGCGGACGTGCATGGCGTCAATGGATTTGCCGCGATCCCCGATTGGGTAAATGCGAATATGTACTGCGTCCAGACCGCAGGTGGTGCGACTTCTGGACTGCGGAAATTCGAACTCGATCCCGATGAAGCAGACGATCAAGTTGGCGGCGACGAACTCGCGCAGACTTCGCGTGACGACATGGGGGTGCATGAAGTCAGCATCGGCGCGGGCGGCGGGTTCATGCTCTCTAAGGACGGGCGCTGGCTAACGTTCATGTCGAACAGTTCGAATTCCATGATCTTGGCCCAAGTCAACACGTCAGATTTGTCGGTGGTCGGAGAGTTTGGTATTGCTAGTTCATCGTTGTCGCCTAGCACGACGACGCGAATTCTTAGCACGAATTATCTGTTCCCAATTCACTTCGGAAGTGAGCACGAAGTCATCAGCGCATCAGCAACAGCGACAGAGGAAATCTCGATCCTTCCGCAAAGCACGGGCGGCATGGGTCCGAATGATAACGCGGGCGATCTTACGGAACAGGCGTTAGCTGGCGCCCTTCTCGGCCCTGGATACACTGGGTCTTCGACCGGCCAATGTCATGCGATTGGTTTGCCGTTCCGCAACGGTGTGGCAGACGGACACAACGATGAAGCGATCGGGGTCTATTCGATTTCCTCGGACGGAACGATTACGCGCGTTGGAGAGTTCGACTATTCGGACGTGGACGTAACTTGGTCGAATATCATCAATGCCCGCGGTGTCGGGTATGACACGCACGATGGCAATCTTATAGTGATGGTCTCGACGACTGACGTGGTGACGAACACTGGTTACATCATGAAAGTCTCCGCGGTCAATGGCGCGATCATCTGGAAAATTGCAATCGCTGCGGCGAAGATCACTGCGTATAGCTGGTCGCTCGCGTGGTCTCGGATTGTCAATTCGACCTATTTCTTCTTGGTGGATAGCACCGTCTGGATCATTGATACGGACGCGGGCACGAAGACCACGAAAGCCTTCACGGGTGTCGCCGCGACTGGACCGCAATACTCCGACGATATCTCGAACAGCATCGTCCTCTATGGGAACTTTACGCCGGGCTCGCCCGCGCCTCTATATCTTGGAACGGTCATGGGAAGTGGAGCGTCGCATTCTAAGACGAGCACCTGGATGCGGATTTGGGTTGGTGCAGTTGCCAGTCAGCCGCGGCGTTCTACCGAGAATATCACCTTCTGCGCCCCGGCTAGCATCGGCATGACCTATACCAGCCGGGGACAACTTTTGCGGCCAGATCACGGGCAAGACGCGGGCGCCGCGAACGGGCCTGCCTTCGGCAAAATCCGCCGTATCCATCAGTATGGGGCCTCGGTTTATCGGACGCGTGGTCTATCCTTTGGCCTGGGCTTCGATACGGGCCAGCAACATGCCGCGCCTTTGAAGAAGAATAGTGGGGCTGCCCTTGACCCAGGTACCTTGTATTCCGGCACATTTACGGATAAGCTTGACAGCAAGTACGACTTCGACAACAAGATCGCCTGGGAAATCACCCGCCCCTACCCGGCGATTGTGACCGTTGTGGCAGGGTACGGCGCGGCGCAGGACAAGTAACATGGCAGCGACAGGTGACTATATCTCGGCGGCTGGCTCCCTGCTTAGTGGGGTAGCGAGTTTTTCTTCCAATCAATCGTTAGCGTCTGGTTATCAAGGATCAGCGACCGCTGCTAGGGCTAATGCAGGGCTCGCAGGAGAGGCGTCCGCGCTCGATATCCTTCGGAAGCAGAGGCAGGTGAACCAACAGATCGGAGGCGCCTACGCTGACGTGGGAGCCAATGGGCTGGCTTTGTCGGGGTCCGCCCTGGACGTTATCAAGAGTAGCCGGCAAAATGCGGCTCTCGATATCGCGCTCATGCGGAAGCAGGGGCAGATAAACGTAAACGATTGGAATTCCAAAGCTGCGGCCTATGATGCTCAAGCGCAAGCTGCGAAGAAAGCGGCTAGTGGTGGGTTGCTTAAAGGGATCATTGGTGCAGTCGGTCTCGTCGCGGCTCCGTTCACAGGCGGCGCTAGTTTGGCGATCGCGGGCGCAGCTTCTGCATTTGTCTAAGAGAGGCTTACATGCCCCGTATCCGTCAGTATCAATCTGATGTCCCGGCGCCGCAACCTAGCGGTGCGAATGTGGCATCGGCCGCGACGATCGGTGAAGCTAAGGCGAAAGGCACAGAGGGTCTGTTGCAGCCTATTGCGACCGGCGTTCAGGAATTCGGAGCGAAAGCGGCGCAGTACCAGGAACAAGAAGAAACGACAAAATTGTTCTCCGATTTTACTCGTGCGGAAGCGCAACTTCATGCTCAGTGGAATGAAGTCGCTAAATCGCCGGAAGCTCTCCAAGACCCGGCTGGCGTGTCGAAGCAGTTCATGGAAGATCACGTTTCCCCGGTTCTGGACAGTCTTGGTGAACATCTCAATACACGCGGCGCGCAGAATGCTTACGCGCGCATGAAGGCATCGGCCGAAGCCGATCTGTTCAAGACGACCGCTGCGGATCAGAGTACCTTGGCCGGAATTGCGGGGCAGCGTTCCGTGTTACAGACTATGACTTCGGTTTCATCCGCGGCGTTAGCGAACCCGACTTCTGCACCAACCTTTATCAATCGATGGCAGGATTTTGTTGACAGCGTTCCCGATCTTGGGCCAGAGGAACGATCGAAGCTTTTGCTGGAAGGACAGAAGCAAATCGCCGTGGCGCAGATCGACGGGCTTGCCAATTCTAATCCCGATGCGGCGCAGCAAGAACTCGATAGCGGTCGCCTAGACAAGTATCTCGACGCCAAAGATAAGGTCGCGCTCGCTGGTCATATCACCACGTTGAAGAACGCGGCGTTGACAGAGCAACGTGCGCAGGCTGCGGAGCAGCGTCGCCAACAAAAGGAACAGTTCGACACGGCATCGGCGGGGATCGTGAACACCTTTATCAAGACCGATGACAAGGGACAATTTGTCGGTCTCTCTATCCCGCCTGACGCGGCGAAGGCGGTCGCTAACTTGAACCTGCTTCCCGGTGCCGATGGCGGTGAGGCTCGGGCAATGGCGAACATGATGGAGAGCGTCATCAACAATCCGAATGCGCAGTCTGATCCTTTTACCTATGAGCAGTTCCGGCAGCGGACCTTCAACGGGCTCACTGCGCAGGAAGTCTTCCAGGCTCGTGCCGACAATCGCCTAAGCAACAAGGACTTCACATTCTTTCATGAGGCTGTCACGTCTGCGGCCCAGAACCCGGAGCGGGTGCGCCAGGATCGCGACTTCAGCGCTATGATGGATGGGCTCAAACCCTTCGTTGGTGGTGCTACGAATTTGTTCGGACAACTGACGAAGCCGGAGGCGAATATCGCCTTTCTGCATTTCCAACAAGAAGCACGCGAAGTCTACGACGCCGAGATTGCCAAGAAAACTCCCTTGGCAGAAATCACACCGAAGATCGAAGCAGTCGCTTCGAAGTGGTCGATCGACAAGAAGGGTGCGATGGATGCGCTGAAGCGTGTAACGCGCACGCCGAACGTCTTGCCGGCGATCCCGCAAAAGACCCCGGCTGTGCAATGGAAACCGGGAATGAGCATGGAAGACCTTGATCGTGCACTCAACGGAGGGAAGTGATGGCTGAAGCAGGCGCGTTACGATACCAATCCCTTATCGATGCTGGGGCTCCTCAAGCTGATGCGGATGCGTGGAAGGCGCGGCAGAAGGAACAGATGATTTCGGCCGGCGCTCCGCAGGCTGAAGTCGAACAGTATTGGGGTGACGCAACTCCTGATCTCTCGCCGCTGAACAATCTGGCGACGATTGACCAAGTTCGCCGGAACCAAGCCAAGCCCGCCACCAATCTGTTGGAAGACTTTGTGGGCGCGTGGCAGCGTAGCAATGTGGGTTTGACCTACAACCAAAAGCTTCCGATGTTTACGCCGCGAAACTCAACCTTGGCCTCGGCTATCGTGAGCGGCATCGGCCAAATTGGTGGCGACCTTCCGACTATGATCGCGGCCGGTGCGGCGACTTCTGAGACTGGTCCGATCGTATCGGGTGCGGCGTCCTTCGCGGCGCCGGAAGCGTATCGTCAAGTGATGATGGATTACCTGAAGCACAAGAATGACGTGCGCTCGCCGTCGTATAACGAAGTCTGGGAGCGGATCGCGAATGGAACGTGGGAGACCGCGAAGTCGGGGATCATCGGCGGCATCTCGGTTCCGATCGGCGGCGCCATTGGCGGGGCGGTCTTAAAGGCCACGGGCTCTAAGATACTGGGTTCTACTGCGGACGTTACTGCGATGACTGCTTCGGCTACTGTGGCTGGCGGTGCATTGGAAGGACACTGGCCGGAACCGCAGGACTGGGCGGCCGGTATGGTGTTCGCGCTTGGAATGCACGCGGCGATCTCTACGGTCGGTGCGACGCAGCGTTGGGAACCTACGCGCGCGGGCGAGGCTGTCGGGTCCAATATGCAAGAGATTTACGCACGCACTGGCACGCCTCCGTGGAAGCAGGGCACTGCGGCATCGGCCGATCCCGAATTCAAGTCGGAAGTGTTTTCGCATGACGTGAACCAGGATGCGGTTGCACCGAAGTTCACTGCGACGGCGCCGCCAGAAGTCGGGAAGTCGAAGTTGCCGCCTCCGACTGAGGAACCGCTTCCTTACGACATTCGCCGGCACGACGATCTCGAACTTGTGCGGGTTCTTGAGAATAGTGGCGATAGTGCAGTCTCGCCAGCGGGCGCGATCGGCCGTTACCAGATCATGCCGAACACCGCGAAGCAGTACGGCTACGACCCGACGAAGCTGACCGATCCTGCGTACAATGAGAAGGTAGCTGCGGTCATTCTCGACGACCTGAACAAGCGATACGACATGATCGCGGACCCTGCGGCGCGTCGTGCTGCGGTCCTTATCGCGTACAATGCTGGTCCCGGCCGTGCCGATGCGTGGTTTGCGCATGGCATGAATGACAAGATGCTTCCGGTTGAGACGCAAAAGTATCTCAATCGGGCGCAGCGCGCAGGCGCCTTCACTGCGGAGCCGGAACCCCCGAAACTGAACGATGAACATCAGCCGATCGGTGAGGAACCGCATGGCATCGCGCCCGGTGTTGGCGTCGATTGGAATGCGTTCAAAGAGGAAGCCGCTGCTCCTGGCAATGTAACGCGCATCGAGCGCGACAAAGAGGGCGGCATAACGTTCTCGGCGGACCCAGAGAGTATCGCGTATTACCTGCGGGACTTCGGCAAGCTCGCGGGGTTCCACTTCACCGTGTCGTCGGAGAAGGCGCAACAACATGCCGGCACGATCAAAGGCGCGGAAGGACCGCACTACTTCGATAAGTTCAAGAACGTCCACATTCCCGATACACCGGAGGAGTTGAGCCGACGTTGGTACGGGCTCGGCCGCTACGAAGTTCTGTTTCACGAAGTCGGGCACGCGCTCGATTACAATGTGCTGCGCGGTAAGAACATGCCGAAACTGTCGCTCGAACAGGCGGACAAGTTGAAGAAAGAGCTTTTGGAGTTCTCGCACATTTTCCGTCCGGTCCTCTGGAAAGACTATGAAGGGCATCTCTCCAAGTTTTCCGAACTCATGGCCGATGCGACCGCGGTGTATCTCAGTCGTCCCGATCTGCGTCCGAAAATGACGCAGTTCTCGAAAATCTTCGGGGCCAAGTTGGCGCCATATCTGAAGATCGCGGAGCAGGCGCTTCCGGTTCGCAGCGAAGGCGGTGGTTGGACGCACCCGAATGAACCCGGCTATGGTGCGGCTGAAGGCGGTGGTGGAGGCAAGAAGCCACCGCCGCCTCCTAGCAGTCCGCCTCCCGAATTCAAAGGTCCGCCGCCTCCGAAGCCGAAGCTCACTACGTCGCGCATCAAGCTAAACGCCGACATGCTGTCGCAGAAGGCGCTCGATATCATTGGCACACCGGAGCCCACGAGCTTCCTCGATCGCGGGAAGAACCTTGTAGAAACGGCGTACAACAATTACATCAGCGAACTCGGGCCGGCGAAGCGGTTCGATGCGCACCTTGCGAAAGAGGGTAAGGCAAAAGAAGGTGACTTCGGGATCGAGGATGCGTTCCGTTCTACCTACGCTTCGGCTGAGTATGCCGGTCACTTCCTGCGTCATGGTATCATCGATGCGAATACGCGCGCGAAGCTGAGTAACGAGCACTATATCGGCGCCTACGAACTTGCGAAGAAATCTGGCGGCACGGAAGATGGCTTCACTGCGTATCGTCTCGCGAAGCGTCAGCTTGAGAAAGAAGGCCAGGGCATCGACGTGGGCGCCACACTTTCGCACGACGAAGCGACCCGGCTTGTCAGTGAAGGTGCCAAGAAGTACGAAGAAGCCGACAAAATGGTCAATCGCGTCAAGAATGGTGCGCTCGACTACGCGAAGGATAGCGGGCTCTATAGTTCGGAGCGCATCGCGGCGATCAAGAAGTATAACCAATCGCACATTCCTTTTCGCCGTGTACAGGCGGCTGGCGAGGAAGCAGTGCTGCGTCCTGGTACTCGGTTCCGGCCTCGTCAGCCTTTGAAGGAAATGAAAGGTTCAGATCGAAAGATCGTCGAGCCGGTGTACGCCGATATCGAGAACCTTCACACGCTAATAGCGATGGCCGATCGTAATCGTGCGGTGCGTGCAATCGTCGAGACCCAGGATGGGCCTGAGTTGATGGGCCTGAAGATGATCGAGAAGCATCCAAAGGTTACGATCTTCGGTCCTGATGGCAAAGAGATTAAGCCGGGCAACAATGGCGGCGCTGCGTTGGAAGACGCGGACACGCAGATGCAAGTGAAGCTCGATCTCGAAAAGCGCCTCGGCAAGAATGATTTCATCTTCTATAATAAGGGCCAACCGGAGATTTGGACGGCGAAAGACCCTGCGCTTGCAGCGATGATCCGCGGCGCGACGAAGGTGGACGAGGGCATGATCTTCGGCGTGGCGAAATGGTTTACGTCGGTCAAGCGTGCCGGTATTATCGATCTTCCCGACTACATCGCCAAGATGGTCATCAAGGATCAGTTCACGACGCCGATCGTTGACAAGCACGGCGGCGTTCCGTTCCAGAACTTCCTGATTGGCATTCACACCGCACTTGGCAATAAGGCGAAGTGGGAGGAGTTTGTTCGCAATGGTGGCATGGGCGCTGCACTTGCGGATATGGATGCGAAGTATATTCGGCGCGACGTGGAAGCTATCTTCAAGAAGACTGACGTGTGGAGCAAGGTTGCGAACGTCGTGCGTGATCCGATCGATGCGTTCCGGTTTCTGATGGAGCGCATGGACGCAATGAGCCGTCTCGGTCGCTATGTTCGCCGTACCGCATCGGGCAAGGTCACGAACTTTAAGGCGGGGATGGAGAGCCGGAAAGTTTATCTCGACTTTCAAGAGCGCATGGCATCGAGCCACTTGAACGATCTATCTAAGGTCGATGCGTTCTTGCGCCCGACGATCTTGTCGTGGGACCAATTCGGTCATGCGGTGAAAACTGATCCGATCGGCGTTGCCTATCGTGGTCTCGCCTTCGTTGGTGTCCCATCGGCGGTTCTATTCTACATGAACTGGAAATGGGACCAGGGAAAGGATGCGGACGATCCGACCCGTTATAATAATTTGGATCGCTGGACGCGCGACAACTATTTCATCGTGCCTGATTTCATGGGCGAGCATATCAAGTTCCCGCGCAGTCAGGGGCAGTACGGTTTGATCTTCGGCGGCTTGATGGATCGGTTTCTCGAAACGCAGGCTAAGGAAGACCCCGGCAAGTTCAGCGAGTGGGGCGAGAAGCTTCTCAGCACCTTCGTTCCGAACGTGATCCCAGACGTGGCATATCCGATGGCGGAACAGTTGTCGGGACAGAGTTTGTTCATGGGCCGACCCCTGATCTCTAGCTCACTTGCGGAAGCAAACGGGCCGATGCAGTACACGCCGAACACGACTGAGATTGCGAAGTCGCTTGCACAAGTCATGCCTCCGGTGCAAGTCCTCGGCGTTGGTCTCCCATTGAACTCTCCAATCGTGCTTGAGAACTATGTGCGCGACTGGGCGGGTACTGGAGGCATCAATGTGCTGCGGGCATTGAACGTGCCGTTCAGCAAGAACAACTCCCCGGCACAACTTGCGGACATTCCGTTCGTGTCCTCGTTCTTCATCCGGCATGAGAGCGCGAACCTGGAACCGATCACCAATTTCTACGACGCCTTCAAGCAAGTTAAAGCAGCGAACCGGGATAAGTTCCTCGCGCTCGAACGCGGTCAGGTCAGTGGTGATTTTTCGGAGTTCGAGAAGGTTGGCACCAATGCCGAAGCCTTCCTGAATATCCAATCGGTCTCTACAGCATTAAGCAATATGCAAGGTGCGATTAATGGCATTAATCAGGATGCAGAGATGAAGCCAGCGGAGAAACGCCAGTTCATTGACGACATACTACGCACGATGATAACTACGTCGCGCACCGGCAGCGAAATCATCGGAGCTATCAATGACCAAACGAACGCTCAATAACCGCGTCGGCCGGATGCTGTCTGGCATCCCTGGCGGCTATATGATCGGCCGGGTCGAGAAGGGCGATGGTCAGGCGCAACTTATCACGCCTGAAGAACTTCGGCGTATGATCGGTCCTGGCTGGGTGAAGGCGATTGCCGGTACAGCGCTCACCACGAAGGACGAGGGGAGCACTCTCAGTAGTGCAGTCACGACACTTGACTTTGTTGGCGCGGGCGTCACGGCGTCTGGGGCGGGCGCTACGACGACGATTACAATCCCCGGATACAGCGATGAACAGGTAGACGATCGCGTCGCTGCGCTTATCGTGGATAGTGCATCAGTCGCTTGGACGTACAACGACGGAGCGAATACTCTGTCCGCCAGCGTCAAAGGCAGCGGCACAGCAGCGGACCTTTCAACGGCGATCCTTGCGAATACTCCTACGGGCTATTGGAAGTGCGATGAAGCGAGTGGTACGGTCGTCGATTATAGTGGGAATGGGTTCAATCTAACGACTGCGGGCGGAACTTTGGTGTATAAGCATTCGCCCCTACTTACACGAGACAGCACGCCATATCTCGAATTCAACAGCACCACGGCAGTCATAAAGGCAACGACAGGTCTTGGCCTTTCATATCCTCTGTCAGGGGATTGGACGGTTGAATGTGTTTACAATCCGGCCGCGACTTCTGGTACTTTATCTGGGCCAAGAACTATCTTTTCAATCGATGGCGGAAACAGTGATACGGAAGCCAATAATTGTCAGATCGAGTTCGGGATCACTGCTATCGGCGCGTTTCATGTGCGGTGGGAACATGGCGCGGGATTAGAAGAAACGACTATCGTCTCGATCATTCCAGGCAGCGCAGCGATGTTAAGTAATAGGCCCTACCATATCGCCGCGGTAAAAGACAGTGGGGCAAAAACTGTTTCGTTCTATGTCAATGGTCGTATCTTACGCACGACCGTTGCTTATACAAATGAAGCCACTGGTGGCAGTGGAACAATGGTAACATATCTTGGTGCAAATGGTGAAACTGCTACGGTTGCTGATACCATCGTAGGGCATGTAGCCTTCTTTTCAGGACAAAAGTTGACAGCAGCGCAAATCTATGCACATGCTTACGCAGCCGGGTTAACTCATTAACAAAAGGAAAGTGTCATGGCAAAAATTGGAGCAATATCTCTCGCAGTAGAAATCCCAGAATTTACAGTGGTGGATTTCAATACCGGAGAATTGAATTTAGTCTTTGATACTCCTATTCCCGTAGACGGTTCCGTTCTTTTGGCGATGATTGTCGTTGGAGGAGATGTAACATTTGATAGCGGACAGCAACGCCATTTGGTATTTTTCAGCGGCAATGGAAATGGACGATTACCAATTCATTTCGACAGTGTATCTTATGATGCAAAAGTCGATGAAGCAGAAACTTGGGGTTGGGTGTCAGTACTGAGTGCTTAAGTTAAAAAATTGACAGCCGCCCAAATTTATGCTCATGCTTACGCCGCAGGTTTAACCGGATAAAGGACCACTACAATGGCGACCGCTTACATTCGAGAATACGCGACCATGCCCCAGCAGCAAGGCAATGGAATTCCTATTCCTAGCGAGCCGGGAATTGCCGATCAGACTGTCACGATCGGGGCAGAAGCGGATAGCGCCGCCTTGAATGCCAAGACGGTATTCGTAGTCGTCCGCAGCGACGCGATCTATTCGTATGTAGTCGGTACGGCGCCCACGGCGACGACCAGCAATATGCGCGTTCCCGCCGATCGTGATGTTGCCTTCGGCGTTCCGCAAGGTCAGGGCTATAAAATTTCTTTCATAGCGAACACCTAATATGTTCGGGTCTATGTCTCTTTCATTGTCTCTATCGGGCCAAGGTATCGGCCCGTCGTCGGCGCCTGTGAATGTCGTAGCGCCGAGTTTCACCGGGACTTTGACGGCGGGGCAGACCCTTACCTATGTCGCTGGTACGTGGAGCGGAAGCCCTAGCCTAACTCATACTTGGCTCTCCGATGGACTTGTAGTCGGGACTGGCGCCACTCTCGACACAACTGGAATGGGCGGAACGTGTATCGCAATCGGTGAATTTGCTTCGAACGCACTGGGCTCCGCAACAGAATTCTCTGAGGAAGAATATCTGTTCACGAACGAAGCCGCCCGCGCCATCGTGGCGCGCATATCAGTCGAACCGGAAGACTACTGGAAAGTCGCATATGACGGAGCATTTTCCGTTTCCGGGTTCGCCACTGCGTTAGCGAAACTCGATCAGTTTGCAATGTTTTCCGGTCCAAGTAAGCAAGCCGCATTGCTTGATTGGTGCGCTGTCAGGAGCATAACCGAAAACGGAACCATGACGCACACCCCGCTGCAAGGGTTCCATACAAATGGAACTGCCTTTCTCCAAAGCGGTGTCAATCACAATGCCGCTTCGCATCTGACGCAGAATAGTGCTTCTAATCTCGCCTATGTGTTCACCGATGGCGGGTCTATTTCCGATCATAAGTACTACGTCGGATTAGCGGGTTCGACTGTCCGGTTCCGAATTTCTGGCTACGCTTCGGCGCAAGTAGCAGCGTTCCTCAATGCCTCGTCCGAAATGGCGCAAGCGAATGCGACACGCACGGGACTTTTCGTTGGCGTCCGAACTGCATCAAATGCGATCGAGACCCGGTTGAACGGAAGTTCTGTGAAGACTGCAACGACAGCTTCGGCTGCATTGATCGCTGCGGAAGTTCTCTATTTCAAGAACAATACTACTTTGGCCGCTACTCAAGTTATCTTGTCGGCGGCAGGTTTCGGGGCCGCGATCACTTCGACCGATGACACCGCGATTAAGACCGCAGTGGAAACCTTTGCCACTCTTGCTACGCCGAGAAACTTTGGAGTGGTATTCGCCGGCCAATCGCTTGCGGCGCTTCTGTCGAGTGACAATCCCAGTACATTATCCAGTGGATACGGATCAGGCGACGGCACGGCCGGCAGTAACGCCATGCAAAGAGTGCTCATTCCAGAATTGCAAGCGTATTTGGATGCTCAATATACTGATGGGCGCCCAAATGTTCTTACCGTGCTGAACAACGCGGTTTCCGATACCCGTCTCGTGGGGCCGGTGGTTGGAAAAGATACATGGTGGGACCCGACGTTAAATGCCGGGGCAGGTGGCGCAGGTGCATACGCAATCACGGATCGCGCTCATGTCGTAACCATGAAAGCCAATCTTCCCGCAGGTCAAACCTTTGACGGCGGCTTTGTGCGACTTTGGGCGCAGGGCGAAGGCGATGCGGCTGTCGGAATTTCCCAAGCGGATTACGTCAACAGTTTGTGCGGCTCCGGCTATGTAACCGGTCTTATAAAGTATTTCCGCGACGGAGACGGAGCGACAACTAAAGTCATAATTTCTCCGCTAGGCCGGAACAGCGGAGTGACCAATGCCGCCATTAAAGCAATTCGTGATGCGGAAACGGAAGCTGTCGCTAACGTCGCGTCCACTTCTATGGCGATCGAAAACTGTGACCTAGTACGCCGGGCCAACAATGATTGGCACCCAAAGAGTTTTGGAGAAGATATCCTCGGCTTCGACAGGCTGGCTCATTTCCATGCCAGAACTCTGGCGTTCGCACTCGGCTGTTCCTCCGTCACCTACAAAGGCCCGGAAGTGGCATCAGTCACCGCGGTTCTCAGCACTACAACGACCGTCACTTTGACTTATCCGTCAGGATGCGGCGGCACCGATTTCACTCCGACGACAGGGATCGAAGGATTTGCAGTTTACGATGATGGCGTATCGAAGGCGATTTCAGCAGCCATTCGTACTTCAGCCACGACTATCTTACTCACTCATGCCGCGGTCGTTGGCACGCGCACCGTGCAGTACCTTCCAGGGCAAGGCTCGCTTAACCGCGCCAACATGCTGAGAGACAACTTCTCCACACCTATGCCTCTGAGAATGTCCGCCCTTTTGACGGCGTAAATCCGGCCGCTTAAACGGTTTCTTCTGCTCCTCTGGTGGCTCTTGACAGTGCTTTAACTAACGGTCATAGTTCCCTGATGACCGTGACAGAACACATTCCGCCGCTTCTCAAGCCGCTGGCAGAAACTAGCACATGGCTGATCTTAGCCGGTGTGGTGATGAACTATTTGCCGGTGATCGCTGTCTTGGCCGGTCTCTCGTGGCATCTCTATCAGATGTATGATCTCTACGACCGGAGGAAAAATCGTGAGAACGATCGTTGACAAACTACGCATGGCAGAGTGGGGCGTCTTTGCTCTGATTGCGCTCCTCGGGCTCGCTTATTGGGCGCCGCAGCAACTTCCCGTCGTGGGCTACAAGGTCTGCCTCGTGACGCTGTTCGCACACCTGGGCTACTGGATTGACCGGCGCTGTTTCCCGCATTCCAGACCGACAAAAATATGCGACGACTATCCGAAAGCGGAACTTCGCCGCGCCGTTCTCATGGCGGCTGTCATCGTTGCGGGAGCTATGGCGTTGTGAAACTTCGGGTTCCGATCTGGACGTGGGTTATCTGGCTCTGGCTTCTCATAGTCATCGTGCCTGCGGTCCTCGTGGCGGAACTCGTTAAAGCCGAACCTTTGGCCGCACGTCAATATCGCTCTACGTTAACACGCGAAGTTCACACTATTTGGGGACTTGATGCGCCGGTAGCAGTCTTTGCCGGCCAGCTTGAACAAGAGAGCGGATGGAACCCGAACGTGTGTTCGGCCGTCGCGTGCGGGCTCGCGCAATTTACCGGCCCTACGGCCAAAGAAGTAAGTCGGCAGTTAGGCGTAAGTGCTGACGTTTTCAATCCCGCCTGGGCTCTCCGCGCTGTCGTGGCTTATGACCGAAACTTGTATCGTGCAACGGAGGCAATCGATGACTGTAACCACTGGGCTTTTACCCTTTCCGCCTACAATGGCGGACTTGGAAATGTCAGACGCGATCAACGATTGTGCAGTGCTAGAGGAAGCGATTGTAACCCTAATCTGTGGTTCGGTGGCACCGCAGCTTACAGCAACCGAAGTGCAGGAGCGTATGCGGAGAATAGAGCCTACATTCTCCGCATACTCGGAACCCGGCAGTTCACCTACGCAACTTGGGGAGCAACTGTCCCATGCCCCCGTTCCTGACCGCGCTTCTTGCCCGCACTGGCGGGTTCGTTCCGATAGTTGCCGCTATAGGTCTTGCGGTGCTCCTGACTATCATTGCCCTCCTGGCGTGGCAAAATCATAGCCTTCAGGGCAAATTGGCGAGCAAGGAACGGGCGATCGGGCAGCTTCAGGGCGCGATCGAGCTTCAGAATTCGCAAGTCCTTGATTGGCAACACAAATCCGAAGCGGCCTCGAAAGCCGCCCAGGAGGAGTACAAACGCGCCGTGGCGGGCAGGCCAAGGTCTGAGGCGACGGTAGCCGGAATACTCGCCAAGCCAGCGCCGGTCGATCCTACACTGATCTGCAAGGCGGCAGACGACTTAATCTTGGAGACGGTAAAATGACGCTCTGGCTGGTAGTTTGCTTCTTCCTCGACCTGACGGGAGAAGGACACTTCGAAGTCTCAAAGTCGGCTTATGTGACGGAAGCATCGTGCTCCGACTTCGCGGACAAGTACGCCGTGGAGAAGTCCCTCGATCCCGACGTAGCCGAAGTCTGGACGATCTGTGCGCCAATCCCTGGGAGCACGATATGAAGCGCTGGCTCTATTGGCTCATGCCGTTGATCTGGCTTCTCGCTGGCTGCGCCGGCAAGATACAGTACGTCTACGTCCCGACGCCGATCATGTGCGAAGTTAACGTCGGTCCTGAGCCAATATACGCCGATACTCCTGGCACACTGCTAAGTCAGACAACCATTTATGAACGAGTTCAGCTTTTGCTCTCGGGGAGAGTTCAACGGGATCAGCGGCTTTCGGAACTTCAGGCGTTGAAGAAGTGTGCGACGCCGACTGAGTAGCACGTTCCGCTTCGATCGTCAGTTGCAGTTCAGCCAAGAGGCGCCATACTGCCTTCGCGCCGTGCCGACCTCCATCAGTGTCAATCGCTTTGAAGTCGAGCATGTGCCGAGCCGCGCAATCCAGATGATCGGATGACTTCTCACGCGCCCAATGTAACGGCTGGCCTGGATTGTGCTGATCGTTCCCGATCTTCGACGTATGCGCCACTTCCAGAAGTGCATCAGGGAAGTAATTCATGACGCCGGAAAAGAGTGGGTGGCCTTTGCGCGCTTTCGCATCTCCAATACGATCTTGCATGTCACATTCCTCCCTTGATATGGACGGATCGGCCATCGCTGAGTTGTTGAGTGACTTCGGTGAACGGCACCCAACCCTTCTCATACCAGAAGCCCCACTCGCGGACCTTCGGGCCGGTCGAGAATAGCGTCATCGTGTACGGATAGACGGGTGGCAAGAACAGACGATGCGACCATGCCGCCTGCCGGGAAATCACGTCACCCTTATTGCGATGGAACGTATATGTGTTGCGCTCAGTTGGCGGTGCATTTTCCATGCACATGATCTCGCGATATCCGCCCGACAAGATCACACTGAAGTTGTCCCACGGGTGATCGTGCAGTGGGCGTTCTGGATCGTCCGCCACCTGAATATGGAAGTAGACTCTCGCTTCCTTAGTTCGGATTATATGCCAGCGGTAGAGATACGGATTTCCATCTGGCGCGATCACAAGATCGGGTTCGTCGATCCGATAAATGCCGTCGAGAATTCGGATAGCAATTTGCAAATCCTCAGTACTGAGGATATCTGGATCGAACTTCATCGGTTCCTCCTGAACTTAGCGTTGGAATTCTACCCACTTCTTGTTCTGATAGGCGGATTGCTTTTTGTCGAGATAGATATCCCAATGCGCCGTGATCCCGTGTTCCGGGTGAGTGAACCAAAGCGCTTGCGATGGCCGACTATAAGCAGCCCGCAACTTCAACTTGGCGTAGGTGTCGTATCCCTTGAGGGCGTTATTCACGATCACGCAGTTGCCGGGACCGACAAGCTTCTGGTGATAGTGACCGATAACCATCGTGTCAAAGTCACGGCCGATCTGGCTCTCGCTTCGACCGACCTTGATCGCGCCGCGCATGATTGGCCCGAGCACGCCGATCATTCCATCGCCGCCAGCCGTACCCAGGTTATCGCCGTGCGTGAGCATGTAACGATGACCGTAGGACTTGAACAGAAGATCAGTCTGTTCAGGGATATCGAACTGAATGCGCGTATCCCCGATGCGCTTGAAGTGCTTCTCCAATGAACAGTACAGGTTCCATTCGTAGTTGTGATGAACGTACCCGGACATGCGCGGCTTCAGGGTGTTGCGGCCATGATTGCCGCAAACCGAAGGCACGTACACAAGGCCGAATTTGTCCGCGAGCAAAGTCAGCCCAGGAATTAGAACGTCTTCCAGATCGTTCAGCGTTTGCAGAACGGCGCGATCCGTCTCGATGCTTTCCGGGTGGATCGAACCTGTCGTCATGTCGCCGCCAAGCGCGCAGATAATGCCGGGATATTTTACCGGGGCACGACCCATGTGATCGAAGGCGAGCGCGACGGCTGTTTTGAATAGGGTCTCGGCTCGTGCCTTCGCGATCTCGGTGTTGAACACATTGACGCCGCCGACTTCAGGACCGCGCACGACTTCTCCGAAATGCCAATCGGAGCAAAGCAGAAATGGTGTACCGCGATGACCGAGCGCACCTTGTTTCAAAAGCCACTTCGGCGGC
>Ga0137409_10002424_pt1 | contig 19970 bp, 14 predicted proteins | sample CZODoug1_16funga_FD_122059 | JGI IMG/M metagenome (GOLD analysis project Ga0137409, IMG submission 122059) | Vadose zone soil fungal communities from Angelo Coast Range Reserve, California, USA - CZODoug1_16fungal (Hybrid Assembly) | ecosystem: Environmental > Terrestrial > Soil > Vadose zone... | reverse complement strand
CACGCGCCGCCGTAGGGGGCGGCGCGTCCTTGCGGCACGCCCGCCCGGCTACCTCTTGGTGTAGGTGATCTCCATCATCTTGAATTCCTTGCCGTCCTTGCCCGGGGCATACATTTCGAAGACCTGGACAGTCGGGCTCGTCCACCGCGTCGTCATCCGCGCCTTGACCGGGGTCTTCTTGACCGGATCGTTCCAGTGGCCGATGAAGGTGCAGCTCTTCTGCGCATCGCAGGTCCCTTCGCTCACCATCAGGCCGGTCGACATGCTGTCGTTCCACGTGGACCAGTACTTGCCGGTCACGTTGTCGTATCCCATCATGCCGTGACCGGTGAAGGGCGAGCCCATCATCGACGAGCTGACGTCCTCGACCAGCACGCGTCCGTCGAGCGTCATGGAGCGTGTCGCCGTCCCGGTCTCCTCCATCGCGGGTGCCCCGGCCGCCTGCCAGCTCCTGAGCTTCAGATCGTAGTTCCCCGCCGAGGCGGCCAGCGCCTGGTGCGGGGCGCCCGGCGTGCCGGCCTTCATGTAGGCCTCCATCTCGGCCTTCTGCTCGGGGGTCATCTGCGGCGGTTGCTTCCCCGTCTGAGCGGACGCCGATGTGATCACGAGGGCGATCGCGGCGGCGCACATCAATCCTGCGTGCTTGCGCATTTCGGTTCCTCCTCGAAGCGAGAGTGCGTGCGGTTCAGGGCCATGCGGGGCGCGAGTATAACGCAGGCGACGACCCGCCGCGTTCAGTGTCTGGGTCCAACGCCACACGAGGTGTTGCTCCCGGCGACGAGATAGAACTCGTTTCCAGGCGGCATGCCGACCGTCGAACCGGGTGCTCCGCTCTGCGCCGTTCCCGCCACTGTGCTGAACGTCCCGTTCGGTGCCGTGTCGCTGAAGACCACGTAGCCGTCGGCGTTCGTCGCGTCGTCCCACGTCAACTGGATGTCCCCGCCGTCGCCCGGAGTCGCCAGGCGGAGATTGCTCACGGGTCCCGGCATCGGAGTGCAGGACCCGGTCATCCCGGTCGTGCTGTCGGATTCACCGTCCGGCAGCGGTCCCTGACCCGTCTGGTCGAAGACACCTGGGTCGTTCGACAGGCCGAGCGCGAACTGCGTCGCCGGGCAGCCCAGGTTGCTTGCCGTGAGGGTCGCCGCGAGCCGGCAATCGTTCTCTGTCACGGCGTAACCGGCCGACGAGCAATTGTTCGAGATCGCGTCGGCGATGGCCTGGCACTTCAGGGAGACCGGCATCCCCGGATAGACGAGGAAGCTGCCGGCGCAGGCGGCCACGACTCCGGTGGCCGTGCACAAAGAAGACAGGCGCACGTACACAGTGGCGTCCCGGACGGGCGGTTGCACCGTCTGGACCGTCACCTCCACGCCGGTGTAGCCGGGGCAGAGCCAGTTGCAGAGTTTCCCGTCCCAGTTGCACGACGTGCGCGGGGGAGCGCCGAACGGATCGCACACCGGGCAGAACCAGTCGCACACGTCGGTGGACCACTGACACCCGAAGCGCGGCGCCGGACCCGGGGGATCGCACGTCGCCGTGGTCGACGCGGTCCGGATCGAGCCGATCGGCGACGCGCTCGCGCTCTGGCTCGAGGAAGCCGATTGCAGGAGAACAAGCCCGAGACCGCAGAAAACGGCCGCGCATCGGCGGGCGTATGGAAGGAGATCCGGCAGCGGGCGATGGAGCGGCATAGGCGCTTCTCGTTATCGCTTCAAGCCGCAATCCTAAGCCCCGGTGGGGGCGTGCTGTCAACCCGCCTTCATACTACAATCCCGCCGCGCCCGGCCCTGCAGGCCTCGAATCCCGGGCGCAGAGAACCAGACGGCACAGGTGACGATGATGACCGGGAGCGGCGCTGCGGGATCGGGAGCAGGGTGGGGCGGACACCCGCGCGGCCTGTCGACGCTTTTCTTCACCGAGATGTGGGAGCGCTTCAGCTATTACGGGATGCGCGCCTTCCTGATTCTCTACATGACCGCTCCCCTGGCCGCCGGCGGTCTCGGCTTCGACGACAAGCACGCCGGCTCCGTGTACGGCACCTACACGGGGAGCATCTGGCTCGCGACCATCGGCGGCGGGCTGGTCGCCGATCGTCTCCTCGGCGCGTACCGCAGCGTCCTCGTCGGCGGCGCGATCATCGCACTGGGGCATTTCACCCTCGCCTTCCGGGCGCTGCCGTTCTTCTACCTCGGGCTGACGCTCATCGTGATCGGCACCGGTCTTCTGAAGCCGAACGCCACCACGCTGCTGGGATCGCTCTATCGTCCGGACGACGCGCGGCGCGACGCCGGCTTCTCGATCTTCTACATGGGGATCAACCTCGGCGCCTTCCTCGGGCCGATCATCGCGGGGGCGCTGGCGCAGAAGGTGGACTGGCACCTCGGCTTCGGATGCGCCGGAGTGGGGATGACGCTCGGGCTGGTGCAGTACGTCGCCGGCCGCCGCCGGCTGAGGCCTGAGGAGGGGGCCGCCCCGGCGCCCCGCGCGCCTGCGGCCTCACCCCAGGCGTCCGAAGCGAAGGTGGCGACCGGGACCGCTGGTGTGAGAGGCGTTCTCGGGTTCACCGCCGTCGAATGGAAGCGCATCGGTGCGGTGTGCGTGTTCTTCCTGTTCGCCTCCCTTTTCTGGGGAGCCTACGAGCAGGCCGCCTCGACCCTCAACTTGTTCGCCGACCGGCACGTCGATCGGGTCGTCTTCGGCTTCACCTTCCCGGCCAGCTGGTTCGTGTCGATCCAAGGGATATTGGTCTTCATGCTTGCGCCGGTGTTCGCCTGGATCTGGTCGCGCCTCGGGACGAGAGAACCTTCGACGCCGATGAAATTCACGCTGGGGCTCTTGCTCGTCGGGGTGTCGTTCGTGTTGCTGTTCCCGGCCGGCCTGAAGGCAGGCGGGCCCGGGGGAGCGCTGGTGAGCCCGCTGTGGCTCGTCGCCGCCTATTTCCTGCAGGTGTGCGGAGAAATGTGCCTGAGCCCGGTCGGCAACAGCGTGGTCACCAAGCTCGCTCCCACGCGCGTCGTGGGCCTGATGATGGGTGTCTGGTTCATGTCGATCGCCGCCGGGAACAAGCTGGCGGGCTGGTCCGCCGGTCTCGGCGCCTCGGTCCCGCTTCCCATGCTGTTCGGCGCGATCGCCGCCATCACTCTGGTCGCGGCCTTGATCCTCCTGGCGCTGAACGGACCGATCAGACGCCTGATGAGCGGCGTCCGCTAGGCCACGCCGGCGATCTCAGCGCCAGGTGACGACCAGCTCGCCATTGTCGACGCGCAGGTCGCGGATGTCGGGCGGCAGGCGGAAGCGGTCGTGGTTCTGGGGGGACTCGAAGAGGGACGCCATCGCCCGGTCCACGGTGGCCTGCGGAATCGGCAGGGAGCCGAGCATCATCCGCGTGGGGGACAGGCGGAGGTAGCCTTCCTGGGCCGACAGGCGTCCCTCGAGCGTCAGCGACAGATCCTTCCCGTACAGGTGGAACAGGACGTAGGCGGTGATCTGGTCGCCTGTCATGTGGACCTTCACGTCGCGCACGTTCGATTGCGCCTCCTCGACGGTCAGGCTGGTCGGAGAGTCGATCGGGATCGCCCGTTCCGAACCCGACGGATCGGCGACCGGGTGGACGGCCGGTCTTTTGGCCAGCGCCAGGTTGGTCTCCATCCAGCTGTTGACCTCCGCCTCGTCCAGGCGCAGGGGCGGGGAGTGACCGAGACTTGCGTCGACCGCGAACTGCTGGAGCTTCCGCTCGAGGCGCCGCGGAGCCTCCGGGTCGCGCGCCACCTTGGGCGGGGGAGCGGTCCATAGAATGAGGACCAGCACCGTCGTGAGACCGGCGAGCAGGACCCAGCGGAACACGCGGTAGAACCGGCGAAACGGGCCCGGCTCCGAGGCTTCGACATTCATATGGCCCGCGCCACCCGGAAGGCTCATCGACCTCTCCCCGGCGAATCCTCGCCGCTCTTCGATAATTTAGTGAGCGCGGGGCCCGATTGCCACCGGCGGACCCAGATGACGTCCCGCAGGAAATCGAGACGGTATTCGGGGACGTGCGTGATCGTCACCGGCCGGTAGCCCGCGAGCGGGTCGGTCTCGTCGGCGATGCGGCGCTCCGCGGCCGGCAGCGCCCTGCCGGCGCTCTCGACCAGAAGGAGCTCCCGGCCTGGATAGATGATGTCCGCGCCGGACGCTACCGCCTCGCGCAGTCCCCACAGTCCGTGCCCCGCCTCCGTCCCGCCCCGATTGGTTACGAGCGAGCACAATCCATATATGTCGAACGTCGGGAGCCTCGAAGCGTACGGCAAGGCCCCGGAAGGGCCGCTGGCGAGACGCGTTCCGGGAGGCGTGTTCTCACGCAGCCAGGAGCCCAGGGCCTCCCACCAGCGCGACTGGACGCGGTGCTCGGCCATGGCGCGCCAGGCGCCGCCGATGGGGATGCGTGGTAACCCTTCGAGAGGCCCCGGGTGCGGCATCAGGAGGAGGAGACCCCAGGCCAGAGGACCGGGAGCGAGCCAGAGCGTGGCGAGCCTCGCCGGACCGGTCGGCCGGCCGTCGCCGACCCGGCCCGCCACGGTCGCCGTCGCCATGGCGACGAGGAGCACGACGAGCGGCACGAGGTAGCGCCCTCCCGGCATCCAGTCCCCGCCGCGCGTCACCACGAGACAGGTCAGAAGCGCCACGGGGACGAGGATGGGGAGAAGGGCCCGCCGGCGGGGTGCCATCCACAGGAGCGCCGGAACGAGCGGCCACCACTCGGTCGCGGCCTGGCCGAGATAGCGCAGCCCGGCGGCCAGCCCCGCCGGAGCCACGATCCCCTTGACCAGCGCCGGACGCGGCACGGGCGCTCCATACCAGGCCAGACGCGCGCAGGCGATGACGAGTGCACCCGCGAGGCAACCCACGACGGCGGCGCGCCCCGCGCGACCGAGGCGCTTCCAGAACGGAGCCGCTCCGAGCGCCAGGACGACCCCTTCCGGCCGGAGGGTCGCGACCAGAGCGCCCGCCGCGGCCGCGGGACCGCGCCGATCCCGGACGACCGACGCCGCCACGCTCCAGAGCGCGAGGGTGTAGGCGCTCGTCTCCAGGCCGGTCGCGGCATACAGCGCGGCCGTCGGGATCGACCCCCAGGCGATGGCCGCCAGGGCGGCGCCGCGCCGGCCGCCGCAGGCGCGCCCGAAGGCCGCGGCCGCGACGACCGAGCAGACCGCGGCGATGAGAGACAACACCCGACCGCACAGCGCGGCGTCCACACGGGTCAGCGCGCTCGCCAGCGCGACGGCGCCGATCCAGATCCCGCCGCTCGCCCCTTCCAGGCGTTCGCCGGGATTAAACACCGGCCCGCGGCCGGCCGCCAGGTTGGCGGCGTAGCGGAACTGGATGTACGCATCGTCGACGAGTCCGTTCGCCGCGATCGCCAGGGCCAGCGCGGACAGCAGCGCCAGGGCCAGCGACAGACGGGGGCGCGCCGTGAGAAGGACGAACGCCGCGAGGGAGAGGATCGCGCCCGTCGCCCACCAGGCGATCGAGGGTCCGAGGGGATCGAAAAGGGTGGCCGCCGGGGCCGCGTGGTGCTCCCAGCCGGGCGGCAGGGTGACCTGGTCCACGCGCCGATGCTAACACGCGACCCGGACACGCCTCCCCGCCGCATTCACCGGCAGGATCGGCACCGCGCTGTAGTAGGCTTCCTCATCCGGGAATCGAGGGCGGGAGACATCAGCATGCTCACTGACGACGCGACCGGAGGGAATCCACTCCTCCAGGCGCTCCAGGAACGGTTTGGCTTCGAGCGGTTCCGGCCGGGGCAGCAGGACGCGGCCGCCGCGGTCCTCGAGGGGCGGGATCTGGTGGCCGTGATGCCGACCGGGTCGGGCAAGTCGCTCTGCTTCCAGCTGCCCGCCCTGCTGCTCGAGGGGACGACGGTCGTGGTATCCCCCCTCATCGCGCTCATGAAGGATCAGGTCGACGGCTTGCGCGCGCGCGGCATCGCCGCGGCGGGGATCCACTCCGGCCTCGGGGCGGCCGAGCGGGCCGCGGCGGAGTCCGATCTCGCCGCCGGGCGGCTGCGTCTCGTCTACATCGCGCCGGAGCGGCTGGCGAGCGGGGCGTTCCGGGCGGTCCTGGCGCGTCTGCGGATCGCTCGCCTCGTGGTGGACGAAGCGCATTGCATCAGCCAGTGGGGGCACGATTTCCGGCCGGACTACGGCCGTCTCGGCGGCCTCAGGGGAGAGCTCGGCGTACCGGGCGCGGCCTTCACCGCCACGGCGACGCCGGACGTGCGCGCCGACATCGCACGGCAGCTCGGCCTGTCGGACCCGCTGGAGGTGGTGACGGGGTTCGAGCGTCCGAATCTGACGCTGGCGGTCGAAGCGTGCCGGTCGCGCGCCGACAAGGCGTCGGTCCTCGAGCGTCTGCTGCGCGACGTCGGGCCACCGGGCATCATCTACGCGGCGACACGGAAGAACGTCGAGATCTGGGCCGAGTATCTCGAGGCGCGGGGGCTGCGCGCCGGCCGGTACCACGCCGGGCTCGCCGACTCCGAGCGGACGCGGGTGCAGGACGACTTTTTCGCCGGACACCTCGACGCCATCGCCGCCACCAACGCGTTCGGGATGGGTGTCGACAAGAAGGACCTGCGCTTCGTGGCCCATGCCGACGTGCCCGGGAGTCTCGAGGCGTACTACCAGGAAGTGGGCCGCGCCGGGCGGGACGGCCTCCCGTCGCGCGGTGTGCTGCTGTTCGGGCCGGCCGACGTGCGGACGCAGGAATTCTTCCTGGCAGGGTCCAATCCACCGGAGGCGGTGTTCCGGCAGGTGTGGAGACTCCTGGGGGAGGTGGAGGACGACGCGGCGATCGAGGATTCGGCCGCGGCGGGAGACGCCGCGCTGGGGATGGCCGCGTCGACCGCGACGCGTCTCCTGCGCCGGGCGGCGGAGAGCCGCGGGCTGCCGCTCGGGGAGGGCGAGCCGCCGATCGATTTCGCGGCCCAGGCCGACAAGGCGGTGCGTGACCGGACACGGCTCGACACCATGCTCCGGTACGCCTTCGGACGCGGCTGCCGGACGCGCTTCATCTACGACTACTTCGCGGGCGCGGGGCGCCGCGGAGCGATTCCCGGCTGCGGAACGTGCGACGTCTGCCTCGGCTGGCGGCGCGTCGAGGGGCGCAGACTCGACGACCGGGAGTTCGAGCGCGTCCGCATCGCCCTCTCGGCGGTGGCCCGGCTCCAGGGCCGGTTCGGAGTGGAGCGGGTCGCCCAGGTCCTCGTCGGCAGCGGCAGCCGCGAGGTGCTCGATCGTCGTCTCGATCGGATTCCGACGTACGGCAGGCTCCGGGATCAGACGATCGACGAGGTCAAGGCGCTCCTGGAGACGCTCGTGGACGCGTCGCTCCTGGAGCGTCGCGGCATCGAGGGCGGGCGTCCCGGGGCGTTCGTCCTGGGGGTCACGGAGGAGGGGGCGGCCGTCATGCGGGCGGAGCACCGGCCGCTTCTCGCCCTTCCAGGGGACAAGCCGGCGCCGCCGCCTCGCCCCGCCCGGAGTCGGCGCACCCGGGGGGTGTCCAGGGCGGGACAGGGCGCGACGCCCCGGCCGGGGCCCGACGGCGAGCTCCTGCGGCGCCTGAAGACCTGGCGCTCGGCCGAAGCGAAGCGCCGCGGTGTTCCCGCATTCGTCATCTTTCATGACACGACCCTGGAGGAGCTGGCGGCGCTCAAGCCCTCCGACCGCGGGCATCTCCGGTCGGTGCGGGGAATCGGGCCGGCGAAGATCGAGCAGTATGGCGACGACCTGCTTCTGATCCTGACGCCGCGCTCACCGGAGGGCTGATCCCCATGATTCGAGTGATTCATCGCCGCGCCGTCCTGACGCGTGTTCTGGGAGCGGTCCTGTTCCTGGGGCTCGCGGGACACCCCCTCACGGACCCCGGACTGTCGGCGGCCGCGCCGCAGCTCAAGGTCTACTTCGCGGCCGATTTCAAGGACGAGGCCTACCAGAAGAAGACCTACACGAAAGTCGCGTCGGCGTGGAAGCGTCCGGCGAGCCTGCCGGAAGCGGGGAAGAAGGCGGTCGTTATCGCGGTCATCCAGAAGGACGGCACGGCGCCGGCTCCAACGCTGCACCTGGCGAGCGGTTCCGATCCCTGGGACAAGGCGGCGCTCGAGTCCGTCCGTAGGGCCGCGCCGTTCGACCCGCTGCCGAAGACCTACTCCCGACCCAGCGTCGAGGTCCATTTCCACTTCGAGTACGACTGAGCCCTCGTCCCGTCCCGCGCTCTGTCCCGCGGCTTGATTCAACCCCCGCCGGAACCTAGGTTTCAGCAGTTGGGGGGAGGTGTGCCCGCGACGAATCGACGGGTCCTCCCGGGGAGGGCGTTGGATGAGCCATTACAAATCTGTTCTCGCGGCGGTCCTCGGCCTCGCCCTGGGAGCGCCGCCCGCGCTGGGGGCGGACCAGACGCAGGCGGCCTCGGTCCGCAAGACGGCCGGCGGGGAGGAGATGATCCTGTTCGAGGACCTGCCCTCGATCTTCGGCGCCTCGAAGTACGAGCAGAAGCCGAGCGAGGCCCCCGCGTCGGTCAGCATCATCACGAGCGAGGAGATCCAGAAGTACGGCTATCGCACCCTCTCCGAGATCCTGCGCAGCGTGCGGGGGTTCTTCGCGACCTACGATCGCAACTACAGCTATATCGGGGTGCGCGGCTTCGACCGGCCCGGGGACTACGACACCCGCGTCCTGCTGCTTCTCGACGGGCACCGGATCAACGACAACATCTACGACCAGGCGTCGGTCGGGACCGAGACGATCATCGAGGTCGACGCCATCGAGCGCATCGAGATCATCCGGGGACCGAGCTCCTCCCTGTACGGCACCAACGCCTTCCTGGCGGTCATCAACGTCATCTCCAAGTCCGGACGCAGCCTGAAGGGGACGGAGATCGCGGCCACGGGCGGCAGCTTCTCGACCGGCGAGCTGCGCATGTCGTACGGCGGCCGCGCCGACAGCGGGGTGGAGACCTTCGTCAGCGGCAGCTATGCCGACAGCGGCGGTCAGAACCTGTTCTATCCCGAGTTCAACAGTCCGTCCACCAACAACGGATGGGCCAGGGGGGCCGACGGCGACAGGTACGCGCGGCTGTTCGGCAAGATGTCCGTCGGGAACGTCCGCGTGGAAGGGGGCTACTCGTCGCGCGACAAGCAGATTCCCACGGCCTCCTTCGGGACCGATTTCAACGATTCCCGGGAGAAGACCCTCGATGAGCGCGGCTTTCTCGATCTGCGCTACGACCGCGAGATCGGTCTGAAGTCGCGCTTCGTGGGGACCGCCTCCTACGACGGCTACTGGTACAAGGGGAACTATCCCTATTCGGGGGCGGTGTCCAAGGACTACGGCTACGGCCAGTGGTGGACCGTGGAGGCGCAGACCATCACGACGCTGGCCGACAGGCACAAGGTGATCGGCGGCGTCGAAGCGCGCTACAACGCGCAGCAGGACCAGGGGTACTACGACACCAACCCCTCCTTCGTCTACCTCGACGACCGGAGACAGACTTCCTTCTGGGGGGCCTACGTCCAGGACGAATACCGCGTGCGCGACAACCTCATCCTGAACTTCGGGGTGAGGCACGACAACTACGAGACCTTCGGCGGCACCACCAACCCCCGTCTCGCGGTGATCTGCTCCGTACGCGAGGCGACCACCATGAAGTTCCTGTACGGCCGGGCGTTCCGCGCGCCCAACGACTACGAGCTGTACTACGACGACGGCGGATTCTCGCAGAAGGCGAATCCGGGCCTGCGGCCGGAGACGATCAACACGTACGAGGCCGTCCTCGAGCACACCTTCCACAACCGCATGCGGGGCGCCGCCTCCGTGTACCGCTACGGGATCGACAATCTGATCACGGCGATGATCGACCCGTCGGACCTGCTCGAAGTGTACAGGAACGTGGACCGGGTCAAGGCCGAGGGCGTGGAGCTCGAGGTCGAAGGGTCCTTCGCCCGCTTTCTCGAGGGGCGCCTCAGCTACGCGCTGCAGAAGAGCGAGGACCTGACGACGGGCTCGATCCTGACCAATTCGCCGCGGCACCTGGCGAAGGCCAACCTGAGCGTACCGTTCAAGAACGACAGGTTCGTGGCGAGTCTCGAGGCGCAGTACACCTCGGCGCGCGAGACGCTCGCAGGCGACTCCGCCGGTGGGTTCACGGTGGCCAACGTCACGCTTCTCAGCCGCAACTGGAAGAGCGGGCCGAGCGTGTCGTTGAGCGTGTTCAACCTGTTCGACAAGAGGTACGGCGATCCCGGCGGGACGGAGCACGTGCAGGACGTGATCCCGCAGGACGGCCGGAGCGTCCGCGTCCAGATCCGCTACGAGTTCTAGGAGCGTCGCCGCCTCGATGAAGATCGCTCCTGTGCGTGCGTCCCTGCTGGCGCTGGGTGCTTTCGGCCTGGCCGTCTCCGCCCCGGCCGGCGCCGCGGCGGTGAAGGAGGACGCGCGTGTCGCGGTCCTCGTCAGCCAGGACGCCGCGCCCTACCAGGAGGCGCTCGACGGGTTCCGGGACTACCTGGAGCAGCAAGGGGTGCGCCTCCCGATCGACGTTCAGTCGCTGCACGGCGACGCCGCGGCCGCAGCGGCGGCGCTGCAGCGCGCGCGCCAGGACCGCGCGAGCCTCGTCCTGACCCTCGGATCGATCGGGACGCAGGCCGCCGTCCGCGACGTGCGCGACCTGCCGATCGTCGCGGGGCTGGTGCTGAACGCGGACGACGTCGCGAAGGCGCCGAACGCCACCGCCGTGGTGCTGGAGTTCCCGGTCGAGACCCAGCTGCGCTACCTGCAGCGTCTCCTCCCCGGTCAGCGCAACGTCGGCGTCCTGTTCAATCCCTCCGAGAACCAGGCGCGCATCGACGCGGCGACGCGTGTCGCGGCGGCCCTGGGGCTCACGCTGTTCGCGCGCAAGGTCGAGTCCCCCAAGGAGCTGCCGGACGCGCTCGACAGCCTGAACAAGCGGGCCGACGTCCTGTGGGGCGTCGCGGACCAGATGGTCCTGAACCCTCAGACCGTCAAGCCGATCCTGCTGTTCTCCCTGCGCAACCGGATCCCGTTCGTCGGGCTGTCGGCGACCTGGGTCAAGGCGGGAGCGCTGTACGCCCTGGATCGCGACTACAAGGACATCGGGCGGCAGTGCGGCGAGCTGGCGCTGAAGATCCTCCAGGGCACGGCGCCATCGGCATTGCCGCCCGTGGCGCCGCGCAAGGTCGTGTACTCGGTGAATCTCAAGACGGCGCGCCTCCTGAAGCTCGACCTCGGCGGACAGGTGCTGCAGGCCGCGCAGACGGTGATCGAGTGAGCCGATGAGACTGCGACTGCCGCAGAAGTTCGGGCTGGCCACGAAGTTCAACGCGTTGATCGTCGCCTCCATCCTGGCGACGACGCTGGGCATGGGCGCCCTGATCGTGCGCGAGGAGATCGCGGCCAACGTCCAGCAGCTGCAGTCCGACGGCGCCGCCCTGGCCGAGATGGTGTCGCAGAACAGCGAGTACGCCCTGTACACGCAGAACCGCGAGGCCCTGCAGCAGGTCGCCGCCGGGCTGAACGCCTACCCCGCGGTCGCCTACGTCCGCTTCGCCGACCGTGACGGACACGGCCTCCTGGAGCGCGCCTTCCGCTCCATCGGTCTGCCGGGATTCCAGCGTCATGCGCGCAGGGTGGAGGGGACGGAGGCGGCGGTCGGCGAGTTCCGGGACCGGATGGACGGGAGCGCCTATCTCGACGTCCTGGTGCCCGTGCACGGCGCCGCCGATGCGGGCGAGGCGTCCCTCTTCCCCGATGCCCCGCCCCGGCCCGCGGCGGGAGAGGTGATCGGCTACGTCCAGCTCGGTCTCAGCCAGGAGCCGATGCGCCAGAGGCTGCGGGCCCTCCTGATGCACGCGGCGGCGTCGGCGGCGATCTGCGTCCTGTTCGGGGTCACCGCGACGATCCTCCTGACGCGCAAGATCACCGCACCGATCAACCGGCTGGTCGAGGCGACCCGCGCCGTGGCGGAGGGGCGTCTGGACCACACCATCCGTGTCGACACCCGGGACGAGCTGCGGGAGCTGGGGACGGCGTTCTCGGCCATGCTCGGCAGGCTGCGCCAGTACCGGGAGCAGGTGGAGAGCTCGCAGCACGATCTCGAGCGGAAGGTGGAGCAGCGCACCCACGAGCTCGAGCAGGCCACGAGGAAGGCCTACGACCTGGCCCACCAGGCCGAGGCGGCGAGCCGCGCCAAGTCGCAGTTCCTGGCGAACATGAGCCACGAGATCCGCACTCCGATGAACGGCGTCATCGGCATGACCGATCTCCTGCTCGACACCGATCTGACCGCCAAGCAGAAGAGGTTCGCCGAGACGGTGCGCAGCTCGGCCGAGTCCCTCCTCGGCGTGATCAACGACATCCTGGACTTCTCGAAGATCGAGGCCGGCCGTCTCGAGCTCGAGGCGGTGGACTTCGATCTCCGCCAGACCATCGAGGACGTCTGCGATCTCCTGGCCGAGCGGGCCCAGCGCAAGGGTCTGGAGCTGGCCTGCGTCATCCACGACGGCGTCGCCACGCAGGTCCACGGCGATCCCGGCCGGCTGCGCCAGGTCCTGATCAACCTGGTCGGGAACGCGGTCAAGTTCACCGAGAAGGGGGAGGTCGTGGTGCGCGTTACGTCGGAGGAGCAGGGACGCGATTCGTCGCTTCTGCGCTTCGAGGTGAGCGACACGGGGATCGGCGTGGCTGCGGATGCGAAGGACAGGATCTTCGGCGCCTTCACCCAGGCGGATGGGTCGACCACGAGACGCTTCGGGGGGACCGGACTGGGCCTGGCGATCGCCAAGCAGCTCGCGGGGATGATGTCCGGCAGCATCGGTGTCGTGAGCGATGCCGGGAAGGGATCGACCTTCTGGTTCACCGCCCGGCTCGGGCGGCAGCGCCTGGCCACGCGGCGCGTGGCACCGCGGCGCAATCTGCAGGGGCTGCGCGTTCTGATCGTGGACGACAACGCCACGAACCGGGAGCTGCTGCAGCACCAGGTCGCCTCCTGGGGGATGAAGGAGGGGAGCGCGGACAGCGGGCCCAAGGCGCTCGACATGCTGCGCGAGGCGGCGGGAGCCGGCCACCCCTACGACGTCGGCCTGCTCGACATGATGATGCCCGGCATGAACGGGATCGAGCTGGCCCGCCGGATCAAGTCGGAGGGGTCGATCTCGGGAGTGCGGCTGGTCCTTTTGACCTCGGTCGGATTGCGCGGCGACGCCGCGGAGGCGCGGCGCGCGAAGATCGAGGGCTACTTGAGCAAGCCGGTGCGCCAGTCGGATCTCTACAACTGCCTCGCGGCGGTGCTGGGCCGGCCCGCGGAGGACTACATGCTGGTGACGCGCCACAGCCTCTCTGAGAAGGCGCCGCCGCTGCAGGGACGCATCCTGCTCGCCGAGGACAACCCGGTGAACCAGGAAGTGATCCTGGCCATGGTCGAATCTCTGGGCTGCAGCGTCGAGATCGCCGGGGACGGCGACGAAGCGATCGCGAGGGTGGCGAAGGGCGGATACGCCCTCGTGCTGATGGACTGCCAGATGCCCGGCAAGGACGGGTATGAAGCGACGACGGAGATCCGCCGCCTGGAGGACGCCGCCGGGGAAAAACGGCACATCCCGATCGTCGCCCTGACCGCCAACGCGATGGAGGGGGACCGCGAGCGCTGCCTCACCTCCGGGATGGACGACTATCTGAGCAAGCCGCTGGGACGGGAGGCCCTGCGCACCGTGCTCGAGCGCTGGATCGGCGGCGACCAGCAGCCAGGAGACCAGATCGCGGTCGAGCCCGCGCCCGCCGGGCCGCAGGCCGAGGCGGTCGCCGCACCGAAGGCTGCAGCCAGTGCGGCCGCAGTCCCGGACGCCCCTCCGGACGGCGGCGCCACCATCGACATGAAGACGCTCGAGAGCATGCGGCCGCTGCAGCGCGCCGGCCAGCCGGACGTCATCCCCCGCGTGATCGGCCTGTATCTCTCCAACGCGCCGTCCATGATGGAGGAGCTGCAGACCGCCATGGAGCGGGGCGAGACGGCGACCGTGTACCGCCTGGCCCACAGCCTCAAGTCGAGCAGCGCCATGGTCGGCGCCCTCCGGCTGTCGAACCTGTGCAAGACGCTCGAGGCCAGGGCCCGTGAGACCAAGGAGGGGTCGCTCCCGGACGGTCTTCAGGAGATTGAAGCGGAGTACGCGAGGGTGGTCGAGGCCCTCCGGAAGCTGGGAGCGGGGGGGGGATCGTGAGCGCCGGACCTCAGGCCGAGACGAAGCCTCTGATCCTCGTGGTCGACGACGACACGGCGATCCGCGAGCTGGTGAAGGAGGCGCTCGAGCTCTTCCAGTTCAATGTCGTCGAGGCGCGCAACGGCGCGGAAGGGGTCAAGGCGTTCACGCGGCACAAGCCCGAGCTCGTCGTCATGGACGTGCGCATGCCGGAGATGGACGGCTTCCAGGCGTGCGCCGCGATGCGGCAGGTCCCGGGCGGGGCCGGCACCCCGATCCTGATCCTGACGGGGCTCGACGACACCGACTCGATCAAGACCGCCTACGAGGCCGGGGCCACCGATTTCGCGTCCAAGCCGATCAACCTGTTCGTGCTGGGGCACCGTCTGCGCTACATGCTGCGCGCCAAGCGCACCGTCGACGACCTGCGCGACAGCGAGGCCCGTCTCGCGAGCGCGCAGCGCATCGCGCGTATCGGCAACTGGGAGCGCGAGCTGAAGTCCGGGCGCATGCGCTGGTCGGAGGAGACCTACCGCATCTTCGGCGTCGACTCGAAGAGCTTCACGCCCGACCTCGCGTCGTATCTCGAGCGTGTGCATCCTCAGGATAGAGAGCTGGTCGCGCGCGCCACAGGCGAGGCGGTGCGCAAGGAGAGTCCGTACAGCTTCGACGCGCGGGTCCTCCTGCCGGACGGCGCCGTCCGTTTCGTGCACGAGCAGGCGGAGGTGGTCTTCGATGACGACGGCACGCCATTACGGTTAGCCGGCACGACGCAGGACATCACCGAGCGCAAGCAGATCGAGGAGCAGATCAGCTTCCTGGCGTACTACGACGGGCTGACCCGGCTGCCGAACCGGGTCCTGTTCATGGAGCGGCTCAACCAGGCGCTGTCGACCGCGCAGCGGCAGGGGAACACGCTCGCCCTGCTGTTCCTGGACCTGGACCGGTTCAAGAGGATCAACGACACCCTGGGTCACACCGTGGGCGACCGGCTGCTGCAGGCGGTCTCGGAGCGCCTGAAGAAGTGCCTGCGCTCGACCGACACGATCGCCCGCGGCGACCCGCTCGCCTCGAGCGACACGGTGGCGCGCCTCGGGGGGGACGAGTTCATCCTGACCATCAATGACATCGCGCGCGGGGAGGACGCCGCCAAGATCGCCCACCGGATCATGGAGGCGCTGAACGAGCCATTCAAGCTGGAGGAGCAGGAGGTCTTCGTAACCGGCAGCATCGGCATCAGCCTGTTCCCGCACGACGGCAAGGACGCGGACACGCTTTTGAAGAACGCCGACTCGGCGATGTACCACGCCAAGGACGCGGGGCGCGGGACCTACCAGTTCTACAACGCCTCGATGAACGCGGCGGCCCTGCAGCGCCTGGCGATGGAGAACAGCCTGCGCAAGGCGCTCGAGCGCCAGGAGTTCCTGCTGCACTTCCAGCCGCAGATCGACGTGGCGACCGGCCGGATCATCGGGGCCGAGGCGCTGGTCCGCTGGCGTCATCCCGATCTCGGGATGGTCGCCCCGAACGACTTCATCCCGCTGGCCGAGGAGACCGGTCTGATCATGCCGATCGGCGAGTGGGTGCTGCGGGCCGCGTGCGCGCAGGGCAAGGCGTGGCGCGACGAGGGTTTCGGCGAGATGATCATCGCGGTGAACCTGTCGGGGCGCCAGTTCCGCCAGCAGCCCCTCGTGCACACCGTCGACGAGATCGTGAAGTCCACGGGGTTCGACCCGCGCTGCCTGGAGCTGGAGATCACGGAGAGCGTCCTGGTCCAGAGCGTCGAGGACACGATCACCGCGCTGAAGCGGCTCAAGGACATGGGTCTGCGCGTCTCGGTGGACGATTTCGGCACGGGGTACTCGTCGCTGACGTACCTGAGGCGGTTCCCGATCGACACGCTGAAGATCGACCAGTCGTTCACGCGTGACATCGCGACCGATCCGGGCGACGCGGCGATCACCGCGGCCATCATCGCCATGGCGGAAGGGCTGAAGATGGCCGTCATCGCCGAGGGCGTCGAGACCCCGGAGCAGCGCGACTGCCTGCGCGAGAGGGGCTGCCGGCTCATGCAGGGCTACCTGTTCAGCCGGCCGGTGCCGGCGGACCAGTTCCGGGTCCTGCTGCAGAAACAGGCCGCCGGGGAGCTGCCCGGAGGCGAGATTACGTCCCCGCACCGAGCCGCCAGGTGAACCCGGCGGTCCAGTTCATGTGGTTGCTCGTCTCGTCGAAGGTCTTCTCCGTGAGGCGCGAGATCTGCAAGCGGAACGCCGCGCCGTGGCGGTCTCCGAAGAAGAAGCGGCAGCCTCCGCCGACCTGGTGGGCCGCGCCGGAATCCTGGACGTTGGCGAACGGGTAATCCAGGTTGGCCGAGCCGAATCCGGCCAGGACGTAAGGGACCACGTTGCCGGTCTTCGAATGGAAGTTGAAGACGCCGTTGACGAAGACCGTCCTCAGGACGACGTCGGCCCGGGTCGTGTTCTGCAAATCCCAATTGTAATGCGCCGACACCGACACTTCTCCCTCCAGCTCGAACAGCCGCGAGACGTGGTACCCGCCGCGGAACGACAGGCGCCCCGCGCTCTGGCGCGACACGTTCTGATCGAAGTCGGTCGCGCCGAAATCGAAGCCGATCTCCCCGTTCCCCTTGCCGATGCCGGCGAAAGCGGGAGTCGCGCACAGGAGCGCGCAAAGCCCCAGCGCCAGAAGTCTCATGGACGGCCTCCTGATCAGGCGATCAACGGCGCAACCTCGCGAAAGGCCCGCAGCGCGGCCTCGATGTCTTCGTCCGTGTGCTGCACCGAGACCGTCCAGATGTCCTCGGGGCCGTGGGCCTGCGGCAGGATACCTCGATTCGCCATGCCGAGCCAGAATATCGGCCACTTGTCCATCCGCGTTCTCTTGAAATCGGCGACGCTGGTCACCGGGACGCGGCTGAAGAACAGCGAGCCGGATGCCCCCGCCGTCACGACGTGCGCCTCGAGCCCGGTGCGCGCGATGATCTCGCGGTAGCCATCGGCCAGCGCCTGGTTGACCGCGAACAGCCGGTCGTATGCCTTCGGCGTCAGCACCTCGGTCAGCGTCGCGTAGGCGGCCGCGAGTCCGACCATGTTGGCCGCGTAGGTCCCGACGTGCTTGACGTTGCGCGTCTCGATCCCCTCCATGAGGTCGCGCCGGCCGCCGAACAGGCCGATCGGGAAGCCGCCGCCGATCGATTTGGCCATGGCCACGAGGTCGGGCGGCACGCCGAAATACTCGCCGGCGCCCCGCAACCCGAGCTTGCACCCCATCTTCACCTCGTCATAGATGAGGACGGCCCCCTCGCCGTCGCACAGATCGCGCAGACCCTGAAGGAACCCCTCCCGCGGCAGGAGGACGCCGAGGTTGAATGAGATCGGCTCGAGGATGACTGCGGCGATCTCCCGCGGATGCTCGCGGAAGGCGGCGCGCACGCTCTCCAGATCGTTGTAGTCGGCCAGGAAGGTCTTCGAGACCATGGCGCGTGGGATGCCGGCGCTGTACATCTCCTGGCCCATCCACTCGGGGGCGCCCGGGGGGAGGTCCGTCTCGGCCTTGCCCAGCCAGAACTCCGGCGCCCCGCCGTGATAGCAGGCGTCGAACTTCAGGATCCCGTCGCGGCCCGTGGCGCCGCGGGCCACGCGCAGGGCGAACTGCGTGGCCTCGCTCCCGGTGTTGACGAAGCGCACCAGGTCCAGCCGGAAGCGGTCGCAGACGATCGCCGCCAGGTCGGCGGTGCGGGGGTTCGGGTAGCAGGTCATCGTGCCGTTCTCGGCCTGCCGCCGCACCGCGTCGAGGACGACCGGGTGGGCGTGACCCGCGAGCAGCGTCGACTGCGCCATTCCCAGATCGACGTACTCGTTGCCGTCGACGTCCTGCACGCGCGACCCGCGCGCCGAGCGCAGGAAGATCGGGTGCGGATCCATGAGGCGGAAATTGCTGCACACTCCGGCGGGCAGGAAGCGCCGGGCGCGCTCCCACTCGTCGAGCGAGCCCGGGGTGCGGCCGCGGAAGCGGCGGACCTCCGCGGCGAGGGGGTCGGAGGCCGGGCGGGGGACTGACGGCGACGTCGGGTCCTGGATTCTCTCGAGGCTCATGGAGGACTCCTGTCTTGCGAGGAACGGCATGAAGGAAGAATGCGCCGCGGGCGCGGCCGGAAAGGATCGCCGGTCAGAAAGGATCAGAGATCTTCGGGATCACAGCGCAGGGTGCGCATGTCCGGATGCTAGCAAAGCCGCGACGAACGGGTCAACGCGGCGATCCGCATCCTGAAACGCTGCGGACGGGCCCGGAGGTGTGCGACAATCTCCGGCTTCCGGAGGAGAGCGCATGCAACGCTTGTTCCTGCCCGTCGTTGTCGTTGTGGGGATCACGATCCTGCCGGCCGCCGCCGGCGACGCCGAGACCAGGGCGCAGCGCCTGCAGGCGCGCGCCATCGTGGTCGACACGCACGTGGACGCGCCGTACACGCTCGAGAAGAAATGGGCCGACGTGGGCGAGCGCGGGGCGACGCCGCACTTCGACATCCCGCGCGCCCAGGAAGGTGGCTTGACGGCACCGTTCTTCGCGATCTACGTGCCGGCGAGCTACGCCGAGAGCGGCGGCGCCGCGCGGGAGGCGCTCGATCTCATCGACATGGTCGACCGCATCGTGCGGGCCCATCCGAAGGACCTCTCCCGGGCCGCCTCGGTGGCGGAGATCCGCCAGGCGAAGCGCGACCGCAAGATGGCGGTGCTGATGGGGATCGAGGGCGGGCATGCGATCGAGGACTCGCTCGGGGCGCTGCGCGAGTTCTACCGCCTCGGAGTGCGCTACATGACTCTGACCCACACGAACACCAACCACTGGGCCGACTCGTCGGGGAAGTTCTACCTGCCCGACTTCAATGCCGCCGAGTACCAGGCGCACCACGGGCTGAGCGATTTCGGCCGCGTCGTCGTGCGCGAGATGAACCGGATCGGCATGATGGTGGACGTGTCGCACGTCTCGGACGAGACGATCGACGACGTGCTGGAGACGTCGCGCGCCCCGGTGTTCGCCTCGCACTCCTCCTGCCGCGCCCTGTGCGACATCCCGCGCAACCTGACCGACGACCAGATCAAGAGGATCGCCGCAAAAGGGGGGGTCGTGATGATCAACGTCTCGTCCTACTTCGTCGATCCGGACGTCGTGGCCGCCATGAAAACCGAGCGGGAGAAGATCCTGCCCGATTATCTGAGGATCAAGCAGGAGATGGCGTCCGATCCAAAGAAACGCGATGAGGCGATCAGCAAGCTGTTCGACACGCTCCCGCGCCGCCGCACCACGTGGACCAAGGTCGTCGACCACATCGAGCACGTCATCCAGGTCGGTGGGCCCGAGGCGGTCGGCCTGGGGACCGATTTCGACGGCATCGAGGACCCGCCGGAGGGGCTCGACGACGTCTCGAAGCTGCCGGCGATCACCGCTGAGCTCCTGCGCCGGGGCCACCCCGAGAGGGAGGTCGAAGGGGTCCTCGGCGAGAACTTCCTGCGCTTCTTCCGGCGCGTGGAGGAGACGGCGCGCGGGCTCGCGGGCGAATCCCCCTCGACCGCGACGCCGTCGGCCGAGTAGGAGTGCGCGCGGCGCCGCTCCTCCTGTGGGTCCTCGCCGGAGGTGTCGCCGCCGGCGGGCCGGAAGCGCTCGCCGCGCGCCCCGGCCGGGACACGCCCGCGATCGCCGGCTC
>Ga0137409_10002422_pt1 | contig 19971 bp, 13 predicted proteins | sample CZODoug1_16funga_FD_122059 | JGI IMG/M metagenome (GOLD analysis project Ga0137409, IMG submission 122059) | Vadose zone soil fungal communities from Angelo Coast Range Reserve, California, USA - CZODoug1_16fungal (Hybrid Assembly) | ecosystem: Environmental > Terrestrial > Soil > Vadose zone... | reverse complement strand
GCATTGGGCTTGTTGCCGTTGCTGTGGGTCGCGCGGTAGATGCGCAACACGGATTCACCGGGAACCGCATTCCCGCAACCATCAATTTCCGGCGGGCAATCCTTCCTGCGTCAGGACAAGCAAGTAGAGCGCGCACCCGCCGTGGGCAATATTCTGAGATTGGTCGCCGTAGTGATTCTGGCCGCGGCGATTATTGTGCCCATCTGGAGCGCGGCGTTTCCACCGCTGCTGGATTATCCAAATCATCTGGCGAGATCGTTCGTTCTGGCTCATCTGAAAGATCCGGCATTTACCTTCAGCAGGTTTTATCGCGCCGATTGGGGTGCGTATCCCTACCTTGGGATGGACGCTTCGCTCGCTTTCCTCGGCCGGTTGTTTACCATCGAAACGGCGGGGCGCGTATTCCTGAGCCTCTGCGCCCTTGCACTGCCTGCCGCGGCCTGGTTTTTTCTTCAACAAGTGAATCCTGGCGATGACGCGACGGCTCTCTGGGCGCTTCTGATCGCCTGCAACGTGTTTTTTCTGGAAGGATTCTTGAATTTCGATTTGAGTCTCGCTGTAGGATTCCTCGCGCTTGCACTCTGGCTGCGCTGGCTTGCAAATCACAGCATCGCGCGATGGGCAGCGGCGCTCGCTACGTTCACGGCGCTGTATTTCACGCACCTGCTCGGATTCGCGATCGCGGGACTTGTCGTGGCGGCGTATCTCGGGTTTGACCGGCGGCCACTTCGCGATTGGATTTGGAGCGGGGTTTTGGGATTGCCCGGCATGGCGTTTTACCTTCATTCATCGCGCGTGGGTTTGAGCTTGCAAAATATCGTCTTTCACGGAATTGCGGAAAAGTTGGAGTCTCTCGGCATGATCCTGCACGGGTATTCGCCGGCGCTCGACCTGATTTCACTGATCGCGCTGGGACTGTGGTTTTTGGCAGCCTGGTGGCGCAATCCGGAGTTTCGCTGGAATGGCCGCTGGCTGGCCATTGCTGCGTTCCTTTTTATTTTGTTCTGGGCGATTCCGTGGATGTGGGGCGAGAGCTCGGATCTCGATATCCGCGTTCTGCCTGTGCTTTTCGTCGTGATTCTTGCGACGGTGCGCGTGGGAAGGCGCGCGAAATGGCTGGCCGCGATTCCGCTGCTGCTCTTTGCATCGCGGACGGTGAATATGACGCAGCATTTTGCCGCCGCGCAGATGGAACTCGCCGGCCTCGCGGGTTCCTTTGAAGTCGTTCCACGCGGGGCGCTCATTCTGCCTATCGTCGAAGGAGATCAGGACCCCATCGAGCGGCCGTTCACTCACTTTTGGGCCTATGGAGTGATCCGGAGGGGCTGGTTCTCGCCTTATCTCATGGACACGGCGGGCGAAACGCCCATGCGGATCATCTACGACTCGTACACGCCGGATGGATTCTGGTTTCACGTATATGACGAACCGCCAGATTGGAAACAGGTGGAGAGCGATTACGAATACGTATGGGCCTACGATGTTCCCAGATTTTCTGGAGCGCTCGCGGGCATCGGTGATCGAATCTTCTCCTTTGACGCGCTAGAAGTTTATCGCGTTCGGAAATTAACCGACGGCAGCATCCGCAAAGCCTCCGGCTCAGTGGGCGAACGTTGATCCTCCCGCGGCGGTCCACAGCTAGACCCGCACACGTGTTCTGTGCCACCTGGGTTCGTTCTGGTAGCATTCCTTATTCGGGCGGGCTCCAAGTAGATCCCGCACGCTCGGTGTTTGGGAGGGCCGGAGGAGCCATGATTCGCGGAATCATATTTGTGATCGCTGGTGCAGCGGTCTCGGTGCTGGCGATGAAGCCGGCAGCCGCACAACAGCCGACTGGTGGAGCGTGGCGCTTCGTTGTGTCCGGTGATTCCAGGAATTGCGGCGACGTGGTGATGCCGGGGATTGCGGAAACAGCGAAGAAAAATCAGGCCGCGTTTTACTGGCATTTGGGCGATTTGCGGGCCATCTACTCTTTCGATGAAGACATCCAGCACCAGCCCGAACATATCGCGAAACCGCTATCGATTGCGGATTACGAAAACATTGCGTGGCCCGACTTCATCGACAGCCAGATTGCGCCTTTCGGATCGATTCCATTCTTTGTGGGCATTGGGAATCACGAGACGATTCCGCCCCTGAAGACTCGCGAAGATTTTCTTCTGCAGTTTGCCGATTGGCTGGACACGCCTGTGTTGCGCGCGCAGCGCTTGAGGGACAACCCGCAGGACCACCGCTTGAAAACTTATTTTCATTGGATCGACCGCGGCGTGGCGTTCTACTACCTTGACAGCGCTAGTGCCGAGCAATTTGACGGCGCCCAAATGGGCTGGTTCGAGCGGACGCTGGCAAAGGACCTGGCCGATCCGGCCGTGACGGCCATCGTGGCCGGAATGCACAAGGCGCTGCCCGAGAGCATTTCCGCGGGGCACAGCATGAATGAGTCACCCAATGGCATTGAGAGCGGACGGCGTGTGTACGCAGACCTGCTTCGAGCGCAGAACGACGCGCACAAACACGTCTACGTTCTCGCGAGCCATTCGCACTATTACATGGACGGGATTTTTAATACCGCCTACTGGAAGCAGAACGGCGGCGTGCTGCCGGGGTGGATCGTGGGGACCTCGGGAGCGGTGCGGTACGCTCTGCCGCCAAATTCCGCCGATGCGCACGGCGCACTAATGAACGTATATGGATCGCTGGTCGGGACCGTGCAGCCCAACGGTGAAATCGGGTTCGAATTTGAGAAACTCGCGGAGGCGGACATTCCCGAATCGGTGACTTCGCGCTACGGCCATGAATTCGTCCACTGGTGCTTCGTGGAGAATTCGCAAGCCAAGTGACGAACGCCCGCGCGGCTACGCCCGCAGATAGTCGGCCTGCCAATCCTTGACCAATTGCTTGATGCCCTTGCGATCGCTGAGTTTTTCGTCGAGAACTTTCCGCGCCAGTGCCGGCAATTCGGCGTCGCTGGCAAAGCGCAGAGAGACCAGTTGGGCCACCGTAAATTCAGGGATGCGCGGGCAGAGATCGGCCGGTAGAGCTCCGGCGAGGCGCAGCCGCATTTCAAGCCGGATGAGGCGGTCCTGAACGGTCACCACGGAATTTCGCGCCATAACGAAGAGCGCGATCAGCGCCGCGCCCACCAGGACGTCCATCACAGATCCGAACCTAATCCCGTGGCGGAGGTCCACAAGTCTTCCGACCAGATTTACCATCAGAATCACATTCGCGATTGCGAATGCTGGAACTTGGTGGACGTGGTTTTTAAAATTTTGCGGTTTCTCGTTTGCCATTTCGGTCGGCCTTCCTTTCGTGTCGGAATCTGATTTCTAACGCATGGGTTCGGGGAACGCTGAAATCGGATCGATATCCACGGGCACATCGGCAGCGGCTTCAAGGGCTTTCGTGATCTCGGGCGGCATCGAACCGTACTTCGTAAACCATGCTTCGACCCGCGCGCGATCGCCATTGGCTTCCTGCTGGAGCAGCTCCTTGGCGAGCGCCGCGAAGGCGTCCGGCATGTGGTCCAGATCGATCGTGTAGCGGCCCGAAGCCGCGTCCCTCGCGATGACGCCGCGTTCGGAGAAGAAATTGAACTCCATGATTTCGGCGCGGCCATGTGCTTCCGCAACGCCGAAACGCACCGTGCGGAAAATGCCGGCGACCTCGGACGCATAATACACTCGAAGTTTGTCCTTCGGAAGATCGCCTCGCTCCACCAGCATACGCACAGGGTTGAACTTCGCGAGCTGCGCGGAAAGATTTGGCGCAACCGCGAGGCTGGCCGTGTCGAGTTTGGCCACGGTCTTCGGCTGGGGTGGGACTGCGTTTTGAGCGCCCGTTGCACGGAGCGTCCACAAAAAAATGGCAAGGGCAATCACGCCCGCACTTATTGGAAGTGGCCTGCAATAACGGCGGATGAAATAAATCAAGTCTTGCCCCAGCATGACCGGAATTCTAGCAGAGCGGCCACCTGGTGCGTATCCCAGTTGTGATTCAGTTCCCGAGTATTCGACGATACGCCTCGAACCATGCCGGGCGTTAGCGTCACTTGTACGAGTACAGCGACAACCAGGAGTTGAGACTTCCTGTGGGACCTAGAAAAGTTTGTGTCAGATGCAACTTTTTTGGCCCACCTCGGCTTCCAACCAGCCTGACTCGTACGTTCATTGAATTCTTTAGCCCCGCCCACAGGACAGGACACGCCCGGCCCAAAGGCCAGTAGCCAGGGGAAGGGCACCGAAGTAATCTTGTTCAGCTTGGAAGCTCCTCAAAACAGGAGGAGGTGGTCAAATGAAGCGCCCACTGTTGTTCCTATTTTTGTCTGCCACGGTTGTGATGCTCGCTGCAGCAACAACCGCATTCGGGCAGGCGGCTCCACAAACGAAGCCCCCCCAAGGATACTACACGGTCATACCACTGCGGGGTGTCAGCATTAACGAGGCTCGAATCTCGGCCGCAGCTGCCACCACGATCCCCATGTGGGACTACACCATCACATCGCCTGTCGACAACCTTGCGTATTCAGGCATGATGGTGGGCCGGAGTCCGTTTTTCCACGGGGCCAGGACGACTAACATCCCCACGATTATTGTTCCGATCAAGATCGTCATGCCCGATGGAGGCGTGTTCGATCCCACTGCACCTGACCCCACCTGTTCGCCTTCAGGTACTCCCCTGGCCCTGGTACAAGCGTCGCCGGTATTTCAATCGGCTCCCTTCACACTGGGCGGCACCAATGTGGGCACAACCCAGTATCTCGATGCCTACCAGCGGAGCAACTTTTGGACGAATGTGTCAGTTACCGGAGATCGTTACCATACCATGCTCAGTCCGGTGACTACTCTCGGAGTCGTAACTGTCAACGTACCGGCACCCAACGGCACGACCAATGTCTCCGGCCGTTGCGGGCACATTGGGGTTATGGACATCATTTGGTGGCAGCCATATGTGGAAGCCACGATCATCCCCTCGCTGGCTGCACAAGGGGTTAACCCCACTACCTTGCCGCTCTTTCTGTTTTACAACGTGGTGATGACTCAGGGCCCCCCCACTCTTACCGGAAGTACTTGTTGCATCCTCGGTTACCACACCGCGTTCAGCTCGACGACAGTCCAAACCTATTCCGTATTCGATTTTGACACCACTACGAGTTTCGGTCCGACAAGTTCGGCCATTTCCGCGATGAGCCATGAAGTCGGCGAATGGATGGACGACCCGCTCGGCAACAACCTAACCCCGGCGTGGGGACACATCGGACAGGTGACTGGCTGTCAGAATAACCTTGAGAATGGTGACCCATTGAGCGGAACGTCTTTCCCATCGGTGGTTCTCAATGGCGTCACGTACGCACCGCAAGAGCTGGCGTTTTTCTCGTGGTTCTTTCGCCAGTCACCCTCGATTGGGGTCAACGGCTGGTATTCCAATAACAGCACCTTCACTACGGGTGCAGGGCCGCTCTGCAGGTAGGCTCTTGGTGAGAGGGGATTTAGGACTGCGAAAATCCCCGTGGCTTCGGATTTCAGAGACGCAGCAAAGGAACAAGGGACGCAACATGACTTCCTTCCATGCGAGTGTGAGGCTTTCACGGCTCGGCCAAGGCCTCTATGTTTAGCCGTGCTGGCCTCCGACTGCTGTGCGGTTTGATCGTTTTGGCTGTGTTCTCTACGACTGTTGCCAGGGCGGATTCCCTTGTCCTTGTCACCAGCCAGGCGAGTCAGGGCGCGAATGATTCGGTCCTCTGGTCGCAGCTCGGCGCCGACGGGACAACACTTGGATCCGCCGCCGCTGCGACGTCTACAAGAGGGAGCTCTGTCACGCTCTCCCTAGCCGGTTCGAATAGCCTGGTTTCGGTTGCGTGTACAGCATCTCCGTGCAGTTGGACCGGAGCGGGTTTCACAGCCGGCGACAGCCTGATTTGGACATCGGACACTGGAAACGGTGGAAATGGGCCTCTGACGCTGAACTTCAGCAGAGGGGTGTCGGGAGTGGGCGCGCTGATTCAGGCAGACAGACCGGGGCAATTCACGGCGCAAATTCAGGCCTTGAACGGAGCGACCTCACTTGGTTCGTTCACTGTGGCCAGCAACGCGAATGGCGACGCCGCGTACATCGGAGTCCTTGACCAGTCTGGCGCCAACATTACCTCGATCGTCTTTAGTCTCATGACCTGTGCAGGAACCTGCACTGACTTTGCGATTGATACTGTAAATTTGAATACAGCACCAGCGAGTCTAGTATCTCTGGTCTCCTCGTTGACCCCATCCGCCTTGGGCCAAGCAGTGACGTTCACGGCCACGGTGAAGCCAGCCGCTGGCTCCGGCACGCCCACCGGCACGGTAACATTCAACGATGGCGCTGCTACACTAGGCACGGGCACACTGAGCGGCGGAACAGCGACGCTCACCACCTCGGCGCTGGCTGGAGGAGCGCATTCGATCACCGCAGTGTACGGGGGCGATGCCAACTTCGCCGGCAGCATGTCGGCCCTCACGCAGACTGTGAACAAGGCGGCTAGCTCCACTGCCGTCGTCTCGTCGAATAGTGCATCGAATCGGGGAGCGCCTGTGGCTTTCACCGCCACGGTGACCTCGTCAGCGACGAGTACACCCACCGGGACGGTCACGTTTAAGGATGGCACTGCTACGCTGGGCACGGGAACGCTGAGCGGCGGAACGGCGATGTTCACCACTGCGGGGCTGACGGCTGGAGCGCATTCGATCACCGCAATCTACGGCGGCGATGCGAGCTTCACGATCAGCACTTCGCCGGTCCTGATGCAGACGATTAACAGCACGGCGAGCACCTCTTCCGTCGTCGCCTCATCGAATAATCCGTCCATGATTGGAACGGCTGTGACTCTAACCGCCACGGTGACTTCGCCGGTCACGGGCCCACCTACCGGGACGGTCACGTTTCAGGACGGCGCCTCTATGCTGGGCACGGGCACGCTGAGCGGCGGAACAGCCACGTTCACCACTTCGGGGCTGACGGCGGGAACGCATTCGATCGCCGCCATCTACGGCGGCAATGCGAACTTCGCCGGCAGCACTTCGCCGGCCCTGATGCAGACGGTGAACAAGGCGACTAACTCCACTTCCGTCGCCTCATCGAATAATCCATCAATCTTTGGGGCCACTGTGACTTTCACGGCCACGGTGATGTCGCCAGCGACGGGCACGCCCACCGGCACGGTCACGTTCCAAGAGGGCGCCGCCACACTAGGGACGGGCATGTTGAGCGGCGGAACAGCGACACTCTCCACCTCGGCGCTGGCTGGAGGAGCGCATTCGATCACCGCAGTCTACGCCGGTGATACGAACTTCGCCAGCAGCACTTCGCCAGCCCTGATTCAGACGGTGGCGGACTTCTCCCTTTCAGCGTCCCCGACCAGCACAACTGCCACGGCCGGATCGACGTCGACGTACACGATCACTATCACTCCTGCGGGCGGGTTCAACCAGATGATTTCGTTTCAATGCGGTGGCGCTGCAATGTTGACTACTTGCACTGCCCCCGCGTCGGTGAGCGCTACAGGTGGCTCCTACGCGCCGTTCAATGTGACGGTGACGACGAAGGCTTCGTTGCTGGTGCCTCCAGGCGCAGTGGTGTCCTTTCCAGGAAGCGGCTCGCGAGTCATGCTGGAATGGCTTATGGCGCTTGCGGCTTGCGGAATTTTAAGCTGCGTTGCTGCGCCCGGGCGAAGAAGTCGTGGGTGGCTGATCTCTAGTGTCGCCATGCTCATTTTGATATTTTGTGCCGGCTGCGCCACTACTCAATCCGGCAGCAATCCCGCGCCAAATACAGCCACCGCGCCGGGGACCTATACTCTCACTTTGACGGGAACTTCCGGCTCGTTGAGCCACAACACCATGTTGACGCTGACGGTGAAATAGCCGGAGACGAGTAGCGTTAAGCGAAAATGTAGGTGTTTACGCCACCATGCCGCCTTGGCGATTGTGTTCGGATCACGGCGTACCCGCCAGAGAAGTTTGCAGTTTCTGAGCAGCAGGAAACCGCTTGAATGCTACTCCTAGCGACTTACCCACAACTCGCACGTCGCGATTCCTTTGTCTACTTCGCGCCGCATTTTCCCTAACGCGAGGGTAAACTATCTCTTTTGAAATTCCGGAGAGCCCAGCACGAGGCCGGTTAGCAGTCTGAGGTTGACCTGCTTCACCGGGTCATCGAGGGTTGCGCCGAGGATCTGCGGGTCGGATGTTTCCCGATCGAGTGTGGACCGTGTTGTGCCCGAGACTTGCCCCGCGAGGAATACCGTTTCGACGCGATCCAGCGCCAACTTCGGATTTCCGCTCACATCTAGACCTACAAGAGAAGTGACATCGACCTGGGCGCCGCGAATTTTGTTGTTCGTCAAAGCAATTGCGAAGTTCATCCGGTTCAGCAGCGATCCCGTGCTGACCCAGGAAGAGGCCGCGTCCGAATAGCCGTTCGGAGTCGGACATTGGTAGAGCGGCTCTCCGATGCGCGTGACCCACTGCGCCATTTGCAGCGGCTGGTCCACGTCCGCGCCAAGGGCTCGCACCGTGGACGCCACCAGCTCAAACGGCGTCTTCACTTTCGCGCGAAACGCCGTGCGCGACCAGAATTCAGGGGAATAAATCATCGTGGTGATCACGGCGCGGAGGTCGCCCTTGGATTTTTCAAACGTCTTGGTCATGCGTTTTACGAGGGCTTCCGGCGGGTCGTCGGAAATAAAATGCTGCGCAAGCTGCAGGGAGATGTGGCGGGCCGTATGCGGGTTCTTCGCCAACAGATCGAGCACCTGTTCGGCATCCTTGATTCCGCCGGAATTAATTTTCTTTCCGAGAACGCGCTTTGGATCGGGATCGTGCAAGCGTTCGTCGAAGTAGAACGCCGGATTTTCCCGCGGCGATACAATCGTCCATCCAGTGAAAGCGCGTGCAACGTCGATGACGTCCTGCTGCGTGTAGCCGCCATCCACGCCGAGCGTGTGGAGCTCCATCAGCTCGCGTCCGTAATTTTCATTCAAGCCGCGCTTGGGGCCGAGCGGCGGGAGTTTCACGCCCGGCCGGGCGCTCACGGGATGCAGCTTCAAACGGTCAAACGCGTGCGGGTCAGCGCTCGACGAATTATCCAGATAGAACAACATAGCCGGGCTCTTTGCGTTGGCTTCGAGCAGATCGCGGAATTTCCCGAGGACGTGCGGGCGGATGGCGTCGCGTTCATACGGAATCATGTACCAGCGGTCGAGGTCTTTGTAGATGAAGACGTTGAAATGGTTGAACCAGAAATCTTCCAGTTGCTCGGCCAATTGGTGTTCGCTGTAGATCGCTCGAACGAGTTTCGCCTGCATCAACTGATTCACGATTTCCTGCTGATCCTTGAACTGCAGCGAACTCATCCCTTGGGGCTGCTTCGCCAGATCCTGCAGGTGCTTCTGGTACTCATCTACTTTCATTCCCAGGCGTTTGGCCGCCACATCGGTTGGCGGATACTTGTCGATGAGGCTCGCGGCAGAAAGTGCGAGCGCGGGGTATTCGGCGAGGCGCGCGTCAATCGTGGGATCGCCAGTGTTTTCCGGGTGAAGCTGCGCCTGAATCCACGACTCAAGCCCCGTTTTCTGAATTTGTTCCACTTCACCGGGATGTGGGCCGAATCCCAGCCGGTTCAGGGCGTGTAGGATTGCTTCTTGTTCATTCAGCTCGGTGATGGGGAGCTTGCCTGCGAAATGTTTTCGGGAACTATCGTTTCTGCCAGGACTTGGAGGAACTGCCCAAGACAACGACACTACGACTACAAGCGCCGATAGTTCCGAAACAACGATTTTGGCCCATCGAATCATGGCTCGGCGAGTTCCCGATTGCCCGCGAATGCAAGCTCCAGCAATACGCCCTGAATCTACACTTTCATAGGTACGCCGAATCCGAACTACTTTCAACCCCGAAGCAACCATAAAGTTCCTGTTGTTGGCGTGCCGAAAATGCGGTCCGGGATTGACATGAGCCGCTTGCAGCCATACGATTTCCCTCAAATGCAATCAACATCGTTGGGCAAGTCACATTTGCAATTAACATTTGTCGCACAGGTTGTCGTTACCGGAGGTACAGCATGAGTCCCAGCGCGTGCGTCGTGGATCGTCGCGGTTTCATGAAGATGGGCGCTGCCGGAGCAACTGGTTTGTTAATCGGATTCTATTTGCCTGAACGCGTGGAAGCATTGGCTGCGGCAGGTGCTGCGCCCGATGCGGCGGTTGCGCTCAACGCCTGGATTCATATTGGCACGGATGACCTGGTGACCATCCTCATCGACAAGTCGGAAATGGGGCAGAGCATCTTGACGGGGCTTGCGATGCTGGCTGCCGAAGAGCTGGAGTGCGATTGGAAAAAAGTCCGCACGGAATTTGCCCCCGCCGACAAAGTTTATTTCAATCCACAGTTCGGCGTGCAGGGCACGGGAGGCAGCTCGGCGACGCGCACATCCTGGGAACCTCTGCGAAAAGCAGGCGCGGCGGCTCGCATGATGCTGCTGGAAGCAGCCGCGAAAAAATGGGGCGTGGACAAATCGGAATGCCGCGCCGAAAACGGCGCGATCCTGCATGCCGCAACGAAACGCCAGCTAACCTACGGCAGCCTCGCCGAGGCCGCGGCGAAACTTCCCGTGCCCCAGACCGTGCCACTCAAGGACCCGAAGGAGTTTCACATCATTGGCAAGCCGGCGAAGCGGCTCGACACTCCGGACAAAGTGAACGGCAGCGCCCAATATGGGATCGACGTGCGCCAATCGGGAATGGTTTACGCAGTCGTGGCGCGATGCCCTGTGTTTGGCGGGAAAGTGGCGAGCTTTGACGCCACGAAGGCGAAGGCCGTTCCAGGTGTAAAAGATGTGATCCAGATTTCGGATGGCGTCGCCGTGATTGCCGACAACACGTGGACGGCGATGGAAGGACGCAGGGCTCTCGATGTGAAGTGGGACGAAGGGCCGAACGCGGGCGTCAGCAGTGAAAATATCAGCAAACTTCTCGCCGATCGCGCCGCGCTGCCTGGGGCCGTCGCGCGGAAAGAAGGCGATGTGGAAGCGGGGCTCGCAAGCGCGGCAAAGAAGATTGAGGCCGAATACGAGGTTCCCTTTCTTGCGCACGCGACAATGGAACCACAGAACTGCACCGCGCATGTGCGGGGGGATCGCTGCGATGTCTGGGCGCCCACCCAGAATCAGACGAATACCCAAGCCCTGGCCGCGAAGATCACGGGTCTGGATCCCAAAGCCGTCTTCGTCCACACGACATTCCTCGGCGGCGGATTCGGGCGCCGCTTCGAGACCGATTTTGTCGGCGAAGCGGTGGAAATTTCCAAAATGATTGGCGGGCCCGTCAAGGTGACCTGGTCGCGGGAAGACGATATCCAGCACGACTATTATCGCACCGCTTCCCATGCGCACTTCACCGCGGGCCTGGATGCTGACGGCTGGCCCGTCGTCTGGATGAACCGCATTGCCTGTCCATCCCTCATGGCCCGGTTCGGCCCCTTGAAGGACAATTTCGATAGGCGAAGTGTTGAAATTTGTGACAGCGTTCCTTACGCAATTCCGAACATTCTCGTGGACTATCAACTGACGGACACGGGCATCCCCATAGGCTTCTGGAGATCGGTAGGCGCCTCCCAAAACGGATTTTTCCTGGAGAGCTTCATCGACGAGATTGCAGTGGCCGGAAAGAAAGATCCCTACGAGCTGCGACGGCGCTTGCTCGCGAAATCGCCGAGGCACCTCGCTGCATTGGAGACTGCGGCGGAAAAGGCGGGTTGGGGCGCGCCGCTGCCTGCGGATCGATTTCGCGGCATTGCCGTGGTGAGTTCGTATTTCGGCTACGTGGCCCAGGTGATCGAAATTTCAGTGAACCGCAATGCGCGCACGCTTAAAGTACATCGCGTCGTCTGTGCGCTGGATTGCGGGCGCATCGTGAATCCTAGCAGCATCGATGCGCAGGTCAAGAGTTCCGTCGTGTACGGTTTGACGGCGGCGCTCCGAGGCGCGATCACGATCGACCGCGGGCGCGTTCAGCAGAAGAACTTCAACGACTACCAGGTCATGCGCATCCACGAAATGCCCGTGGTGGACGTGCATATCATTCCCAGCGAAGAGGCGCCGACAGGCGCCGGTGAATTCACGCTGCCGCCGGTTGCCCCGGCGCTATGCAACGCGATATTCGCGGCGACCGGAAAGCGCGTCCGGCGGCTGCCGATTCACCCGGAAGACCTGGCCTGATCCTGGGATGATCTGCCCTCAGTGGCTGGGAGAGATTCCGAGCGAAACTGACCCTACACTTCTCTTGTACCTCCGTACAGTTGTCCGCCAGCCGCTTCTCCATGCATAGTTGATTTGTCCAAATCCATCTTGTTTGCGGTAGTGGTTCGGTTTGCTGGGTAGGACTGACACTCATGTCTGTCCAGGACGAAATCACTGCAGCACACGCGGACAGGCAAGAGTGCCTGTCCTACTAAAACCTGACTGCGGGCAAACTGACCGACTAACACGTTTTCCTTCGAATTGCACACGGAGACTGATCGTGCGACGCCTAACCTTCGCGTTACTCCTCGTTTGGACCTCGGTCCAGTTTGGTTGCGGAGGCCTGACGGCGAACTCCTCCAAATCCGGTGGCTCCAATTCGCCGCCTTCGAGTATTACAGTGTCGATCTCTCCGACCTCCGCCAATGTTCGATTGGGAGCTTCGCAGCAGTTCAGCGCATCGGTGACCGGTTCGGCGAATATTCTAGTGAACTGGTTCGTGAATGGCGCGAGCGGCGGTAGCGCAGTGACAGGGACGATCAATTCGGCCGGAATGTACACATCTCCAGCGAGTCTGCCGAGCCCGAATACGGCAACGGTCAAGGCGGTCAGCGCGGCCGATTCGAATATTTCCGCCAGCATCACGGTCACATTGCTGAATCCAATCCCGGTTCTAAGCAATATTGCTCCGCAAACGACGCCTATTGGGGCTTTTGCGCTTACGATCAACGGAGCTAACTTTGTTCAGGGCGCGCAAGTAATGTTTGCCGGCTCACCGCTGAATACAACGTTTCTATCGTCGGCGCAATTGACGGCGACGGGAACAGCTTCATCCGCGGGGACGTTTGCGATCACGGTCATGAATCCAAACCCGGGAAGCGCCAGCTCTAACTCCACGAATTTGCAGGTGGGGCAAGCTGGCGGGCAGGCGGGGACATGCAGCGGTATGAGCCTCGGCCAGGGCGCCAGCCTTAATGGTTTCGTTCCATTTCCGGCCGATAACGCCTGGAACATGAACATTTCGGCGGCTCCCGTTGATCCGAATTCGGGGGCAATCATCAATTTCATCGGGGCAGGGATTTCGGTACATCCGGATTTCGGCGCAGGGTTGTATCAGGGCCAGAGCATCGGGATTCCCTATCTCATCGTCGGTCAGCAGCAAGGTCCCGTGGATATCAATTTCACGGCATATGGCAGCGAGAGTGATCCGGGTCCGATGCCCATCCCTGTGACCGCGCCGATCGAGGGATATCCGATTCCAGGAAATGGCGACCGCCACGTCCTGGTGCTGGACAACAGCAATTGTTGGCTATACGAGCTGTACAGCTCGTTTCCTGCGGGCACGGCATGGAATGCGGGTTCCGCAGCCGTCTGGGACCTCGCGGCGGATGAAAATCGTCCCAACACATGGACCTCAGCCGATGCCGCCGGATTGCCCATTTTCCCGGGACTCGCGCGTTATGATGAAGTGGCCGGCGGACAGATCAATCATGCGCTGCGTTTTACGCTGCAATCGAGCCGCGCGGCGTTCGTTCCGCCCGCATCGCACTGGGCGGCGAACTCGTCGAGCGCTCTTGCCGCGCCCATGGGCATGCGATTGCGCCTCAAGGCGAGTTTCGACATTTCGACCTTCTCTTCCGCCAATCAAGTCATCCTCAAGGCGTTGAAGCAGTATGGAATGATCCTGGCCGACAACGGCTCTTCGATGTACATCAGCGGAACGCCGGATGACCGTTGGGATAACAACGGTCTGCATCAATTGAGCAGCGTCACTGCCGCCGATTTCGAAGTGGTCTCGATGAATCCGATCTACACGGCTTCCAACCTTCCGCAGGGGGCGGCTCCTACAATCAGCAGTTTTACCGCCAACCCTTCGACGGGTGCGGCGGGCACGCCGGTGACTTTGAGCTGGTCCGCGGCAGGTGCTTCCTATTTCGTTATTTCCCCGGATGTTGGAGCAATACGCGGCACGAGCGTGGTCGTCGCGCCCGCGCAAACGACCACGTATTCGCTCGCCGGAACGAATCAGTACGGGCGTTCCACGGCCACTGTGACTGTAATTGTGAGATGAACCAGGCTGGCCGATGCCGTGAAGACCTCTTCGACCCGATCTTCAGCGGAATGCTGCCTGGCAAAATTTCAATCCGCGCTGCTGGCGGAATCTCTGGCTGAGGAGCGCGCGGGAGTTCTTGTAAGCACGCCGCCCCTGCCGGTGAATCCCTCTTTCACAAGGTTGAAGATCGTCCGCCAATTTTGAGCAATGACTTTCAGCCACGCCCACGGTCCCATCTGAGGAAAATAGATCCCACGGAAACAGAGACGAGCGATGAGAATATTAATGCGATATCCCAGCGGCTGGTTGTCAAGGGACTCGACCGCGTGCGCGATCGCCTCCGGGTTGTAGGAGCGATTCCACCCATCCAGGACCTCGGCATGAGCTTCGGGAATGGTCATTTTCAGCGGTGTATGAGCCATCGAAAAAGGAATGAACTCCTGCCAGTGCTTCGGTCGCGTCAGCCGGCCGGCGTCGTGCAGCCTGGTGTACAGGGGCGTCCCCGGCAAGGGCGTGAGCAAGCCGAAGATCGGCAGTCCCGGTGGCCAAGTGCGAATCTGCTGAAGCGTGCGCTCGGCGACTCCCGTAGTGTCGTTGTCCATGCCAAAAATAAATGAAGTGATCGCATACACGTTGCGCTGCGCGAGCCTCTCGAGCACGGCGGCATACTCGCCAGGCTTGTTGAAACCCTTGTTCACGCCGGCTAGATTCGTGGGATCGATGGATTCCATGCCTATGAAAATCCACTTGCCTCCGGCGGCCGCAATGAGGTCCACAAGTTCCTCATCGCGAAGCAGATTGGCGCTGATTTGCGCCACCCAATGGACCTGAGCGTTGGCGGCAATAATGTCACGCAGCAACGACTTCGTCCGTTTCACATTGATTGCGAAATTGTCGTCGATAAAAAACACTGCAATCTGGCCGCGCTCTTTCTTGGCGCGCTCTTTTAGCAGCAAAAGTTCATTCACGACGCTTTCGTTAGTGCGAAACCGGATCGAATCGCCGAAAAATCCGGTCACGGTGCAGAACTCGCACCCATAGGGGCATCCGCGCCCCGACTCGACCGGAATGATGCGAAACGTTCCCCACCCGCTTCCTACTTTCTTGAGCCACCGGTAAGCGGGCTTCGGAACAATGTTGAACTGATCGAGGTTTATCGTGTTCCAGGGAATCGTTGGATATGGCTGCAACGTGGGTTTCCGCTCCTGACCAAAATCATCCACCGGCGCATATACGTCCTTGAGCTGGCCGCGCACGGCGTCCTCGACGATCTTCGGCCAAGTCTCGTCCGCTTCCCCGAGGGCTATAGCGTCGGCATGGCGTGCTCCGCCATCGCGGCCGAGCGCCTCGTCGGGCATTTCCGTGACGTGTGGTCCACCCATCACGACCGGCACTCCGGCGGCGCGGACCGCATCGGCCATCCGGTAGGCCTTCGCGATCATTCTGGTCATTGCGCCAATTCCAACGAGCCCGATTTTTTGTTCCCGCACATACCGCGCAAGGGCCGCTTCATCCATCGGCTGCGCGTTTCCGTCGATCAGTAAAACCTCGTGGCCGGAGGGTGTCAGCGCCTCGAGAAGAAACATCCACAGGTGCGGCATGAAGTTGCGTGTGACACCGTTGTCCGGATTGTAGAGTAATATTCGCAAGAATTTTTCCTTGTCCTACTTTCGTGACCTACCGGCTGATCCGGCCGGCGATACCCATTGTTTTTTCTTGCGGGCACGACGTTTGGGCTAGGCCGATGCGTTCAGCGTAAAAGTAGAGCCCGCTCGTGAAGCTAAGTCTGACCTGTTGCTACCAATAGCCGTCACCCAAAGCGGGCGTGGCGGAGGGGTCTCATGATGAAACTCGAGGGAAGTGTACACCCTGAAGGACATGATTCGTGACAGAAAAACCTTGAGTGTTCGCTTTTGGGTCATGACTCTTAGCGCAACGCGGCATGTAGCTCGTCCGCCCCTGACCCACCACTCTCATCCTCCGGCGCCGGCTGAAACACAACTGGTAGACGGATCAGCATCCCAAAGGTTCTGTCACAGGGAAGTGCTCGCGGGATAGTAGTCGATAAATCCGATTTGCACCAGCAATACTCTGGCTGTATTCCACATTTGTCACTATCCCAGTAGAAGCCCGTCCACCGCGAGTGGCCCACCATCAACGGAGGTGGCACTTCTCAGGCGCACTGATGATCAGCTTGTCGCATGAATCTTGACCGCGTATGATCACGCCGATGGACTGACTGGGTCAAACTAAGTTCCCGGGTCAAGTCCAGCTCGATGAGTCCGTCCGATCCTTCCTTGATGAAGCGTTGAAGAAAACGTCGCCATTCTGTTTTGAAGGAGCACTATATGAGTTCCGTGAAGCTGGCTAGCATGTTGCTTTTCCTTTTCCTCGCGCAGATCTGTGCGCCGTTTTCAGCCGCCGCGCAGGTGATTTCTCCAAATCAGCAGCAGGCGCGCGACATTTATAAGGAACTGGTTGAGATCAATACCGTCACGCCCACCGGAGACACAGCGAAGGCGGCGGAGGCGATGGCCGCGCGGCTTCGTGCGGCGGGCTTTGCCGGCGCGGACGTGCAGGTGTTCAACCCCGCGCCGCGCAAGGGCAATCTTGTGGCGCGGCTGCACGGCACCGGCGCGCGCAAGCCGATCCTATTGATGGCGCATCTCGATGTGGTCGAAGCGAGACGCGAAGATTGGTCGGTCGATCCGTTCAAACTTCTCGAAAAGGATGGCTACTTCTATGGCCGCGGCAGCGGCGACGACAAGTTCATGGCGGCGACGTTTGTTGCGAACATGATCCGCTACAAGCAGGAAGGATATAAGCCGGACCGCGACATTATTTTGCTGCTTGAGACAGATGAGGAGATTCTCGATGCCGATGCCGTCGGGATCCAGTGGATGCTGAAGAACCATCGCGACCTGATCGATGCCGAATTTGCGTTGAATGAAGGAGGCGGGGTTGGGTTAAAAAATGGCAAGGCGTTGCGAAACAGCGTACAAACCAGCGAGAAAGTTCCCGTCAATTACTCCCTGGAGGTGACGAACTCGGGCGGACACAGCTCACTGCCAAGAAAGGACAACGCCATCTACCGATTGGCGGAGGGCCTCGGGCGTCTTTCGAGATACGATTTTCCGGTTAAACTGAACGAGACGACGCGCGCGTGGCTCGAGCGGGCTGCCGCGCAAGAGGACCCGCGCCTCGGCGCGGCAATGAATTCCGTGGCCTCCGGTCAGTCCGATCCCGCCGCTATCGCACTCCTTTCCGCGGTGCCTGCTTACAACGCGCAGCTTCGCACAACGTGTGTCGCGACGATGCTCGAGGCAGGGCACGCCTTCAACGCTTTGCCGCAAAGCGCGCAGGCCACGGTCAATTGCCGCGTCCTACCAGGAGAACCCGTCGAAGAAGTTCAGAAGATTCTGGTCCGAGTCGTGGACGACGTTCAGATTACCGTCACTCCCAGGTGGACGCATGTTTACAGCAAGCCATCACCCCTCCGCCCGGAAATCGTACAAGCCGTGGAGCGAGTGACGGCGGAATTCTGGCCGGGCATTCCGGTCATCCCAACGATGAGCACTGGCGCAACCGATGGCAGTTTCCTGCGCAATGCGGGCATCCCGACCTACGGCACTTCCGGACTCGCGGGCGATATCAACGACGTCCGCTCCCACGGGAAGGACGAACGGGTTCTCGTCAAATCTTTCAATGATGGGCAGGAATATTTGTACCGTCTCGTGAAAGTCTTGTCTTCGAATAAGTAAATCGTGGTGCGGCTGGCCGAAAAACATGGCCAAATTGAGATGGGCTGGCCTGGACTTGGCAGCCTCTAGCTAAGTTTGGCGACCTGTGGCAAGCTGTAGGCATGGGAAACAAGAACGCACCAAAACGCGAAAAAAAGAAGCCAAAGCAGAATAAAGATAAACGCCAAACCTACAGCCCGCCTGCTCCACGAATTGTGAGAGAAGCGCCCAAGGCTTAAGCCAACGCGTTCAACTTTTTTCTGAGGGCGGAATATCTGGCGTCTCGACCTTCTTGGGCGGCGGTTGATTAACCATTGAGGAAGCCCCCCAAGCTGGGTCAAGGATTTTTGGTATTTGCTCTCCCGTTTTCGGCTTGCAAAAATTGCTTCGTTCACACGTGCTCCTACCGAAGTTCTACTTTGCCTGTTCCCGGGAGTGTCTCCCGCTCCCCTTAGCGCGACAAGAGTTCGCACGCACCTGGGCAGGCCGATGCAAGGAGCCAAAATGACAAAAGCCACATGGGGAGGAGCGGTGCTGGCGGAAAGCGATGCTTGCGTGATCGTCGAAGGGAACTCCTATTTCCCCGCGGAAGCGGTCGCGCGCGAATATTTGCGGCCCAGTTCGACGACAACGCTGTGCCCTTGGAAAGGCCTCGCGCACTATTACGACGTGGAGGTGCAGGGCAAACGGAATCCCGACGCCGCCTGGTACTATCCCGATCCAAAAGACGCCGCGAAAGGAATCAAGGGCCTCATCGCGTTCTGGAAAGGCGTGAAGGTGGAGGGGTAGGTTTTCCCGAGAGGTGCGGCCAAGGAAAATTTTGGAACGAATCGCCGCTCAAGTGTGGACGTTCGCGATTCGCTTTGCGACGTATTCACGCATGGCTGCGCCAAACTCACGTTCCAGTTTCTGCGCGATTGGGCCGGGTGCGGCGGCGTATTTGTGGCCGGCGACTTCGCTTACTCCCAGCAAGCTGCGGTTAGTCGAGGTGATGAAAACTTCATCGGCGGAATAGAGGTCTTCCGGCGTCAGGGTTTGTTCGATCATCGGCACGCCGCATCGAGGAGCAATTTCGAGCAGGACACTGCGCGTCACCCCTTCCAGGCAACCGGATGACAATGGCGGCGTTGCGACTATGCCGTCCTTCACGGTAAAGATATTCGCGGTCGTGCACTCGGCCACTTCCCCGCGTTCATTGAGCAGCACGACTTCGCTCCAGCCTTCTTTCTGGGCTTCGGCCAGGTGCCAGACGTTGTTAAGCCAGGAAGTGACTTTCACGCCGGCGAGCGGTGAAGCTGCGTGGCGTCCGTGCGCGGCGATGCTCAGGCGTGCTTGCTCGGGATGGGCTGGCAGTCCGGCTGTGCAGAGAATCAAGTCCACCTGCGGCATGGGTTCATCGCTCTGCCAGAAGCCAACGCGGTTATAGATCATGTAGATTCGAGCGGCGCCTTCCACCACTTGATTGGCGTTCAACAGTTCGCCCAAATGCCGCCGTACTTGCGCGGGATCGAATGGGAAAGGAAGACGCGTCCGGCCAGCGTCTTTTTCGAGGCGGCGCCAGTGGCGTTCGTAGGCGAAGGCTTCACCCTGAAAAATACGCATGGTGGTGAATAGGCCCCAACCGCTCAGCAAGCCGGCTTGGCCCGGCGAAAGGCGTACCTGCTCGATCTCAACGAGGCGGTCATTGTGGAACACATACCGATGGATCACTTGGACCTCATGCGCGGCTCGTGCGCAATTTGCTCCAACATTCTAACCCAGGTCAATCCTGGCAGAATTATTCGCTGAGCCTTCACTGATGCAGAAAGCAAAAGGGCGGAAAGGCAGCCACGGGGGATCATCCAGCCGAAATGCGGTCTTCCGTGACTTCCACTTCGCTCACGCCGCGAAATGAAAATAGCAGTTTGATCA
>Ga0137409_10002421_pt1 | contig 19991 bp, 16 predicted proteins | sample CZODoug1_16funga_FD_122059 | JGI IMG/M metagenome (GOLD analysis project Ga0137409, IMG submission 122059) | Vadose zone soil fungal communities from Angelo Coast Range Reserve, California, USA - CZODoug1_16fungal (Hybrid Assembly) | ecosystem: Environmental > Terrestrial > Soil > Vadose zone... | reverse complement strand
AGCCCGCCAGGCCGATTTCCTGAATGTCCTCGTGATAGAGGTAGACGGGATCCTCGACGTTGATGGCGATGCGGAACTCGTCCACCAGCTTCTTCGCTGCCAAAGCGACTGGTCGTGGACCGAACACGCTCAACGTCGCGTGTTCGCCGTTCCGCAAGAGACGGGCGAACTCGTCTCCCTGCGCCGCGATACCCACCGACGCCGCCATGACGAATGATGCCAGAACGGTTTTGCGTCTCATGACCGGCGGATAGAATCGCTGCAAACAATGTCCCACCCGCGGGTGGTACTTCCATTTGTTTAGACACCGCTCCGCGCCGCGATGCTATCGCCTGACCTACGAGGCCTTGAGCGGCCGCCGGCACGGGTTTGGCTTCCATTCCCTCGCTACTCTCCGGGAATCGCGCAAAAGCCTGCGACTTTAGCGTCTTCGCTTACGATTTTCGTGGTCGCCACGGATGGAGGCGGCACGCCGGAGTTGGTCGTGGATGGCGAGACAGGCGTTCTCGTGCCGCCGGAAACAGGGGACTATCTGATTGGCTTCACTGGTCAAGACGGCTGGCGCCTTGGGCTTGACGGGAATCTCGTTGCGGAAGACTGGAACATCCATCATCCAGCCACAACTCTCACGAAAAAAATCCGCCTCGAAAAAGATCATCCGTATCCCGTCAAAATCGAATACTTCCAGGACATGCGCAGTTCCGAAGCCCGCCTGATCTGGAGCCTTCCCGATGAAGAAGGCCGCCGCGCAGTCGAAGCCGCGCGCACAGCGGATTTGGTTGTGATGGTTCTCGGATTATCCGCACGGATCGAAGGCGAAGAAATGAAGGTGACCGCCGAAGGCTTCTCCGGCGGAGACCGCACCAGCATTGACTTGCCCGCCCCGCAGGAACAACTCCTTGAACGGATCTACGCCACTGGCAAACCGACCATCCTGGTATTGATGAATGGCAGCGCGCTCGGAATCAATTGGGCGAACGCGAATCTACCCGCAATTTTGGAAGCTTGGTACCCGGGCGGACAAGGCGGCGCCGCCGTTGCGGAAGCGCTCGCCGGCGATTTCAGTCCTGCCGGCCGCTTGCCCGTCACATTCTACAAATCTGTCGATCAGCTTCCGCCCTTTGAAGACTATTCCATGGCCAAACGCACCTATCGCTATTTCGACGGCGAACCGCTCTATCCGTTTGGCTTCGGCCTCAGTTACACATCGTTTTCCTATGACAAGCCTCGCGTTGACAGCTCGCAGCTATCGCGCAAAAACTCCGTAACCGTGTCGGTAGAGGTGAAGAACACTGGACTCGTGGCGGGCGACGAAGTCGTCGAATTGTACCTGACCCACGCCGGTATCCCTGGCGCGCCCCTGCGCGCGCTAAAAGGCTTTCAACGGATCCACTTCGCGCCGGGAGCGAAAAAGACGGTTAGCTTTGAACTACATGACCGTGATTTAAGCATCGTCGATCAATCCGGAGCCCATCGAATCGTCCCGGGAAAAGCGCAGGCGTGGATCGGAGGCGGTCAGCCTGTTGCAACGATAGGCGCGCCAAAACCAAGTGGCGCCAGCATAGAATTCAATCTCATAAAGGAAGTTAAGCTGGACAACTAGCTCAGACGTGCTCGAGCTAGTTGTCCTCAGCAGGCTTTTTTCTGTAACACCTTCTTCCGAATGTCCGGCCAGAATCCTTCAGTTTATTGGACAACGCGTCCAGCATGCTTGGCATCACAAGCATTTCACAATTCGATCGTCCGTCCGGCCTGCCAACATCACCGGGCCTTTCGTTGAATGCCGAAGAGTCAGACTTCCAGATCGACAAACATGGACGTGTTCACTGGCTGGACAACGGAGCCTGCGATAGCAGTGAGCCAGGCGCAACTAGTCAAGAGACAATTAGGAAGTAACCTAAATCTATCGAGTGAGACCGTGAGCCGATTCCGACCTGCAACTAGCATAGCCATTTTCTTTACATTCCTTGAGTCGCTGACAGCACCCCTTCACCGCCCGCCCGCTTACGGGCTTCGGAGAGCCGCCGCCTCATCGGTATTGCTACTGCTGACGATTTCGACTTTTGGCCAAACGGCTCAGGTCGGAGGCGGTCAGCTAAGGGCTGGCTCCGTTCACGGGACCCTGACGACCAGCCAGGCGGACGGTTCGGGCGGATTAGCGGGCATTTCCGTTCAATTGGCGGCAAAGCCCTCCGATGGAAATCCTGCGACGGCCGTGACGGATGACAATGGACGCTATGAATTCAAGGACGTTCCGCCTGGGTCCTACACGATCTCCGTTAATCAATCGGGTTTTGCGCCCCTTACAAAATCGCTGGTGGTAAAACCGGCCGAGGCAGCGGTCGTTGATATTCGGCTGGAGCTTCAGACCGTCGCGGAGCAGGTGGAAGTCAGCGAAGCGGCTCTGTCCGTGGCCACTGAGGATGCCACGACCCCAAGCGTCGCCCTCACCCAGCATCAGCTGATCTCACTGCCGACCGCGCAGGAAAAGATTCGCGAAGTCCTCCCGGTGACTCCCGGTGTGGTGAAAACAATGGACGGCAAACTGGACTTCAAGGGGTCCGACGAGAATCAAAGTTTGTTGGTGGTCAATTCCGCGCGAACTACCGATCCGGTGACCGGAAGCTTCGCCGTGCCGCTGCCCACCGACGCCGTGCAGTCGTTCAACATTTATAAGACGCCGTACAACGCCGGTGCCGGAAGTTTTACCGGCGGATTGGTGGAGGTGGAAACTAAACCGCCTGACGACGGATTTAGCTACCGCCTGAAAAGTTTTATCCCGTCGGTGCTCGGTAAGACCGGAAGTATGATCGGACTGCAGGAAGCGACACCCGGAGTGGATTTCAGCGTCCCGCTCATCAAGCACAAACTGCTATTCTCGGAAATTTTTCAATACGATATGAAGAAACGGACGGTGCGTGGACTGCCTTGGCCGCACGACATTAGCAAGAAACAGGGATTCAGCACCTTTTCGACGCTCGAAGCGATTCTCTCCAATAACCATGTACTGACGCTCACGGTGAACGCATACCCACTGCGCGTACAACGCGCCGATATCAATGCCCTGGTTCCTCAGCCGGCATCGAACGATCTCGACCAAAAAGGAATCACGGTCGGTCTGACGGATCGCTACCAGTTCAGCTCCGGCGGCATCTTTAGCACCATCGCGCAATTCACCCGTTTCGACAGCAATGCCCACGGTCAGGGCTTCGACGACATGCTGATTTCACCGGAAGGTTATGGCGGAAATTATTTCAACCGCTGGTCGCGGAGGGGCAAGGAGTTTCAATTGGTTTCCACGTACCAGTTTGCGGGGAAAGACTGGCACGGCCGCCATGAACTCCGCGTGGGCGTTGATTTTGATCACCGCTCCTACGCCGGAACCAGCACTTCCAATCCCATTCAGATTTTGAATCAAGACGGGTCGTTGGCCGAGCAGATCTCTTTTCTCCCTGGAACTCTACAGAACGCGTCGGATTCCTCAGTGGCTGAATTTATCCAGGATCATTGGGTTCTGGATTCACACTGGGCGGCCGATTTGGGAGCGCGACTTTCGAGCGAGACCAACGGCTGGTCCGCGGCAGTGGCTCCGCGCGTTGGATTGGCTTATTCCCCCGGCGACGACGGCAAGATGGCCATTCGAGCCGGCGTGGGATTGTTCTATAGCCTGCTGCCGCTGCTAGCCGGAGACTACGCTGGCAACCCAAGCCAAGTGGTTACACCGTTCGGTCCTGGCGGCATTCCGAGCGGGCCTTCGGTAGCCTACACGAACGTCTACGTCGGCGGCTCGAATCCGCTGACGAATGGCGGTGCACCGAGCAGCCTCAGCACGACGCCGCGCAATTTGACTTGGAACGTCCAATTCGACCGCGAGTTGCGCAAAAACATTTTCTTGCGCATCGGTTACCTCGATAGCCACACTTCGTACCTCTTTACCGTGGATCCGTTTACGGCTGCGGCGGCGGGCCAATCCTTTTTGGGTTTGACCGACACTGGGTCGTCACATTATCGCGAGGTGGAGACCACGGTGCATTTCACGGTTCACAAGACCCACGAGGTGAACGCGTCGTATCTTTGGAGCAAGACGCGCGGCGACTTAAACAATCTCTCCAGCGTGCTCATTCCCTTTGAGCAGCCGGTGATCCGCCCGAATGTCTATGGAATTCTGCCTTATGACATCCCCCATCGCTTCGTGACCTGGGGAATTTTTTCGTTGCCGAAAAAGATTAAATTCAGTCCTATCGCTGATTTACATACCGGCCAGGCATATTCCAACATCGATACGCTGCAAAATTATGTGGGGACTCCAAACGGTCAGCGCTTCGCAACTTTTTTCACTTTGGATATCAAAGTCTATCGCCAATTCCGCGTTCCGTTTTTTGGTTCCGACCATGGAAAAGGCAAAGGTCATCATGTGCGGCTCGGCTTCTATTCGTTGAATCTAACCAATTACGGGAACTACAACGCGGTGTTCAACAACGTGAACTCGCCAAATTTTGGGCAATTCGCCGGCTTTCTGGACCGTCGCGAAGGAGCTGTTATCGATTTTGTTGATTAAGCAGCTTTGTTTGTCACCCTTTTCAGAATAGCGTACCAACATCGCAGTTTTGCACTGGGGTTGCGCCGGTTTGCGTCAAAGCTCTAGCGCTTCTTGCGAGGTTTAGCCGTAGCTTCTCTTTGGCCGTAGTAGGCGTTCGTGCCGTGTTTCCGCAGGAAATGTTTGTCGAGCAGCACCGGATCAAGAGGTTTCACGCCGGGATTTAATGCGACGGTCGCCAGCGCCATCTGCGCCACCTCTTCCAGCATCCACGCATTGTGTGCCGCATCCGCTGCCGAGGCACCCCAGCAAAATGGCGCATGGCCCGCCACCAGCACCGCCGGCATCATCATCGGATCGATATCTCGCATCCGCCGGACAATCAACATCCCTGTATTGGGCTCGTAGTCGTTCTGAATCTCTTCGGCCGTCAAGTTATCCGTAACAGGAACCGCCCCACGAAAATAGTCCGCGTGCGTCGTGCCTAAGCAGGGAATTTCGCGCCCGGCCTGCGCCCAGATCGTTGCGGACCTCGAATGGGTGTGCGCAATCCCGCCAATCTTGGTAAATTTCTTGTACAGAATCGCATGCGTTGCCAAATCCGATGACGGCCGCAAGGAACCTTCCACGACGTTTCCGTCCATATCGGTCACAACCAGATCCTTTGCTCGCAGCTTCGCGTACGCCACACCGCTAGGCTTAATCACGATGAGCCCTTTTTCTCGTGACACGCCGCTCGCGTTCCCAAAGGTATCCGCGGCCAATCCCCGGCGAACCAATTCCAGGTTCGCCTCGAGCACCTCTTCGCGTAACGCTACCAGCATCATTGTGGACCCCAGACATTCGCCGCGATTCGCCGCAACTCCGGCAGTACGTCTCCGATCGCCGTGGCCGGCGCATTCCTCTGTCCCATCGAGAAATAAAGTTTGCGATAGAGCGCAAACAATTCGGCATAGACGGCCGCGCTCGCCGCATTCGGTTCGAATACCGTGAACTTCCGGCACAGCGCATCTTGCGCTTTTTCGATAGAAGGAAAAGTCCCCGCCGCCATAAACGCAAAGATCGCCGATCCCAAACTTGTCACGTCGCCTTCCGGCACCAACACCGGCTTGTTCAAAATATCCGCATAGATTTGATTCAGTTTGCGGTTCTTCTGCGGAATACCGCCGCCATTAATCACGCGCCGGATCGTCACTCCGTGATGTTCCATTCGCTCCAATATCACGCGCGTATGAAATCCTGTCCCTTCGATTGCCGAAAACAATTCGTCTTCCGGGCCGTGAGTCAGCTTCCAGCCAAGCGTCACGCCGCCCAGTTCCGGATTCACCAACACCGTCCGGTCGCCATTGTCCCACGTCATCCGCAACAATCCCGTCTGTCCCGCACGATAGTTCTCGATTTTCTTCGAGAGCTCTCCAAGAGAACTTCCCGCCCTTCTCGCAATCGCCTCAAAAATGTCGCCCGTCGCCGAGAGCCCCGCCTCAATCCCCGTATATTTCGGATGCACCGACCCAGGAACAACGCCGCAAACTCCCGGCACTAGTTCCGTCGAATCTGAAATTCCCACAATGCATGTCGAAGTTCCAATCACGTTCACTAAATCATGCAATCGCGCGCCGGCACCAAGCGTGTCCCAGTGCGCGTCAAACGCTCCTACCGGAATCGGCAATCCCGCGCGCAATCCCAACTTCTCCGCCCACTCTTTGCTTAATTCTCCTGCAATGTGGTCTGAAGTTTCGTAACGCCCGGGCATCTTCTCCGCAATTCCATCGAGCAACGGATCCACTGCGCGCAGGAATTCGTTGTCTGGAAATCCTCCCCACAGCCGGTTCCACATCCACTTGTGGCCCATCGCGCACACGCTTCGTGGAATTTTCTCGACTGCCTTAATTCCCGTGAGCGTTGCGGCCACCATGTCGCAATGTTCCAACGCCGTCGCAAACTCGCGCCGCTTCTCCGGATTATTCCGCAACCAGTGCAGCAGCTTCGCGAATCCCCATTCCGACGAATACACGCCGCCGCACCAATCAATCGCCTTCACGCCGCGTGCGCGCGCCACTTCCGTAATCTGGGCCGCCTCGCGCCACGCCCGGTGATCGCACCACAAATAATAATCGTCCAGCGGCTCCAGCCCCTTTCCCACCGGAACCACACTTGACCCGGTCGTGTCCAAGGCAATTGCCGCAACCCGCTCACCCTTCAAACCCGCCGTAGCCAGCGCCTTGCGCATCGCCAGCACCAACGCATCCATATGATCCGCATGCCTCTGGGTCGCAAAATCCGGGTCTTCTTTTTTTCTATGAAGTGGATACTCGGCCGTCCCTGCGCCAATCGGCCCCCGCTCGCTGTCCACGAGCGACACCCGCACGCTCAGCGTCCCAAAATCGACTCCTGCGACCACTGTGCTCATGCTTTGTGCCAGTTAACTTCCCAACCGAAGTATTTCGTCGTCGCTTCGTGCACCGCGCCTGCAACCGTGGAGAAATTCGCGGCGACATGATGTTCAAATCCTTTTTCGCAAATGTACCGCAACAACTTTTGCAGTTGCGGAATCTTCACCACGCCCGCCCCGCCAAACGTCTCGAGCGAATCGTTTGTAAACTCGCCTTCGCCCACATACCCACGGATCTTTCCGTTCAAATCGTCTGTCGAAAACCGTGCGAAACTCATCGGCCCGGCTTTCACTCTACCGACGCAAGTCCCGAACGTGTTTTCCTTGCCCACCGTCCCCGCAATAATTTCCTGAAAATCCATCTTCACGCTTTGGAAAAAATGCTTCGGTAGATTGCTGCAGTGGAAGCAGACCGCCTTGTCTGGATCATCCGCATAATTATTATTCCAATCCAGCAGCGCGCTCGGCGTTTCCGAAGCCAGTTGCAGCGCATGCATTCCCACGACCCCGGCGATATCCACCTCGCACGCGCTCGATAAGCCGTCGTTGCTCATCATGCTCATCACCGTGCACGGCACTACGCCAAAATATTCTTCCAGCGCCGTCCAGCACTGGATCGCGCTGATCGAAACTTCCGTCTCACGCATCCAACCGTCAATCACCGCGCCCAGCTTCGCCATCTTCAACAGCGCCGGATCTGGAATGTTTTGCACTTCCACATATTTCTTGATCGCGGTAAGTTTTCCCTGCGCCGCCGCGTCTCCATCCTTCATCCGGTCCACTCGGCCAAGAATTTCGGAAAGGTCCACCGTCTCGACGGAAATCCCACTGCGCTCCAAAATCTTTTCGCTGTAACGCACCGTATTAAATGCCGCAGGCCGCGCCCCGATGGCTCCAATTCGTAACCGCCGCAAACCCTTCACCACACGGCACACGGCCAAGAACCAATCCAGATCTTTCTTGAACTCCGCCGATTGTGGCGCCTCCGTGTGCAGAGTCGTCAACGAATACGGTATCCCGTACTGCATCAGGTTGTTGCAAGCCGACATCTTCCCGCAAAAACTATCTCTTCGATCTCGAATTGTCATCTTCGACGGCGTATCGGGCGTTGCCTGCACCAATACCGGCACGCTCAATCCGGCCAACCGCAACGTATCGGCAATCGCCCGCTCATCGCCAAAATTCGGCAGCGTCACCACTACGCCGTCCATCGCCGCTCGATGTTTCGCAAAAAGCGCTGCACACTTCGCCGCCTCTTGTCGCGACTCCACCGCGCCGTACTTCGAGTCCGCTTCCGTCAGCGCAATCACCTCGACGCCCCCTGCTTCCAGCGCCGCTTTCATCTCCTGGTGTCCCGTACGCGCCAGATGATCCGGAAAAAATCCCCGATTACCGACAATCATTCCCAAAGTCATCTTGCGTTTCGCTTGCCCGCTCATATTCCTTCTTCCTGTTCAACCGCCAAACGCTACCCCTAAACGCCGCAGGTAAACGCTTACATCGTGCCGACGCCGTCGCGGGCTTCCTCACGTACTGACTCTCTCTTACTTCGCCTCGAATTTGTAAACCGTCGTTGTGTGGTATTTCTCGCCAGGCTTCAACAAAGTCGTCGGAAAGCTTGGGTGATTCGGCGAATCGGGAAAGTGCTGCGTTTCCAGGCAAAACGCCGTGCGCTTCTGATACGCAATTCCGCCTTTACCCTTGAAGCTCCCGTCCAAGAAATTCCCGGTATAAAACTGAACGCCGGGCTCGGTCGTCCACACTTCCATCGCCCGTCCGCTCGTCGGGTCGCTCACCCGCGCCGCAAGGCTTAGCCCCGTCGCAGCCTTGCGATTTAACACAAAATTGTGATCGTATCCGCCGCCCAATTTGATTTGCTCATCGTTGGCATCGATTCTCGCGCCAATTGCTGTCGCCTTCCGAAAATCAAACGGCGTACCTTCCACCTTTTTCAACTCGCCCGTCGGGATCAGCCCTGAATCCACCGGCGTAAACGTGTCCGCGTTGATCATCAGCTCGTGCTTCAAAATGTCGCCGCTGCCTTGGCCCACCAGATTGAAATACGTATGATTTGTCAGGTTCACGACGGTCTTTTTGTCCGTCGTCGCCGAATAATCGATCTTCAGTTCGTTCTTGTTCGTCAGTGTGTAAACCACCGTCACCGACAGGTTCCCTGGATATCCTTCTTCGTCGTCCTTACTCACATATTTCATCTCGACCGCTGCTTCGCCGCGCTTCGAGACATCCTTCCCCTCCCAAATCGCCTTGTTGAAACCTTTGGTCCCGCCATGCAGGCTGTTGTCTCCATTGTTCTTCGCCAGCGTGTACTCGGCCCCATCAATGCTGAATTTCCCGTACGCAATTCGGTTTCCGTACCGGCCAACCAAGACTCCCAGGTAATTCTTGTTCAATTCGTATCCGGCCAGGTCGTCGTAACCCAAAGCCACGTCCGCCGTCTTCCCGGCCTTGTCCGGCACCATGATCGACACCACAGTCGCGCCGAAATTCGTAATGCTCACCTGCATTCCGTTCTTATTCTTCAACGTATACAGCTCTGCGGTCTTCCCGTCCGCAGTCGTCCCAAACACTTTCTTTTCCATCGATTTCGCCATTTCCCCAGATTTTTCGGCCAGCACCGGCATCGCCAGACTTGCCGCCAAAGCGACGCACATCATTCCTGTTTTCATGAACTTCCTCCGCATTTCGACGCGCAAAAAAACTCGCTCATTTCGCCAGACCTGTCAAGCCGTTTGTTTCCCTGTCCGCGTCTTCGGCCGTTTCGTCTGTAATTCTCACCTTTTCCGCACTGCAACATACGCAAACATTCCCAATCGGTCTCTTTGAAAATCCAAGCTCCGCTCCAGCAGCGCCCACATTCCATGGGTAAATCGAGGCATCAAGCTCCTCATCGAGACTCCCCCGGACAACAGATATCGGAACGGCATAAACGGCCGGATCGATTCGATTTCGAACTCTGGGAACTCCCCGTCGAATCTCGCGCGGTCCCTCACAAAAACCATCCACGGAAGCGCCACATTCGCACCAGACAACGGCCCGCTCGACGCAAATTCCCACTTCGCAGCTTCCGGCAAGAATGGTTCCGCGTGAAACCTGCTGTAAACGAACCTCGACCACGCTGTCACCCACGGCTCAATCATCAATATCTTCCCGCCACTCTGTAAACACCGCGCGGCCTCTGCAAAGAATCTGCGCACATTCGGCATGTGATGCAGTACGTCTGTCATCACAATCGCCCGCAGCGATACATCGTCCATCGGCATATTTTGCGCGTTCAAAACCACGCTGATGTTCGGACAGGAGAAGACTTCCGAAGTAATCAATCCGGGGATGTAGCTCTCTAAAAACCCCGCGCCGGAGCCCAATTCCAGCACGCCGCCTGTTCCACGTGGAACTTCCGCGGCCAATCGCTCATACCACTCTTCATAAATCGCCTTAAGGAATGGCTTCGACTGAATGATCTGCTTCCGCAGGTCGGTCGTCTTCGGATCGTCATCCGCCAACGCCGCCGTTAAAGGATGCGCCAGCCATCGTCGAAGTAGCTCCGCCGCCAAGTTGTCCTATCCTCCCAGCCGGTACCAGGCTCGGAAGCAGATCTTCAACATACGCCAGCCGTTGGCAAAGACCTTCGTCATTTTTGTCACGCCGTGAATTCGTTCCTGGTAATGAACCGGCACTTCCACGATTTCCGAATGCAGTTTGCTGGCGCCGAAGAGAAGCTCGTAATCTCCCCACAAATCCTTGATGCCCCAGCTTCCCAGATTTCGCTCCATGCGCTGCCAGTCTCTTTTCCAAAGAACTTTCGTCCCGCACAGCGTGTCCTTGATTCGCTGGTCTAGCAAAAACGAAAACACCAGTCCAAAAAATTTGTTCCCAATCATGTTCGAAAACTTCATCGCGTCTTCCTGCATCGGATAGACAAGCCGGCTCCCATTCACAAAGTCGCCGCGCCCGCTGGTCAACGCACTCGCGAACATCGGCAGCTCTTCCGGCATCACCGTGAGGTCTGCGTCGAGAATCATCAGCACATCGCCGCGCGCCGCGCGGAACCCCGTCCACACGTTCTCTGCCTTGCAAATCCCCGGTCCTTCAATCAATCGTATATCTTTGTCCCGGTGCAATTCTTGCATCCGTCGCACTTCATCCGGCGTTCCATCCGTGGACTTGTCGTCGCAGAACAATATTTCCGTATGCCTGCCCATCTTCGGCACGCGATTTACCGCTTGCTCCACATTTCCCACTTCATTCCGGCAGGGCACGATCACGGACACCGTCACTTCTTCATCTCGAAGCGGCGCCCGCATCGGCCGCGCCACCATGATTTGCATCATACACAGCCGCCGCACGCCAGGCAGTCGCGCCAGAAATCCATTCACAAAATTCGAAATCAGCGGAATCCATTTGGGAAAAAGAATCTGCCGGTACTTACGCACTGGCCGAAGCCCCGCCAACTTCAGAAATCCGCGAACGTCGTTCTCGCTCACCCAATTCGGCTCTACAAATCGCGCGCGCAATCCCAATTTGCCCGCCAACTCCAGCACCGGCTCCCAAAACTGGTTGTAGTTCACGACAATTACTTGTGTCTCCGGTGTGCTATGCGCTCGAATCCGCTCGAACGTCCGCAGAATATCCACCGTGTCGAAAATATGGCTGAAAATGATGTAGTCGAACGTCTCTTTGAGCTCGAACTCTTCCAGTTCGCTCTGCACAAAATGCAGCGATGGATTCTTCTCCTTCGCGACCCTCACCATCGCGTCGCTGATCTCTACGCCGACGCCGTACGCCGGCTCGACAGCCGCCAGCAAATGCCCGGTTTCGCACCGCAGTTCCAGTACTCGTTTCCCCGGCTCGATGATGTAGCGAAGCGTGCCTTTCAACTGGTCATAGAAATACCGGTTCTTGCGAATGTACTCTCCTCGTCCTGCGGCAATTCCTTCTTGTTGTTTCCGCCTGGCCTCGCGCACGCCGCGCAGCGCGTCCGGCCCCCACGCGGCCTGCGTCGCTTTTTCATTTTCCGTCGCGATCATTGCGGAAGCTCCTTGCCGACGCGCAGCGCATCCAGCTTTGCCTTCGCTTCGCCAAATCCTGGCGCAAGCTGCAGTGCTGCCTCGTAAGCGGCTATGGCCTTCTGCTTTTCTCCCTTCAATTCGAATGCGTTCCCCAACCGAAAGAACACCTCAGGCGTTTCGGAAATCTGCGCCGCGCGTGCAAAGTCCCGTATCGCAGCGTCATAGCTAAACTGTTGCAGCTCGATTCGCCCGCGGCCCATATGGCTGTTGTACTCCATGGGATTCAATTTGATGGCCGCGTCAAATTCCGCCGTCGCGCTTAGATACTGCTGCTCCGACATATACAGGACGCCAAGATTGTTGTGCGCCTGCGCCGCTTCCCTGGGATCAGTCGCCAGTTGCAACGCAATTTTGTACTCGCGTTCTGCATCTGCTCGCCGGTTTTCGCGCTGCCGGATCATTGCCAGGTTGTAGTGCGCCACAGGCAGGTCCGGCGCGTACTCGACCGCCGCCTGAAAATGTTGCGCTGCACCGACCACGTCGCCGCGCTCGTACAACACGCTTCCAAAACTGTTTTCGGCCATGCCGTTCCGGCTCGTCACCGCAAGAGTTTGCGCGAAAAGCGTGTAGCTGTCGCGCCAATATCCGATCTGCGTTTCCGTCAAATACACGCACGGCGCAATCGCCAGCAACAACAGCAGCGATGAAACGCTCGGGCTCCACTTTTTCTCCTTCCCCCACTCCCCGATCAGCCACACCAGCGCGACAATCACTCCAATCATCGGGATGTACATGTACCGGTCGGCCATCCCCTGCCTTCCCGACTGCACATACCCGACCATCGGAAACAGGGTCGCTAGATACCAGAGCCAGCCGGCGACAACGTAGCGCCGTTCGCGAAATTTCCAAACGACGGCGGAAATCCCGAGCATTGCGATTCCCGCGATTCCAACAACCAGCCAACTTAGCGAATTCTCCGGGTGCGGATAAAACGCTCCCAGCCGCACCGGCCAAAAAAACTTCCCCAAATACGTCAAATAAGAATAAGTCCCATTCTTTATTTTCCAACTCAACGGCAATCCCACTGCAAGCGCATGTTCCCGATGGTGAATATAGAGCGTCATAGCTGACGTGGCGGCGGACATCAGCAGCAGTGGCACTTTCTCCACGCCAAGCTTCAAAGCCAACTTCCAGTTGAACGTCCCTCCAGCGGACCCACCTTCTTCCATCCTTCGCAATGGCCAGTAATCCAGCAAGAGCAGTGCCAAAGGAAGCGTCACTGCCATCACCTTCGACATTAGCGCCAGCGCAAACAGCGCCGCCACCAGCGCATATCTTCCCGCGCCCGGCCTTCTCGCGTACCAGACATACGCGCAGCAGGCACTCAGGAAAAACATCATGCACAGAACCGTCTTCCGCTCCGCCACCCATGCCACCGCTTCGACATTCAGCGGGTGCACCGCGAAAAGGGCGGCCACGGCCGCGCTTTTCATCGCCTCTCCGGTGGCCATCGCAAACAATAAAAACAGCAACACAACGTCCACCACCTGCAGCAATACACCTGTAAGGTGGTGCCCAAACGCCCGCCCGCCATATAAGTTGACGTCCAACATGTGTGACAGCCACGTCAGCGGGTGCCAATTCGAAACTGGATTCTCCGTTCCAAACGCCCATTTCACATTCGCCGCCGTCAGTCCCTGCTGTACGTGGCCGTTCTGCGTCACATAATCTGGGTCATCCAAACTCACAAATCCGTTTCGCAACGCCGGCAGATAAAGCACCATCGTCGCCACGGCGAGCGCCAGCGCCAACAAAACTATCTTTCGCCTCTCGGCACTTTTTTCCATTGTCTCGGCGACCATACCTGTCTCGACTCTCGAACTTGCAGCCTGCTGGTGAGGGATTTATCGCGCATTCCATCATTGCGGCGAACGCCTCGCGTCGCAAGTGCAGCAGCGACCCTTGTAGCTTTTGCGGCAATGCACAATCCGTTCCAGGTCGTCTCGCTGTTAAATTCTCCCGTCTTGTTTTAGTCTCAATAGCGCGAGAAAAACACAAAACAATGGTCGTCGAAACCTCCTACATCGATATTCCCGTCCCGCACTCTCCCATGCGAACCTTTGTCGCTGCGCCCCACGCCGCCGGCAAATTCCCCGCCATCCTCTGTTACTCGGATATCTTCCAACTCACCGGCCCCATGCTTCACGCGTGCGTCCGTCTGGCCGGTTATGGATTCATCGCCGCTGCCCCCGAGATCTATCACCGCATCGAGCCGCCCGGCACGGCCATTCATTTTGACGACGCGGGCCGCACCCGTGGCCTCGAAAATGCCCTGAAAACGCCCGTCTCCGATTTCGACGCCAGTTGCCGCGCGGCACTCAACTGGCTTGGCGCTCATTCAAAAGTCTCGCCTGGAAATCTTGGCGCCATGGGTTTCTGCATTGGTGGGCACCTCGCCTTTCGCGCCGCTCTTCAGCCCGATGTCCGCGCTACCGTCTGCTTCTACGGCACGGGCATTCACAACGGAAAACTCGGCAAAGATGCCGACGCCGGCTCCCTCGCGCAAGCCTCGAAAATACGCGGCGAACTTCTTATGATTTTCGGTTCGAATGACCCTCACGTCCCCAGCGAGGGCCGCGACACTGTCGAACATGGTCTACGCGCCGCCGGCGTCAAACATCGCATTCAGCTTTACCCCGCCGAGCACGCCTTCATGCGCGACGAAGGCCCCCGCTTCGACCCCGAATGTACCGACCTGGCCTTCGCCGACATGATTCAACTCTTCCGAAAGGTTTTCCCCCGATGAAACACATCTCTCTCTTCCTCATCTTGTCCTGCGGAGTTTTTCTGAACTCTTCCTCCGCGCAAGTACCAGTCAAAACTCTCCAGGAAAAACTCGGCTATCCGCGGGACGCAAAACTCCTCATCGTCCACGCTGACGACCTCGGCGTAACCCACTCCGTCAACGCTGCCTCCACGCAAGCGCTCGAATCGGGCGGCATCAATTCCGCCAGCATCATGGTTCCATGCCCCTGGTTTCCGGAAATCGCAGATTACGCGAAGTCTCATCCCGCCGCGGATTTTGGCCTTCATCTAACGCTTACCAGCGAGCGCGCCTACTATCGCTGGGGTCCAGCCGCTCCCCGCGACAAAGTCCCGTCGCTCGTCGACGCCAACGGCTATCTCCACCACGATTGGTCGCCCGACACGCGCATCGATCCCAACGACGTCGAAACCGAACTTCGCGCACAAATCGCCCGCGCCCGCTCCATGGGCGTCAAGCCCACTCATCTCGATTCACACCAGAATCGCCTTTTCCAAACCAACAAGGATCTCTTCGCTGTCATCCTCCGCATCGCTTACGAAAATAATCTTCCCATCCTCATCCCGCGTAGTTGGTTTGCCGATACTCCTTATCTCCAAACTAATCTCGGCCCAAACGACGTCGTCATCGATCGCGTCATCACCATCGACCCCACTGTCCCTCCTTCTAAATGGAACGATTTCTACAAAGACGCTCTCAACCATCTCGAACCCGGCGTCACCGAATTCGTCATCCATCTCGCTTTCGCCGACACCGAAATGAAAGCCGCCACTCGTGAACGCGATACCTGGGGCGCGGAATGGCGTCAGCGCGATTTTGATTTTTTCTCCAGCGCTGAATTTCAAAAGTTACTCCGCGACAATCAAATTCATCTAATTACCTGGCGGGATATCGGTCGCACCATGAATCCTCCCGCCAAAACGGAGTAGCGAACATGAATGCTGCGCCCCCACCGGTCGAAAAATCCATCTGGAAAAATCCGTTCGTCTACACCGGCACTGTTCTCTTGCTCGTCGCCATCTACGTCGGCTGGATTGTTTTTTCCCGCTGGAGTGAAAATCGCCAGATTGACCGGCGGGCTCGCGACGCCGCCGCGCAAAAACAGCAGGAACAAGATCGTAGAACCGTCGAGCAAATGGGTGGCTCCGAGCTCTCCATTCAATCTTTTTACGGCAATTCCCAGATCCGTCGCGGCCAATCCGCTCAACTTTGCTACGGTGTCGCCAACGCGAAAAAGGTCACGCTCGACCCTCCAGCTGGCCCAGTTTGGCCTTCTTATTCCCGCTGCTTCGATGTAAGTCCCTCCAAAACAACTACTTACACGCTGACTGCCACTGACGACGCGGGCCACTCCGCCTCCCAGAGCTTCACCGTCAAAGTACAATAGCCCCGGCACTCTAATTCCCACCTTGAAGCTACAATTCCGACGCATCTATAATGTCCTTCTGCGCGGGGGCGGTTCGTCCACAAGGACCATCCTTCCCGCGCAAGTCTTTTTTGGTGGATGGCAATGCCTGACCCGATCGCGAAAATTAAGCAGAAGCTCCAGGAAGAAATCGATCGCCTCGACCACGAGCTAAACGTCGAGCTTCCCAAAGAAATCGCTGTCGCTCGCGCCCACGGCGACCTCTCCGAAAACGCCGAATACAAGTACGCAAAAGAGCGCCAGGGTTTCGTCAACGCCCGCATCGGCCAGTTGAAAAAACGCATGGGCGACCTCGGAATGTTAAATCTCACCAACATTCCAAAAGACCGTTCTGGCTACGGCTCCCGCATCCTTGTTCTCGACACCAATAAAGACATCAAAATCGAATACAAGCTCGTCAGCAGCGAGGAAGTCGACCCGGAAAAAGGCTACATCTCCACAACCTCGCCAATCGGCAAAGCCCTTCTCAATCGTCAGGTCGGCGATGAAGTTCAGGTCGCCACGCCCGCCGGCCAAAAAGCTTTCGAAATCGTAAAGCTCGTCACCATTCACGAGGACCAATAACCCTCTGCCGCCTCAAGACTTTCGGTCGCGCTCAACTGGACAATCCCCGCGTCTCTCTGCGATTCTCCCTTCCATGAAGCCATCTCTAATCGTTCACGGCGGCGCGTGGGACATTCCCGACGAAGCCGTTGACGCCTGCAAACAAGGCTGTCTCGAAGCTATCACTGAAGGGTGGAAGATTCTCTCTGCCGGCGGCTCCGCCCTCGACGCCGTCGAAGCCTCCATCGTCGTACTCGAAAACGCACCGGTCTTCGACGCCGGCTTCGGCTCTCATCTCAACGCCGAAGGCAAAGTCGAATGTGACGCCATCGTCATGGACGGCGCTTCTCTCCGCTCCGGCGCAGCCGCGGGCCTCCAGCGCATAAAAAACCCCATTCGCGCCGCCCGCGCCATCTACGAACAGTGCCCGCACATGATGCTCATCGCCGAGGGCGCCGAGAAATTCGCAAAAGAAAAAGGTGTCGAGCTCTGCAAGCCCGAAGAACTGGTCAGCGAAGCCGAATGGGAAGCCTACCTGCGCTGTAGCAAAGATGAACACGCCGCCGAACATCATCGCGGCCACGCGCAGGGAACCGTCGGCGCCGTAGCTCTCGACAAAGACGGCCGCCTCTTCGCTGCAACCTCTACCGGCGGCACCTGTTGCAAACTTCCCGGCCGCGTCGGCGATTCGCCGCTCATCGGCTGCGGTTGTTACGCAGATGTCACCGCCGGCGGCGTCTCCTGCACCGGCCTAGGCGAAGCCATCATGAAAATCGTCATGGCCAAAACCGCCGTAGATTTTCTCCGCTATCCGCCCCGCGAACTCGCCACGCCCAAAGAAGCCGCCGAGCACGCCGCCCAGGAATCAGTTCTTCTCCTCAAAGAGCGCGGCCGCGGCACCGGCGGTCTCATTCTCCTCGACCGCGACGGCACTCCCGCCTTCGCCTTCAACACTCCCCGCATGGCCTACGGCTACGTCGCCGCCGACGGCTCTCTCATCACCGCAGTCTAACTCGTCCCGGGAACGCCGATCTCCCGATCGGCCTCTTACCCATTTTCCCCGCGTTTTTTTGTCATCGTCGAATTCGGTGTAAACTCCACGCCACACTTCTCAATCGTTCAAAAGGTGCCGCTCATGACGCGAATCTCCTTCGTTTTTCTGGCCTTCTTCACATCGTTTTTATTTGTAGGCGCAGCTCTCGCCCAATCCTCTCCGGACCTCCTCCTCCTCAACGGCCACATCATCACCGTGGACTCCCGCGACTCCATCGCCCAAGCCCTTCTCGTTCACGACGGAAAAATCGCCGCAATCGGCACTAACGACGAAATCCGCAAGCTCGCGCCAAAATCAGCCAAGGTCTTCGACCTTCACGGACTCAGCGTCACTCCCGGCCTCATCGACACCCACTGCCACTTCGATGAAACTTCCGTCCTCTACGACATCACGCTCAGCGAAGTCACCAGCATTAAAGACGTCGTCGAGCTCGTCCGCAAAAAAACCGCAACCCTCAAACCCGGTGAATGGATCCAGGGTGCCGGCTGGGACGAATCCAAATTCGCGGAACGCCGTTACGTCACCGCCGCCGATCTCGACGCCGTTGCTCCCAACAATCCCGTCTGGCTCCAGCACACCACCGGCCACTACGGCGTTGCCAATTCCTACGCTCTCCGCCTCGCCAAAATCACCGCTGAAACAAAAGATCCCGAAGCCGGCATCATCGTTCGCGACGCGCAAGGCAATCCCGCCGGCGTCCTCAAAGAAACCGCAATGGACCTGGTTTACAAACTCGTTCCGCCCTACTCACACGACCAGCGTCGCAACGGCCTCCTCCGCATCATGGCCGACTTTAATAAAGAAGGCATGACCGCCGTAAAAGATCCCGGCATGGAACCCGGTGCCTGGCAGCTTTACGAGGAACTATTAAACGAGAAAAAATCCACCGTCCGTGTTTTCGGGCTTGTCCGCGGCGGTCGCACGCTCGATTCTGCTCGCGCCGCTTTCGCCGAACTCCAAACTCGTCCCAAGCCTCCAACATCGCTCGGCGACGGCATGCTCTTCTCCGGCGGCGTAAAACTTTTCATGGACGGCAGCGGCGGCGGCCGCACCGCCTGGGTCTACGAACCCTGGTACAAAAACGCCACCGAACTCGACGGCACCAACACCGGCTATCCCAACATCGAGCCGCCCGTGTATCACGAAATGGTTAAACTTTTTCACGATGCCGGCTATCACGTCAGCACGCACGCCGTCGGCGATCGCGCCATCGACACCGTCGTAGACACTTACGCCGCGCTCCTGAAAGAAAAACCCACGAAAGGCCTTCGCCACGGAATCATCCACGCCAACATTCCCACCGATCACGCCATCGACACCATGGCCCAGCTCCAGCGCGACTACGATGCCGGCTATCCCGAAACGCAACCGCCCTTCATGTGGTGGATCGGCAATCTCTATGTCGCCAGCTTCGGCCCCAAGCGCGAAGCGCGCCTCATGCCCTACAAAACGTACACGCAAAAAAATATTATCTGGACCGGTGGCTCGGACTTTTTCGTTGACCCGTTTCCCGCTCGCTACGGCCTCTGGTCCAGCGTCGTCCGCAAAACCCAAACCGGCGAACAACCCTTTGGCATGTCCGAATCAATCGACATTCACACCGCACTGAAGTCCTACACCATCTGGGCCGCTCACCAACTCTTCCTCGAAAACCGCGTCGGCTCTCTCGAACCCGGCAAAGACGCCGACCTCGCCGTCTGGGACCGCGACCTCGACTCCATCCCCTCCGACCAACTCAAAGATCTAAAATGCCAGCTAACCCTCCTCCACGGCCAAATCGTTTATAAAGCTCCTGATTCGCCCGTTTCCAATTCCAATTAGGTGGCCCGCTTCTTTGTGTCTTGCTCGTGTAGGGCCCGCTTTTTTATCCCGAGCGTAGCCAAGGGACCGAAGCGGGCCTTGCGCAACCTCGACCAATAATAGACTTGTCAAAATCTTCAGCCATGAGGAGAAAAATTCTAACCGGGAGAACGACTCCGGTCGAGGTTTCAGTATTCAGCGAGTGTGCCTTTCATGTGCCCTTCAGTGGAAATGTCAGCCGACGGCAAGACGCTGACAATGACCATGCGTATCCCGGGACACAGCGCGCCGAACATGCGGTTCTTCGACCCAGAGTGAAACGCGGCAATGGATTTGGCTACGATCCTGATTCAGGGTTGCAGTGAGACGATGTAGGCCGTGAGGTCGA
>Ga0137409_10002419_pt1 | contig 20004 bp, 15 predicted proteins | sample CZODoug1_16funga_FD_122059 | JGI IMG/M metagenome (GOLD analysis project Ga0137409, IMG submission 122059) | Vadose zone soil fungal communities from Angelo Coast Range Reserve, California, USA - CZODoug1_16fungal (Hybrid Assembly) | ecosystem: Environmental > Terrestrial > Soil > Vadose zone... | reverse complement strand
GTCAAAAACGCTGATCGAGTATGATGCCGTTGCGCTGGAACTGGTCCGCGAAATTCCGTGGCTCACTGAAACCGGGTCGCGTCAGCGACCTCGCCAGCCCGCTTTCAGCAGCTCACACCTACAGATCGCGTTAGCGGCTCCAATGGCCGCTTCGAGCGGGCCCTGGCCTCCGGCTAGGCCGAGGATTGTGGCGAGGCGTTTGGCCCAATGCACACGCGGTGCCTCACGCGCTCCTACCTGGGCCGTTGGGTCGTCAGTTGAGCGACACATTGGTTGAGCATCGTTCCCTGGCCCCCTCGCTCCCTTGGGCAGGTGGGGATGGCGAGGGTAGATCGGGCAGCAAGGGTGGCGAGGGTGCGGTAGGGGGGACAGCTTCCCGCTGCTGCTGCTCGACTGACCAGCACCGGTGTGCCATGCGAAACATCAAAGCGTTGTACGCTGATCGAGCTATCGACCCTTGGACTGGGAACGACCACGGCAGGGCCGCCGATGCCCGATGGGCCGCCGATGGTTGACGCTGACCCTTCCGTCCGAGTTGGGCTCGGACAGACTCTGAAGGCCAACAATGGGACAAGTATGTCCCTCGAACGATCTGATATTCCAGTCAGTGCCGCCAGCGGGAGATTAAGTGCGACCCAAGATAAATTCTGGATGGATGCGAGGCTATCGCATGCGCGACGAGGCCGCCGACCTGCGCATCGAGAGCGTGAAGATCGACCGGGACAGCGAGCCCGGCCTGCCGCCGGTGTGGGCCGACGGTCACCAGCTCCAGCAGGTGCTCGTCAACCTGGTCACGAACGCCAAGCAGGCGATGGCCGAGCAGCCGGAGGCGGAGCGCCGGCTCAAGATCACCTCGCGCTCCCTCGGCTCCGATCGGGTCCGGATCTCGGTGGAGGACACCGGCCCGGGAATCCCGCCCGAGGTGCTGCCGACGATCTTCGACCCGTTCGTGACCACCAAGGGCTCCGCCGGTACAGGCCTGGGGCTCAGCATTTCCTATGGAATCATCCGCGAGCACGGGGGCCACATCACGGCCGAAAGTCGGCCCGGCCGCGGCGCGATCTTCACGATCGAATTGCCGGTCGGCACCAGCGCCACCGGGACAGTCTCGGACAGCGTCGGACAGCCCGTAAGACTCGACGGCAAGCGGATCCTCATCGTGGAGCACGACCAGGCGGTGCAGAAGATCCTGCTCGAGCATCTCGAGCCCACCGGCTGCACGGCTCTCACCGTCGCCCGCGCCGACGAGGCGCGCCAGCAGCTGCGCGACGGCATCGACCTCGTGGTCGCGGACTACCATCTCGACGGCGTGGACTGGCTCGACCTCCTGAACCAGGCCGCGGCCCGCGGCAGCGCCGTCGCCGGCCGGTTCATCTTCATCACCGCCGGGCCCGTCGGGCCCGAAGCCGACGCGGCGCTCCGCCGCGCCGGGGCGTGCCTCCTCTACAAGCCATTCACCGGTGACCAGTTCCTGGAGGCGGTGCGCGCCACCACGGCCTGATCGTTCGGGCCCGGCGCGCGCAGAAATTTCTTCCGGTTGTCCGCACGGCCCGCTACCCTGTGGGGGAAACTGTGATGTTTTTGCGCGCGCTTTCGAGAGACCTCGCGATCGACCTGGGCACGTCGAACACGCTCGTGTTCGTCCGGGGCGAGGGCGTCGTCCTCCGGGAACCCTCCATCGTCGCGATCGACGAGACTAACCACTCCGTCCTCGCCGTCGGCAGCGAGGCCAAGGCGATGCTGGGGCGAACCCCTCCCCACATTCGCGTCGTCCAGCCGCTCAAGGACGGGGTGATCGCGGACTTCGAGATCACCGAGCGGATGTTGAGCTACCTGATCGCGAAGACCCAGCGGTGGCTGCGCACGGTCCTCAAGCCACGCGTCGTGATCGGGGTCCCCTCGGGCATCACGCAGGTCGAGCGGCGGGCGGTCCGCGATTCCGCCCAGCACGCGGGCGCGCACGACGTGTACCTGGTCGAGGAGCCCGTGGCGGCGGCGATCGGGGCCGGGCTGCCGGTTCAGGAGCCGGGCGGCAACCTGATCGTGGACATCGGTGGCGGGACCACCGAGGTCGCGGTGATCTCGATGGCCGGGGTCATCTTCTGTACGTCGGTCAGGGTGGCCGGCGACGAGATGGACGAGGCGATCCTGCAGCACGTCCGCAAGCACTACAACCTCCTCATCGGGGGTCGTCAGGCCGAGGAGCTCAAGATCACGCTCGGGTCGGCCTGGCCCGGGGAGACCGAGCCCCGCTCGATAGAGGTCAAGGGGCGAGATCTGGCCGACGGCATTCCCAAGACCATCGTCCTCACCGAGGAGGAGGTCCGCGAGGCGCTCCGCGAGTGCGTGATGACGATCGTCGAGACGGTTCGCACCTGCCTCGAGAGGACTCCGCCCGAGCTGGCCGCCGACATCGTCGACACGGGCATCGTCATCGCCGGCGGCGGCGGCCTGCTGCGAGGGCTCGACCGGCTCCTCAGCCAGGAAACGCAGCTCCCGGTGAAGATCGCCCCGGATCCGACGTCCTGCGTGGTCCTCGGCCTCGGCCGCGTTCTCGACGAGCTCGACCTCCTGAAGCGAGTCGCGGGACCGGCATGACCGCCCTGGGTAAAATTTTGATCCCGGACCTTCCGGGTCTATGCTGGCTCCGATGACGCTCCTCATTCCGGTACGGCCCGACCGCACGATCCAGGCGCCGACGCGCCGCGCCCTGTTCGTCGTATCCAGGGATCTTCCCGAGCGCTACAACTCCCTGGCCTACGCGTTCGACGGCGACCGAAGCGTGCGGGTCATCTTCGATCGTCGCCGGGCCGATCGGCGCCAACAAAACGCTGCGCCCCTGATCGAGCGCCGCCAGGAGGATCGCCGCTCGGCCGATCGCGACTGGACGCTCCGGTCGGTCGGCTGGATTCAGATCGACCCCGAATAGCAGTCGGTCGATCGTCGGGAGTTGCCTCCGTTGAAAACTCGAATCCTCTGCGTGATTACTCTCCTCGCCGCAGTGGCACCTGCCTGGGCCGAAGACGAGATGGCCGCGATGGCGAGGGTCCGTCTCACCACGGAGCCCACGCTGGTGACGGGATGCACTCGCATCGGGGCCATGAGCGACGACTCGGTGAAGGATCTGCGGCGAAAGATCGTGCGCGCCGGCGGCAACACGGCGGTGATCTCGTTCAACGCCCTGGAGCTGTCGATGTTCCTGGCGGAAGTGTTCCGGTGTCCGACGACGGCGACTGGTCCCAGCATCCCACCGCCGCCGGCGGGAGCCCCACCGCCACCGCCCGCGCGGTCAGGATCGACCCCGTCGTCGCCATCGTCTCCGCCTCCCCCGCCCCCGCCCGCCAGGTAGCGGGGGGCAGGCGAAGGGGGATATAGTACCGGTATGCGAAGGGCAGCCTGGATCGGTGTCCTGGCGATCGCGCTCCTTGCCGCTTCGGCTACCCCGAGCCACGCCTGGCGTGGGGGCGGGGGCGGCCATTCCAGCGGCGGCGGCGGTTGGCACGGCGGTCGTGGCTGGCACGGCGGTCACTTCCACGGCCGGTTCTTCGTCGGTCCGGGCTTCTGGTGGGGCGCGCCCTATCCGTACTGGGGGTATTACGGGGCCCCGTATTACGACCCGTATTACGCCTACGCTCCCCCGGTCGTCCAGGAGCAGCAGAGCTACGTCGAGGCCGCTCCCGCCCCGCAGCAGCCCAAGGCCTACTGGTACTACTGCGGCAGCGCGCGCGCCTACTATCCGACCGCGCCGACCTGCCCGGAAGTCTGGATCAAAGTCCCGCCGCGCAGCGAGTAGTACCCGGCCGCGAGTGAGGCTCCGCCTCAGCCCTTGACGGCGCCCGTGAGGGCTGTCACGTAGTGTTCCACGAACATCGAATAGACGAGCGCGACCGGGATCGAGCCGAGCAGAGCCCCCGCCATGAGCGGCCCCCAGTAAAAGACGTCTCCGCGCACCAGCTCGGTGAACACGCCGATGGGGATCGTCTTCTGCTGGGGCGACGCGAGAAAGACCAGCGCGTAGAGGAACTCGTTCCACGACAGGGTGAACGCGAAGATTCCGGCGGAGAGAATTCCGGGGACGGCGAGCGGAAATGTGATGCGCACCATCGCCTGGAATCGGCTCGCCCCGTCGATCCGGGCGCAGTCCTCGATCTCGCGCGGGATCGTCTTGAAATAGCCCATCAGGAGCCAGGTACAGAACGGAATCAGGAACGTCGGATACGTGAGGATCACGGCCCACGGCGTGTCGCCGATCCCGAAGGTCTTGACCACGTCGCCGAGCGGGATGAAGAGCAGGGTCGGCGGCACCAGGTAGGTGATGAAGATCACCGTCCCCAGCGACGGCGCCCAGCGGAACTGCAGGCGCGCCAGCGCGTAGCCGGCGAGCAGGCCGCAGAAGAGCGAGATGGCCGTCGACACGGTGGCGATGAACAGCGTATTCCACGCCCACCGCGGGAACATGGTCAGCTCGAACAGATAGTAGAAGTGGCTCAAGGTGGGGTGCAGCGTGAAGAAGGGATTCATCTTCACGCTGTACAGCTCGACGTCGGGGCGGATGGAGGTGATCACCATCCAGTAGAACGGAAACAGCGTGCCCACGAGCAGGCACGTGAGCGGAATGTAGAACGTGACGGCGCGCTTGAGCCGGCTCCCGTATTGCACCGCCATCGTCAGTCACCCCGCCGGATGTACCAGAGCTGGAACACGATCACCATGAGCAGGAACGGGAACAGGAAGAGCGAGATCGAGGCGCCCTGCCCCAGCTTGGCCGCGCGCATGGCGATCTCGTAGGCGTAGGTCCCGAACACGTGGGTGCTGCTGTAGGGCCCGCCCCGCGTCAGCACGTAGATCAGCTGGAAGTCGGCGAACGTCGCGATCATCGAGAACAGCACGACCACGAGCATGATCGGCTTGATCAGCGGCAGCGTGACCCGCCAGAACCGCTGCCACGCGTTGGCGCCGTCGATCTCGGCGGCCTCGTGCAGATCCGGGTTGACCGTCTGAAGCCCGGCCAGGAGCGTGATGGCGAAAAAGGGCATCCCGCGCCACACGTTGACCGTGATCAGGCAGCCCATCGCCAGGGTTCCGTCGCCCAGCCACAGGATTCGCTGCGAGATGATCCCGGCGTTCATCAGCATCCAGTTGAACACGCTGAACGTCGCGTCGAACATCCACTGCCAGGCGAGCGTGCTCAGCACGGTGGGCACGATCCACGGCAAAAGCATGGACGCGCGGACGATGCGCTTGAAGCGGAAGTGCTGGTTCAGGAGCAGCGCCGCCGCCATGCCGAGCATCAGCTTCAGGATCGTCGCGATGAACGTGTAGACGAACGTGTTCTGGAACGCGCGCAGAAAGATCGAGTCGTTCAGGTTCACCCAGAAGTTGTGGAGCCCGACGAAGTTGCCCGGCCGTCCGACCACCTTGTCGCTGACCGCCAGCCAGATGCCGAGCACGAACGGGTAGGCAATGAAGAGCGTCAGGATGACCAGCGTGGGCGCGAGAAGCACCCCCGCCAGGACGTTCTCGCGCTCCAGGAGGTGTCCGAGGCCCTTCGGGCGGCCGAGCTTGGGCACCGCCACCACGACGATGGGCGCCGGGATCACCGAGGCGCCGGACGCCGCGCTCTTGGCCAGGATGGGCTCGATGCGTTGATCAGCCATCGCGCTCTCTCCAGGCGTGCCTACGCGTACGCCTTCTTCAGCTCGGCCTCCGCCCACCTCGCGGCATCCTCGGGCTTCATCCCCTTGATCGCCTGCGCGTACATGTCCACGAGGATGTACTTCACGAGCGCCTCGCTCGCCTTGCGGCTGGGCTGGCCTGGGTAGCCGGTCCACCGGCCGAACTTGGGCGCATCCCGGAAGGTGACGAGCTTGGGATCCTTCTCCCACAACGGGTGCTTCTCCCAGTACGGCGTCGGACCTCCGACGTAGCCATCGTTGGCCGCGATGTATTTGTCGTACTGCGGGCGATCCATGAACCAGCGCAGGAACTCCTTGGCCACCTGCTGGTTCTTCGAATACTTCATCACGCCGTGCGCCTGGCCCCCCTGGTAGTAGAACCGGCCTGCCGGTCCCTTCGGCATGTGCGCGTGGTTCATCGCCTTGGCGATCTCGGGGAACTGCCGCTTGGCGACGAAATAGATGCTGGCGCCGTTGATCGTGGCCGAGATCGTCCCGGCCAGGAAGGCTCGGTTGTTGTTGCTATCGTCCCAGGCGAGCCCGCCGTCGTCGAGGCAGTCCTTCCAGAAGGCCACCGTGAACTTCAGCGCCTCGATCGTCTCCTTGCTGTTGATGACGACCTTGCCCTTGTCGTCGATCTCGGTCGCGCCGAAGCACCACGTCACCGCATACGCCCAGCTGTTGGGATCGCCCAGGCTGTGGCCGAAAGCTTGACCGATCGGGAGGTTCTTCTTCTTGAGCGCGGTGCCCACCTTCCGGAGCTCGTCCCAGGTGTCAGGGAATTTGTTTGCACCGACCTCCTTGAACCAGTCCTCGCGGTAGTTCCAGACGCCGCTGCCCATGGTGAAGGGGGCGGCCTTCCATCGGCCGTCGACCATGTTGATCCTGCGGCTGATGTCGTAGAAACCGCCGTCCCGCTTGGCGATCTCCTCCGCCACATCGTCGACATCGGCGAGCCCATCGGCGTAGAGGTGCGGCCAGTTGTTGATCATCATGATGATGTCGGGGCCGGCCTTGGTCTCGATGGCGGAAGCGATTCGTGGGTTGAGGTCGTTCATGTTGATCAGGTCGGCGGTGACCTCGACCCCGGCCAGCTTGCCGAACTCCGCCGCCAGGCGCTTGAACTCGACGTCCGAGGCCGGGACGAAGCTCACCCATTCGAGGATGCTGAGCCGCGTGCCCTTCGGGAAGCTCGGCGCCTTCTGCGCCGCGACGATTCCCGGGATGCCGCCGGCGACCGCGGCGCCGGTCACGACGCCCGCCGCTTTCAGAAACACCCGCCGATTGATGCTCGCCACGCTCTCGGACTCTGCCATGGGTCACCCCCGCGCCGGGAACGGCCGGTCGATTGGCGAAACGCTGGGGATCACATCATCGGCCCCGGGCCTTGTCAAGGGGCCTCACCGGTCAGGACGGGGTTACAATCTGGCCAGAGAACTCTTCCCCAAGGAGAATAACCATGGATGCCTGGACGACGACGCCCGCGCAAGCCGCGGAGCGAGTCTCCGCGTTCCTCTGGAAGGTCTACAGCTGGATGGCGATCGGCCTCGGCCTCACCGCCGTCGTGGCGTTCGTAGTGGCCGGCTCGCCGGAGCTCATTCGCACGCTCGTCGGAAACCGCCTGGTCTTCTTCGGTCTGGTCATCGCCGAGCTCGGGCTGGTCTTCTACCTCTCGGCGCGAGCCGCGAGCATGGCGCCCGGCACGGCGGCCGGTCTCTTCGCCCTCTACTCGGCGCTGAACGGCGTCACGCTGTCGGTCGTCCTGCTCGCCTACACGGGCGAATCGGTGACGACCACGTTCGTGGTCACCGCAGGCATGTTCGGCGCGCTCGCCCTGTTCGGCTCGACGACGAAGCGGAGCCTGGCCGGCGCCGGCCAGTTCTTCATGATGGGCCTCGTGGGGCTCATCCTCGCCTCGTTGGTCGGGATGTTCTGGCACAGTGACGCGCTGCAGTTCCTGATCTCGGTGGTGGGCGTGGTCGTCTTCACGGGCCTCACAGCGTGGGACGCTCAGCGGCTCAAGCAGATGGCGCTCGCGATGCCCGCGGGTCAGGCCGGGGGCTACGCCATCGTCGGCGCGCTCTCCCTCTATCTGGACTTCATCAACCTCTTCCTGATGCTGCTGCGCTTCACCGGCCGCCGCGACTGAGGACGGCCGCGCCACCCGAGGGGAGATCCCAATGGCCAAGGGTCAGTTCAAGGTCATGGACAGCGACATCCACGTCGACGAGCCGCACGACCTCTGGCTCAAGTACATCGAGCCCCGGTTCAAGGACCGGGCGCCCCGCTTCGCGCCGATCGACGGGTCGCACACCAACGGCTGGCAGTTCGAGGGCAAGGTCTTCCCCGCCTTCTTCGACCGCCCGGAGCGCCGGCGGCTGGGCCTCATCCGAAGAGAGAAGGCGCGCGCCCGCCACCTGGCGATGGGTCGCTACAAGGACCCCGCCGAGGACCTGCCGGGCGACGACCCGCGCGCGATGCTCCAGGCCATGGACCGCGAAGGGATCGACGTCTCCATCGTGTTTCGCACGCGGGGCGCCCATCTGGTCGGCGTCGACGGGCTCGAGCCCGACCTCTCGGCCGCGGTCTGCCGAGCTTTCAACAACTGGCTCGCCGATTTCTGCGCGACCGACCGCGCGCGTCTGAAGGCGGCGGCGCTCCTGCCGCTGCACGACCCGAAGCTGGCGGTCGAGGAAGCGCGGCGGAGCGTGCGCGAGCTCGGCGCGGTCGCGCTCGTGCTCTCGAATCATCCGGTGAACGGCCGGGCCTGGTACGACCCGAGCTACGATGCCGTCTGGGCCGAGGCCGTGAGCCTCGGCGTGCCGGTGGCGTTTCACGGGATCCAGATGGCCTACCAGGAGCACCTGGGCCGGCGCTTCATGGACAACTTCGTGATGGCGCACGCGGTGGCCCACGGAGTCGAGCAGATGATGGCGCTCGGCGGTCTCTTGACCGGCGGCGTGTTCGAGCGCTTCCCCACGCTCAAGGCGGCGTTTCTCGAGGGCAGCTGCAGCTGGGTGCCGTGGTGGCTCTGGAGCCTCGACGAGCGCGTCGAGAAGTTCGGCGACGACGACCGCTTCCGCCTGTCGATGCGCCCGAGCGAGTACTTCCGCCGCAACTGCTGGGTGTCGGTCGACCCGGACGAGGACATCGTCCGGCACGCCATCCCGACGATGGGCGACGACAACATCGTCATCTCGACCGACTGGCCGCACGACGACTCGGCGTACCCGCGCGCGGTCGACACCTTCCTGGCGCTCGACGGCCTGAGCGAGACGACCCGGCGCAAGATTCTCTGGGACAACTGCGCGCGCCTGTACGGGATCGCGTAGACGTCGGCTGAACCCGCGCTTCCCCCCCGGCGGGTAGCGCGGGAGCGACCACTCCCGGTCGCCGCGTTGCGCCGCCGGCATTCGCGGGCTACCCTGTCGCGAGGAGCCCGCGCCGGTGAATACCCTTCGCTTGAAGCTGCTCATCGTCCTCTTCGTCGGCTCGCTCGCCGCCTCGTTCGGCGTCGCCGGATACCTGCTCCTCAAATCGGGCTGGCAGCCCACGGGACAGTCGGCCACGGTCAGCGACGACGAGCTCCTGGCGAGCGGCGAGCGATTCCTCCGAAAGCGGCAGACCGAGCAGGCGCTCGTCGTATACCGGCGCGTCCTCACGTCCAATCCGAGATCGCTCGCCGCGCAGCTCGGGCTCGCGCACGGCGAGCTGATGGCGGGGCGCGAAGACATGGCGGCCCAGGAGTTCGAACGGGCCCTCCAGCTCGGCCCGGGCAATACGACGGCGCTTTTGCAGCTCGCGCATATCTACTCCCACAGGGCCAAGACATGGACTCTCGCCGAGGCGCGATTTCGCGACTACCTGGCGCTGAGACCGGATGACCGGAACGCACAGCTAGAATTCGCCCGCGTCCTCTTCTGGCAGGGGAAGTGGCGGGAGGCGGCCGAGGTGTACTCGCGACCACCGCTCGCGCGATCGCTGACCATCCAGGATCGGCGCGACTATGTCGTCGCGCTGGCCAGATCCGGCCAGGGCCAGCAGGCCGAGATCGTCCTGAAGCGCTTTCTCGCCGAAGGCGGGCAGGACTTCGAGCTGAAGCTGCAGCTGGCCAGCATCCATGCCTCGCGCCAGGAGTGGGGCGTGGCGCTGCCGCTCTACAAGGCGCTGCTGCAAGAGAAGCCCAACGAGCCTCGAGTGAACCTGACGTACGGCGTCGGCCTGCTGTCGTCCGGTGATTATCGAGGCGCCCTGGAGCCGCTCGCCCGGGCCCGCAACGGAATGCCGTCCAGCGGCGAAGCCGGGCTCGCGTACGCTCGCGCGCTGAGGGGAGTCAAGGACTACAAGAGCGCCGCCCGGGAGTACGAGCGCGTGTTGCCGACGTACCGGACCGATGCGGCCTTCGTTCGCGAGTACGCCGATCTCTTGCTGGAAAAGCGCGACTACCGCAAGGCCGAAGCCTCCTACCGCGAGGCCTATGACCTGGGCCTGCGTGACGTCAGGCTGCTCGTCAGCCTGTCGGGCGCGCTGCGGGGTAATGGGAAGCCGCGGGCCGCCCTGCCGTATCTCGAAGAAGCGTATCGACGCGAGCCGACCGATCGGCTGGCCTTCGAGCTGGCCAAGCTCATGCACGAGGTCGGGCGAACCGCCGAGGCGTCTCAGCTCCTCAGCCGAATCGACCCGGCGTTGGCACAAGCGGCTCGATGAGCCGTCTCCGCCGGGACCACTCATGCTGAGGGCCGGCACGGTCGTGTCCGCCGTTCTCCTGGGTACGATGCTGCTGGCGCCGCCGGCTCTGGCTCAGATCGACAAGGAGCCGAGCATCAACCGGCCGGTCACGCCGGAAGAGCTCGAAAGGTTCAAGCGCCAGATCTCCGAGGACACGCGCTCCTCCATCGAGGCGCTCGGCGTGTACCACTACGAATCCGGCGACCTCAACAACCGGCTGGATTTCTTCCGCGCCGGCGCCGGGCTCAACTACAAGTGGCGGCCCTCGACGCGGTTCTACGTGAACCTCGTCGAGACGCGCTATCTGACCCAGGACGCCGACTACAGCGGCTGGGGCACGAACCTCACGTTCGGGCTCGCCAGCGCGCTCACCGACGCCGTGCGCATCCAGGCCGAGCTCGGCGCGACGTACTTCTCGAGCATGGGCACCGCCAGCGTCAACGGGCTGGCGTCGATCAGCTATTCGCCGACCGACCCCCTGACCCTCTACGTGACCGCCAGTCGCATCAACGTCGAGGAGTCGCTGCTCTCGGCGACCGGGCTTCGTCCCCGGACCGGCCCGTTCGCCCACGAGCTCGTGGGACAGGTGATGGAGACCAAGGGTGTCGCCGGGGCCACCCTCAAGCTGCCGCTCGGATTCGACGTGTCGGCCGAGGGCGGGGGCGGCGTACGTGACGGCTCCAACGTCGGGACGAATCCGTTCGGCCTGGCGCGCGGAATCGCCGGCTACAACGTGATCTCCGGCCCCTCCGAAAAGCCCGTGAGCTTCTTGCGCGTGAGCTATCAGCTGAACTACTTCGGCTTCCAGGACGACCGGTTGGGCTTCGGCGGCGCCTCGATGCTGACGGCCACCGGCCAGACGATCCGGCCCGAGTTCCTCGGCAGCGACGGGATCTCGCCGCACCCGACCGCGAACAATCCGGGTGTCGGCGGCTACTTCAGCCCGGGATACTTCGTCTCCAACACCCTCCGCGTCGACCTGGCCGGGCGCCTGATCGAGCCGCTGACGTATCGGGTGTCGGCGTTCGGCGGTACCCAGAACTATACGGACACGGGCACGCAGGGCGCCTTCGGGTTCTCCGCGATCGTGGACTACGCCCTGAGCGATCGGGTCTCCATTCCCGCGTCGATCGGTTTCGACAACCTCGGTCCGTTCAACCAGCTGACCGTGATGGTCAAGCTCGTCTTCAAGCTGTGAATGAGCCGGCTCGAGGACGAGCAGAAAAGCCTCGTTCGGCGGCGGCTGGCGGGCGTCATCCTTCTGGCCACGGCCGCCCTGCCGCTCGTGCACGCCGCGATCGTGCTCCCCCTCACCGCCGTCGAGCAGGCCAAGATCTCCCTGGTCATGCTCGGCGCCGCCCTCCTTGCCAGCCGCTTTCAGCTCCTGCGCCCGATGATCATCTTCCTGAGCTGCTTCGCGTCGATGCGCTACTTCTACTGGCGCATCGCCTGGACGATCAACCTGGACTCGACGGTCGACGCCACCGCCTCCGTGCTGCTCCTGGCGGCCGAGACCTACGGCGTGCTGATTCTCTTCCTCGGGTACTTCCAGAGCCTCGAGGTCAGGCCCCGCCCGGCTCCGTCCCGCCGGACCGCGTGGCGGGTGGACGTGCTCGTTCCGACCTACAACGAGTCGGAGGCCATCGTGCGGCGGACGATCATCGGGGCGCTCGCCATGAGCTATCCGCACAAGCGCGTGTACGTCCTGGACGACGCGCGCCGGCCGGAGATCGAGGCCATGGCCAGAAGCCTCGGCTGCGAATACGTGACGCGCCCCGACAACCGGCACGCCAAGGCCGGGAACCTGAACCATGCGCTTGCGCTGATCGATGGCGAGCTGATCGCGATCTTCGACGCCGATCACGTCCCGGTGCGGGGCTTTCTCGACACGACGGTGGGGTTCTTCGAGGACCCCCGGGTCGCGCTCGTCCAGACGGCCCAGCACTTCTTCAATCCCGACCCCTTCGAGCGGAACCTCGGCCTCACCGGGCGTATCCCGCCCGAGCAGAGCTTCTTCTACCACGTCGTTCAGCCCGGCAACGACTTCTGGAACTCGGCGTTCTTCTGCGGCTCGTGCGCCGTCCTCCGGCGCTCGGCCCTCGACGCGATCGGCGGCTTCCGGACCCGGACCGTCACCGAGGACGCCCACACCTCGCTCGAGCTGCACGCCCGGGGCTATCGCTCGGCATACCTGCGCCTGCCGCTGGCGGCGGGCCTCGCCACCGAGACGCTCGCCGCGCACGTGAAGCAGCGCATGCGCTGGGCGCGCGGCATGGCGCAGGTCCTCCGCGTCGATTGCCCCCTGTTCAAGCGGGGGCTGACGCCGGCGCAGCGGCTGAACTACTTCAACGCCATGCTGCACTTCTTCTTCGGCATCCCCCGCCTCATCATGATCCTCGCGCCGTTGACCTTCCTGTTCGCCGGCGCGCACCCGATCAAGGCGGACGCTCTCGCCGTCGTCGCGTACATCCTTCCGCACATCGGGCTGTCGACCATCGCCAACTCGATGATCGGCCGGCAGTATCGCCATTCCTTCTGGGCGAGCGTCTACGAGGTGTCGATCGCGCCGTTCACGGCCGGGGTCACCCTGCTCGCCCTGGTGAATCCGCGCCTCGGCCGCTTCGACGTCACCGCCAAGGGAACGACGCTCGATCGCGCACGGTTCGACTTCGAGACCAGCCGGGTGACGCTGGCGCTGCTCCTCCTGTCCGTGGCGGCCCTGGCCGTCGCCTTTCCCGTGAGACTCTTTCTGTTCAGCACGAACCGCAGCGATCCGTCCGAGCTGGACGCGATCGTCATGAACAGCCTGTGGGCCCTCGGGAACCTGGTCGTCCTCGTGGCCGCGACGTGCGTGGCCTACGAGCAGCCCCAGCAGCGAGCGGCGCCGCGCATCCGGCGCCGCCACCCGTGCGCGATCGTCCTCGGTGAGGAGCGCATCGCCGGCCGGACCTGGGACCTGAGCGAGAGTGGCCTGCGCGTCGTGCTGGCGCACCCGGGTCCCGTGCCCCACGAATGCCGGGTGTCGATCGAGGACGAGTCGGGGCGACGCTGTGACGCCGCGGTGCGGCGGGTTCGCTGCGACTGGAACCCGTCGGGACAGGTCGAGGCCGCGTTCGCCTTCACCGCGATCGACGACGCGACGCATCGGGCGCTCGTGGAGCTCATCTTCAGCGGCGATCAGAGCTGGAGCGCCGAGAACTATCCGCCGGACCGCCTCGCGCGCTCGTTCTGGTACTTGCTCACGACGGTGTGGCGGGTCATGCGGCCGCGCGTGGCGCGCACTGAGCAGTCGCCACGACTCACCGGCGAGTGGCGCGCCTGGTATGCGGGCCTCGAGTGCCGGTGCCTGTGGCTGTCCGGTGACGGCGCGCTCGTCGAGCTCCCGGCCGGCGCGCCAGGCCCCGCCGAGCAAGGAACCCTGCGCGTCGAGATCGATTCGAACCGCTTCGTCGAGGCCCGGGCCACGAGCGCTGGATCGAACGAGGACGGTGGGCGCCGGATCGTCCTACGGCTCCAGTGGCCGGATTTTGCGGAGATGCGAGAGTGGTGGATGAACGTCCACAGCCTCTACCCGACCGCGTCGATGGTCGCCGGGTGGAGGCGACTCGCGCGGATGAGATAGAGGAGGCCCGGTGCGCCGGACGCTCGTGCTCGTCGGGCTCGCGGGACTGAGCCTCGTCCCCGCCAGCGGGTTTCGTCCTTCGCCCACGTCGTCGGCCAACGCCGCCGAGGTGCTGCAGGAGAGCTGGAAGGCCTACGTCGCCCGATTCATCGAGGCCGACGGACGGGTCGTCGACCCCAAGGGCGGAGGCAGCTCGACCTCGGAAGGCCAGGCCTACGCCATGCTGCGCGCGGTCTGGATGCGGGATCGTGCCGTCTTCGACAAGACGTATGCCTGGGGGCGCAACAACCTGAATGCCGGCATTCGCCGGGATCGGCTCTGGGCGTGGAAATGGGAGCGATCCACCGAGGGACGGGGCACCATTCCCGACACCGCGTTCGCTTCGGATGCCGACCAGGACGTGGCGCTCGCGCTGATCCTGGCGTTTCGCGCCTGGAAGGACGAGCGCTACCGGAGCGATGCCGGCGCCATCCTGGCGGACCTGTGGAGGCTCAGCACGATCGACGTGCAGGGCCGACGCTTCCTGCTCGCCGGCGACAAGCTGTGCGAGAGCCGTACGTGCCGGCTGAACCCCTCGTACGGGGCTCCGTACGCCTATCGCATCTTCGCCGCGCACGACCCGGAGCGTGAGTGGCGCAAGGTGGTGGACTCGTCGTATTTCGTGCTCGAAACGTCGGCCGACCTGGCCGCCACCCGCCTGCCCCCGGACTGGATTCTGCTGGACACGACCACCGGGCGGCTCGCCCTGCCCGGGCGCAAGGACGGCTCGTTTTCCTACGACGCCCTGCGCGTCTACTGGCGCGTCGCGCTCGACCGCGCGCTGTTCGCCGAGCCCCGCGCGGATCGCTATCTGAAGAGGACGCTGCCGTGGCTGATCAAGCGCTGGGAGCAGGCCGGTACGCTCCCCGCCGTGGTCCCGAGTAACGGCCAGGATCCCGCGGATTACGAAGCGCCCGAGATGCTGGCCGCGCTCATGCCGGCCCTCCGGCCATCGCGACCGGACATCGCGGCGGCGTTCGAGCGGAGGCTACAGTCTCTCTACACGAAGGGGCTCTGGGCGGATCACGCGGGCGATCAGAGCAGCTATTACTTACAGAATTGGGCCTGGTTCGGAACGGCGCTCTATCAGAAACGGCTCGAGCCGTTCCAGCCGTTCCGCGCGCGATGAAGCTCGCCCTCGTCTCGGCATTGCTCTCGACGCTCCTCCTGCATTCGGCGGCGGCCGCCGCCAGCACGCCTCCGACCCGGACGCCGGGCCTCGTTCGTCTCCAGTTCGGAGAGCACCTGAAGATCCCTCCGGAGCTCCAGCTGAGCGGGGCAACCGACGCCCGCTCCGCCTCGTTCACGCTGCCATCCCGATGGAAGGTGCTTTCCGGCAGCGCGCTCCACCTCTTCGTGCGGCACTCCGCGGATCTCGACGGCAGCCGCTCCTTTCTGTCCGTCACGCTCAACTACGGAATCCTGCGCAGCTTCCGCCTCGACCCGCAGAATGCGACGCTCACCGAGGTAGTCGTGCCGATTCCGCCCGCGACCGTCAAGCAGCACAACACGCTCGTCGTCTCCGTCGAGCAATTCCTCAGACCGAATGCCGGGAGCCGCGAGATCTGGAGCAGCCTCAGCGCGCGGTCGTTCCTGGAGCTGCGCTACGCGGAAGCGCCGCTCGACCTGAACCTGGGCCGCCTTCCCTCCGCGCTGCTCGAGCCGCACACCCTCAGCGCCAACCGGCTTACGGTGCTGCTGCCGCGGCGATTCGATCCGGCCACGCTCGAGGCCACCGCGCTGCTGGTCGCGAACTTCTCCCGGCGGCCGGCCGGCGACCGGATCGCGACCCACATCGTGCGCTCGGTCCAGGCCGCGCGGGACCCGCTCCTGATCGTCGGAACGCCGGCCGAGCAGCCGGAGCTCGTCTCGCTGAAGGAGCGGCTGCCCCTGGCGTTCGCGAGCACGAGGGGTCGGACGGTCCTGCGGCGGACCGGTGCCGCCACGGCGAGCGAGCCCGAAGGCGTGGTGGGCATGACCACGAAGCCCGGCGGCGATCAGAGCCCGATTCTCGTGGTCTCCGGTGACTCCGGCGCCGGCGTGCTCCGGGCGGCCAGGAGTGTCCTTGCCCCCGGCTGGACCGCCTCCGGGAATTTCGCGCGCGTCACCACCGAGCCGAGGTCAGGCACGTCGAGAAGCCGCGAATGGCCGGGCTTCATTCCACCCCGAGGCCTGTTCACGCTGGCCGACCTCGGTCTGGACGACCTGAAGCTCACCGCCGACCGCAATTACTCGCTGACCGTGCCGCTCAACGCCATGCCGGACGCGCGCTTCTTCGATTACGGCCACCGGATGGTCCTGCGGCTGCGGCTGAGCCCCGATCTCGTCGTCGGTGACGCGCGCCTGCTCGTGCAGATGAACGAGGTCACCCTGGCCGACGACACCGTCAACAACACGTTCCGCCGCGCGATCGGGACGGTGCCGGTGACGATTCCCCCGCACGCGCTGAAGCCGCGGAACCTCCTCCGGATCACCTGGATCGGCCCGGCGCACGGCGCCAGCCAGGGCGTCGTCGCGTGGTTGCTGTCGACGAGCGAGCTCTATCTGCCCCGATACCACGAGACCGAGCTTCCCGACCTCGGGTTGCTGCAATTCCAGCTGTACCCGTTCAGTCTCAAGGGGGACCTGTCGGACGTCATCGTGGTGCTGTCCGGCGAGACGGGCGAGGAGACGTTCGCGGCCGTGGTGACCCTGTCGAGCGCCTTCGCCCGGCTCGCGCCCGCCCCGCCGCTCGCGTTTCGCGTCAGGCGACTCGCCGATCTGACCGACTCGGAACGCGCCGAGTCCCACCTGATGTTTCTCAATCTCGAGGACCGCCGCGATCCCCTGGCCGCCCTGCTGCCCAGCTGGAAACCGCGGCTGCCCGGCGAATCGCTCCGGGGCCGTCCGGTCATCCGGGAGATGGCGTCGCCCTGGAATCGAGAGCGCTATCTCCTGGTCATCAGCGCGCCGTCCGGGCGTCTCTTGCTCCAGGCCGTCGCCGACGCGTTCTCCGAGCCGAATATCCGAGAGCTACGCGGGGACGTCGCCTCCCTGGCGGGCGGCCGCGTCGAATCCTTCGTCACGGGGCCTCGGCGCAAGATCAAGGAATACTCGTATCAAGCGCTCTTCGAGGCGTGGCTCCGGACGTACTGGCTCACGCTGCCGCTCATCCTCATCACGGTGAGCGGCCTCCTGTTCGTCGGCGTGCGGCTGGCGCTTCGACACTACCGCCCTACTTCTTCTTGAGCCGTACCTCCTCGAGGGGCGCGGACCAGGGATAGGGATTGATCAGCAGCAGCGCGGGCTCCTCCACCCGCGGCCCGATCCCGCTCGGCCAGAGGAACTCGAAGATCGGCCCGTAGCGCACGCGCTCGTGCAGCGTCTGCTGGATCTGGAACAGCATGGCCTCGCGCTTCTTCTTGTCGGTCTCGACGGCCTGCTGCTTGTAGAGCAGGTCGATGTCGGGGTACCCGCCGTAGGCGTAGGTTCCGTCGCTCGGTACGATCTCCGACATGCGCGTGGCGGCGTTGCCGTAGAGCCCGCTCCCGCAGACGCACACCCCCTTCAGCTTCTTGGCGCCCCACGCCGCGAAGAACGCGGCCCGCTCCATCGGCCGCATCCGGAACTTGATCCCGATCGCGCCGAGGTAATTCATGACCCCTTCGCCCCGCGAGTAGAACGGCGGCGTGACGTGCAGGTCGCCGCCGTCGAATCCGTTGGGATAGCCCGCCTCGGCCATCAGCTGCTTGGCCTTCACCGGATCGTACGGATAGGGCTCGATGGGCAGCGCGAACTCGAAGGTGCGCGGGATGATGCTGCCGGTGGGCTTCGAGGCGCCCAGCGTCTCCATCTCGCTCAGGCCCCGGCGGTCGATCGCATAGTTGGTGGCCAGACGCACCCGCCGGTCGGCCCACGGCGACTTGGGATCGAACATGTCGAGGAAGTCCACGGTGGCGATGCCGATGCCGCCGGAGAACGCGATCCGGAGCGACGGATCCTTCTGTAGCTCCAGGGCCTGCGGGGCGTCGAGCATGTAGGCGATGTCGACCTCGCCGCGCTTGAGCATGGCCGCCCGCGTGGTCGGATCGGGAACGACCTTGAAGACGAGCCGCTTCACCGAGGGAATCTTTCGCCAGTATCCTTCGTAGGCCTCCATCACCAGCTCGACGCCCAGGGTGTGGCTCACGAAGCGGTAGGGCCCGAGCCCGATCGGGTGCTTCTTGAAGGCCTCGTCGCCGACCTTCTCGATGTGCTTCTTGGGAACGATCCAGCCCGCGCCGGTGGTCAGCGTGCCGTAGAACGCCATGAAGTCGGGGAAGGGCTCGGTGAGCTGGAAGCGCACGCGGTAGGGATCGACGACCGTGATCTCGCGCACCTTCTCCTTGAGGATCTTGCTGCCCTTGGTGCGCTGGAAGCTGAACTTCACGTCCTCGGCGGTGAACGGGTCGCCGTTGTGGAACTTCAACCCCTCGCGCAGCTTGAACTCGTAGACCCGCTGATCGGCGCTCACCGTCCATGACTCCGCCAGGCTCGGCATCATGAGGTTGCCGGGCATGGGTTTCACGAGGGCGTCGTGCATCGCGTAGAGCACCCAGAACGGTGTGATCTGCCCCAGGACCTCGGCCGGATCGAACCACTGGGGGGCCAGCGTCACGTAGATCGCCCAGCGCATCTCACCCTCTGGCTTGGCCTGGGACACCTCCGCCCTTGGCGGGGACGAGGGTCGTTGCTGGGCGGCGACTTCTCCGACGGGAGCTCCAGCGAGCAGAGCGCTCAGCAGGCCGACTGCGGCCACCACGAAGTACCGCGTCATGATCCTTCCCTCCGTTGGTACGGGGGTCCTAAGGACATGGGTACGGGTCCGAGGGAACCATGCGAGGGAACCAGAAGGCAGCGGGGCGGAAGTGCATCGTTGCTCCCACGCCCAGGGGGCGACCGGGTCAGGCCGATGCGCGGACCATAGCTCGCCGGAGCGATCCAGTCAATCAGGGCCCCCGCTACCTGAACGCTGGCATCACCTCTCGGGCGAAGCGCGCGAGATTCTCCTTCATGATCTTCCTCGGCGTGCCCAGCGGGCACGAGACCATGACGTGCTCGAGCCCGGGATACCGCTGCTCCACGCCCTTCAGATAGGTGATGAACTCCTCCGCGGGGCCACAGAGCCAGGTGCGGTTCTGCACGCCGTTTTCGATCGTGGCGGCAGTGGGCGACTGGGGCTGGCGAGCCGCCACCGCCTTCACATGCTCCTCGCTGTAGCGCAGCATCCCGAGCGGCCCCATGAACTTGGCGTGCTCCTCGAAGTACGGCCGCGCCTTGCGCATGGCGAGCTCCTGAGTGTCGTCGATGCTCATGCGAAATCCGAGGATGAGCTCCTCGCCGAGTTGGAGCTCGCGGCTGTAGCGTCGCGCCACCGCCTGGTAGTCGCGGAACCAGAGATCGACGAACTGCTCGGCCGTGGCGGAGACAACGCCCTTGATGCCGTGCCTCACCATGAAATCGAGCCCCCGGGCGCTGCCGCTCACGATCGGCTGCCAGATCTCCACGGGCAGGCGCACAGGCCGCGGCACGACCGTGATCTCTTTCAAGGTATAGCCACGGTACGGCACCGCCGGGGGAATCGTGTAGTACTTGCCCCGATGGGAGAACGCGTTCTGGTTGAACGCCTTCAGGATGATCTCGAGCTGCTCCTCGAAGAGCTCGCGGTTGGCCTCGGCGTCCAGCATCGGATTGCCGAAGCTCTCCACCTCGCGCGTGTGATAGCCGCGCCCCACACCGAAGATCAGGCGGCCGCCCGTCAGGATGTCCGCGGTCGCGTAGTCCTCAGCCAGCCGGATCGGATGCCAGGTCGGGATGATGTTGAACCCGCAGCCGATCTTGAGCCGCTTCGTATGGTTGGCGATATGAACGGCCAGCAGCGGGATGTTCGGGATGCACTCGTAGCCCTCGTGCTGGAAGTGG
>Ga0137409_10002418_pt1 | contig 20006 bp, 19 predicted proteins | sample CZODoug1_16funga_FD_122059 | JGI IMG/M metagenome (GOLD analysis project Ga0137409, IMG submission 122059) | Vadose zone soil fungal communities from Angelo Coast Range Reserve, California, USA - CZODoug1_16fungal (Hybrid Assembly) | ecosystem: Environmental > Terrestrial > Soil > Vadose zone... | reverse complement strand
AGAATTTCCGGAATTCAGCGGCCAGAATTTCCGGAACCCACATTTCTCGGCCTGCACGGAACACTGCGTTTCGTCCGCTCACGTCGATGGACGCTTAGTTACGCGCCCGAGGCGGTGCCATTGCTGCTCATTTCAAACAATCCGAAGTATCGAGACCTCCAGGCAGCTGGTGGGCATATCACCGTGGAAGATGGGAGGGGACCTGTCGCCGGCTTTGCGATTTCTCCGATGGGCCTTGAAAGCCAGATTCGGCTTACGTCTCGCTGGCGTGGGTATGCAGCTGGCGCCGCTGGGGGCGTGTGGTTTACGCGAGCAGTGCCTACGGCACACTCGCGGGCTTTCAACTACACGTTCGAGGTTGGCGGCGGCCTCCTCTGGCAATATCGTTCTCGAGAGTCGCTGCGCGTCGGATACAAGTTCCACCACCTCTCGAACTTATATACGGCGCCCGACAATCCGGGGATCGATGGTGCGGTGTTTCTGCTGGGATTCGACCGTGTGATCGGTTCACATCACTAATCGACGTTGCCTGACACGCTTTGCAGCCGACGTCGGCTGGTGTGACTATGGGCCGCCGCGGCTGAAACGCAGGACGTTAGCCAGACGACGTATCCCGGACCCGAGGCTCGAACTCGACGAGGTTGGAGGAACCTGCTGGTGGGCAACTCGACGCTTGATCACTCGCGAAATAAGGGACCTTTGATCCATCGGTTCCTCACGATGTTGTTCACCGCCATTCTCGCAATCCTGTGCTTCTGGCTGCTGGGCTTTGTCGTGGATGACATCGGCACGTGGCCTGGACCGGTGTACGCCGAGCTCGAGGCGCAACGCCTCGATCAAAACGTTGTGAAAGGAGCCGATGACGTACAGCGTCAAATCGCCGAGACGGAGCGAAGGATCGTAGATCAGAAGGCCCGCCAGGAACTGCTCCGCGACAGCACCGCGAACTCGCAGAGGACGATGGTCCAGTTGCTCGAGTTTCAGCGCTCGAACCTGGCAAAAAACGTCAGTCCGTCTCCCGATGAGCGGACAGCGCTCGCAGACAGCCAGCGGCGTTTTCTGACGAATCAGAGTCAATATCAGATGCTGAACGAGGACATTGTCAAGCTGGATGAACGGCAGCGTAATCTGACCGAAACGCAACGCACGACCGAACGCGAGTTGGCCGGGCTGCGGAAGCCAATACAGCAAGAATTTGCGGCACTACAGAGAGGGCATGACCTGAAAGTCGCCGGACTCAAGCTGGGTGTGCTGATTCCTCTTCTGGCGCTGGGCGTCGTTCTCTTTGTCGAGCACAGGAGCGGCCCGTACGCTCCGATCATCTATGCCTTCGGGGCTGCCGTGATGCTCAAGGTCGGCCTCGTCATGCATCAGTATTTTCCTTCGCGGTATTTCAAGTACGTGCTGATTCTGAGCGCGATCGGCATCGTGTTGCGGACCCTGATTTATTTGCTGCGGATGATGGCGTTTCCCAAAACGGACTGGTTGTTGAAGCAGTACCGGGAAGCGTATGAGGCCTTTCTGTGCCCGACGTGTTCCTATCCCATCAGACGTGGACCTCTGAAGTACATGTCGTGGACTCGGCGCACCATCAGGAAGATGCCTGCACAGTTGGGAAGCACAAATGACGCCGACGAACCGTACACATGCCCGATGTGCTCAACTCGACTCTACGAGGAATGTGAAAACTGCCGTGCGGTTCGTCCCAGCTTGTTGCCGAGTTGTCAAAAGTGTGGGCACGTCAGAACGGTGGCTGGCTGACAACCGCATGCAGCCGTCGGCGCGGAGCGATCGAGGGCGCCGGGGCTGATGCGGAGCCGTCAGGCGGGTTTGTCACCCATGCCGGCGGTCAATTACGAAGAGCTCGCACGCTTTTATGATGCGCTGGTCACCGACGACTCGGACCTGCCGTACTTCCGCGACCTCGCCAGGCAAGCGGACGGCCCTGTTGCGGAGTTCATGGCGGGCTCAGGAAGGCTCTCCGTACCGATCGCCGAAGACGGCATCGACCTCACCTGCGTCGACTCGTCCCAGGAGATGCTCTCGCTTCTGCGGGAGAAGTTGGTTGCAAGAGGCGCTCGTGCGCGGGTCGTTTGCGGCGATGTCACCCGCGTCGAACTTGGGACGCAGTTCACGTTGATCTTCATAGCGTTTCACTCGTTCGAGGAGCTTGCGTCTGACACGGAGCGGCAAGCTTGCCTTGAGAACGTCCTACGGCATCTCACGCAGGCGGTCGGTTCGTATGCACGACCATGACGTCCCATCTCGCCTAGCCAGCGTTGGTCCCGGTAAGGGCGATCGATGGCGATTTAGGGACCCGCAGTCGCAGCGTGAAGTGACCCTCTCGTTAGAGACCGAGTACGACGATACGACTGGTGTCGTTCAAGGCGAGGAGGCGTTGTCCTTCGCCAACGACGACGTGCCGTTCCTACGTCTTCCGCTCAGGTTCCGGCTGATCCGTCCTGAAGCATTCTCGCGTCTCGCAGATGAAGCTGGGTTCATCGTCAAGTCTGTTCGGGCGGATTTTACGACGACTGAGTACAGGGAAGGTCAGTGCCGCACCGCCGTGTGGACGCTTTGCCCCCGGAGAACCGTCTGACTTCGGCTTGCAGCCGACGGCGGGGTGAGATCCTGAGCCGCCGCGGCTGAAGCCGAACGTTAGCCAAACGTTGTTACCTATCTTCCCGGTTGCACATAGCCAGTTACGGCATTTGGGAGTGTGCGATGCAGCTCAGTTCCCAGTTGAGAGCTGCGGCGGGTCTAGTCGTATGTGTCATTGGCACAGGCGCGGCTGTCCTCGGACAGACGCTGCCCGAGATGGCACGCGAGCTCGGCGGAGAGGCGGTGAACCAGATCGGCATCGACGCGCCCGTGTCCTCGATCCGCGAAGCCGTGTTGGATTCTGGCCTCGTGCTTCGCGGCGACATCGTGGCGCTCAGAACACGGCTGAACGCCGACGAATCGACTGTGGAGACTGAATACGGCATTCGGCCGACCGAGGCATTCAAGGATCGTTTGCCCTCGAGCGGTGCAGACGCCGGGGACGGTCCCAACAGTCGTTTTTCGCCGGGGTGGCGGTCGTCTCGTCACTGGGGATGGTCTACGTGTCGGCACTGCCGTTGACATTGTTCCGGAAGGAGAATGCTTTTCCGCAGGCGAAGATGTTGTAGTGATGCTGACCCAGCCTGCCGGTCATCCGTCACGTTGCAGAACTCGTCAAGTTCGTGCACGACAACGCGAGAGTCCCCTTCCGTTGCTTCAGCGCGGCGACGAACCGCTCGGCGAGATCAGGCGTTGTCGACAGCTCGCGGAGAGCCCAGTGATCCAAATAGACGGTCGGTGAGGAATCGCGCTGGGTAGCAATCAGGCGCCCGCCGTTATCGATGTCGTCAACATCTAAAACCGCTACGGAGCTGGTCGAAGCCAGTCTACGGTGCCAATAGTGGCCTTCAGCGTTTCGGCATCCGTCGCTGGGTAGATGAATCCCAGAAAGCCCGCCTCACGAGTGGTGTCGTCCATCACCTCGCGTGCGTCGAAGCCGCCGTAGAAAACGAGGGCATGAGGCTCTGAATTGAGGGCCGGAATCAGTTCACAGGTGACCAGCAGGACATGCTCGGCGTGTTCGTTCGGGCTCGCCAGAAGGACCGCGTTCCGAATATGCCCTTCCGGATCCAGTCGGAACAATAGGGCCGATGTTCGGTGTCGGCGCTGGAAACCTCAGAGCGGAAGCCAGGGACCACCGGCCAACGATCTTCATCGCATCGCGGTCGGCAGACGTCGGGAGCTCAAACGTCAGGACTGTTCGCTTCGACGATACCGCCGAGTCCTTCGCATTGGTGGCTGCATCGAACGCTTCGAGGCCCTGGAATAACGCCGAGAAGATGTGTCCCTTGGCCGGTCAAGCGCAATCGACTGCCGCTCGATCGTGGTCCGAACCTTGCCGTCCTGGGACAAATGCGCGCGCCCGTCGCGATGGTGCGCGTACTTGACCAGATGCGACGCGATCTTCCCTCCGACCTGAAAATTCACGTCAGACGTTCTCTGTCCATTTCCTGGAATCTTTGCGGCTGCAAGAATTCCCGTGCGGTGTCTGAAGTACGGAAAGTTGACAAACAGGCTGCCGTCGCGTCCGAAAATGATTTGAACGACCTTGTTCCGTCTTTCGCCGCGCTTCACTGTCAAGATGATTCGTTCGGAGCGGAACGCGGTCACATTCGCTGCTTGGTACTCACCGACTCCGGACTGCCTCACACAATGATCGCACGGCGACGTCGCTCGCGTGACGTGGCGGCGACAGGATGCCTCCTATCGGGCGTGGTGCCGGTGTTGGGGGGCCTCAGCATATGCGCTTGGCCGTTCGGCACCGCGTGAAGATGGCGGCCGTCGTACCAAGGATGGGGTCTAACAACCGTGAAACGTTCTCGGGGAAGTTCCTGATGTGGACTCACGTGAAAACGACAACGCGCGCAGCAGCAGGTCCGCGGGTTATCTTGGCTAATCGGCGATGCTGAAGCTCATTGGTCTCATCGCGACGGTTGCCGCTGGTTTCGGATTGGGCCGAGCAACGTTCAAGGTTCATGTTCGAATGGCGATTCTCACCGCATTCCTTGCGGCGGTCGTCCAGGCCAGTCTCAAGATTGCGCTTCCGCATGGCGCGATTGAGCAGTTCGCGCAGTCACAGCTGTACTCCGCCTCGGGACAGTTCGTCTTGATGGCGCTCGCCATTATCGAAACGACTGGCCTGCTGTTTCCGGTGGCGTTGATGCCTTGGGCCGGCGCGTCGACCAGGGCGTGGGCGACGTTGTATGTGCTGGGAGCAGCCGTCCTTGCGGCCGCGACGTATTACTTTCCATTCGACGTCGTAATCGTCAATGGCGAAGTGATCGGGCCGAAGCACGCACCGTATGAGCTCGGTCTCGTGTTCTGTCTGCCGTTCGGTGCCCTCGGTTATCTGGTCGGGTATTTGAAGCGGCGACAGCGCGCCAGGCCACGAGCGGCATGAGATCGATGAATCCAGCTCGGCAGCCGTCACCTAGATCGCAGGCGGAGACGCGCTGGAGCAGCTCCAAACGCTGTAACCATTTGTTGATCTGGTTCCAACTGGCTCCGGTCTGGTCCATAACCCCTCACCCGCAACAACTGAGCTGGTCCCCGCGAGCGAGCGAGTTCGCTCTCGTACGCGTCAACAACGTGCGGTCGGGAATCGCGCGATAGGCCCTCCTACTTGTTGATGTCCTCGTGGTTCTTCAGCCGCCTGACCAGATCCGCGTGCTGCCCACGCAGCGCGTCGGGCGAAGCCGACGCCGCCAGGGTCATCTCGCGAACCGCCGTATCGAAGTCTCCCTTCACGACCGCGAGGCGCGCCGCCTCGTTGTGACCGGCCCAGCTGCTCGGGTCTTTCCGCATGTTCTCTCGGAACAATTCGATCGCCTCGTCCTGACGCCCCTGCGCCTGCAGTGCCCGCGCGAAGGCGTGAATCTGCGGCTGACTGCCGAGCGCGAGCGCCTTCTTCCGCGCCGCCGACGCCTCGTCACCGCGGCCGAGCATCGTCAGCGCCTGCGACAGGGTCATCTCGTTCTCGAACCGCTCTTCGATCGCGATCGACTGTTCCGCGTCCTTCACCGCCTCGTTCGCGTCGAGGTGCGCCGCGAGCAGGTAATTTGCCGCTTCCATCCACGGCTGCCACTCGAACTGCGCGCGCCCGCGCAGCTGGTTGCGCAGGCTGCGAGCGCCGATCGCCGGCGTGTCGACGCGGATGGTGAACGGCACCGCGCGCTGCTCCCACCGCATGGCGACGACGACGGCATCGGCCGTCGGGTTGTCGAAATCGTAGGTGAGCGCTTCCTGGTTGGCAATCGTCCGAGGTGTCACCTCGAAGCGCAGCGCGTCCTCGGCCGGGTCGTACGTGAAGCTGCCCCACGACGTCGCGCTCTTCGACAGGATCACGGTCCAGGCGCCCTCACGCGGGATCATGTGCAGCCCGTACACGCCCTTCGACACCGGATGCCCCTCGACCGTCACGTCGTCGCTGAACTCGATCGTCGAGTTCTCGTTCGCGCCGGCTCGCCACACCTCGCCGTACGCTTGAAGGCCCCCGAAGATCTTGCGTCCGGCGACAAGCGGCCGGTGGTAGTCGATCGTGATGTCGACAAGGCCGATGCGCTGCAGGACGCGGGCGTGTTGGCTGGCCCGGGGCAGGTTCAGGATCGCCGACTGCGCGCGCGATTCGACCGCACCCGCGAGCGCGCACGCGACGAGCACGGTTCCGACGCCGAGGCATCTGCGCATGGATCGACCTCCGTCACCAACGAATGAGTCCGCCGGGATCGTCAACGAGCACGAAGTCGTATTTGTCGAGCATCGGCAGCAACACCTGTTCGAGCTCGCCTTTCCAGAGCGCGCCCTCGTAGAACTTCGCCTTCATCGGCTCGCGCGACGCGAGGTCGGGAAACCCGCGCATGAAAAAGAACGTGTCGGCATCTTCGATCGACAGGAACGGTCCCAGGATCGGCATGCCGATCTCGGCGTGCGCCGGCATCGACCGCTTGCGAAAGATCTCGAGAAACTCCGCTCGCTTGCCCGGCTTGGTCTTGTACGTGCGCATTTCGACCACCATCGATCGGACGGTATGCCAAAGGACTTCCCCAGTCACGGGCCAGTTCTGAGAAGAGCACTGGTCCAGATGGACTACGATAAATGCGCTGATTGTGGCAGTTAGATAGTCCATGGCCCGCTGGCAGCTCATCGTCGACCTCGACCGATCGGCGTCGCTGACGATTCCGCGGCAGCTGGCGCAGACGCTGACCGCCGACATCGTCCGCGGCCGCCTTCGCCCGGGGCAGCGCCTGCCGGGATCGCGGACGCTCGCCCGTGCGCTCGGCGTGCATCGGCAGACCGTCGTATCGGCGATCGACGAGTTGATCGCCGAAGGGTGGCTGGTGAGCAGGCCGGCCGCGGGCGTGTTCGTGGCCGACGGGCTCGCCGATCCGTCAGCCGCTCCGTTGAAGCGTCGCGTGAATGCGCACCCGCGCCCGCCGGCACGCTTCGCGGTGCCCGTCGCGCTGCCGCCGGCGCCCGAGCTGCCGCGCACGATTCCGCCGCGCGCGATTCTGATGTCCGGCACGCGGCCCGACGTGCGCCTCGTGCCCGCCGATCTCATTGGCCGGGCGTATCGGCGCGCGCTCAAGGTCAACGGATCCGATCTGCTCTCGTACACGCATCCGGCCGGCTTGCAGCGGCTGCGCGATGGCCTGGCGACGATGCTCTCGGCGACGCGCGGCCTCGCCGTCGACGCCGACGGCCTCATCGTGACCCGCGGCAGTCAGATGGCCCTGGCGTTGACGGCGCGCGCGCTCGTACTCCCCGGCGATGTCGTCGCCGTGGAGCATCCAGGCTATCGGCCGGCGTGGGAGGCCTTCCGGCTCGCCGGCGCCGAGGTCGTTCCAGTGCCGGTCGACGAACACGGCCTCGACATCCGTGCGCTGCGCCGGCTGGTCTCCAGGCGCGAGATTCGCGCGGTGTACGTCACGCCTCACCAGCAGTTTCCGACCACGGTGACGCTCGCGGCGCCGCGGCGCATGGAGCTCCTGCGTCTCGCCGCCCAGCGCCGATTCGCCATCGTCGAGGACGATTACGATCACGAGTTCCACTACAGCGGCCGACCGGTGCTGCCGATGGCGAGTTTCGACGCCGAGGGCGTCGTCATCTATATCGGCACGCTCTCCAAGGTGCTCGCGCCGGGGCTTCGGCTCGGGTTCGTGGCCGCCGCGCGCGACTTCGTCGAGCGGCTGGTCGCCTATCGGTCGTTCATCGATCTGCAGGGCGATTCAGTGCTCGAGTGCGCCGTTGCGGACCTGCTCGACGAAGGGCTGCTGCAACGGCACGTGCGCAAGGTGGTGCGCATCTACCGGGCGCGGCTGCATGCGTTGACGACGGCGCTACGCCGGCAGCTCGGCGGCTTCGTCACGTTCCGCCCGCCGTCGGGCGGCACGGCGATCTGGGTCACGACGCGCGACGCGCGCACGATGTCGGCTTGGAACGCCGCCGCGGCGCGACTCGGCGTGATCTTCGATGCCGGCGGAGCGTTCACGCTCAACGGTCAGCCCGCACGCGGCGCGCGTCTGGGCTTCGCCTGCCTCACCGAGGAGGAAATCGCGACCGCGTCACGGCGGCTCACCGCAGCGGCTCCTCATGGCGCCGCACGTCGAGCGAAAGAAAGCCCTCCGAAGTCTCCGACGCGATCGTGAAGGTGCTAGGATCCGCGCATGGCGGAGACCACGTGGAGCGTCGATCGATCGACGGCCGTCGCCACTCGCACGGACGCGCCGCGTCACGCTGCGCTGGTACGGGTGACGCACTGGCTGACGACGATTTGCTTCTTCGCCCTGCTCGTCAGCGGACTCGAGATCGTCGTCTCGCACCCACGCTTCTACTGGGGCGAGACCGGCAACGTCCTGACGCCGGCGCTGTTCTCGTTCCCGATTCCCTCGTCCCGCGCAACCGTCTCGACCGGGTACGGCTACGTGCTGCCAGACCAGAACGGCTGGAGCCGCTATCTCCACTTCGAGGCGGCGTGGGTTCTGGTGCTGACCGGCGTGCTGTATGTCATCTGGGGCGTGTTGAGCGGACATTTCCGCAAGGACCTGCTGCCGGATGCGAGCGATCGTCCGGTGCAGGCGTTTTCCCGCGCCCTCGCGCGGCACCTCCGATTCGCGCGGCCAGTCGCCGCGGACGCGTGGTCGTACAATCTCGTTCAGCGGCTCGCCTACATCCTGGTGATCTTCGTGCTGTTCCCACTCGTCATCTGGACCGGCCTGGCGATGTCGCCGGCGTTCGTATCGGCGGTGCCGTCCACGGTCACGATACTCGGCGGCCGGCAGTCCGCGCGCACGCTGCATTTTCTGGTGTCGGTGTCGCTCGTGGCGTTCCTGCTGGTCCACGTCGCGATGGTCTGGTTCGCAGGATTCGGAACTCGCGTCATGGCGATGATCACGGGAACGTCCGCGCCCACGAGAGGGCCTGAATGAGCGCAATCTCACGGCGCAAAATGATCACACGCGGGCTCGCGGCCGCCGCGGGGCTGTCGGGACTCGCCGTCGCCGAGCGCATCGCCGATCGATACGGGCTGGTCCCGCCCGACCACGGCGGCATCTACGGACCCGGCGAGACGCTGACGTATGCCGCGCAGCGCCTCCTCACCCGACATTCGCTCGCGCGCGAATTCAGCCGCAGCCAGATCTCGAATCCGCCGTTCGCCAACGAGACCGCACCGCCGAGCGATCACTTCAAGCGCCTTCAGGCAGACGGCTTCAAGGACTGGCGGCTCTCCATCGAAGGCCTCGTCACGCAGCCGGCGTTGCTGTCGCTGGACGACGTCAGGCGGTTTCCAGTGCGCCGGCAGATCACCGAAATCGCGTGCGAAGAAGGCTGGTCGTACGTCGCGGAGTGGGTCGGGACGCCGCTCGTCGACGTCCTGCGCGCCGCCGGCATCATGCCGCAGGCGCGTTACGTCGTGTACTTTTCGATCGAAGCATCCTGGTGGGAGAGCGTCGACATGGCCGATGCGCTGCATCCGCAGACGCTGCTCGCCTACGCGATGAACGGCGCCGACCTCCCGGTCGCGTTCGGCGGCCCGCTGCGGCTGCGGGTTCCGCGGCAACTCGGCTACAAGAGCGTCAAGTACATCAACCGCCTCGCCGTGACCGACAGCCTCGAGCGGTTCGGCAAGGGATTGGGCTCTGCATCTCCGGAAGGCGGCTACGCCTGGTACGCCGGCATTTGATCGTTGCCCCCCTTCCTGCAATTGGCGAATTGGCGAATTGGTGAATTGGTGAATTGGTGACTTGGTAAGGCTGGGCTACCTTACACGGGATTGCGTCGCCGAGAAAGGATGACACGCATGCGCCAAGCTCTTTCTGTTGCGATCACGATCCACATGTTGTGCGCCGCCGCGTACGCACAGACGTCGGATGGCGGATTCGACAAAGCGCTGTCGCCGTCGCTGGCCGCGACCGCGAAGGCAATGCACGCGACGATTCGGCGCGACATCGCCGAGTCGGCCGAGACGATGCCCGACGAGGACTTCGGCTTCAAGCCGACGCCGGACGTCCGGAGCTTCGCGCAGCTGGTTGGCCACGTGATCAATGCGAATGTTCTCTTCTGCTCGCAGGCGAAGGGCGCGGCGATGCCGACGACCACGAATTTCGAGCGAGTGGCGGACAAGGCGGCGCTGATCAAGGGGCTTACCGACGCGCTCGCTTATTGCGATGCCGTTTACGAGTCGACGACCGACGCCGATTTCAATCAGGCGGTCACCCTGAGCGGTTTCCCTGGCATGAACCCGAAGACAACGACGACTCGCGGCGCGGTGCTCATGTTCAACACCACGCACAACAACGAGCACTACGGCAACATCGTCGTATACCTGCGACTCAAGGGGAAGGTTCCGCCGTCGACAGCACGCGCGCAGGCGCCCAAGAGACAGTGACGAGCGCCGGCAGCTGTCATGGTGACCGGTTTCCCTTCGATAATCAGCGATAATTGGCGGCAACACGTCGGCCTTTGAGGGGTGTCGCCGAAGCCGCGTCACGAGGTCATATGACCGCCTGCCTTTGCCGTCGACCGCCGGGCATGCAGCGACGGCGAGGCCAATGTGTCCACTCCGAACATCTGCTCGGCGCGGATTGCGAATCGGGTGTCGTCGGGTTCGGCGTAGAGTGAGACCCACTGCTCGGTCGTTGAACGATCGCGGGCCGCAGCCCATCCATGAGACACATCGCCGGCGTGATCATCGGTCTCGCATTCTGCGCACCGCTCCTGATGCAAACCGCGCCGGGTGCGGGACAGTACGGCATCGCCTACGCCAGCTTTGCGCCGCTGAACGCCGAGGTGTTCGTCGCCGACGCCGACGGCAGCAACGCGACGCCCCTCTCGCCGAATCCAGGCTGGGATGCGAACGCGTCGTTCTCGATGGATGGCGAATGGGTCGTCTTCACATCGAATCGCCAGGGCTCGGCGGATATCTTTCGGGTGCATCCCGACGGGCGCGGGCTCGAGAGACTCACCGACGATCCGGCCTTCGACGACCAGGCGACGTTGTCTCCCGATGGGCGGCAACTGGCCTTCGTGTCCACACGCACGGGCCACGCCGAGATCTGGTTGCTGGATCTCAGGACGAAGGCGCTGAAAAATCTGACGGGAAGATCCGGCGGCAGCTTCCGGCCCGCCTGGTCACCGGACGGCACGTGGATCGCGTTCTCGTCCGACCGTGCGTCGCCGCATCCTGTGCGGCCGGGCTCGTTCGAGTCGATCCAGTCGACCGAGATCTACATGATGCACGCAGATGGCACCGGCGCCCGCCAGGTCACGCGCACGGGAGCGTTCGCCGGCAGTCCCAGTTTTTCACCGGACGGCAAGCAACTCGTGTGCTATCAGGCCGACCTGAGTGCCGTGATCGACATATCCGATCCCAGGCGATTGCGCGCGGCGACGAAGATCATCCGTATCGATCTGACCACGCTCCAGGACAAGGTGCTCGCCGAAGGCGCGGGAGAAAAGTGGTCGCCGCGATGGCTCGCATCCGGGCAGGTCGGGTATGCGAGCGGCGGCCCCGAGGGCGGGCTGGAATTCGTGGGCGGCACGCCGGGCGCGCGCGGATCGTTCGAAAGTCCTTCGTGGTCGCCTGACGGCCTCAAGGTGGTCTTTCATCGGGAGACCGCAACGGAATGGCCACCGGCACGCGAAGAGCACAGCCGCGATCCAGCGTTTCGCCTCTTCCGCAGCGGCATCTTCCCGTCCTACAGTCCCGACGGGACGATACTGATCAGCGGCACCGGTACTCGGGCCCTCGCGCACAACGGCATTCTCTCGATGCGGGCGGATGGCACGAACCGCCGCATCATCTTCGACGACCCGGAGAAGAGTTCGGTCGCCGCCGTCTTCTCGCCGAAGGGCGACCGCATCGCGTTCGGATTGGGAAGCTTTTTCGGGGGCATGATCGGCCGCCCGGCGACGGTCTCGAACATCGCCCTCGTGAATGCCGACGGCTCGGGTCTGCAATTGCTGACCACCGGCGACGTGAACGACGGGTTTCCCAGCTGGTCGCCGGATGCACGACGGCTCGTGTTCCGCACCGCGAGCGCGCTGGGCAAAGGCCTGCGGATTCTGGATCTCACGACAGGGCAGACGACGGTGCTGACCGACGGCAGCTACATCGACAACTTCCCGTCCTGGTCGCCGGATGGTTCGACGATCGCCTTCACGCGCAACATGCAGGGCAACTACGACATCTTCACGATCCGCCCGGACGGAAGCGGGCTGCGGCGTCTCACGACGGATGCCGGCAACGACGCGCATTCCACCTGGTCTCCGGACGGACAGTGGATCGCGTTCGCCAGCGGGCAGGGGGGGTTCAAGGACGAGATGCCGCTGCATGCAGTGAATCCTCAGTCCTACGGCGAGATCTGTGTGATACGTCGCGACGGTTCCGACGTACGCTGCCTCACCGACAACCCATTCGAAGATGCGACTCCGTCGTGGCTGCCTCGGCGTTAGAATCGGGCGGCTGACGCCGGTTCTGGTTCGACGGAACTGGGTGTCAGTGTCGGGAGGAGGCGTCGATGCGAAGGTTCGTACTGGCGGCGCTGGCCACAGCAGCCGTTGCGCCCTCGTCCGGTATCGCCCAGTCGACCAGAGTTGACGTATCGCTGGGCGACGTGTCGATCAACAAGGTGCCGCAGTTGGTCGCAGCGGACCAGGGCCTCTACGCGAAATATGGCCTCGACGTGCATCAGACCATCTCGGCCGGCGCCGCGCGCGCGGCCGCCGCGTCAGGAGTGGTCGTGCCCGAAGCCTATGTGAACCGGGACGCCAGCGCAGCGGCGCCGATCGAAGTCGGCGGCGGCTCGCCGATGATCCACGGTTTCGTCGCCAATGCCAGGGGCACCGCGCGAGTCATCGTCCTGACCCAGGAAGCCATGGCCGTGGATCACGTCATCGCCAAGCCCGGGATCGCCGGCATTCAGGATCTGAAGTTCAAGCGAATCGGCTTTTCCGGCGTCGGTTCGGTGACGCACTTCAGCGCCCTCAGCCTCGCCAGACAGCTCGGGTGGAGTCCCGACCGGGAAATCACACTGGTTCCCGGTTCCGCTAACCTCGATGCGCTCAAGCAGGACAAGGTCGATGCGATTCTGGCGAGCGCCATGGTGATCGCACTGGCTCCGCAGGCGGGCTTCAAGGATATCGGCGATCTGACGCGCTACAGGATGCCGATGCCGGGCTCCGGCATCATGGTGGACAAGGCGTATCTGGCCGCGCATCGGGACACGGTGCTGCGCTTTCTGAAGGCCGACATCGAAGCGACGGCGCTGATGCAAAGGGACAGGCGGGTGTTCAATGCGGCACTGGCCAAATGGTTCAACATTACGGACCCCAAGACCCAGGACGGCATGTTCGTCCACGTGAACAAGTTCGAGAAGAAGCCGTATCCCTCCGTTGACGGCATCAAGCAGGTGTTCGCGCTCTACGACTCGCCGGAGATGAGAAGGCACACGCCGCGGGAATTCTACGACTCCAGCCTCGTGGCGGAATTGGACAAGAGCGGCTTCCTGGACAATCCGAAGTAAATAGGAGACCGTCGCGATGAGAACTTGGCGACGAGCGGCACTGCCACTGCTTTTCTTCCCGGCGCTTCTCGCGGCCCAGGCGCCGGGCACCGTCGATTCCCGGGTTTTCTATTACCCGAAGCCTCGGGCGCGCACTGCATGGGAACCGCCGATGAAGCCGGTCACGCGGCTGGCTGACGTCAAGGCCAAACACCGCGGCGAGCCAGGCTGGCGCGAGCTGGTCATCCGCGATGAAAACACTCGCGCCTTCCTCGTCCAGGAGCCGGCGGGTACTACACACGCACGCAAACTGTACCCGGACTCGCCAGCCTGGTGGGCCGTGCTCGAAGGCCGAATCCGGTTCGAAGTCGAAAAGGCCGATCGCACCTTCGATGTGTTCGAAGCGACCAAAGGCTCTTATGTTTTCGTGTCCGAGCGGATGCTGCACTCGTTTGCGGTTGTTGGGACCGTGCCGGCGATCACCTTCGAGGTGACGTTGGCGTCGGCGACGCCGGTGTACCCCGAGCGACCCGCCACGGCGCCGGCGGGTGTCGAGTACATTCCGGTTCGGTTGAGCACGGGCCCGAACCCGCTCGACGTACCCGATCCGAACGGGAGACCGTGGCCAATCCATGTGAACGTCTACGATCTCGCCACGCAGAATGACGCGAAGAAACACTGGACGCAGGAAGCCATCCGCAAGAACCGGGCGCGAGGCAACTTGATCTGCGGACATGCAGGATCCGATCAGCCCGTGGGGCCGAACAACCGCGGGCACTTCCACTCGGACTTCGCGGAGTTCTGGGTGGTCATGCTCGGGGAACTGCGCTGGACGTTCGAGGGAGACGAGCCGGGCTCGATCGTCGCGGTCCAGGGGGACATCGTCTACGCGCCGCCGAAGACATGGCACGCGCCGCAATTCTGGGGCAAGGCGGGGCTGAACTGTCGTCTGACCAGCAGCACCTATCCGTCGGCGAATCATTTCTACGATCCGGCGCCGGCTCAGACGCCTTCGACGCGGCCGGTGCCGCCAACACGCGACCCGAACACGCCCGGATATGTTCAGGCGAAGGAGTTGCCTGACGCCGCCGTTCCGCCGGCCGACGCCGACGGGAACTTCGTCATCGGACCGACGCACAACGCCGCGCCTGAGCTGACGGCACTGGAAGGGGTGCCGCAAGGCACGGTCTACACCTTTACCATGAGCTCGGCGGACAGCAAGATCTATCCGGGCATTGCGCGGGAGACCGGGACCTTTGGAACCGTCGATCCCACCGATCCCGCTAAGCTCGTGGTCACCACCAGCCATCCGGCGCCTTACACGCGCCGGCTCGCAGTGTACGTTCCCAAGCAATACGTTCCCGGTACCGCCGCGCCATTCATCGTCGGCGCCGACGGGCCCGATCCATCGCTGTTCACAGCGCTCGACAATCTGATCGCGCAGAAACGCGTGCCGGTGATGATCGCGATATCGATCGGCAACGGCAGCGGCGACGCACAAGGCAGCCAGCGTGGCCTCGAGTACGACACGATGTCCGGACGTTACGCGGAATTCGTGGAGATGGAAGTGCTGCCGCTCGTCGAGAAGCAATACAACGTCAAGCTGACGAAGGATCCCGAGGGGCGGGCGACGATGGGCGGGAGCTCCGGTGGATCGGCGGCGTTGATCATGGCCTGGTATCACCCCGAGCTGTACCATCGAGTGCTGACGTATTCAGGCACGTACGTGAATCAGCAGTGGCCGCCGAGCGCGGAGACGCCGCACGGTGCGTGGGAATTCCACGAACACCTCATCCCGAATAGTCCGCCCAAGCCCATTCGCATCTGGATGGAAGTCGGAGATCGAGATCTGCACAATCCGAACGTGATGCGCGACAACATGCACGACTGGGTGGTCGCGAACGAGAACATGGCCAAGGTCCTCGCGGCCAGGGGTTATCACTATCAGTTCGTCTTTGCCCGCAATGCCGGCCACACCGATCGCACGGTGAAACAGCAGACGCTGCCTGCAGCCCTGGAGTGGCTGTGGAAAGGCTACCAATCCTCGAGCAGAGCGGTTCCGGAGAAGCCTTGAACGAGTGCGTCCACCTGCTTCAACCGTGCGTTGCTCGAGCTGTGCGAAGGGGCGTTCGAATTCCAGGACAACGACACGCACCAGATCACCGGCCGCCAAAGACTGTTCCCGAGCGGCGTGCGCACGAGCGGAACCATGCTCGCCGGGAAGCGTGTGCAGCGCTGATGGGAAGGGGGCTCGTGCTCGGCGCGGCGATGATGTTGTGCCTTTCCACGCCGGTGCGCGCCCAGGAAGAACCACCAGTCGCCAAAGGAAACCGCACGAGGGGTTTGGTGGGTGGATGGGGTCACAGTTGGCGACCCATCTTCGGTCAAACTACCAGCGAGATTACGTTCGGGGCGTTCCATCCGCGGATGGGATGGTTCATCACGGACCGCCTGGAGCTTTATGGGGAAGCCACGCTCTTTGTGTATGACCGGCCACGCACCGCCGTCACCGCGGGGTTGGGCGGGCTTTCCGGCCGGTACTACCTGAAAACGAACGGCGGCTGGCTGGCGTATGTCCACGCGGGATCTGGCCTGCTCTGGACCTCACTCGATGTCCCCGAAATTGATCGGATCTTCAACTTCCAACTGTTCATGGGCGTTGGCTGGCGTCAGAACAGGGCGGCTGGCCCCTGTCTGGTCTTCGAGTTCCGCAACCATCACATCTCAAACGCCGGGACCGCTGGCGAGAATCGCGGTATCAATGCCGCGACGTTTCTCACAGGCGTCGAATGGGTCCTGCGACCATGATCGTACGGAGCATCATTGCCCAGTCCACCTGCCAGGACAACCGCCATCGCTCGGCGGGAGATTCGACATTCAGGCGAGGCAAGCCCGCGGCGACTCTCGCTCGAGCTATCGCCGCCAGGCCAAGCCTCACGCGGGAACGTGATCGCCCGTCAATGTCGACTTTGTGCAGTTCTGTATTCAGCACGGGGTGTGATCCGTCGGCTTGACACAGCACCAACGGGCCGCGCAGTTGACGATGGTCGCGCAACGCCATCGCCAGGCGAATGGTCAATGGCACGTGGTCAGTTGATGTGCCGCGTGAAAACGTATGAACCGTAATGCAGCTCAACCTGCGTTTGCAGCCGGCGGCGGCTGATGCGATCATGAGCAGCCGCGGCTGAAACGCAGAACGTTGGTGTCATGCGTCGATCTATGAAGCGGATCATTTGCCTCACGTTTGCCTTCATGATGTTGCCCAGCCCTCAATCCCTGGCGCAGCACTCTTCTGGTGATGACACGGTTCGGGTGGTCCTGCCTCGCGGTGTTGAGACCGGCAGTTGTCACCTCCGATACTTTCTCGTCGGGCCGTTCGGCGGGTACGGTGGATTCGCCCGGCCGAGGCTCGATGCATCCGAGTTCGAGATCGAGACAGTCCACGAGGGCGAGGCTGTCGAGAGACTGCAGGTCATTCTTTACTGTTCGGGCTATCAAATCGAGACTATGGCCTTCGACTCTCTGCCTGACTTGCCCGGCCGCACTATTCAAGTACATCCAAGGCCTCTCGGCACGGTCCGCTTTCGCGGCGTCGTGCGAGGATTGACCTTGCAGCAGGTACAAGTGCTCTACGTGGACGTGGACTACACGCCTTGGTGGATCTGTGAATTTTTTCGATTGCCGGACTGCGGCCTCGGCGCGTGGAGGGTCGCGTCTGTCGAGTTGGACACAGAGGGGAAATTCTCCGCCAGCCTTCCAAATTTCGCTCGGGACGCTGTTGTCGGGTCGTTCAAGCATCCCGGCGAGCTTGCCTTTCGGATTCGCGATCAGAAGACGGGCAATCCTCTGTTTGACTTGAAGGCGGTAGGGGGCAACTCGCCCATACTGGGCAGGGTTCCTGTGGCCGATAGCTACCCTGGCGAGCAAATGTTTGATGCCGAATTGCCAAAATAGTGAAGCAAGAAACGCCACCTAAGTCGCAAGACGCTGACGGTTGGAGTGCTTTTGAGAAGGGAGCCTGAAGATGATGGCGCACCGACGATGGCTGCCGATAGCGGCGCTATTTGTATTCGTGGCTCCGGCATAGCGGGCAGGGCTTGGCGCTCACTCCAGCACAGGCGGGCGCCTTCATGGGAACCTGGGTGTTCACGATGACGGAATAATCCTTCAGCTCAACTCGAATCATTTCAGTGGCGCCGATCATTCCAGATTCCAAGCAGATCAAGAGCTTCCGCACAGAGGCAGCGTTCGAAAGATGGATGCGCGCGAACCACGCGCGCGCGACAGAGCTGTGGCTGAGGATCTACAAGAAAGGCTCCGGTGTGCCCACGATTACCAACGCACAAGCGCTCGACGTGGCGCTGTGTTGGGGATGGATTGACGGCATCCGGAAGGCGTTCGACGAACGTTCGTTCCTGCAGCGCTACACGCCGCGCCGGGCGAGGAGCGTCTGGAGTCAAATCAACCGCGGGCACGTCGCGCGGCTGACGGCCGTCGGCCGCATGACCCCGCACGGTCAGCGGCAGGTCGATGCTGCAAAAGCTGATGGCCGTTGGGACGCCGCCTACGCCCCGATCCGCAGCGCCACGAAAGAGACCATCCCCGACGATCTTCGCGCCGCCATCGAGGCGAGCCCGCGGGCGCGCAAAACGTTCCGGACGCTCGGGCGGCAGAACCTCTTTGCGCTGGCATTTCGCACGAACAACATGAAGACGCCGGCTGGACGCGCGACGAAAATCGCGGCGCTTGTCGCGACGTTGGAGCGCGGCGAGACCATCGTTCCTCAACGGCGGCGCTGATGACGCGGCGCCGCAACTCCAGCCGTTGATTCTAAACGGCTGACATTCCGAGCCCTCCTGCCTTCCGCGGCTCTCACGCTTCGTGTTCCGCCTGTTCGACGGTTCGTGCTCTCCCTGGACGAATTGATCCGTGCAGGCTGTTTGGCAGTGACAGCGGCTAAAGCGCCCAGTCACATCGCGGGGTGTCGCGATTAGAGTTGACGCAGCGCCGTTCCGGCCGTTCGCGTGCATGCCGCCCTCCGCGTCGAACGCCTTTGGTCGTCCAGCTGTGTCGGCACGGCGTCCGAGAATGCCCGCAGGATGGGCCGCGTCGTTCGTCGCCCGCCTGGACCTGCGCGCGCGACTCTGGATTACACTTCCGCCATGCTGGTCGACCTTCTTCACCTGTCGCGAACCCTTCGCCGTTCACCGGCCAGCGCGGTTGCCGCGGTCTTGACGCTGTCGCTTACGCTCGGCGCCGGCGCTTCCATCTTCGCAGTCGTAGATGCCGTACTGCTCACGCCGCCACCCTTCGCGAATCCAGATGCGCTCGTCATCGTTGGCGAGACGCCGATCGATGCGCTCACGGCGGCTCCACGAGCGGTGAGCTATGCGACGTTCGAGGCGTGGCGCGAGCGTGCTGAATCGCTGGCCGCGGTCGAAGCGTTTGATGGGACAAACCTGACGCTCACAGAGCTCGGAGCGGCTGAGCGGGTGAGCGCGAGCAATGTGACGCCTGGATTTCTGACGCTCCTTGGCGTCACACCCGCGCGTGGTCGCGCGTTTGATCTCGACGATGTCGGGCGGCCGGTCGCCATCATCAGCCATGCCTTCTGGCGCGCAAAGCTCGCAGCTGATCCAGGCGTCATCGGTCGCCAGGTCGTTCTCGGAGGTCAGGGGCACACGATCGTTGGCGTCCTGCCGGAACAATTTTTCTTTGCGCTGAACGCGAGTGATCTATGGCGGCCGTTTCCAGTGACGCCTGCCCAGGCGGCGCGCACAGGGTACCGGGTGCTGGCCGTTGCTCGCCTCGCGCGTAATGTCTCCCCGGCCTACCTTGGCGCTGCCCTGGACGACGTCAGTCGTACATCTTCCCCGCCGGCACGAGTCGTCGCGACGGGCGTAGCCACGGCGATAGCAGGCGGCGCGACGAGAACACTTGCCCTTCTCGCAGCAGCTGCGGCGCTCGCGATGCTCATCGCCTTCACCAATCTGGCGGGACTCCTGATCGTGCGATCGATCGATCGCCGGCGCGAGCTGGCGGTCAGGAGCGCGCTCGGCGCGCGCCGTTCCGAGATTGCCAGGCAGTTGCTGCTGGAGGCCGCGGCGCTCGTCGCCATGGGAATCCTTGGCGGCGTGCTGCTCGCGTTGTGGATGACGCCAGCCGTGGGCCGTCTGGCATTGGAGCAATTCGGCGATCTGGCGGGCCGTGACGTGACTGTCAGCTGGCGGGTGATCGGCGTCGTCTCGATCGTCGCGTCGGCCTGTGCGTGGATCTGTGGATCGCTGCCGGCCCTCGTCACGGCACGGCTGAGTGTTGTCGACGTGCTGCGCCGCGGCGCCACACCGCCGCCGCGTGAGCGTCTCTTGCGGCGCGCGTTTGTCACAGGCGAAGTCGCGCTGGCGT
>Ga0137409_10002417_pt1 | contig 20006 bp, 20 predicted proteins | sample CZODoug1_16funga_FD_122059 | JGI IMG/M metagenome (GOLD analysis project Ga0137409, IMG submission 122059) | Vadose zone soil fungal communities from Angelo Coast Range Reserve, California, USA - CZODoug1_16fungal (Hybrid Assembly) | ecosystem: Environmental > Terrestrial > Soil > Vadose zone... | reverse complement strand
GCCGGGCGCGAGCCGCGCGACCGACACGACGACCGGGGCCTCGCCGAGCGCGAACTCGTTACGGACCGTGCGCCCGTCCGCCTCGGCGGCGAAACGTGGCAGGTCGGCCATGCCCGGCGTCCAGTACACGCGCTCGGGGGCGAAGCCGACGTCGTGGCAGCGCGCCTCGATGGCGCGCGAGACGGCAAGCGCCGCGCCCGTGCGTTCGTAGAGGCGGCGCGACACCGGATCGCGCTTCACCGCGCGCAGCGTGTGGAACGTGCGCGCGATCGGCGGCCGCCGCCCCGCGCGGCGGGGCCGCGCGAGCAGCGCGAGCCAGTGATCGTGCGAGTGGTGCGTGTGCAGCACGTCCACCCGGTGCTCGCGCGCGACAGCGCGCAGACGCCGGGCGTCGTGCGCGATCTCGAAGGGCGCCAGCCGCGCGCGGAGATGGAAGCCGTCGACCAGCGTGACTCCGGCCTCACGCGCCTTGGCCTCGAACCGGTCGCCGGGCGGCACCGCCAGCAGCACATGATGGCCGCGCGCGTGCTGAGCACGCGCGAGCTGGATCGTGGGGTCGGCGCTGCCCGTCCACCAGCGATTGGCCGCGAGGTGCAAGATGCTCAGCGCTCCCGTGCTCATTGGATTTGCCGTCCGAGCGGCTTCGCAGGGCGGTCCACGCAGGCTCGCCTCGCCTTCGGCTGCGGCTCGCACCACGGCTCGACGGTCGGCGAGTCAACGCGCACGCTCATTGGATTTGCCGTCGGAGCGGCTTCGCAGGGCTCCGCCGCTCGACGGTCGGCGAGTCAACGCGCACGCTCATTCGTAGCTCCGCGCGGCACGCGGCGATAGCCCGCTCTCCAGCAGCGCCAGGACGGCGTCGCGCACGCGCTTGGCCGGCAGGCCGCGCAGACACGGATGCTCGATCGGACAGACACGGTAGAAGCACGGCGCGCACGGCACCGGGTGGGTCAGCGCCACCGCGCGCCCGCGCGGCGCCGACCGCGCGGGATCGGTGGGCCCGAATAGCGTGACCACCGGCGTGCCCAGCGCCGTGGCCAGATGCGCGACCCCCGTGTCACCCGACACGAGCACGTCCAGCTCCGTGAGGAGCGACGGCAGGAGCGCGGGGCGATCGCGGCCCGCGAGCGTCGCCGCCGGTGCCTCGGCGGCGATCGCGGCCGCGGCCGCCGCCTCGCCCGCCGTTCCCAGCAGCACGGCGCGGGCGCCGGCGGTGTCGAGAAGACGGCAGAGCTCGGCGACCCGCTCCGCGGGCCACGTCTTCGCCGGCCCGTAGGCGGCGCCGAGATGCACGCCGACCGTCCTGCGCCCATCGCGCGCACCCGCCCCGACGAGGAGCGCGCGCGCCTCGATACGTTCGGCGGTCTCCGGCGGCGGCGGCGCGAGTGCCGGCGCGGGGTCGTCGGCCCGCGCCTCGCAGCGCGCGGCGAGCATCAGGTACTCGTCGATCTGGTGGGGTCGCGGCTCGGGAAGCGCCAGCGCGTCGGTGAGGGCGAGGCCGCGGCCGCCGGCGTCGAAGCCGATGCGGCGGCGCGCGCCCCAGTACCACGCGGCCAGCGCCGACTCGACGGAGTTGGGCAGCAGGACGGCGGTGTCGGGCGCGAAGCGTCGCACGACGTCGGCCGCGGCGAGCCGTCCGAGCCACGCGCGCGGATACGTGACCAGCGTATCCGCGAGCCCCTGCCCGCCGAGCAGCGTCGCCCAGGGCCCCGCGAGCAGCACGCGCGCCTGCGGATGCGCGCGGCGCAGCGCGCGCACGGCCGGCTCGGCCATCACCGTGTCGCCGAGCCAGTTCGGGAGGCGGATCGCGAGCGCGGTCATCATGGGCAGCGCGCGCGACACGCGCGTGCGAACGCTGCCCGCCACGCGACGTCTTCCGACAGCAGTGCCAGCCGCACCGCCAGCACGTAGAGCGGCACGCCGCGGGGCGGCAGCCGCCGCAGGCGCGCCCAGTCCTTCTCGGTCGTCACGAGGCCCACGGCGGACGCGGCGAGCGCCCGCTGCTCGAGCGCGGCCACCTCCGCGCGCGTGTACCAGTGGTGGTCGGCGAAGCGTGCGAACCCCGTCTCCACCGCGCCCGTGTCCTCGAGCGTCTGCCGAAAGCCCTCCGGCGAGCCGATGCCGGCGAAGGCGAACAGCTTCAGCCCGCGCAGGGTCTCGGGACCCAGGTAGCGCATCGCGCCCGCCTCCCAGCACTCGGTGGGCACGTGACGCGCGGCCAGCACCGGCACGCCGGGCGCATACCGGCGCGCGTCCGCGGCCACTTCGGCGACGTCGTCGGGAGCGCGCGCGCCGGTCACGACGATCAGGTGCGCGCGCGCCAGCGCCGCCACCGGCTCGCGCAGCGGACCGCCGGGCAACAGCCGCCCGTTGCCCCAGGGCGCGCGGGCGCGCGTCATGACGATCTCGAGATCCTTGGCGAGCGTGCGGTGCTGGAATCCGTCGTCGAGCACGAGCGCGCTGACGCCGAAGCGCGCGACGGCGTGCCGCCCGGCCTCGTACCGATTGCCGCCGACGACGACGGGCACGCCGGGCAATCGGCGCGCGAGCAGGAACGGCTCGTCGCCGCCCTCGTCGGCGTCCAGACGGATGGACGCGGCGTCGGCGACGATCTGGATACCGTGCCCACTCCGACCATAGCCGCGGCTCACGACCGCCGGCCGGTGACCGAGTTCCATCAACGTGCGCACCGCGAGCTCGACGGCAGGCGTCTTGCCGGTGCCGCCCACGGTGAGGTTGCCGACCGACACCACCGGCACGCCGAGCGCGCGGCACTTGAGCACACCGCGAGCGTAGAGCCAGTCGCGCGCGTCGAGCAGGCCGCGATAGCCGCCGGCGGCCACGTCGAGCACGCGCGCGGCGGTCGGGCCGAGCCCCCGCTGCCAGGCGCCAACGACGCGGTCCTGGGTCTTACTCATCGGCTCGCCTCGGACGGGCCGGCAGGGCCGGCACGACGTCGTGCGGCTCGCGGGGCGCTCCAACCCGAGGCGCGCCACGGCTCCGCAGGGGCGCGTCCGAGCGTCGGCCGGGGGAGTCCGAGGGGGGCGTAGCCCCCTTCGCTTGAACAATCAGGGGGGCCATGTCGGGGCCCCCCACGTTGACGGATGACCGCGTCCCGCCTCGACGAGGCCGCGCGCGGCGTGTTTCCCATCTCGGCCACGCCGTTCGCGCCGGACGGGGCTCTGGACCTCGCGAGCCTCGACCGGCTGATGGACTTCTACCTCGCGCGGCGCGTCCACGGTCTCACCTTGCTCGGGATCATGGGCGAGGCGCCGAAGCTCACGCCCGCCGAATCGCGCGCGGTCGTCCGCCGGGCGCTGGCGCGCGTCGCCGGCCGCGTCCCCGTCGTCGTCGGCGTGTCGAACGCCGAGCTGCGGGCGCTGGCCGCGCTCGCCAACGACGCGATGGCCGCGGGCGCCGCGGGCGTGATGGTCGCGCCGGCGCCGGGCCTCGCCGGCGGCGACGCGCTGGTCGACTACATGGCGTCGGTCTTCGCGGCGCTCGATCCCGCAACCCCGGTCGTGTACCAGGACTATCCGCAGGCGACGGGCGTGACGCTGACGGTCGAGGCCTTTCACCGGATGGTCGACGCCTTCCCGCGCCTGGTGATGCTCAAGCACGAGGACTGCCCGGGCCTGACGAAGCTCGGACGGATTCGCGCCGAAGCGGCGCGCGCGGGCCGCCGCCGCGTCAGCGTGCTCGTCGGCAACAACGCGATCTACTATCCACAAGAATTGGCCCGCGGCGCCGACGGGGCCATGACGGGTTTCTCGTATCCCGAGATGCTGGTGGAGGTCTACGAGCGGTTCATCGCAGGCGACGCCGAGGGCGCGGAGGACGTCTTCGACGTCTATCTGCCGCTGCTGCGCTACGAGGCGCAGCCGGGGATCGGGCTCGCCGTTCGCAAGGAGCTGCTCTTCCGCCGCGGCGCGCTGGCCTCGCCCACCGTGCGCGCGCCCGGTCTCACGCTGGCGGCGGAGGAACACCGGGAGCTCGACCGCCTCGTCGCACGACTCGAGCGCCGGCTCAAGGCCTGAGCGCGCGATCGTCCGCTCAGTCGGGCGCCATCACCTCGACCACCGCGCGGCACAGCACCTCGGGATCGACCGGCTTCGCGAGATGCGCCCGGAAGCCGGCGGCGAGCGCCATGTCGCGCGGGTGCTGGCCGGCGAACGCCGTCACCGCCACCGCCGGCACGTCGCGCGTGTTCAGATGCCGCGCGACCTCACGGACCAGCCAGTAGCCGTCCTCGCCCGGCATCGCAATGTCGCTGACGATCGCGTCGGGACGGCCCGTCAGGTACGCGGCGAGGCCGCTCTTCGCCGACTCGGCGACGAGCACCCTGGCGCCGCACAGCTCGAGCATCGCGCGCATGACCTCGCGGGTGTCGTCGTCGTCCTCGACGACGAGCACCGTCGTGCCGTCGAGCTCCATGGGCGACGGTTGTACACCACCCGGCGTCCGGTGGTATGGGGAATTTTTTTCCGATGACCTTCGTACGCGAGGAGAAATGAGGACGCGCTGACCCGCTCGTGAGCGCTGCCGCCGCGATTCCGCTGCCGAAAGGGCTCTGGCATTCCCTTTGCGACGGCGCGGGCCCGGAGGTGCTCCCATGAAGGCCTTCGCCGTTCTCCTCACCCTCGTCGTTCTCGTCCTGATCGCTCACGTGGTTGCTGTCGCCGGCCCCGGCGATCCGCGTCTCGTCAATGGCGTGCTCGAGTGGCCCCGCACGGTGACGAACGAACCGTTCCTCGTCGTGCGCGGTGACGACGGCGTGCTGTACTACGTCGGCATCGCGGCCGCGCGGCGCGACGGGCCGCTGGCCGGCGGCGCGCGCGTGTCGGTGCTGGGCCTGGAGGGTCGCGCGGCCAACGAGGTCACGGCGCTCGGCGTGGGCGCCGGTGAGACGACCGAGGCCGCGCTGGCGCACCTGCAGGGGGCCCGCCCGGCGCCCGCGGCATCCGCCCCCGTCGTCGCCACACCGCCGGCGGCCGTTCCCGTGACCGCGCCGACCGGCACGCCGACGCCGAGCGCGGCCCCCGCTCCGGCGGCTGCGCCCGTCGCGACGAGCCCGGCCGGCACGGGGCCCGCCTCGCCGCCTGCGCCGCCGGCGACGACCGTCACGCCGTCCGCGCCGAGAGGGGCCCCCGCGCCGGCCGTCGCGCCGCCCGCACCGCCGGTCACCGCGCCCGGAATGACCGTCATGCCCGGCGCGGCTGCGCCGAGCACGGCAGCCCTCGCGCCCGCGCCGCCGGCCGCGGCAGCTCGCTCGGCCGCCGTCGCGGCGCCCCTGGCGGCGAAGCGGCCGGTCGTGGAGGCGATCGCCGCGCCAGCGCCGCTGCCCGTGTCGGCGGGCGACGACCGCCGCTGGACCGAGATCAGCGGCATCGTCGAGTCGCTGGTCGGCCGCACGCTTGTCCTCCGCTCGGAAGAGGGGCGCGTGGCCGTGGACGTTTCGAGCCTCAGCCCGAGTCTCGAGCGGATGGTGACGCCGGGCACGATGGTACGCGTCTATGGCGTCCCGGTAGAAATGCGGTTCAAGGCGATGGGGTTCTTCGATCCGGGAGGCCGCTAAAGCCGTAGGTCTGCGAATATCGTAGTCCTACGGAGTCCTTGCCCTCGATGGCCTCAATATTGCGGATCGTTGACCCGATGGGCCGGGAGCGTTGCCTCTTTTGCGACCGCTTCATCTTCGACGGGGACGACGTGACCCGGCCAGCATCGCTCGGCCTGTCCGTCCACAGGCATTGCTATCTGCGTGACGCCGGTCTCGAAGACGGCAGCGCGGGCTCCCACCCCCGGGCCGAAGAGCCGGAAGCCGAGGACGACGAGGAAGACTCGGGCTTGTAGGTCCGGCTTACCGATCGCTCCGTCGCCGGCCCGGGCTGGCCGACGGCTCGGCCGTGTCCTTCGCCCGAAGCCGCTGCACCAGCGCGTCGTAGGACTCGGTCTGCACGATCTTGTTGAACTGGGTGCGGTAGTTCGAGACGAGGCTCACGCCCTCGATGATGACGTCGTAGACGAGCCAGCGGCCGTCCTTGCGGTGCAAGCGGTAGTCGACCGGAATCTCGCTGCTCTTCTTCGTTGCGATGACGGTCTTGACGGTGGCCTCGTCACCGTCGGCGGTCTCGGCCACGTAGCGGACGCGCTCTCCCTGATAGAGCTCGATCTTCGAGATGTAAGCGCGATCGAGCAGATCGGCGAACAGCTTCACGAACTCCTCCTGCTCCTGCGGGCTCCGTGCGTTCCAGTGCGGACCGAGCGCGCGCCGGGCGGTGTCGGGATAATCGAAGATGCCCTCGGCGATCTTGCGAACCTCCGCGCGGCGCTGCTCGGGCTTATCGTGCAGGCCGGGGTCGGCAAGGATCTGCACGATTCGATCGACGGTCTCCTTCAGCGTGTCGGTCGGCGCGCCGGCATAGACCGGCCACGCGAGAACCAGGACAAGGGCCGCAGCGACGGACGCGACGAGGGGGCGTGCACACGTGTGCATGCGCGATACCGCTGCAACGCGGGTGCCACCGTCGGTGTCAATGGGCCGACGGTCAGCGGAGCTCGCCCGTGAACTCCACGATGTGCAGGCCCGTGTTGGCGCGGTCGGCGAGATAGATCAGCCCGCGGTCGTCGAGCTCGACATTGTTGGTCTGGATCGCCACCTTGCAGCGCGGCGTCCCGCCGACGTCCACGCAGCGCTTGTCGGTGTTGGACGTCGTCGCCGGGATGAAATAGCCGGCCTCGCGCGGACGGAAGGGGTCCCGGACGTCGACCGCGCGAACGCCGGCGTTGAAGTAGGCGAGGAACACGAGCTTGCCGTAGTGGACGGGCGCGAACGACTCGTTGGACGAGTGCGGACCGAAGCGGCCGCCGCGCGAGCAAAAGTCGCCGGGCTTCTCCGGCACCTGGAAGGTGGCGACGGAGAACGGCGTGCTCTCGCTGGTGACGTCGACGAGGAACGTGAGCTGCCGCGGCTCCTGGCATTCGTTCTTCAGTGACTCGGAGACGAGCAGCACGAAGTCGCGCGTGACGCCACGGGTGTTGGCACCGAACTCACCGACGCGCACGCCGAGGATCGGGAAGCTCGTATGGCCGCCCCAGTCCGGCGACATATCGAGCCGGCCGAGCTGCGGATACCGGAGGTTCGCGGGCGTCGGCTCGAACGGTGCGGAGGACGCGGGATCGCCGGCGAGCAGCTTCGCGCGGTCGACGATCTGCAGCACGCCCTTGCTCCCCGTGCCGTACGCGAAGTACACGCGGTGACCGCGCGCGATCGGCCCGTGCACGCCCTCGGGCGCGGTCCCTGCCGAGCCGGGCTCCTGGCCCGTGAGCCCGAAGTCGCGAATGAAGCGCGGGCGCGCGGGATCGCCGAGGTCGTAGATCTTCGTCATGCGGTTCGTCCGCCAGCCGGCCGGGCGGCCGTCGGAGACGAGGTAGGCGATGCCCGTGTCGCACTCCCACCAGTTCTTGTGCGTCTGCTTGAGGCCCGCGACGATCGTGGTGACCGGTACCGGCCGGGTGGGATCGCTGACGTCCCAGATCTCGTGCGAGAGATTGCCCATCGTGCGCAGGAGGTACGTCGTGCTCTTGTCGGCGCGCGGCAGCGTCGCACCGTCGCACACGCGCACCATCGAAGCCCCGCCCTCCTCGGCCTCGCCCGGCGCGCCCGGGATGTGGGCGAGATAGCGCGGCGCGCGCGCGTCGGTGACGTCGAGGATCGAGGTCCCGTTCAGCTCGTCGCGGCCGGTGAGCGGATTTCGGCGGAGTCCGCCGTGGTGGCCGACGTAGGCGATGAACCGGTCGCCCTGCTTGTGGACCAGCGGCTGATACGCCGAGCGCGCCTGGAGGTCGTGCTGGCCGACGAGCCGCATGTTCTGCGCCTCGGGCGCCGCCGACTGCGCGATGGCGAGGGCCGCGCCGACGGCGACGAGCAGCGTGGCGGCCACGAGCGAGCGGACGCGCGTCATGACGGCGCCTCCCCGGACGGCGTTAGACGACGCTGTCCCGGTGCAGCGCGGCGATCTCGTCCTTGCCGTAGCCGAGCTCGCCGAGGATCTCGTCGGTGTGCTGGCCCATGTCGGGCGAGGCCGTGCGGACGGCGCCCGGTGTGCGCGAGAGCGTCACCGGGAGATTCTGCACCGACTGCTTGCCGAGCCGCGGGTGCTCGATGGTGACCGCGAGCCCGAGCGCCTGCACGTGCGGATCCTCGAAGACCTCCTTCACGTTGTAGATCGGGCCGCACGGGACCCCCGCCTTGTTGAGCACGTCCACCCAGTGCGCCGTCGGCTTGTGCATCAGCACCCGGTCGAGCTCCGCGTTCATCGCCGCCCGGTTCTTCGAGCGGTCGGGCGCCAGCTTGAAGCGCGGGTCGTCGATGAGCGCCGGCGCGCCGATCGCCTCGCACAGGCGGCGGTACATGACCTGGCCGGAGGCCGCGATGTTCATGTGGCCGTCGGAGGTCTTGAACACCCCGGTCGGGATCCCGGTCGGATGATCGTTGCCCGCCTGTGGCGGGATCTCCTTGCCGAGCGTCCAGCGCGAGGCCTGGAAGTCGAGCATCCGCACCATGGCCTCCAGCAGCGAGGTGTGCACCCACTGGCCGCGGCCCGAGCGCTCGCGCTCGAGCAGCGCGACGAGGATGCCGTGCGCCAGGAACATGCCGGCCGTGAGATCGGCCACGGGGATGCCCACGCGCACCGGACCCTGGCCCGGCAGGCCGGTGATCGACATGAGGCCGCCCATGCCCTGGGCGATCTGGTCGTAGCCGGGGCGATCGCGGTACGGGCCCGACTGGCCGAAGCCGGAGATGCTGGCGTACACCAGCCGCGGGTTGACCTTGCTCAACGTCTCGTAATCGATGCCGAGACGGTGCTTGACGTCCGGGCGGTAGTTCTCGACGAGGACGTCGGCCTTCGCGGCCAGGCGCTCGAGGACCTCGACGCCGCGCGGGTTCTTGAGATCGAGCGTGATGGAGCGCTTGTTGCGGTGCAGGTTCTGGAAGTCGAATCCGTCGCGGGCGAAGTCGTCCTCGCCCTTGTTCTCCACCTTGATCACATTGGCGCCCATCTCGGCCAGCTGGCGCACGCACGTCGGTCCGGAGCGCGCGCGCGTGAGGTCGATCACCGTGTACGGCTCGAGCGGCAAGGTCATGTCCGGCCTCCGTGTCGGTTGGTGGCCCGATGCTACCATCCCTCTGGCGAGGAATCACTGGAGGCGGGAGCGTCTGCCATGGATCGACTGCGTCGCGAGTTCTGGCGGCACAAGCGCTCGGCGAACCTCTGGGCGGTGGAGGTGAGCGCCCGCGACGAAAGTCTGCTCGCCTGCTGCGGACCGTTCACGTCGCGCGTGGCGCGCGTGCTGGCGCTCGACGAACTCGCCTACGGACGGGGCCCGACCCTCGACTGGCTGCGCGAGCGCCGCGAGGAGTTCGAACGCTACGACGCGCTGGCCGACGCCGTCGGTGGCGGCCGCGTCGAGGCGCCGCGCGCGGGCGCGGCCTCGGCCGAGGTGGTCGACGCCCTGCTCGCCGAGGCACGGCGGCTGACGCGCGCGGAGGCGGGAACCGTCTACATTCGCGAGCCGGCGGGCCTGCGCTTCGCCGCCGCGCACAACGAGCCGCTCGAGCGGCAGCTCGGCTGGGTGGAAGCGCGCCGGCGGCTGACCAGCGGCTCGTTGCCGCTGGACGAGCGCAGCATCGCCAGCTACGTGCTCCTCACCCACCGCCCGGTGAACACGCCGGACGCGTACGAGATGCACGACGACCTGCCCTACGTCTTCAACCCCGCCTGGGACCTCAGGAACGACTACCGCACGCGCTCGATGCTGGCGCTGCCGATCCGCGACGCGCGCGGCGACATCACCGGCGTGCTCCAGCTCATCAACGCGCGCGACGAGGCGGGGGCGCTCGTGCCGTTCAGCGCGGAGGCCGAGAACGCGGCCGGCCGGCTGCTCGTCGGCTGGGCCCAGCGGCTCGGCCCCGATCATCCGTAGGAGCCCCAGGCGCCCCGCGCTTGACTCCCGGGGCGAGCGGCACTAGCGTTCAGCCAACAACGCCATCCGGGAGGCAGTCATGACCTCGATCTCGCTGAACGTCCCCTCGCTGAAGGGCAAGGTCTCCGCCGAGGAGTGGGCTGCCCGCGTCGACCTCGCCGCCGCGTACCGGCTCGTCTCGCTCTACAAGTGGGAGGACCTCGTCTTCACGCACATCTCGCTGCGGGTGCCGGACGCCGAGGACGAGTTCCTCATCAACCCCTACGGCGTCTTCTTCGACGAGATCACGGCCTCCAGCCTGGTGAAGATCGATCTCAAGGGCCAGAAGATCGACAACTCCCCCTTCGAGGTGAACCCCGCCGGCTTCGTGATCCACAGCGCGATCCACGCCGCGCGGCACGACGCCAAGTGCGTCCTGCACACCCACACGCTGAATGGCGTCGCCGTCTCCGCCCAGCGCGGCGGCCTGCTGCCGATCTCCCAGCACTCGATGTTCACGCTGGGCAGCCTCGGCTATCACGACTTCGAGGGCCCCGCGCTCAACGACGACGAGAAGCCACGGCTCGTCGCCGACCTCGGTGACAAGACCTCCCTCATCCTGCGAAACCACGGGCTGCTGACCGTCGGCGAGACCGTGGCCGACGCGTGGGTGGCCATGTACTACCTCGAGGCCTCGTGCGCGATCCAGGTGCGCGCGCAGGCGGGCGGCGAGCTGATCCCGGTACCCAAGCAGGTCCTCGACCAGGCCGTCTCGCGCACGCGCCAGGGCCCGCGCGTGTGGCCGGGACTCCTGCGCCGGCTCGAGCGTCTCGACCCCTCGTACAACAACTGACCCGTATCCGCGATGCCGAGGAGGACGTCATGAAGGACGGGCTCCGGTTCGTCGACTGCGACATGCACATCATGGAGCCGCCGGATCTCTTCGAGCGCTACCTCGATCCGACGTTCAAGGATCGCGTCGTGCTGCCGATCGGCGCCGACGGCCGGCCCGTGCGCGGCACCATCGTCATCGACGGCCTGCCGACGACGATGGACGCCGAGCTGCAGCAGTACCGCAAGAAGAGCAAGGCCACCGCCGACACGGCCAACAGCACGCAACCGCTGTCCGGCTCGCGGATCACCGGCCGCCTCGACTTCGCCATCCAGCGCAAGTACGACCCCGAGGCACAGCTGATCGGCATGGAGATGGAGGGCGTGGACATCGCCGTCCTCTATCCGACCACGGGGCTCAGCCTCCTCGCGCGCAACGACATGGACCCGCGGCTGTCGCTGGCCCTGTGCCAGGCCTACAACAACTGGATCCACGAGTTCTGCCGGCACCGGCCCGAGCGGCTGAAGTTCGTGGCCATGCTGCCGCCGCACGACGTGCACCTCGCCTGCCGTGAGCTGCTGCGCTGCGTGCGCGAGCTGGGCGCCGTCGGCTCGTTCATGCGCCCGAACCTCGTCAACGGCCACTTCTGGCACTCGAACTACTGGGACCCGCTCTACACGCTGCACGAGGAGCTCAACGTCACGTGGGGCTTCCACGAGGGCACCGGCGCCTGGTACTCGCACATGAACGTGCTCTACGGCGAGAACCGCTTCTACCGGCACGTGGCCAGCCACTGGATCGAGATGCAGCTGGCGCTGATCGCGATGATCATCGGCGGCGTGTTCGAGTTCCACCCGCGGCTGCGCGTCGGGTTCCTCGAGGCGCAGAACTCGTGGGCGCCCGGCGTGCTGTCGCGCATCGAGTGGGACTATCCGCAGTACCGCGAGTCTCACGCGCCGTACCTGACGCTCACGCCCAAGGAGTACTTCCGGCGCAACTGCTGGGCGGCCGTGGAGGGGAGCGAGCCCGAGATCGAGGCGACGGCGGGGCTCATCGGCGCCGACCGCATGTGCATCTCGACCGATTACCCGCACTTCGACTCGAACTTCCCCTACGTCTCGACGAATCTCCTGAAGAACGTGCCGAAGGAGATCGCGGCCCAGATCCTGGAGGGCGGCGCCCACCTCTACGGCTTCACGGACGACGATTTCCGGAAGGCGGCCGCCGTCGCGTGAGGGGCGCGACCACGGCCCCGGCCGCGTGGCTCGGCGCCGACCTGGCCGCGGCGACGGACTGGATCCGTCCAGTCTCCGCCGCGGCGATCGCGGAGTGCGACGCCGCGCTGGCCGGGCTGCGCCGGCGCCGGCTGACGTGGCCGGACTTCGGCCGTGAGGACTTTCCGCTGCCGACGTTCGCCCGCGAGCTCTTGGGCGTGCTGGATGAGCTCGAGAACGGGCGCGGCGTCGTGCTCCTGCGCGGCCTCCCCGTCGATCGCTACGCCGGCGAGGAGCTGAAGAATCTCACCTGGGGTCTGGGCAGCCACCTCGGCCACATCCGCTACCAGAACGCGCGCGGCGAGCTGATCGGCGAGGTGCGCGACGAGATCGCGCGCTACGGCGAGGTGCGCGAGGGGTCCGCGGTGGATGCGGTCCTCGGCCGCTCGTCGCGCAGCAAGGCGCGGTCGAGCGGGCCGCTGCGCTTTCACACCGACCGCTGCGACGTCGTGAGCCTGCTCTGCGTGCGTCCGGCGCGCGCGGGCGGGCTGAGCAAGGTCGTCAGCGCGGTCAGCGTGGCCGAGGCGGTCCGCGCGCGGCGTCCCGACCTCCACGCGCTCTTGTTCGCCGACTACTGGCGCAGCCGCCAGGGTGAGGAGGACGGCGGCGAGCGGCAGGTCTACGCGCTGCCCGTCTTCGCCGAGCACGCCGGCAAGTTCACCACGCAGTACTCGCGCACGTTCGTGGAGGCCGCGCAGAAGCTGCCGGACGTGCCGCGGATGAGCGCGGCGCAGGACGAGGCGCTCGACCTGCACGCCGCGCTGTGCGAGGAGCTGTCGTTCACCATGGAGTTCCGGCCCGGCGACCTGCAGCTCCTCAACAACCATGTCGTCTACCACGCGCGCACGGCCTACGAGGACGCGCCCGGCCCCGACCACGACCGCCTGCTCCTGCGCCTCTGGCTCGCGCCGCGCAACAGCCGTGCGCTGCCGCCCGGCTTCGAGGTGCTGTGGGGCACGACGGGGGCCGGCGCGCCGCGCGGCGGCATCGTCCAGCGGGCCGCGCGATGAGCGCGCGGGTCGCCGCCCCACCCATGCTCGACGCCGACGTTCGCGACGCGCGCGCGTGGCGGCGCGACGACCTCTCGCCCGCCGACTGGCTGGTCGCGCTCTCGCCGCGCTCTCTCGACGAGCTAGACGCCGTGGCCCGCCAGGTGCGGCGCGATCCGCTGCCGCCACTCGTGCTGGCGCCCGAGCAGTTCGCGCTCGAGGCGTGCGCCGAGGTGATGCGACGCGTGCGCGACAAGCTGCGCACCGGCGTCGGCCTCGCCGTGCTCGACCGCGTGCCGGTCGAGCGCTACTCGCTGGAGGAGAACCGCGCGCTCGCGTGGGTCCTCGGCAGCCTGCTCGGGCGGCTGGTCGCCCAGAAGTGGGACGGCACGATGGTCTACGACGTCCACGACACGGGCAAGACGCTCGAGTACGGCGTACGCCGCTCGGTGACGAACCTCGACCTCGTGTTTCACACCGACGCGGCGTGGCTCGACCTGCCGCCGGAGCTGGTGGGGCTCTACTGCATCAATCCTGCGCGCGAGGGCGGCGTCAGCAAGTTCGTCAGCCTGGTGAGCGTGCACAACGAGCTGCGGCGCCGGCATCCCCAGCTGCTCGCGCGTCTCTACCGCGCGGTTCCCTGGGACCGCCAGGCCGAGCACGCGCCCGGCGACGAGAAGGTCTCGCGCCGGCCGATCTTCCAGTACGACGGCGGCGCGTTCATGGCCTGCGTCAACGAAAAGCTCGTCGAGACGGGCGCCGAGCTCGCGGGCGAGCGGCTGGACGACGAGGCGCGCGAGGCGCTGGCGGCCATGCGCGCGCTGCTGGACTCACCCGAGCTGTGGGTCCAGTTCACGATCGAGCGCGGCCAGGTCCAGTTCATCAACAACCGGCAGTTCGCGCACAGCCGCACCGATTTCACGGACGCGTCCGAGCCCCACCTCAAGCGCCACATGATCCGTCTCTGGACGCGCGAAGAAGGCCGCCGCAGCTTCCACGGCTAGTCAGCCTCCGAGCATGCGCCTCACCGCGGGCAGAACCTCGCGCGCCACACGCGCCGTGTAGCCGCGCTCCGGGTCGTCGGGCGTCGGCGGGTTGGGGATCGGGTGCAGCACGACGTGGTCGAACGGCGCGGGCGCGGCGCGCAGCACGTCGACCAGTTGCCTCGTGATCTCCGCCGGCCCGCCGCGCAGGGCGAACGCGTCGGCGGCTTCGGACGGCAGGAAGGCCACGACGCGGCCGCTCATCTCCAGATCGGGCGCGTGGTGGAAGTCGGGCCACACCTTCTTGTCGTGCTTGAGCGTCTCGGGGTCGGGGCCCGTCCACGTCAGGCCGGGCGGCTCGAAGAGCATCGGCGAATACTCGTAGTAGCCGGCCGCCATCGACTTGGCCATCGTCAGCGCGCGCGCGGCGTCGTCGACGAAGACGGTGTGGAAGACGGCGCCCAGCCTCACGCTCGCGGGATCGCGGCCCGCGTCCCTGGCGCCGGCACGGATCAACTCCACCGAGCGCGCGATGTTTGCCGGATGCGTGCCGACGCGAATGAACACGCCGTCGGCGACGCCGCCCGCCATCCGCAGCGTGCGCGGGCCGCCGGCGGCGATCCAGATCGGGACCGGCCGCGCGTGCGGCAGACGCGCCGGCCGCTCGGCGCCGACCTCGACCGCCTCGCCGTCGAGCAGCGCGCGCATCAGGCGCGTGGAGTCCTCCAGCTCCTTCACGCGCGCCGGGCGCAGTCCGGCGAGCCGGACCGCGGTGTCGCCGACGCCCCAGCCGAGCAGCACGCGGCCGGGGGCCAGCTCATCGATGGTCGCGATGGACCCGGCGGTGACGCTGGGATGGCGGTTGATCGGGTTGGCGAGCAGGGTGCCCAGCGTGATGCGCTCGGTCGCGCGCGCGGCGGCGGCGAGCAGCACGTAGGTGTCGCGCCGGCGGAGCTGCGAGTCGGGCTGGAGCGCGGCGTCCCAGCCGAGCGTCTCCGCGCGCTTGACGTCGGCGGCGAAGGCGTCGACGGCGCGCGCGTCGAACCGGTTGAGACCGAAGCGGGGGATCTTCATGGCAGCGATGTTCTACCGTAAGATCGGCCCATGATCCAGCGACGACCGTTCGGACGCACCGGGCACCAGTCGACCGCCACGCTCTTCGGCGCCGCCGCGCTGGCGCGCGCCAGTCAGGACGACGCCGACCGCGCCCTCGAGACGCTGCTGCGCTACGGCGTGAACCACATCGACACGGCCGCGCGCTATGGCGACTCCGAATTGCGTATCGGCCCGTGGATGGCGCGCCATCGCAAGGACTTCTTCCTCGCCACCAAGACGGGCTCGAGGACGGGGAAGGAGGCGCGTGACGACATCCACCGCTCGCTCGAGCGGCTGCGCGTCGATCACGTCGACCTCATCCAGCTTCACTCGCTCGGCCATCCCGACGACTGGGACGTGGCGATGGGACCCGGCGGCGCGCTGGAGGCGTGCGTGCGCGCGAAGGAAGAAAAACTCACGCGCTTCATCGGCGTGACCGGCCACGGCTGGACGATCGCGTCCATGCACCGGCGCAGCCTCGCCCGTTTCGACTTCGACGCGGTGCTGCTGCCCTACAACTTCTTCATGGCCCAGGACACGCGCTACCGCGAGGCGTTCGAGGCGGTGCTCGCCGTGTGTCGCGAGCGCAACGTGGCCGTGCAGGTCATCAAGTCGATCGCGCGGGGGCCGTGGGCCACGACGGAGCGCCGTCACACGACGTGGTACCAGCCGCTCGAGGCGCAGGCCGACATCGACCGCGCCGTGCACTGGGCGCTCGGCACGCTGCCGTCGGCCTTCCTGAACACGGCCGGCGATCTCACGCTACTGCCGAGAGTCCTCGAGGCGGCCGAGCGCTTCGAGCGCCGTCCGCCCGACGAGGCGATGACCGAGATGCTGCACACGGAGCGGATGACGTCGCTGTTCGGGCTGCCCACCTGATGCGCCGCGTCGCTCACGCCGTGTCGCTCTCCACGCTGGCGCTGGTCCTCGTGGGCGCCGGCCCGGTACCGCCGCCGCCGTCGGGAATGCCGCCCGCGCCACCACCGTCGCCGGCCGCCGTCGCGGAGCCGTCGGTGCCGCTCGCCGAGCGTGCGGCGGCGATCGAGGCCGCCGCGGAAGAGCCGGACGGGGAGCGCGTCGTGCTCGGGCATCTGTCGCGCAAGCTCGGCATGTCGGCCGAGGCGCTGCGCGCGCAGCGGGCACAGACCGGGCTCGGCTGGGGCGATCTGCTCATCGCCAATCGCCTGTCCCTCGAGACGCACGCGCCGTTCGAGGCCCTCGTCGCCGAGATGCGCGGCGGCCGGGACTGGGAGAGCGTCGCGCGCGCGCACGGCGCCGACCTCGAGCGGCTGGCGAGCGACGTGCGCACCTCGGAAGAGACGGTCGAACAGCACGCCGAGGACAAGGGGCCGCACGCCACCACCGCGCCCGGCTCCGGCAAGGGCCACGGCCGCGGCGGGGGCGGACGCGCTCGGCGCGGATCGTGACGATGGGACGACTGGACGGGCGCGTGGCGTTGGTGACGGGCGGCAGCCGCGGCTTCGGCCGCGCGATCGCGCTGGCCTTCGGGCAGGAGGGCGCCGACCTCGTCGTCAACTACAACGCGAGCGCGTCGGGAGCGGCCGAGGTCGTGACGACGATCGAGAAGGCCGGCCCTCGCGCGCTCGCCATGAAGGCCGATGTGGCCAGCGAGCGCGAGGTGCGCGCGATGATCGACGCGACGCTGAAGCGCTTCGGCCGTCTCGACATCCTCGTGAACAACGCGGGCATCATGGACCGCGGCGCCTTCGCCGACACGCCGATCGCCGCCTACGAGCGGATGTTCGCCACCAACGTGACGGGCACGATGCTCTGCACGCGCGCCGCGCTGCCCGCGATGATCGAGCGCACGTACGGCCGCATCATCAATCTCTCGTCGCAGCTCGCGCGCATGGGAGTCGGCACCGGCGGCTTCGCCGCCTACGCGGCGACCAAAGGCGCGATCGAAGCGCTCACCCGCGCGCTGGCCCACGAGGTCGGCGAGCACGGGATCACCGTCAACGCCATCGCGCCGGGCGGCATCGACACCGACATGAGCAAGGCGGTGATGACGCCCGAGTACCGCGCGCGACGGATGAAGGAGCTGCCCGTGCGCCATCTCGGCAGCCTCGACGACGTCGCGTACTGCGCGCTGTTCCTCGCCGCCGCGGCCGGCGGCTATCTCACGGGGCAGGTGCTGCAGCCGAACGGCGGCTGGGTCATGCCCTAGGAGCGTCGGAGTATCGAGGTGCCACGGCTTCGCCGGGGCGCGACGAATAGGGGGGTTTAGAGGAGCGACCCGGCTGTGCCGGGCCGCTCCGAACATTGGGGGGTTTGGGGGGCCATTTCGGGGCCCCCCATTTCCCTAGGCGTCGGCACCGGCTCCGTCAGCGGCCGGCGCGTCGCGGTGAGTGCGAGCGCGCACACCCCGAGCGCCGCGAACACCGAGCCGACGGCGAAGCCGGTGGCGTAGGAGAAATGGTCGGCGACGGCGCCGAGCAGTGCCGAGCCGACCACGACGCCGAGGTCCCACGCGCCGGACAGCGTTCCGAGCGCCAGCCCGCGCTCACGCTCGGGAGCGCGCTCGACCACCAGCGCGGCCAGCGTGGGATAGAGCAGGGCGTTGCCGCTCGCCAGCACGAGGGCGGCGAGCGCCAGCGATAGCGGCGTCGGCGGCAAGGCGATGAGCAAGTAGGCGAGCGCGACCACCGACATGGCAAACAGGCTCACGCGCAGGTGGCCCAGGCGGTCCGACACGCCGCGCAGCAGCGCGCGCCACAGGATCAGCCACGCGGGATAGACGACGAAGAACCAGGCGAGGGCCGCCGTCTGACCCTGCCCCACCGCGTAGAGCGGCAGGAACGCGAACACCGAGCTGTGGCCGATGGTGGAGAGCACGAGCGCGAACGACACCGGCAGCGCCGAGCGGCTGATCAGCGGCAGCCGGCGTGGCCCGGCCGCGGCGGGGCCGGCGACGTTCGACGGCAGCCGCGCCACGATGACCGCGAGCAGCACGGCGAAGGCCGTCACGACCGCGAAGGCCAGATGCATGCCGCCGAGGGCGCGCAGACCGAAGGCCAGCGGTGGACCGACAGCGATGCCGAGCGAGCCGGCGAGGTAGTAGGTCCCGAGCGCCTCGCCGCGGTGCGCGGGCGGGCTGCTCAGCGCGCTCAGCACGCTCGCGGGTGTGGTGATGAGCCCGTTGGCGACGCCGAGGCCAACCATCAGCACGATGATCGTGACCGGCGTCGTCGCGAGCTGCAGCGCCAGCGACGTCAGCGCGAGGGCGGCGATCCCCGGCGCGATGACGGGCCGCGCGCCAAAGCGGTCCACCCAGCCGCCCACCGTCGGACGCAGGAACATCGACACGATGGTCATGACGGAGAACAGCAGCCCGACCTGGGTCTTCGTGCCGCCGAGATCGACGACGTGGAACGGCAGCAGCGTGTTCAGGACGATCGAGGCCACGTGGACCGCGGCCGTGGTGGCGTAGCAGGCGAGCAGGACCGGCGTGAAGACCGCTCGCGAGCCGAGCAGGGACATCCGGCGCTATCCGCGCCGGTCGATCGACAGCTCGCTCGTGCGCGTGGTGCGGGCGACGACGCGTCCGCCCTTGATGACGTAGAGCTTCTCGGCCTGCTCGGTGATGGCCTGCGCTGCGTCGCGCGCGTCGAGCACCACGAGGTCGGCGCGGCAGCCGGGGGCGAGACCGTAGCCCTCCAGGCCCAGCGCGCGCGCCGGGTTCGTCGTGATCAGCTCCGGCAGCCACGCGAGCTGGTCGAGGTTGCCGAGGTGCGCGGCCATCGCGGTCACGAGCGCCTGGCGCAGGAGGTCGGGATGGCCGTACGGCGTGAAGGGGTTGACGATGTTGTTGGTCGAGATCGACACGTTGACGCCGGCCTCACGGAGCTCGCCGATGCGCGTGACGCCGCGCCACGTGCGCGTGACGTCGGTGCGCGCCTTCACGTGCAGCTCGGTCGCCGGCAGGCTGATGACGTGGATCCCGGCGTCGCGGATCCGGCCGATCACGCGCGCGCGGTGCTCCGGCTCGAGCACGTCGAGCATGCAGAGATGGCCGAGGCTCACGCGCCCCTGCATGCCGCGCGCGAGCGTCTGCTCGGCGATGTAGTCGGTGGTCAGCTGCGCGGGGTCGTCGCCGGAGTCGGCGTGGAAGTCCAGCGGCACGCCGAAGGCCTGTGCCGTCTCGAAGAACCAGTCGATGTGCGCGTGCGCGTCGGGGTCCATGTAGGGGCAGCCGCCGAGCGTCTTCAACCCCGCCTTGAGCGCCTCGCGCAGCAGATCCTTCGTCACCGCGTCGTGGAAGATGCCCTCCTGGGCGAAGGCGATCAGCTCGAGGTCGAGCACGCCCGCGAAGTCGGCCTGCAGCCGCCGCAGCGCCTCCACGCCGCGCAGCTCGACGAAGGCGTCGATCTCGACGTGGGCGCGCATCGTCGTGCAGCCGTGGCGCACGGCCAGCTCCAGCACGCGGCGCGCGCGCTGGTAGACGTCGTCCACGGTGAAGGTCTTCTTCAGCTCGGCCACGAGCGTCTGCGGCGTCGGCCCGCCCGCGCGCAGCCCCTGCGTGCGGTCGGCGATGAACGCTTTGTCGGGATGGATGTGGCTCTCGACGAAGCCGGGTAGCACGAGGCGGTCGGTCACGTCGAGCGTCTCGTGCCCCGCCGCGTCGAGACCGGCGCCGACGCGCTCGATGCGCCCGTCGCGGATGGCGACGTCCTGACGGCGCCCGCCGACGAGCCCGTCGCGCAGCAGCAGCGGCGCCGCGGGCGTCATTGCGTCCAGCATCGGCGGAGCGCCCGCTCCGCGGGCGTCATTGCGTCCGGCACCGGCGGAGCGCCCGCGCCGCGGGCGTCATTGCGCCGTCCAGCCGCCGTCGATGACGAGCTCGCTGCCG
>Ga0137409_10002416_pt1 | contig 20010 bp, 18 predicted proteins | sample CZODoug1_16funga_FD_122059 | JGI IMG/M metagenome (GOLD analysis project Ga0137409, IMG submission 122059) | Vadose zone soil fungal communities from Angelo Coast Range Reserve, California, USA - CZODoug1_16fungal (Hybrid Assembly) | ecosystem: Environmental > Terrestrial > Soil > Vadose zone... | reverse complement strand
CCCAGGCGGCCGGCCGTGCCGATCGTGCCGAACTTGCCGTCGATGCGGGGCACGAGCAGGATCTGGCGGTTGCCCTGGCGGGCGGCCTCGATCGCCGCCTTCTGGTCGTCGCCCTCGACCGCGAGGGTCACTGACATGTGTGGCAGGACGACGATGTCGTCCATGGGGAGGACTGGGAGCAGCTCGGACTTTGGTGTTGCCATCTTGTAGGAGAACGTTTACCCAGGAAACGGAATTCCAAATCACACCGCAGCCAGGCGGCAAATCCCGGGGTGGCCAGGGGCTCTGGACAGGCTTAGAATGCCATCGGGCTGAGTAAGACTTGCTGCCGGCGCACTCTCGCCCCGCGGAGCCCGCGGGAAGAAGGCAGCAGGAGCGGCATCCTAGGGAGGTGCGGCGCTTGAACGGAAACAAAGCCAATCTGACCCGTCGCGAGTTTGTCAAGAAGGCCGGCCTGGCCGCGGGCACGCTTGCGGTGGGTATGACGTTCGCCGAGTTCCTGGCCGCTTGCGGCGGGAGCGGCGCGACCAGCGAGAGCAAGCTCGAGATCTTCAGCTGGTGGACCGCCGGCGGAGAGGCCGACGGCCTCGCCGAGATGTTCAAGATCTACAAGCAGAAGTTCTCGTCCGTCCAGATCGTCAACGCGGCGGTCGCCGGCGGCGCCGGCAGCAATGCGAAGGCCGTGCTGGCCACCCGCATGCAGGGCGGCAAGCCACCCGACAGCTTCCAGGTCCACGCCGGCCAGGAGCTGATCAGCACCTGGGTCAAGGCCTCGAAGATGGAGCCGATCACCAGCATCTGGAACTCCGAGGGCTGGGACAGCGTCATCCCCAAGGACCTGAAGACGATCGTCAGCTCCGGCAACGACGTGTGGTCGGTGCCCGTCAACGTGCACCGCGGCAACGCCCTCTGGGTCAGCGCCAAGGCAGCGTCCGCCGTGTCCGCCACCACCACCAACAGCCTCGACAACTTCCTTTCCGCGCTCGGGACCGCGAAGGGCTCCGGCATCCAGGCGCCGCTCGCGCTGGGCTCGAAGGGCAACTGGCAGGTCACGATGCTGTTCGAGAACAACCTCGTCGCGGTCGGCGGGGCCGACTTCTACCGCGGGCTCTTCACCGGCAAGAGCTCCTGGACGGACAACAACATCAAGACGGCGCTGAACTACATCAGCCGGATGCTCAACTACGTCAATACAGATCACGCAACCATCGACTGGGACCAGGCCGCGGGTCGCGTCCAGGCGGGCACCTCGGTGGCGACGATCATGGGTGACTGGGCGAAGGGCTACTTCACCGCCAACAACTGGAAGCCGGACACCGACTTCACCGGCATCCCGTCGCCGGGCACCACCGGTACGTACATGATCGTGTGCGACACGTTCGGCGTGCCCAAGGGCGCGCCCGACCATGACAACGCCGTGAACTGGGTCAAGGTTTGTGGCTCCAAGGACGGCCAGTCCGCCTTCAATCCCAAGAAGGGATCCATCCCTGCCCGCACCGACGTGCCGGCGAGCCTGTTCGACTCGATCGCCCAGCGGTTCATGGGCGAGTTCAAGAACGCATCCCTGACCCCCAGCATCGCCCACGGATCAGCGGCGCCGGAGGCATTCGCCAGCGGGCTCAACGACGAGATGGGCCAGTTCGTGCAGAAGAAAGACGTCAATGGATCCGCGTCCAACATCGCAAAACTAGCCGACCAGTTCCTCAAGTAAGGGATCACTTGGCGGTCGCCTCTTCGGGCACCGCAGCGAGGGAGCGGCTTCCAGCCGGAGGCCGCTCCCTCCGCCATTTCTCGTGGGACTTGCTGACGCCATTTCTCCTGATCTCCCCGTCGATCATCCTCATCGCGGTCTTCGTCTACGGGTTCATCGGCTACACCGCTTTCGTCTCCACGACCAAGTGGTACGGCATCAACCCCGACTACACCTCAGCTGGGCTGACCCAGTACACGGACCTGTTCGGGCTGCCTCGATTCCAGGCGGACATCACCAACACCATCGAGTTCACGATCCTCTTCCTCACCGGGTGCATCCTGCTCGGATTCGGCGCGGCGATACTCCTCGACCAGAAGCTGCGAGGCACGATCCTTTTTCAGAACGTCTTTCTTTTCCCGCTTGCAATCTCGTTTGTCGTCACCGGCACCGTCTGGCGATGGATGCTCAACCCCAACTTCGGGATCAACCTGCTGTTCGACCAGGTGCACCTCGGATTCTTGAAGTCGCCCTGGCTCGCGGATACCCACACCGCGCTCTACGGCCTCGTGATCGCAGCCACGTGGCAGATGAGCGGCTTCTGCATGGCCATGTTCCTCGCCGGCCTGCGCGGCATACCTGACGAGCTGCGTGAGGCGGCTCGGGTGGATGGTGCAACCGAGCTCCAATCTTTCTGGCGGATCATCCTGCCGCTGATGCGGCCGATCACCCTTTCGGCCGTGATCATCCTCGGTCACATCTCGCTCAAGATCTTCGACCTCGTCGTGGTGATGACCAACGGCGGCCCTGGCTATGCGACCGACATGCCGGGCTTCTACATGTTCGTCGCGACGTTCCGGCAGAACCTGTACGGGCGCGGCGCGGCGATCGCCATGGTCCTGCTGTTCATGGTCGCGCTCCTGATCGTGCCCTACCTGGTCTGGAGCATGCGGCAGGAGGTCGAACGTTGAGCACCATGACGGCCGCTCCACGCCGGCGGTGGCTCACGCCTTGGGCCGTGATCGGCTACGCACTGCTCATGGTTGTCTCCTTCTTCTACCTGCTGCCCATCTACGTGATCGTGGTGACATCGCTCAAGTCGTTCATCGAGGTCTCGCACACGACGCCGTGGCAGCTGCCCTCAGCTCCGACGCTCGAGCCGTACGGCGCCGCGGTCGAAAAGCTCTTGCCGAGCTTCATCAACAGCGTGGTCCTCGTCGTCCCGGCCACGCTCCTGTCTGCCCTGCTCGGCTCTCTCAACGGCTACGTCCTTTCCAAGTGGAGATTCCGCGGCGCAGACTTCGTCTTCACGGCGCTGCTTTTCGGGATGTTCATCCCGTACCAGAGCGTGCTGATCCCGCTCGTCCTCGTGCTCGAGAAGGTCGGGCTCTACGGAGGCCTGCCGGGCTTGATCCTCGTCCACGTCGTCTACGGAATCCCGATCACGACGCTGATCTTCAGGAACTACTACGCCGCGGTCCCCAACGAGGTGATCGAGGCGGCTCGGATCGACGGCGCCACGGTGCTCGGTGTCTACCGCCGCATCCTCGTGCCGCTTTCGATCCCGGGCTTCGTGGTGGTCCTGATCTGGCAGTTCACGAGCATCTGGAATGAGTTCCTGTTCGCGCTCGTCATCGTCGCAGACCCCGACCAGCAGCCCATCACGGTGGCTTTGAACGGTCTCGCCGGCTCGCTGCTCGCTCAGTACCAGGTTCAGATGGCGGGCGCCCTGATGACGGCGCTGCCCCCGCTCATCATCTACATCGTGCTCGGCCGCTACTTCATTCGCGGGCTGCTTGCAGGGGCTCTTAAGGGTTAGACCCCAGCCCTCTGCCGGCCCTGCCGCGCCACGGCGTCGATCGTCACGGCGGCCAGCAGCACGCCGCCGGTGACCATGAACTTCACGTCGGAAGCCGCGCTGAGCAGAGCGAGCCCGTTGTTGATCGACCCGATCACCAGCGCCCCCGTGAGCGCAGACCAGACGGTCCCCCGCCCGCCGAAAAGGCTCGTTCCCCCGATGACGGCCGCGGCTATGGCGTTCAGCAGGATGTCTCCAGTGCCGGAGGAGTAGTTGACGGCCAGGAGTCGCGAGGCCCCCATGATTCCGCCGATCGCCGCCATGGTCCCCGACAAGGCGAAGACCGCGATCCGGATGCTGTTCACCGAGATGCCGGCCCGGCGGGCAGCCTCCGCGTTGCCGCCAACCGCGAATATGTGTCGCCCGAATCTTGTCCTGGTGGTGATGATGTCGAAGCCGATGATGAAACCCAGCAGGATGAGGAGCGCCATCGGCACGCCGCGGTCACTGGCGAGAATCGCCGTGGCGCCGACGATCACCGCTGCGATGACCACGAACTTCACCACTTCGCCGAGCAAGCCGATGGAGGGAAGGCCTGCATTGGCCCGCCGGCGCCGCCGGATGATGACGTCTACGCCCAGGACGGCCACGACCGCAACGGCGAGGATCCAGCCGACCGTCGGACTGAAGAAATTACCCGCCAGCTGAGTGATGGTCGGGTCGGTGAGGTTGATCGTCCCCGTCTCGCCGAGGACGTGGAGCTGAGCGCCAAACCAGGTCAGCAGGCCGGCCAGCGTGACCACGAACGACGGGATCCTGAACCGTGTGAAGAAGAATCCGTGGAAGGTCCCAATCGCGGTGCCGGTCAGAATGCCGGCCCCGATCGCCGGGGCCGTCGGCCATCCCTGCTTGACGCTCAGGACGGCCATGACGGCAGAGCCAAGGCCGTATACGGAGCCGACCGACAGGTCGATCTCACCCAGCAGGAGGACGAGCACGATCCCCACCGAGACGATGCCGATGTCGGCGATCTGCACAGTCAGGTTCGTCAGGTTGCGAGGGCTGAGGAAGTTGGGGTTGAGGTATTGGAATACCGCCCAGATCAGGACCAGGCCCAGGATTACGGGCAGCGAGCCGACATCACCCGAGGTGACTCGGCGCCGCAGGGAGTCGAGGCCGGCCCGGAGCTCTTGCCCAGCCGCTGGCGCCGGAGCCGGTCCTGCGCTCATTCCTGGGGCTTGAACTTGCCGAACTCGGCGCCGGTGATGGCGCCGACGACCGCTTCTTCGGAAGACTCGGACCGGACAAAGGTGCCGACCCGTTTGCCAAGACGCATCACGATGATCCGGTCGGCGACCTCGAAAACGTTGGCCAGGTTGTGGCTGATCACGATGACGCCGATGCCCTGGTGCTTCAACCGCAAAACCAGTTCGAGGACCTGCTTGGTCTGCTGCACGCCGAGGGCGGCGGTCGGCTCGTCGAGCAGCACCACCTTGGCCTTCCACATCACCGAGCGCGCGACTGCGACGGACTGACGCTGGCCCCCGGACAGCGCCGCGACCGGGTTGCGCGGGTTGGGGATCTTGACGTCCAGCGACTTCAGCACCTCGCGCGCGCGGAACTCCATCTTCTCCTCGCTGATCAGGGGCAGGGGGGAGGACACCTCCTCGCGCCCGAGATACAGGTTGGCGACGACGTCCAGGTTGTCGGACAGCGCGAGATCCTGGTACACGGTGGCGATGCCCAGCGCGGCCGAGTCGCGGGGGCCGTGCACCGGAACATGCTTGCCCTCGAACCAGATCTCGCCTGAGTCCGGGATGTAGATCCCGGCCATGGTCTTGATCAGCGTCGACTTGCCGGCGCCGTTGTCGCCGACCAGGGCGACCACCTCCTCGGGATAGACCTCGAAGTCGACGTCGGAGAGGGCCTGCACCGCACCGAACCGCTTGCTGATGCCGCGCAGCTGTAATAGCGGCTGGCGTGCTTCGGATGCGGGTGGCGGGTGGCCTTCGGGCCACCCGCCGGTTTCAGTCACAAAAGGACTGTAGCGCTAAGAGATTCCTGCCGCGGTGCAGGCTGCTGCGTACTGCGCGGTGCAGATGTCAGCCTTGGTCCAGAAGCCATCCGCGACGACGGTCGCCTGGACGTTCGTCTTGTTGACCGCGACGGGGGTGAGCAGGACCGACTTGATGTCCGCCTTCCCGTTGTTCACGGTCTTGCCGTTGGTCATCGACGCGGGCACTGCCACGCCGAAGGCCAGGTCGTAGGCCAGCTCTGCGGCGGCCTCGGCCTCGGCCTTGATCGCCTTGTAGACGGTCATCGTCTGCTCGCCTGCGAGGATGCGCTGGATCGCGGCCAGCTCAGCATCCTGTCCGGTGATCGGAGGCAGCGGGTTCAGGCCGGCCGCCTTCATCGCTGCGATGGCGCCGCCGGCGGTGCCGTCGTTGGCGGCCAGGACGCCGTCGACCTTGTTGGCGAGGGCCGTCAGCGCGCCCTGCATCTCGGTCTGGGCGTTTGCCGGCAGCCATCCCGGTGTGTCGTATTCCTTGCCGTACTTGACCTTGCCGTCCAGCACGCTGTGCGCTCCCTGCTTGAAGAGCTTGGCGTTGTTGTCGGCCGGGTCGCCGTTGATCTGAACGATCTGCGGGTTCGTCTTGCCGCCGAGGGCGGTCAGCAGGGCGTTGCCCTGGAGCGCGCCGACGGCCGCGTTGTCGAACGACAGGTAGTAGTCGAGGTCGGCTGTGTTGAGGATCAGCCTGTCATAGGAGATGACGGGGATCTTCGCGGCTTTCGCCTTCGCGACGATGGCCGCCGCGGCCGCGCCGTCGACCGGGTCCAGCACGATGACGTTGGCGCCGTTGGTGATGGCGGCTTCCGCCTGTGTCTGCTGCGTCGGTGCGTCCTGCTTGGCGTTGCTGTAGATCAGCTCGCAGTTCGAGCACAGCGAAAGCAGCTTGGCCTTGAAATAAGGCATGTCCTTCGTGTCGTAACGCGCGGTCTGGGCTTCCGGGAGGAGAAGAGCGATCTTCTTGCCGGCGGTCCCTCCGCCACTGCTCCCGCCGCATGCCATGAGGGCCAGCCCCAAGATCATGAAGGCGGGCACGAGCTTGACTAGCTTCATGCGCACTTACCTCTCATACGAATTCCTGCTGCCTTCTTCCCGAGCCAGGTGCGGCTTGGGGCGAGAGTGCGCCGGCGAACAGGTCCCTACTCAGCAGCCTCGGCCACAGCCCCGGCCACGGAGAGCATTGCTTACCCACACAAGTTTGTCAAGAGCGCGATCGTTTGGCCCCCACAATATGTTCCGGCTCTTGACAAACCGGCCGGGGCAGCGATGATTCCCGATGCTGCATGTCGAAGAATGGAGAGGGGTCGCTGGGCTGGCTGCGAGGGCGCAACCGGGAACGCGTCCTCGGAGTGCTGCGCGAGCGTGGGCGCATCAGCCAGGCCGACATCGCGCGGGTGACCGGCCTGTCGCGCACCACCGTACACACGCTGGTTTCGGAGCTCAAGAATTCCGGTCTCGTGCACGAGGTCGAGACGACAGTGCCTGACCTTCGAAGCGGGCGACCGGCGGTCCAGCTCATGCTGCGGGACTCGTCGCTGGCGGTGGTGGGCATCGACTTCGGGCACAGCCACGTGCAGGTTGCTGTCGCCGACATCGCTCATAACGTTCTGGCGGAGCGGCGATGCGATCTCGACGTCAGCCACGACTCCCGGACGGCCATGGACACGGCCGCGCGCATGGTGGACGAGGTGCTGAACGAAGGTCGGGTGGAGCGGAAGTCGGTGATCGCGGCCGGAATGGGCATTCCTGGACCGGTCGACCGCGGGCGAGGCACGGCCGGCTCGGCCAGCATCCTCCCGGGCTGGACGGGCCTTCGCATCGAAAGCGAGATGCAGCAGCGACTGGGAATGCCGGTCGAGATCGAGAACGATGCAAACCTCGGCGCCCTCGCAGAGATGACCTGGGGCGCCGGTCGCGAGTGCTCGAACTTCGCTTACATCAAGGCTTCCACCGGCATCGGGGCCGGCCTCGTTGTCGACGGACGGCTCCTCCGGGGGGCGTCCGGGACGGCGGGCGAGATCGGGCACACGACGCTCGACGAAAGCGGAGCGCTGTGCTACTGCGGCAATCGGGGCTGCCTTGAAACTGTGGCGTCGGGCCCGGCGATAGTAGGCCTGGTGTCCAGCGGGCACCCCGAGACGCTCACCCTGGGACAGGTCATCGAGCTCGCGGCGGGCGGCGACGTTCGCTGCCGGCGCGCGATCTCCGACGCCGGCCGGGAGATCGGCGTCGCTGTCGCCGGCCTGTGCAATCTCATCAATCCCGAGCGCGTGATCGTCGGAGGCCTCCTGAGCCGGGCCGGTGAGCTGTTGCTGCAGCCGATCCGCGAGGCGATCCGCCGGCATGCGGTGTTCGCGGCAGCCGAGCGGGTCGAGGTCGTGGCCGCGACCTTTGTGGAACGCGCGGAGCTGCTCGGGTCTCTCGCGCTTGCACTGCAGGCTTCGGGCAAGCGCTCAATCCACTAACCGCGACTTTCGCTGTCGGCCCTATCATCGAGAACCGTGGCGATCAGGCGTGCGTGGATCATGGTCGGAACCGGGGTGCTCGCGGCGCAGGCCGGCCACCTCCTCGCGTACCAGGTGCGGCTTGGCGCCGCCGCCCAGCAGGTCCAGAGCTCCGGCGTCCACGCTTACTTCCCAAGCACTGTTCGGACGAGCCTCGGGCTGGCCGCCGGATTAGTCCTGGCGGGCCTGTTCGTTGTCGGCCTGGCGCGAATCCTCGGCGGACGGCCGATCCGGCCGGGTTCCGCCCCGCACTACCTGCGACTCGTCGCCGCGCTCTTCACGATCCAGCTCCTGTTCTTCGCGGCTCAGGAGGTGGGCGAGGCGCTCGTGGCCACAGCGCCGGGCGTCTCGGTGGCTCAGCTCGTGCTCTGGGGAACACTGGGGCAGCTTCCGGTGGCGGTGGTCGCCGCGGCGGGCCTGCGCTGGCTGCTGGCCCGGTTTGAGTCGGCCGTCGCCCAGATCCGCATCGCATGGGCCTCGGTTCCACAGCCGTTTGCCCCCGGCGCGATCACCGTCACCGTCTTCGGCCAGGTCGACCGCAGCCTTGTGCTCAGGCCGGTGACGGGCGCTTCGCTCGCCAAGCGCGGGCCACCCTCCTCGTTGCGCTTCAGCACGAGCTGATCGCACGCGCGCACGCGCGCGCACACAAATATAAGGAGGGCAACAATGAGTCGCACACGTATCGGCGTGGCTGCCGGAGTCCTGCTCCTGTTCGTCGTCGTCGGAGGCATCGTGATCCTGGCGAACCGCGGCGGCGGCGGCCACAACGTGACGTTCGACGTCACCGTCACCAGCGCCACAGAAATGTCACCCAGCACCCTCAACGCCCACCAAAACGACACGGTGACGATCAACCTGAAGAGCGACACCGACGGCGAGGTGCACCTGCATCTCTACGACGTCGCCTTCGAGGCGAAGGCTGGCCAAACCGTGAGCCAAACATTCAAAGCCGACAAGACCTGCACCTGCGACATCGAGTGGGAGGCCACGAGCAAGGGGCTCGGCACGCTGGTCGTTTCCCCATGACCCCAGCGGCCGGCATCCTTCTTCACGGCTTCGGCCAGCGCTATGACCTGCCGATCTCCCTCGCGATCTACCTATATGCGGCGGCGGGGGTGGTGGTCATCTCGTTCGTGCTCGTCGTCCTTTTTGCAGGCGACCAGGTGGGCGTGAAAGCAATTGAGTACCCGCGTCGCACATTGCCGTGGCTGGTTTCGATCGCGCGCTCGGCCTGGCCCCGAATCATCGGCGGCGCGATCGGTGTCGCAGGCCTCCTGGCGATCGGGATCACAGGCCTGTTCGGTTCGACCAACCCGGTGCTCAACCCGGCGGAGTACCTGGTGTGGATTTATTTCTGGGCGGGGCTCGTGATCGTGTCCGGCCTAGTCGGCAACCTCTGGTACCTCGTCAACCCCTGGTCGGCGATTTACGACGCGGCGACCAGGACCGTTTCCATAGGACCCGTCTGGAAGCTGCCGGCGTCGGTTGGCGTGTGGCCGGCGACTGCGGCCTACTTCGCGTTCGCCTGCCTGGAGCTCACATCCGGAATGGCCAACCGGCCCTGGCTCGTTGCGCTGGTCGCAGTCGTGTACTCGCTCGTGACCCTGGCCGGAATGTTCCTGTTCGGTCGCGACGAGTGGCTGGAGCACTGCGAGGGCTTCACCGTGCTCTTCGGCATTGTCGGCCGCTTCGGCCCGGTCGAGGCCGAGCGCGACGGGGCGGGGCGAATCGGCATGGTCTACCTCAGGCCCTGGGGGGTTGGATTGCTCAAGCCGTCAGCCACAGGCTGGGATCGAGTTGCCTTCGTGATCCTGATGCTCTCCACCCTCGCCTTTGACGGCATCATCGTGACGCCCGCGTGGCAGGGCTTCACCGTCGACCTGGAGCCGATCTGGCTTCCGCTGGGCGGCTTAGGTTTCTTCTTCGTCCGCACGCTCGGCCTGATCCTGCTCTCGATCGCGTTCCTGCTCGTCTTCGTGACGTTCATGGAGCTGGTCATCTACCTCGGCAGGCGCAAGGTCGACCTCACAGCGACGATCTCCGCTTTCGCGCTGACGCTTGTTCCCATCGCCCTGGTCTACAACGCAGCCCACAACTACAGCTATGTGTTCGTCCAGTCGCAAGCATTGATACCGCTGCTCAACGACCCGCTTGCCAGGGGCTGGCACCTGTGGCCGGCGCTGGCCGGGTTCAAGCCCAGCTTTGCATTGGCGCAGGCATCGACGGTGTGGTACGCGCAGGTCGTGCTGATCGTCATCGGCCACGTCATCGCGGTGTATCTCGCGCACCTCAGGGCAGGCGAGCGTTTCCGAACCGCCCAGCGCGCGCTGCTGAGCCAGTACCCCATGCTTCTGCTCATGGTCATGTACACGATGACCAGCCTCTGGATCCTCGCCCAGCCCATCACGAGAGAGGCTGGATGAGCCGGCCGCCCGCCAAACGCGCAAGGCCGATGCGAAAGCCCGTCTCTCGCACCCCGGTGTGGGTCCTTCCGCTGGCGGTGGTGGCGGGCATCGCACTGCTGGTGGGCGCTTTTCTTCTGATCCGCTGGTACACGACGCCCGTGCCTCCCTCGCCGCTGAACGTCGACGCCACCCAGCGAGTGGTGACGGCCATCACGGCCATTTCCGCCTCCGAGCTGGACGCGGTTGGGAAGGGAACAGCCAACAACGTGATCAAACCGGTGTCGGGGACGCTGCTGACCGGCCCAAACGGTCATCCGGAGGTGTTCTACCTCGGCGCCGAGTACTGCCCCTACTGCGCGGCGGAGAGGTGGCCGATGATCATCGCCCTGTCGCGCTTCGGCACGTTCTCAGGTCTCAAGACCACCACCTCGTCCTCGACCGACGTCTATCCGAACACGCCAACCTTCACTTTCCACGGCGCGACCTACACCAGCCAGTACATCGAATTCGTCTCAGTGGAGACCACCGACCGCGACCAGAATCCGCTGGAGACGCCGACGGCGGCGCAGCAGGCGCTCGTGAAGCAGTACGACACGTCGGGATCGATCCCATTCGTCGACTTCGGCAACCGCTACGCGTTCTCCGGCGCCATGTACCTGCCGGACGTCGTGAGCGGGATGAGCTGGCAGGCTGTCGCCGACGCGCTGCAGCAGCCTGACTCGCAGCAGGCCAAAGCGATCCTCGGATCCGCCAACCTGATCACGGCGGCGATCTGCAAGCTGACCGCCGACCAACCCGCGCCGGTGTGCTCGTCGGCGGCGATCCAGGCGATCGAGAAGACGCTGGGATAGTGACTTGGCAGAAGCTGGCGGTTGTCGCCAGCGTGGCTGGCCTCGCCATCTCGATCTACCTGACGGTCGTGCACTACTCGACGATCCCCCTGGCCTGCCCCGCGAACGCGGTTGTCAACTGCGAGCAGGTGCTCTCGAGCCGCTACGCGGTGATCGGTGACTCAGGCCTGCCGACGTCGGCCGCCGGGATCGCCTGGTTCTTGGTCAGCGCCGCGCTGGCCCTGCTTCGCCGGCGCCGGGCTCTGCTTGCGTGGTCGTCGATCGGTCTTTTGACCGTGCTGGTCCTGGTCTATATCGAGATCGTGAAGCTGGGCGCTGTGTGCATCTGGTGCACGGCCGCCCATGCCATGGTGCTGCTCATCTTTCTGATCGCACTTTCACGCCTGCAGGGGGATACGGTGAGCGCGTGAGCGAGTGGCCATTCGACGTCTCCGTTTACGCGGGACTCATTGCCCTATTCCTCGGTCATGCCTGGCTAGCCGGCAGAGTCTCAGACGCGCGGAGGAAACATTCGCTTTATTTCGGCCTTGGGCTCGTCACCCTGTGGTTCGCGCTCGAGACGCCGCTCGACACGATCAGCGACCACTACCTGGACAGCGTCCACATGGTCCAGCACGTCCTGCTCGGTTTCGTCGCGCCGCCGCTGATGCTCCTCGGCCTCTCGTCCCGGATGGTCGGCCAGATCGTGCGGGTGCCGGGTGTTCGCGCGCTCACCGAGCCCGTACCGGCCCAGGTCATCGCCGGGGTGGTGATGATCGCGTGGCACCTGCCGCCGCTCTACGACGCGACGCTCGCCTCGGAGCCGCTGCACATCCTCGAGCACGTGACGTTCATCGGGGCGGGCGTCGCGATGTACTGGCCGATGCTCGAGGCGACCTCGGCGCACGCGTACTGGCAGATGTCGCCGGGCGCCAAGCTCCTGTACATGCTCCTGGCGACTTTGCCGCAGGATGGGGTGGCCCTCGCGCTCATCTTCTCGCGCGTTCCCTTCTACGACTACTACGTCCACGCGCCGCGGCTGATCCCATCCCTGACGCCTCTGATCGACCAGACGGTCGCCGGCGCCGTGCTCATGACCTTCGGCAAAGCGACCATCGTCGTGGCGGCGATTGCGGTGTTCTACCGCTGGTTTGCCAGCGACCATCGGGCCGACCAGGCTCATGCCATCGCAAGGCCGTGACGGACCTGCATCGCGACTGTATCGGGAGTTCTGTACACATCCGGTGCAGTGAAGCGAAGCAAGCGAAATCCGGCCCCGATGAGGCCATTCTGGCGGCGGTTGTCATCAACCATTCGATCGCGGTGGTTGCCGCCGTCGTATTCGATGGCCAGGCGCTCAACCCGATAGAGCAGGTCTGGACGCCCTAAGAAGCGTCCTCGATCGTCATGGATGGAAACTTGAACGTCCGGCCGCGGGAGTCCTGCGAGCACGAGGATCATCCGTAGTCGGGTTTCCATTGCGGACTCGGCCCTCGGATCGGCGAGGTCAACTACACGCCGAAGCCTGGCGATTCCCTTGGCTCTCGGATGCTGAGCAACATGGGCGCGCAGCTCGGCGATGGAAACCAGGCCGGCATGCAGGAATAGGTCCGCAGCGACGACTCCTTCTGTCAACGGATCCTTGCTTCCTAGGTCGACGAGCGTACGAAGCGCCGACGTAGTCGGCAAACCGCGACACACCACGATCTCATCGCGAGCGAGGGCAGCACGGCGCACGGATGCGCCCGCGCGGCGGCCGCCGCTGCTCGGGTCAGGGATCGTGACCTCGATCGGATCGCAGGGCGCAACGTCGAGCCCATGCAACCAGGCTGCCGTGGGACCGGAGAAGGCGGCAACGGCCGACAATCGGCGCGCGATTGCACTGAGCATCAGCTGCGGGCTTTCCTTCAAACCCACCCAGCGGTAGAGGCCCGAGCCCAATCGACGATAGCCGGCTCCAGCCAACTGGCGGCGGCTCACGCCCATCTCAATGGCTTCTGAACGTGTGAACAGCCGGGTACGGAGCGCGACAGGCACCGATGGCTTTATTGGCACCGAAAGAGGTTCGCCTCCGCGACCAAAAAGGACAACCTCGCTGGTTAAGACGGATCAATTGGGCCCGAATTACACGATCCCCGCTTCGCAACTGGAGCATTTGTGCCCGGATGGCCCGATCTCGTCAGGGCTAGAATCCGGAGGGGTGCGGTGAACTACTACGAGAGCATTCTCGACATCGTCGGGAACACGCCGCTGGTGCGCCTGCACAAGGTCACCAAAGGCCTCAAGCCCACGATCCTCGCCAAGCTCGAGCAGCTGAACCCCGGCGGCAGCGTCAAGGACCGGATCGGGCTGACCATGATCGAGGAGGCGGAGCGCACCGGCCAGCTGCGCCCGGGCGGCACCATCATCGAGCCGACGTCGGGAAACACCGGCCACGGCCTCGCCATGGTGGCCGCGATCAAGGGCTACAAGATGATCTTCGTCATGCCCGACAAGATGTCCGCCGAGAAGATCAGCCTGCTGAAGGCGTACGGCGCGGACGTCGTGGTGTGCCCGACCAACGTCGAGCGCTCGTCTCCGCAGTCGTACTACTCGGTCGCGGACCGGCTCGCGCGCGAGGTGCCGGGCGCGTTTCAGCCCAATCAGTACTTCAACCCGCGCAACCCGGAGGCCCACTACCGGACGACCGGTCCTGAGGTCTGGGAGCAGACTGAAGGGCGCGTCGACGTTTTCGTCGCCGGCATGGGGACAGGCGGCACGATCACGGGCGTCGCGAAGTTCCTCAAAGAGCGCAAGCCGTCGGTGCACGTGGTCGGGGCGGACCCTGAAGGGTCGCTCTACTCCGGCCCCATCGCCCCCTATAAGGTCGAGGGAGTCGGGGAGGACTTCATGCCCGGAACGATGGACATCAAGATGGTCGACCAGATCGTCCAGGTCACGGACAAGGAGTCTTTCGTCGCCGCCCGCCGCCTGGCCCGCGAAGAGGGCATCCTCGTCGGCGGCTCCTCCGGGCTCGCCCTTCACGCGGCGCTCGAGGTTGCGCGCGAACGAGGACCCGAGGAAGTCATAGTCGTGCTGTTCCCCGACACCGGCCGCAACTACCTGAGCAAGTTCTTCAACGACGAGTGGATGCGCCAGAACGGTTACCTGGCGCGCCTGGGCGCCGTGCGCATCCGCGAAGTCCTCCTGGCGCACACCCAGGGTGTTCCGAAGCTCGTCACGGTCGAAGCGCGCAAATCGGTCGGCGAGGCCATCGACCTGATGCAGCAGTACGGCATCTCGCAGCTGCCCGTGGTCGACGATTCAGACGGTCACGGCGTGGTCGGCACGCTGCAAGAACGGACGCTGCTGGATCGTGTGTACCGCGACCCAGCCGTCGTGACCACCGCGGTGTCATCGGCGATGGACGCGCCGTTGAGCCAGGTAGGTGTGGACTCGTCGCTCGACGACGCGTTCGAGCCCCTCCTCAGAGGCGAGCAGGCAGTCCTCGTCGTCGAGGCGGGCAAGCCCATGGCCGTCATCACGCGGGCCGACCTGCTCGAGTTCGTCGCCCACCGCGGCCAGGGCTGAACTTGGCCGGCAGCGAAACCAAGAGCTGGGGTTTCGCGACTCGGGCGCTGCATGTGGGCCAGGGTCCAGACCCGGCGACCGGTGCAGTGGTTCAGCCGATCCACCTTGCGACTACATTCGCGCAGCAGGGCGTGGGGAAGCACAAGGGATTCGAGTACTCGCGCTCGGGCAACCCGACCCGGGCGGCGCTCGAGGAATGCCTCGCGGCGCTCGAGGACGCAAAGCACGCTCTCGCTTTCTCCTCGGGCCTCGGCGCCGAAACCACACTCTTGCTGCTGTTCAATCCCGGTGACCACGTCGTCTACATGGAGGACGTCTACGGCGGCACCTTCCGGCTGTTCGACAAAGTCCTCAAGCGGTTCGGCCTGACCTTCAGCGCGGTTGATGCGGGCGACATCGAGGCCGTCGAGCGGTCGATCACGCCGGCCACGAAGCTCGTGTGGCTGGAGTCGCCGACCAACCCGCTGCTGCGGGTCGTGGACATCGATGCGGTGAGCGAGGTTGCCCACAGCCGCGGTGCGATGGTCTGCGTGGACAACACCTTCGCAACGCCATATCTGCAGCAGCCTCTGCACCTTGGCGCCGACTTCGTCGTGCACAGCTCGACGAAATACATCGGCGGTCACAGCGATGTCGTGGGCGGAGCCATCATGACCAGCAACGACGAGCTCGAGAAACAGCTGCGATTTCACCAGAACGCTGTGGGCGCGGTGCCCTCGCCGTTCGACTGCTGGCTTCTGCTGCGAGGTATCAAGACGCTGGCCCTTCGGGTCGAGCGTCAGAGCCAGAACGCGATGGATATCGCCACTGCGCTGGAGAAGAACAAGGCCGTCGTCCGGGTGCACTACCCGGGACTCGCATCGCATCCCGGTCGGGCGGTCGCGGCGCGGCAGATGCGCATGTTCGGCGGGATGATGAGCTTTGAGGTCGCCGACGAGGCGGCGGCGTTCCGAGCGCTGGAGCGCCTCAAGCTCTTCGCGCTGGCCGAATCGCTGGGCGCAGTCGAATCGCTGGCGGAACATCCGGCACGCATGACGCACGCGTCGCTGCCGGCGTCTGAGCGAAAACGTGTCGGTGTGGGGGAGGGCCTGATCAGGCTCTCCATCGGTGTGGAGGACGTCGCCGACCTGATCGCCGACCTGGAATCAGCGCTAGCCTGACCAACGCTCCGTTGGCGGCCCGCATCGCCGCGACCCAGATGTGGACGCTTCGCGCGGGCATCTTTCTCCTACCGCTTGCCTACTCACCTTTCACATATGACTCCTACGTTTTGCCGAAGCTACTCCTGGCGCGACTGCTGGTGGCGGTTTTGCTCGTGCTGTTCGTCGCTCGCATCGTTGCGACTCGCACGCTGGTCATAAAGCGGACACCGCTCGACATTCCGATCGCCGCTTTCATTGCGTCGGCGGCGCTGTCGTCAGTGTTCGCCGAAAACCAGAACGTCGCCCTGTTCGGGACGTACGCCCGATACGACGGCCTGCTCACCCTGTCCACATTCGCGGCTCTGTTCTGGCTCTCGGTGCAGGCCTTGGCGGACCAGGCCGAGGCCCGCTTGCTGATTCGCGTTTTGCTGGCGAGCGGTTACGCGGTTGCGGCCACGGCGATCGTCCAATCGATGCACGACTCGATCGAGCAGAGAACGATCGAGCCAGGCGCGATCCTGCCCGCATTCGGCAGCCTCGGCAACCCAAACGTCCTCGGCGGCTTCCTTGCGCTGGTGATCACCGTGTCCGTCGGCGAGCTCTTGATGGCAGGGTCAACGGCGTCGCGAATCGTCTTGCTCAATGTCCTGGTCATTTCAGGCCTCGCCCTCCTGCTGAGCTTCAGCCGGAGCTCCTGGTTGGGCGCGGCCGTCGGCACCGCCGTCGTCGTGATCAGCCAGAGGAGGCGTCTTCCTCGGCTCCGCCTGGTCGCGCCGATATTTGCGGTTTTGGTGCTGGCGTTGGGCGCCGGCTACTTACTCGACGGCCCCGGCCAGCTGGAGCACAAGGTGGTCGCCCGGATGATGACCGTCTTCGATCCAAACAAGATCGCCGGATCCAGGTTCGGCATCTGGACCGATTCGCTGCGCCTCATCGCCAGCAGGCCAGTCCTCGGCTACGGACCGGACAACGTGGGCCTGGTCTACCCGCGGTTTCAGACCGGCGACTGGGGCGTGGCCGGCTCTCTTCGCCAGCCGATCGACAAGGCCCACCTGGAGCTGCTGCAGGTCGCCGCCACGCAGGGCCTCATCGGGGTTGGCGCATACGCGTTTCTCCTGGTCGGCTTCCTGCGCTCGTTCTGGCGCGCCCGGAGAATCGATCAAGCCGTCCTTGTCTTCGCCGGCTGGATCGCCTATGAGGTGGCCGTACAGCTCAACTTCACCGCGCTTGCGTCAGCGCTGCCGTTCTGGATCTTTGCGGCGGTGGCGATGGTGTCGTGTGAAGCCGTTCGCGCCAAGACCCTGGTCACGGATCGTCGCCTGTCCCTCGTGCTCGGCCCGGCCGTAGCGGCAGCGGCCGCGCTCACGCTGTGGGGGGTGGTCCTGCCGTATCTCGCCGACGCGCGCCTGCGGGACGCCGTGACGGCGGACTACGCCGGCCGCCCCCAGGAGGCTCAGCCACTGGCCGCCCAGGCTCGCCAGCTTGCCCCCAGGGAGAGCGTGTACGCGGTCGAGGTGGGCAACGTGGCGTTTGAGCTGGATCAGTGGGCCGCAGCCCGAGCCGGCTACAGGGAAGCGGCCGCCCTCGGGACCTTCAACGCGCTCGTCTACAGGAACCTGGCGCTCGCGGACCGCAACCTGGGCCTGGTCCTCGAGGCTCGTGACGCGGCACGCAAAGCGGTCGAGCTGGATCGTTTCGACCCCGCGAACCAGGCGCTGCTGGCTCAATTTGCTGGGATTAAGCCGTAACCTAACGGCCTCCGTTCCGATTACTCAGACATGGACAGGGGCTGGATGCGCAAAGTACGCGATCTACTGCGTCAACGCCGCGTCATGGCCATCACGCTGGTCACCCTTTTGACCCTTGGCATCGTCGGTGTGGTCGTGGCAACCACGACCTCGGTTGGCTGCTCACTTACCAGGTCGCTCGCTGTGAAATCCAAGCAATGCCTGACCACACCGGTGGCGATTGTGGGGTCTCCCACCCCGAGTGCTGGGTCGCAGCCAAGTAATTTCCCTTCGCCCGTCCCGCCGGTGGAGTCAAGCTCCTCATCCAACCCGCCCAACAATCCCGGCGCGTCGTCATACCCCCCCTACGACCCGGCAGCCTCGCCCGGCGCGGTCCCAGGCTCCTATCCGCCGCTGGCCGGCCCAGCGTCCGGACCGAACACCCCCGGAGTCGCACTTTCATGCCGGCTGCCCATCTATGCGGGCGGGCCAGGCTCAGGGGGCTTCATCGTCTTCCCCGGCGGGACCTTCGTCGCGGATCCTCGCAGCGCGGTCAGCGCGCCCTCACCGAGCCCCGGCACCGCGTCACCAACTCCGCCCGGATTCGGAGGCTACCCGGGATGGTGGGGGACGACCTATGACGCGAAGTACTCGAAATGGCTGCCCGTTCCGTGGGCCTGGATGTCACCGGACGGTTCACGCTACGCGTATCCGCTCAATGGCGATATCTACGTTGAGAGCGTCACGGGCGGAGCACAGCAAGAGCTCGGCGCAGGACAGCGGTTCAGCGTGCTCGACGTTGAAAACGACGGAGTCTATGTCACAGCCACCCCGAATCCGGGGCTGTGGTTCCTGCCGTTCACTGGCGCCGCGAAGCAGATAACCGCCTCCGGCTTCTGGCAGGCCGCGTCTCACGGTGCGGCTTATGGCACGGCCACGTCATCCGTTCCCCAGGGCGCCGCGAACACGATCTTGAAGCTCGACCTGAAGAGTGGGGCTAACACATCGTTCTTCTCGCAGCTAAATGGTCAGAGCCAGGTGACCGGTTTTGACATCGAGGGGAAACCGGTAATCCTTGTGAGCTACCCCAGGGGCGTCGCCATCTTCATCGCGACGGGTCCGAACACCGCAACGGTAATAGCCGCCATGACCTATGGCGAATATCAGCCACCCCCCTTCCCGCAAGGATCGCCGATCGCCGACAACCGCGGCCTGTGGTACACGACTGGCAGCAGCACCGTCCTGTTTACGAGCGGCTCGTGGTACCCGATGAGCGCCATCGCGGGACAGATCGCCGGGCAGTGCGTGTAAGGCGCATGACATGGCTGGGATTTGATGCGTAAAGTTCGCGATCTTCTGCGTCAGCGCCGCGTCATCGCGATCACGCTTGTCACCCTTTTGACCCTTGGCGTCGTCGGCGTGGTCGTGGCAACCACAACGTCGGTCGGCTGCTCGTTTACCAAGTCTCTAGCGGTGAAGTCCAAGCAATGCGCCACCGCGTCCGTGGCGATTGTGGTCAGCCCGTCTCCGACCGCGAGGCCAAGCGCCTTTCAGCCCATCCCGTCGCCCGAGCCACCGTACGACCCAGGCACCTCGTCCTACCCGCCGTACAGCCCGGGAGCTTCGGCCGGGGACCCCTTCACTGGTCCGAGCTCAGGCAGCTACCCGCCGCTGGCCGGCCAAGCGTCCGGATCGAATTTCCCGGGAGTAGCCCTCACGTGCCGCCTGCCCATCTACGCGGGCGGGCCGGGTTCAGGGGGCTTCATCGTCTTCCCGGGCGGGACTTTCGTCGCCGATCCTCGCAGCGCGGTCACCGCGCCGTCACCCAGCCCTGGCTCCGCGTCGCCTACTCCGCCTCCTTACGGAGGAATCGCGGGGTGGTGGGGGACGACTTATGACGCCAAATACTCGAAGTGGCTGCCCGTTCCGTATGCGTGGGTTTCACCCGACGGTTCACGCTATGCGTATCCGCTCAACGGCGACATCTACGTGCAGAACGTCGCGGGTGGAGCGCAGCTCGAGCTCGGCGAAGGACAGCGGTTCACACCCCTCGACGTTGAAAACGACGGCGTGTATGTCACGGCCACCCCAAATGCGGGGCTGTGGTTCCTGCCTTTCTCTGGCGCCGCGAAGCAGATAACCACCTTGGGGTTCTGGCAGGGCGCATCTCACGGCGCGGCTTATGGAACGGCCACATCGGCAGTCCCCCAGGGCGTCGGGAACATCATCCTCAAGCTTGACCTGAAGACCGATGCTTCCACGCCGTTCTTCTCGCG
>Ga0137409_10002414_pt1 | contig 20018 bp, 16 predicted proteins | sample CZODoug1_16funga_FD_122059 | JGI IMG/M metagenome (GOLD analysis project Ga0137409, IMG submission 122059) | Vadose zone soil fungal communities from Angelo Coast Range Reserve, California, USA - CZODoug1_16fungal (Hybrid Assembly) | ecosystem: Environmental > Terrestrial > Soil > Vadose zone... | reverse complement strand
CGCAAGCAGAGCCTTCTCCGTCTCGTCGACGGTGTTGACGAGGTTGGCGTGCACCGTCGACACGTCGCTCACGCTCTCGGCCATCAGCCGCGTCACTTCCTGGAAGCGGGTGAACCGGTCGAACTCGAGCGGATCGAACCCCCGCTGCGTTTCCTTGGCGAGCTCGAGGCGCGACTGCATCTGCGACTCGGACTGGATCTCGATCTCGCGCAGCTGGGCGCGCAAGCGTGCGACGTTGTCGGTGAGCTCCTGCATGGCCGACTTGAGGGTGCGCATTTCGCCCTCGATCCGGCTGCGTGCAATGGCGACTTCGCCGGCCTCGTTGACCAGGCGGTCGACCACGTCGGCGCGTACGCGCAACAGCGCCTTCGGCTGGAGCTCGCGCTCGGAAGGCGGTACGGGCTTGGGCCCCGCAGCCGGTTTCGTCGCTACGGGCGCCTTCGCCTCGGCGAGTACCGGCGCGGGCACTTCCTCGCCGGGCGCGGTCGGAAGTTCGCCGACCGGCACAGCAGAGGGTATCTCGGGCGCGGGCGCGGCGGCATCGGTACCGCCTTTCTGCAGCCGCTCGAACAGGAACCCCATGCGGTCCCAGGATGTCTCCAGCTCCTCGAACAGGGTAGCCGGCAGGTTCTTGACGGACAGGGCGTTCTCAACGCGTGTTTCCATGTGGTGCGTTAGCTCGCCCATCGACATCGCGCCAGCCATGCGCGAGCTGCCTTTCAGCGTGTGAAGAACCCGCTGCAGGGCTTGGCCGAGCGCCGGATTGGTGGGGCTGTCGCGCCAGTCACGCAGCGCCGTGCCTACGGAGGGGACCAGCTCGTGGGCCTCGTCGAGGAAGATCTGCATGAGCTCCGGATCGAGGTCGTCGTCGAGCCGCCGCTGACGGCGCTCGAGCGTCAGGTCGAGATCGTCGAGCACGCTCTCCGGCCCTTCAAGCTCTTCGTCCTGGGCCCCGACCTCGTCGGGCTCCGCATCGCGCACGTACGCTGGCGCGGCTTCGGCCGCCTTCGGTTCCGGCACCGCGGGCGGTGCGGCGTCCGATCCTTGGCCGACGCGGTCGAGCAGAGCGATCAGCGCGGGGACACCTTGGGGTACGCGCAGCTCGACCACGCCCGCGACCATCGCTTCGAGCGTATCGATCGCTTCGCCGACGAGCAGCTGCTCAGCTTCCGAGAGCTCGCTCGCCGCGAGTACCTGGAGGACGCGTTCGAGCGCGTAGCCCAGGTCGGAGAGCGGGGAAATCTTGACCGTACCCGACGTACCGGCGAGCGTGTGCACCGCTCTGAGCAGCGCGTCGCTCACCACGCCGTGCTGGCGCAGGGTTTCGTGCTCGCCCTTGATCACATCGATATGTGCGCGCGCCTCGCCGCTGAAGATCGTGAAAAGCGTGGTCGAAACGCGGTGCGCGCCGAGCTGGACGAATGTTTCGGACTCTTCCGTCAAATCCTCCGCGGGAGGCTCCACCCTGACGGTGAGCTCGCTGTCCTGCGAGTCCGTCGTTCCTGCCGACGTGGTCTCGACCGCAGGAGTGCGCTCCGGACCTTCTCCCCCGCGAACGCGCTCGGCAGCGGCGACGAGCGCCCGCTCGTCGCTCGAGCTCTCGCCCGCCTTCAGGCGCATCACGTTCTCCGAGAAGTATTCATGGGCGAGTCCGATCAGCTGCAGGAGATGCGGCGTGGCCGCCCGCTCCTCCTGCAGCCAGGTATTCATGGTTTGCTCGATCGCCCAGGCGCCCTCGCCCAGGCGCATGAGACCCACCATCCGTCCGCTGCCCTTCAGCGTATGGAATCCCCTGCGGATGGTGATGAGCGCTTCCACATTGGCGTGGTGCTCGCGCACGATTTCCAGCTGCTCGCGAATCGTCGCCAGTACTTCGTCCGATTCCTCCAGGTAGACCCCCAGAAGCTCGGCGTCGACGGCCTCGGTGCTCGCGTCGATGAGCTTGGTGGCCTCGGGGGACGGCGAAGGCACGGCGGTTGAGGTGGCCTTCTCGATCGCCTCTTTCAGGAACGGCGTCAGCGGCATGGTGCTCGATTTATCGAGCGCTTTCAGCGCTTGGGTTGTCGAGGCCTCCAGCTTCTGATCGGCGACCAGGCCGGCGTCTTTCTGGAGGGCCGCAAGGTTCTTCTTCAGGTCGGCCCTGAGATCCGCATCCTCGGGCTTGCCCTTCCATTCCTCGTACAGGCCCGCAGTCTCGCGCTGCTGCTCGGCGATATGCGCCTCGACGGTCGCCGCCTGGGGCGCGGCATCGCCCTCTTCGCGCTCCGGCGCGGCGATCGGCCGCATTGCCGCGTCGAAGTCAGCGTTGCCGTGGGCGAGGCCCTCGATGTAGAAGCCCAGCCCCGAAAGAATCTGCGCGATGCGTTCGAATTCCTGCCGGCCGGCGCCGGAGTCGGCGCTCGAGAAGCGCCGAATTTCCTCGACCGCGGTGGCGAGCGTCTCGTGGGCGCGCTTTTCGCCCAGCATTTCGAGGGCGCCGAGCAGCTGGCGCATGGGCTTGTCGAGCGACGCGAGCTCGCCGCGTTTCGCGGAATCGCGGAAGAACACGTCGAGCACTTGCTCGATCGTACGCAGATTGGCCTGCATCTCCGCGACCACTTGGTCGATCAGGAGGCGCTCCTGCGCCTTGCGCGACATCTCGTCGAGCAGCGGGATGTCCGGGGCCGTGCGCTTGAGCTTGCCCTGCATGCCGTCCTGCAGCCGCGATCGCAGGAGCCGGGTCTGCTGGGTGAACTCGTCGGAGAGTTGTGCAGGATCGGTGAGTGCGTTTTCCAGGAGCAACAGCACCGTCGCGACCTCGAGCGCGATGGCCTCGCTCATGCCTTGAGCGTTCGAACCCAGCCAAACTGCGACCTCGGCAACTTCGCCGGCGAGGGCCGCAAGATCCTCGTTTCCGAGTTGCTCCGTGCTTTGCTTGAGCGCGCCCGCGCTGTCGCGGAACGACGCGAGCGCCCCGGAACTGCCCGAGGCGAATTTACTCCAGGCGTCCTTCGCGTGAGCGAGATGCTCGCGCGCCGCTTTCAGGACCGGCGATTCGACCGCGGCCGCCTCATCGCCTTCGGCCGGCGGAATGCTCTGCTCCAGGCGATACGCCTCCTGCACCTCGCGTATCCGTCCGCTCACCGGCTTGGCGCGGGCCACGTAGTAGAGGACCTCGCGCATCAGCCGCTCGGCGACGCTGGGCGCCCCTTCCCCCAGACGTTTGATCTGCTGCTCGATGCGGTTGCAGAGCTGTTTCGCGTCCAGATCCGGCGGCAGGGCGCTCTGCGCGAGCGCATCGAAGAGCGCGAGGGATACCCACCAGAATGCGCGCTGGGCGCCCGGACCCTGCGTGGCTTCGACCGCTTCGACCGCTGCGCGCATATCCTCCGCGCCGCTTGAATCCTTCTTCAGCCATTTCAGCAGGCCACGCTGATATCGTCCCCGTTGCTCGCGCAGATGTTTCTCCGCGTCCCCCGGCCTCGGGACTCCGGTGCTCTTGTCACGCCTCGGCGGACGGAAGGAGAGATTCGGAAAGTACAGATCGGTCGGATCAGCGTGCCCGCCTCGCGCGCTGACCACGTCGCGGTACAGCGGGAACAGCCTGAGCGGCTGGTTGGGCTTACCCGCCATCAACTGATCGAGGTAGGCTCGGATTCCGCCCAGAGCGCGCTCCGCGAGCCCGAATACGTCGGCCTGCCTGAGCGATCCCTCCTTCTCGATCGAGCCGAGCAGGCCCTCGAGCTCCTCGGAAACGCGGGTAATCCCCTCCAGGCCGACGATGGAGAGCGCGCCGTGGGCCTGGTGCAGGTGCGTCTGGCTCGACTTCAGCTGCGCCGCGTCGGCGCTATTCGCCGCGAACGCGCGCAACGCCTCCTGGGCGTGCTCGATCGCATGATCGATCTCGCCTTTGACCCAGGAGAGCGGGCCGACATCGAATTCGGCGCGTGCGGTCATCGCTACCAACCGGGTTCACCGCATCAGGCGATCTTGAAGCCGGACACCGAGCCCTTGAGTTCCTTGGCGAGCTCGGCGAGCTGGCCGATCGACACTGCGGTGCGCTTGGTGCCTTCGGTCGTCTGCTGCGTGATGTTGAGGATGTCCTGCATGCTTGTCGCCACATCGTTCGCGGACTTCGCTTGCTGTTCCGTGGTCGTCGTGATCCCTTCGATCAGCTGCGCGAGCTGGCGGGACACCGACCCGATCTCCGACAGCGCCTGGCCGGCGGCGTCCGACAGCTTTGCGCCTTCGACCACACCCTGCGTGCTCTTTTCCATGGCGGAGACCGCGTCTTGCGTGTCCGTCTGAATCGTCTTTACAATCGCGCCGATCTGCTTGGTCGCCTCGGCCGAGCGCTCCGCCAGCCGCTGCACTTCTTCCGCGACCACCGTGAACCCGCGTCCGGCTTCACCCGCCGACGCCGCCTGGATCGCGGCGTTCAGCGCCAGCACGTTCGTCTGCTCGGTAATGTCCGAGATGAGCTCCACGATCTCACCGATCTCCTGCGAGGACTCGCCAAGGCGCTTGATGCGCTTGGAAGTCTCCTGAATCTGCTCGCGAATTTCGTTCATGCCCGAGATCGAGTTCTGCACCGCCTGCGTGCCCTTCTGGGCGGCGGCGAGCGACTGCCGCGCGACGCTGGCGGATTGCGAGGCGCTTTCCGACATTTCGTTCAGCGAGCGCGCCATGCTCAGAACCGAGGCGCTGGTCTGCCGGATTTCCACGGACTGTTTCTCCGCTGCGGCAAGCAGCTGCACCGAAGTCTGCTGGGCGGATTCGGTGGCGGTCGTCACCTGCGCGGCCGCCGCGTTGATGCGGCCGACGAGGCCGCGGAGCTCGTCGATGGTGAAGTTCACCGAGTCCGCGATGGCGCCGGTGATCTCCTCGGTCACCGTCGCCTTGACGGTCAGGTCGCCTTCCGCGAGGTTTCCCATCTCGTTCATCAACCGCAGAATCGCGTCCTGGTTCGAGCGGTTGGTGTTTTCGGTCTCCGCCCGCATGCGCTCGGCCTCATCGGTGCGCCGCCGGGTGTCGCCGAGGTACACAAGCACGACGAGTGAGATGACGATGATCCCGAGAAGAATCAGGACCGCGAGAATCGCGAAGTTCGTCGTCCGGCCGCCGAGCTCCGACTCATAGGCATCGGCTAGCTTCTGAGCCGCTCCGAGAAGCGGCTCGGAGTCGTCCACGACACGCCGGCCCGCCTGCTTCGCGTTCACCAAAGCCTGGAGGTTCCCCAGGATCGAGGCCACGGCACCCTGGAACTCCTGGTACGCCTTGTCGAGCTCGGCCAGTTTCGCCTGCTGCTCGGCATCCTTGGCCGCCGCAACGCGCAACACGTCGCTGCCCTTGGTCAGACCCTGCAGCAGCTCGCGGAACGTGCTGGTGTCCTTACCCATGAGGAACGCCACTTCCGGGTCGATCACGTCCGCACCCAGCATGGCGTTCGCATTCCGCGCCAGTCGCTGGGTCAACATGACCAGCTGCCCCGAGAGCGAGACTTCGCGCGCGGGCGCCTGGGATTGCAGCTTCAGCGCCTGGATCTGCTCGGCCAGGTCGAGAAGCAGCGGATTGTTGGCATTGATCTGTCGCACCGCGCTGGCAAGGCCGATCAGGTTCTTGCTCTGCGCGAGCACCAGCTGAACGCTTTTGTCGGTCTTTTCCCATTCCTTGGTGATGGCGCTCAGTTGCGGCTTTACGGTCTCGGAAGTCGGGGGAAGTTCGACGTCAGCGGCCTGGCCGCCCTGGGTGAGCAACTTAAGGGCCGAGTTGAATTCGTCGCGCGACTGCTGCAGCTGCTTGAACGCGTCGGGGCTGCCGATAAGGCCGGTTTGCGCCGCCTTGGCGATGCGCTGCGTCAACATGCGCATCTGCCCGGACGTCGCGACGTAGACCGTACCGTACGCCGCCTCGCGGTTGTCCCGGAACACGACGATGGCCGCCGCGACGAACAGCACGGCGAAGATCACGCCCAGAATCGTGTACTGCTGGCCTACGCGGACAGCGCCTACGCCCACGACGCGCCGCTTCGGCCCTTCGGCCACGGTCGTCGGTCCGGGGGCGGGTTTGATCAGGGCCTTGGGAACGGCCTTGGGGACTACGCGCGGTCCTTGCGGCGCGGGCGCCGCTCCCTTTTTCACCGTCGCCGTGTTGGTCGGCAGTCTCAGAAATGCCATAGTCCCTCCAGTAATACCTGGTTGCCGTGGATGCGCATTACGCGCCCACGTGAAGAAAATCCTCGTGCGCCACAAGGGCGCCTACGTTCAGTTCGTGCCACATGCGGCCTTCGTCGTCGCGAAACGTGCCGGCGATCCAGGGCCGCGCAATCCCTTCCTGCACCGGTTGCATCGCCTGCACGTTCTTCAGGCCGAGCATCCGGCTGATCATCAGTCCGCTGAAGCACTGGAAGCGCTCCGCGATCAGCAGCAAGCGGCAATCCGGCGTGCGCGTCGTCGTCTCGCCTCCGGAAAAGGCCGAGAAATCCACCACGCTCGAGAGCACTCCGCGAATATTCGCCAGCCCCAGGTACCAAGGCCGGGTAAGCGGAACAGCCGAAATCTCCGGGAGCGGGAGCATCTCGCCCGCGTCGTCCAGCTTGAGCAGCCAGCTGCTGTTGCCGGCCTGAATGCCCAACCGCGAGGTCGGCTCGGCCTCGGCCTGAGCCTCGCGCAGTCGCTGGGCGAGCCCCTGCTGGAACTCGCGAAGGCTGATCTGTCTCGCCACCGTTGAGCCCTATTTGATCGCCGCGATCTTCGCCATCAACTCCTTGGCGTCGATCGGCTTTACCAGGTAGTCCTTCGCGCCCTGCCGCATACCCCAGACGCGGTCGGTTTCCTGGTTCTTGCTCGTCACGACGATCACCGGAATGTGCTTGGTGGCTTCGTCGCGCGTGATGGCGCGCGTCGCCTGAAAGCCGTTGGTGCCCGGCATCACGACGTCCATGATAATCAGATCGGGTTTTTCCGATTTCGACTTGGCAATCGCTTCGTCGCCGTTTTCCGCCGTGACGCACTGGAATCCGTTCTTGGACAGCGTTTCCATGAAAAATTGTCGGTCAGTCGGCGAATCGTCCACGATCAATATCTTTTTTACGGGCATGGCGAACCTCCTAGGTGCGTACAGGCGCGTGCACGCCTACGGTTTTCAACAGGCTGTCCTTGGTGAAAGGCTTGGTCAGGTACTCGTCGGACCCGACCATCCGGCCGCGCGCCCGGTCGAACAATCCGTCCTTGGACGAGAGCATGATCACCGGCGTGCCGGAGAAGCGCGCGTTCTTCTTGATGAGCGCGCAGGTTTGATACCCGTCCAGGCGCGGCATCAGGATGTCCACGAAAATGACATCGGGTTGGTGGTCCGAAATCTTGGCGAGCGCATCGAACCCATCCTCCGCGAGGATCACCCGGCATCCGGCCTGAACGAGGAAGATCTCGGCGCTACGTCGGATGGTGTTCGAGTCGTCGATCACCATCACTTTGACGCCGCCCAGGCTCGCCGCTTCGCTCACGCGCTCTCCGTTGCCCCGCTGTGTCGATCCCGACAACTTCGTCGGGTTCTCAGATATGACGTTGACCTAGTTTCTCCCCAGGTCGCGTTTCTACACTATACAACCAAATCCAGTTAAAACAAAGCCTTGTACAGAGTACTTCAGGACACCTCTTAGGATCGAACGGCTAATGGGTATCCTTCGGTTTCCCGGTACCTTATGGGTATAGCAGAAGGCATGCCCATATCAGAGCTCAACCATCTCAAAATCCTCTTTGCGGGCGCCGCATTCCGGGCAGGTCCAGTTCATCGGGACGTCCTCCCAGCGCGTCCCGGCGGGGATTCCCTCCTCCGGAAGCCCCTCCGTTTCGTTGTAGATAAAGCCGCAGATCAAGCACATCCAAGTTTTGAATTCTTGCTTTTCCATCATTAGGTTGGGATGGGTTACAATGGGCCGTTGCATCATAACCTGAGCGGCGAGCCGCCTGCCACCCATCGCCGGTATTCCGCTGCCGTGTCCTCCCCTCCGATCGTTCTGGCATTTGCCGCTGCGGACCCCACCGGCGGCGCCGGCGTCCAGGCCGACCTTCTGACCCTTGCCGCCATGGGTTGCCACACCCTATCGGTGATTACGGCCATAACCGTCCAGGACACAGCCGGGGTCGAAAACCTGCAGGCTATCGACTCCGACTGGGTTGTCGACCAAGCTCGCCTGGTTCTAGAGGACATGCCGGTCGCCGCATTCAAGATCGGCGTGGTCGGAAGCATCGAAAACATCGCCGCGATCGCCGAGGTAGTGTCCGACTACCCGGACGTTCCGCTGATCTTCGACCCCGTGCTCGCCTCGGGGCGGGGAGACGAGCTCGCCACCGAGGAGATGATTTCGACGATGCGCGAGCTGCTGCTGCCGCAGACGACCATCCTTACTCCGAACAGCCGCGAGGCGAGACGACTCGCCCAGGCCGATGGCGAGGATGACGACGAGCTCGCGCTCGCCGGCGCTGCCGAGAAGCTCATAGGGCTGGGCTGCGAATACGTGCTGATAACCGGCACGCACGAGAACACGCCGGAAGTGGTGAACACGCTCTACGGTGCGGAGGGAGTGGTTCGATCCGACAGTTGGGAGCGGCTTCCGGAAACCTATCACGGCTCCGGCTGCACGCTCGCCGCGGCGATTGCGGCGACGCTCGCCAACGGGCTGGAGTTGCCAGACGCCGTGCGCGAGGCCCAGGAATACACGTGGCAAACGCTCAACGCGGGGTTTCGCCCGGGGATGGGTCAGCACATTCCCGACAGGTTTTTCTGGGCGAGGGAGATGGATGAGCCCGGCGGCGCGAAACGCTGACAGGGGATCCGGTTCGTTCCGGGACCTCAAGGGTCTGTACGCGGTCACCCCGGACGAACGCGACACCGCCGCGCTGGTGCGCAAGGTGCGCCTTGCCCTCGCAGGCGGTGCCCGCCTGGTCCAGTACCGAAACAAATCCGCGCACGCTGCGCTGCGCCGCGAGCAGGGCGCGGCCCTTCTCGTGATCTGCCGCGAATTGAGCGTTCCGCTCATCGTCAACGACGACCTCGAGCTGACCGAGTCCCTGGGCGCCGACGGCCTGCACCTCGGCCGCGAGGACCTGCCCATCGCCGCGGCGCGAGTCCGCCTGGGGCCGGGCAAGATCCTGGGGGCGTCCTGCTACGACCGGCTCGATCTCGCTTCGAATGCGCGCGCCGCGGGAGCCGACTACGTCGCCTTCGGCAGCGCCTTTGTCTCGGCAACCAAGCCCAACGCTACGCGCGCGCCCCTCTCGCTCTACCGGAAAGCGAAGCTCAGCCTGGCCTGCCCAATAGTCGCGATCGGGGGCATCACCGTCGAAAACGCGCGGCCCCTGGTCGACGCGGGAGCCGATGCCGTCGCCGTGATCAGCGCCTTGTTCGACGCGCCGAACGTAGAGGATCGCGCGCGGGAATTCTCCGAGATGTTCCACCGCCATGACCTCGAAAAACGAACTGCTGTTTGAGCGCTCGCGGAAAGCCATCCCCGGTGGAGTCAATTCGCCGGTACGCGCGTTCCGCGCGGTCGGCGGTACGCCCCGTTTCATAGTGCGCGGCAAAGGCAGCCGCCTATGGGACGCCGACGGCCGGGAATACATCGATTACGTCGGCTCCTGGGGGCCGCTCGCGCTGGGTCACGCCGACCCGGACGTTGTCGCGGCGGTGCAGTCCGCCGCGGGACGAGGGCTGTCCTTCGGCGCGCCGACCGAGTCCGAAGCGGAAATCGCAGAATTGCTCGGGCGCCTTGTTCCCGGGCTCGACATGGTGCGTCTGGTCAGCTCGGGGACCGAAGCCACCATGTCGGCGCTCAGGCTTGCCCGCGGGGCGACGGGCCGCAGCCACATCGTGAAGTTCGAGGGCTGCTACCACGGCCATGCGGACAGCTTGCTCGTCAAAGCGGGATCAGGCGCGCTTACGTTCGGCAATCCGAGCTCGGCCGGTATCACGCCCGAAACCGCCGCACAGACGCTCGTTCTCGACTACAACGATGTTGCGGGCCTTGACGCCGCCTTCGCCGAGCACGGCCGCTCGATCGCCTGCGTGATCGTCGAGCCGGTGGCGGGCAACATGAATCTGATCGCGCCCCGCGCGGGGTTCCTGCAGCGTCTGCGCGAGCTGTGCACGCGCCATGGCGCCGTGTTGATTTTCGACGAGGTGATGACCGGTTTTCGCGTCGGTCTGGGGGGCGCCCAGGCGCTCTATGGCGTGAATGCGGACCTAATCACGCTAGGCAAGGTGATCGGGGGCGGGATGCCCTTGGGAGCCTTCGGGGGCCGGCGCGAGATCATGGAGAAAGTCGCGCCGCTCGGACCGGTGTATCAGGCGGGCACTCTCTCCGGCAATCCGCTGGCAGTCGCGGCCGGCCTTGCGACCTTGCGGAAGTTGCAGACCCCCGGCTTCTACGACCGCCTCGGCGCCGCGACGCGCTCGCTATGCGAGGGCCTCGTGTCGGCGGCCCGAAGGCGCGGCGTGGCCTTCTCGGCGCAGTCGGTGGGCGGAATGTTCGGGTTGTATTTCCGCGCGGCGCCCCCTTCGAGCTACGCCGAGGTCATGCAGTGCGACACCGGAGCTTTCGGGCGCTTTTTCCACGCCATGCTCGAGCGCGGCGTGTACCTGGCACCTTCGGCGTACGAGGCGGGGTTCGTCTCGTCCGCGCACACCGAAGCGGACATCTCCGCCACCGTTTCCGCCGCAGAGGCCGCCTTCGGCGCGTAGCTCACACCAGGAACAGCGTCGCGAGCCCCAGGAAAATGAAGAATCCGCCGCTGTCGGTGATGGCAGTGATCATGACCGACGAGCCGAGCGCGGGATCGTGCCCGAAGCGGATCATGGAGAGCGGAATGACCACGCCGGCGGTCGCCGCGAGCGTCAGGTTGAGAGTCATCGCGGCCGTCATCACCAGCCCCAGCGACACCTTGCCGTAGAGCCAATAGGCGATAACGCCGAGCGCGCTGCCCCAGATCAGGCCGTTCAGGAGAGAGACCCCGAGCTCCTTCGCGAGCAGCTTCTTCCCGTGCTCCGGCTGTACCTGGCCGAGTGCGATGGATCTCACGATCATGGTGATGGTCTGGTTCCCGGAGTTTCCGCCGATGCCGGCGACGATCGGCATGAGGGCCGCGAGCGCGACCAGTTTTTCTATCGAATGCTCGAAGGCGCCGATGACGCGCGAGGCGATGAAGGCGGTGACGAGGTTGATCGCCAGCCACGACCAGCGATTCTTCACGCTCGCCCATACCGAGGAGAACACGTCTTCTTCCTCGCGCAAGCCGGCCTGCGTGAAGAGCTCGCTCTCGCTTTCGCGGCGGATGAAGTCGACGACCTTGTCCACCGTCACGCGGCCGACGAGCTTGCCCTGCTCGTCGACGACGGGAGCCGACACCAGATCGTAGCGCTCGAACGCCTTCGCGGCCTCCTGCGCCTTGTCACGGGCTTGCATCGTCACGACGTCGGTCACCATGACCTGGGCGACGCTGTGCTCGAGCTCCGAGACGATCAGCTTCGAGAGGGGCAGCACCCCCTTGAGGCGCTCGTCGCGGTCGACGACGAAGATCTGGTCGGTGTGGTGCGGCAGAGCGTCGAAGCGGCGCAGGTACCGCGTGACGGCCTCGATCCTCGTGTCCTCGCGTACGCTGACGACGTCGAAATCCATGAGCGCCCCGGCCGCGTCCTCGGGATACGACATCGCCGAGCGCAACTGTTCGCGCTCCTCGATCGGCAGGGCCTGAAAAACATCCTGGATGACATCTTCCGGCAGGTCCGGCGCAAGATCGGCGATCTCGTCGGCCTCGAGCTGCTCGGCCGCGGCGACCAGCTCGTCGGAATCCATGCTGCGGATGAGCGTCTCGCGCACCGCGTCGGACGCTTCGAGCAGGATTTCGCCGTCACGATGAGCCTTGACCAGGTTCCAGACGACAAGCCGCTCATCCAGCGGCAGCGATTCCAGCACGTAGGCGATATCCGCCGGATGCATGGAGTCGAGCTTTGCACGCAGCTCCGCCACGTTTTGCCTGTGCACAAGGGACTCGACCAGCTCGTGCTTGGGCATTTCCTGGCGCTCGACGAGCCCTTCGACGAGACGGTGACGACGCAGAAGGTCGCGGACCTCGCGCAAGTCGGCTTTGAGGTCCTCGAGATCTTTCTTCGGGCTGAGGGTTTCGATCATCCGCGCCAGGCGATCGCCATGAGTGGGCCGTGTGCCGCGGAGGTGCGCACGCAGCGCCGCGCGGCTGCGGCGATTCTAGCAGCCGCATGTATCATGCCGGTAGAAAAATCTCGCCGATGAACACCGGACGCACACTCGAAGGCGATGCCCGCCCCGCCGAAGTTCTGGCCTGGGCGATGTTCGACTTCGCCAACTCGGGCTACACGACGGTGGTCGTGACGGCGATATTCAACGCCTACTTCGTCTCGGTAATCGCGAACAATGCTCCCTGGGCGACTTTTGCCTGGACCGGAGCGCTGTCGATCTCCTACGCCATCATTCTTCTCGCCGCACCGGTCCTGGGGGCATACGCGGACCTGAGGGCCGCGAAGAAGCGCTTGCTCCTGATCACTACCGCAGGATGCGTGCTCGCGACCGCGCTGCTCGCCCTCACCGGCCCCGGAACGCTAGCGCTGGCCATTGCGTTGCTGGTGTTCTCCAACTTCTGCTTTGGCTCGGGCGAGAACCTCATCGCGGCGTTCCTGCCCGAACTCGCGCAGGGCGAGGCCCTGGGGCGGGTGTCGGGCTGGGGCTGGAGTCTGGGCTACCTCGGGGGCCTTCTCACCCTGGGCCTTTGCCTCGCCTACGTCACCTGGGCTCAGGCTCAGGGCCAGCAGGCGCAACAGTTCGTTCCCGTCACCATGCTGATCACGGCGGCGACCTTTGCGCTGGCGAGCCTTCCGACGTTCCTGGTCTTGCGCGAGCGCGCCCGTCCGGCCGCGGTCGTTCCCGGAGAAAACCTCGCCCGCGCGGCCTTTGCGCGCCTGGCGCAAACCATACGCCAGGCCGCGCGTTACCGGGACCTGGCCCGATTCCTCGTGTGCATCGTCTTCTACCAGGCTGGCATACAAACGGTCATCGCGCTCGCCGCGATCTATGCCGAGCAGGCGCTGGGCTTCACCACCAAGGACACGATCGCCCTCATCCTGGTCGTCAATCTGACCGCCGCGGCCGGCGCCTTTGCTTTCGGCCACATTCAGGACCGGCTGGGACACGTGAGGACCATAGCTCTTACGCTCTGGCTCTGGATCGCGACGACCTTGATCGCCTGGTCGGCGTCGGGGCCCGGTCTGTTCTGGGTGGCCGCAAACCTCGCCGGTCTTTGCCTGGGCTCTTCGCAGTCGGCCGGCAGGGCGCTGGTCGGATACCTGAGCCCCGCCGACCGGCGCGCCGAGTTCTTCGGGCTGTGGGGGCTTGCAGTGAAACTTTCCTCGATCCTCGGGCCGATCACCTATGGCTCGGTGACCTGGGCGACACACGGCAACCATCGCATCGCGATGCTGGCGACCGGTGGGTTCTTCGTGGTGGGCCTTTTCCTGCTCTCCGGTATCGACGTGGCCCGAGGCAGGCGTGCCGCGGAATCGTAGCCGTTCCGATCAGGGGATCTGCGCAGCGTACATCTGCACCAGGATGCTGTCGCTGTAACTCGTGAGGTAGGGCGAGTCGCGATTGCGGTCGTAGTAGCGCGGACGGGGAAGCATGGCGGCAAGGCGCGCCGCTTGCTCCGATTCTAGAGAGGCCGCGCTCGCGCCGAAGTAGTGGCGCGCCGCGGCCTCGGCGCCGAACACGCTCTCCCCCCACTCGACGACGTTGAGATAAATCTCGAAAATGCGGCGTTTGCTCATGGTCGCCTCGAGCATTGACGCGAGAATCGCCTCCTGCCCCTTGCGCAACAGACTCCGTTCGCCCGAAAGAAACAGGTTCTTCGCGAGTTGCTGGGTGATCGTCGAGCCTCCGGCGACGATCCTCCCGCGCCGCTGGTTCTTTTCCAGGGCGCGCTGGATGCCCTCCCAGTCGAAGCCGTCATGCTCGACGAATTTTGCGTCTTCGGCGACGATGATGGCGCGCTTCAGCTCGCCCGAGATCCGTGCGTACGGCACCCAGTCGTGCTCGAGGGTCGCGTGAGGGTTCTTTTGTCGCAGAGCGTCGAGGCGCGTCTCCATGACGCTGGTGGTCGCCGGATTGTGATCGACCCAGTAGAGGATCTGCGCCAGAAACCAGAACTCGTATATCGCGAGGCCCGCCACCACGGTCCCGGCGGCGTAGCAGAACGTCTTCCACAGCCAGACGAAGAATCTCATCGTGAGACCTTGGGTGACGTTTCAGGCGCGCTCGGTTCGGACGGCTGACGCCTGACGAACCGCGGACGGCCGCGTCTCCCTCAGTCGCTGAAAACCTTGTCACCGCTCGCGAAATGCCAGGTGCGAGTGATGACCAGAATGTCGGTTTCCTTGCGGATGTCGGGCGGAAACTTGGCATAGGGCGCGGCAAGCCGCACGATCTGCTGTGCCGCCGCGTCGAGAATCTTGTACCCGGAGGACCTCTCGAGATCCACCGCCGCGAGCGAACCGTCGGAATTGATCGACACCGTGAGTCTCAGGTTGCCGTAGATCTTGCCGCGGGCGCTCTCGGGGTAGTTGAGGTTGCCTATGCGCTCGATCTTCTGTCGCCAGTCTTCGACGTACAGCGCGTAGCGGACCTCGGCGGCCCGGACACCCACGAAGGTCTTGCGCGGGCGCTTGTTGTATTCGTCGATCTGGCGCGCGATCTGGGCCTCCATGCGCGCGATGATCATGGCGCTTTCCGCGAGATCGGCGCCCGAGACCTGGGACTTCGCATCCGCCTGCGGTTCGGGCTCCGCCGACGCGATCTCCGGGCGCGAGCTCGTTTGCGCGAGGAGTTGCCGCTGGCGCGCCTCCATGTCCTGAACCCGACGGCTCGCCTGCTTCAGGTCCGCGCCCTGCTCGGGCGGCTGCAAAACAGGGAGCGGCGACTTCGCCCGGCGATCGAGCTCGGTATCTCCGCCGCCGTCCACGTTCGACTGCGCCAGGACGTCGGGCCGGTCCGGTCTGTCGCGGGTCTTCGCGTTGACCAGAACGACATCGAGCTGCGAGGGCGCGACGCTCCGTAGGGCCTCGGGAAGCTTGAAATGGATCGAGAGCACGACCGCGTGGAAGACGACCGAGATCGAGAGCGCCATCGCGAGCGCTCGCGAATCGGGGTCCAGCCGAGCGAGAGGCTCGGGCCAGGAACCCCAAGGCAGGGGAGCAACGCCTTGACTCATACGCCCCTAAAAGCTTTGAGAATCATAAGATTCTAGAATATTTTTAGAGCTTTGTCTCATGTGTGCTACCCGGCGCGCCTTCGGCCGGCGCCTTGCTGCGGCGAAACACGCACTTGAGATCGGCCTCGACGAGGTCGATTCCCGTTACCGCGAGCTCGACCCCCGCGCCCGGGTCGAGCTCCGGCAGGGACGGCACCCGCACATACAGCGGGAGGCCGTCGAACTTGACCAGATTCTCGCGCACGACCTCGGCCCCCGCAATCTCCACCTTCTCCTGGAGCAGCCACCTGAGACACCAGTAGTGCTCCATGTGCCGCTGGAATTCGTCGTACGCCGCGTACGTGGCTTCGAAATCGTGCACGGCCGAGAGCATGAGATCCGAGTTCCGCGCGAAAGGCGGCGGCTCTCCCCGCAGCGACGCCACCACCTGCCACTGATTCACCAGGTCCACGTAGCGCCGCAGCGGCGAGCTGGCCCAGGCGTAGTGGGTGATGCCCAGCCCCTGATGCGCCATGGCCGACGTGGTCATCCTGACTTTCCCGGTCGACTGCACCCGGTAGATAGCTGCGACATCGCGATCGTCGAGCAGTTTCCCCCAGGTGCCGTTCACGGCGATCATCAGCTCGGCGACGAGCTTGTCGAGCGGTGTGCCGCGCCGACGTTCCGTGATCGTGACGCGCGCGTCCTCGCCCCTGCCCTCGACGCGGAAATTGTAGTCGGGGCGCTCGGCCGTCTTCGCGGGCTTCCCGCGCGCCCGCTCCAGGCCGAGTGCAAACTTCCACAGCGTGGCGAGCTCGCGCGCATAGGGAATCTCCTCCAGCGGAATTCCCTCCGGGAGCGCGGTGTCGAGCGGTTCGACCTCGTGGTGGCGCAGGTTGCGGGCGATCGACACGCGCTCGAGCCGTGTCTCGCGATTTTCGATTTCCATGTCCTCGGCGCGCACGTCGAGGTAAAGCGAGCACGCGGCCCGCTCGGCGCCCTCGGTCAGCGAGAAACGTTCGATCGCCTCGGGCGGCAGCATGGTGATCTTGCGGCCGGGCATGTAGACCGTCGACAGCCGCTCGCGTGCCACCGCGTCGACGGGCGATCCGGGAGCGAATCCCAGTGCGGGCGCTGCGATGTGAATGCCGACGCGGAAGCGACCTCCCGGAAGCACGCTCAGGGAGAACGCGTCGTCGATCTCGGTGGTGCTGGCGTCGTCCAGGCTGAATGCCTTTACTTCGGCAAGCGGGAGATCCGGAGGCGCGCTGACCTCGTACCGCAAGGGAAACTCGGTTCCCTTCGGAAAGTGCTCGTGGAGAAACCGGTTCAAGTGGAAATCCTGGCTGGGCGGCAACGCACCGCAGCGCTCCAGCAGCTTCGCAACCGAGAGGCCGGTGGTCGCGCGGGCCTCCTCGATCGCCTTGGTCTCGGGACGATTCCCGTCGGGCGCGTACAGGAGCTGCTCCTTCAGGGGCAGGAATTCGTCCGGGAACACGCCGCGCACCAGCTGCTCCGCCCAGGCCGCCACCTGCGCCTGCTGCCGTTTCTTCTTTTCGATGCCGGCGAGCGCGGCGCGCAAGGTCTCCGCCGGCGCGGCGCGATAGCGCCCCCTGCCCTTGCGGTAGAAGTACACCGGCACCGAATGCAGCTTCACCAGAATCCCCGCCGCTTCCACGGCGGACGGCGAGCGTCCGCAATACTCGCGCGCGAGATCGGCGAATCCGAATTCCTCGCTGCCGCAGCATTCCCAGAGGAAATCCGTGTCCAGGCCGACCGCCATGGCCTCCGCCTGCGCGAGCAGCTCCGCCGCGCCGGGCTCGGAGAAACGCAGCAGGACGTCCTTCGATTTGATCTTGGTCCGCTTGCCGTGCGGCGCTTCGACCTGAACGGCGTTTTCGCCTTCGGTGAGCACCGTGGCGACTTTGAACGCGCCGCTGTCTTCGTAGAGAACGTTCACTCGAGGGACCGATGCAGAGGAGGCCGCGTCGTGCCGGCCCGATGATGCGATAATTATATCGCAGCCGCGCAGCGCCCCCGCCCACAAGAGCACACAACAATGGCCACCATCGAGTCGATATCAGTTACGACCGCCCGCGTTCCCCTGGACAACGTAACCAGCTTCGCGACGCGCACGGTGTCAGCCCGCGACTACGGCCTGGTCAAGGTGCGCGCCGGGGGCGTCGAGGGCATCGGATTCTGCTACGCGGGCTCCTCTGGAGGAACGCTGGTCGCGCACGCGGTGGAGCATCTGCTGGCGCCGATCCTGCTCGGCCGCGACAGCCTCCTCGTGGAGGGGCTGTGGCAGCGCATGTTCGAGGAATCGGTGCTGCAGGGACGCGCCGGGAGCGTGATGCGCGCGATCTCGATTCTCGACTGCGCGCTCTGGGACGCGAACTCGCGCGCCGCCAAGCTGCCGCTCTACAAGTATCTCGGCGCTGCGGTCGAGCGGGCCGTGCCGGCCTATGCGAGCGGTGGGTACTATCTAGCGGGCAAGACGCCGAAGAAACTCGGCCTCGAGATGGCCGGCTATGCCAAGGCCGGCTTTCGCGCGGTGAAGATGAAGGTAGGCCGACTGTCTCCCAGGGAAGAGGAAGCGCGCGTCAAGGCGGCGCGCGAAGCGATCGGTCCCGACGTCGAGCTCATGCTCGACGCCAACAACGCCTGGCGCGACCTGCCTACCGCGATGCGCTACGTCGAGCGGTTCGAACTCTACGATCCCTACTGGATAGAGGAACCATTCTTCCCCGACGACATCGACAACCATGCGCGGCTCGCCAAGCTCACGCGCGTCACGGTCGCCACCGGCGAGATCGGCACCGGACGCTGGCATTTCAAGGAGATTCTCGACAAGGGCGCGGCGCAAATCCTGCAGACCGACGCTCTGGTGTGCGGTGGAGTGACCGAGTGGAGGAAAATCGCCGCGACCGCGGCGAGCTATGGCGTCACCGTCTGCCCGCACTGGTTTCACGATCTTCACGCGCACCTCGTCGCGGCGACGCCCAACGCGCGCTACGTCGAGTTCTTCGCCGACGACCAGGTGCTCAACTTCCGGCGCCTGGTCGACAAGCAGCTCAAGGTCGAGGACGGCATGCTGGTCCTGCCGACCTCTCCGGGCCTGGGATTCGCGTTCGACGAAAGAGCCGTGTCTCGCTATGCGGTCAGAGACGGCAGCGCGGTCTGGAAAGTCCTCAAGCAGTGATCACGCCATCCCGGCGAAATTCAATATCAGCGGGACGTGGTCGGGGAAGGTCGCGAGACTATGGTCTCCCCCCTGAACGACGATCTGTTTTGCTCCCAGGTATTTTCTGACGGCAGCCCGGTAGTCGAGCACTTCGTCTCCGGTCTCGACCAGGAGCAGGTAGCGTTCCGGCCGCACCTTGGTCACGAAAAGCGCCTGCCACTCCCTCAGGTGCTGCTCGGTGAGTTCGTAGCGTTCTCCGCCGTGATAGGGCTGCTGCGGCCCCAGGTAGGCCCGCAGGCCCAGGTGCGGGTCGATCGCCGGATTGATGAGCGCCGCTCGCAGGTCGTGCTTCTCGGCGAGCCAAGTCGCATAGAACCCCCCGAGGGAGCTCCCGACCAGAGTGAGTTGCTGCTGTGGAAACCGCGAGAGCTCGGCTTCCGCGGCCTGCACTGCGAGACTCGGCCGGTGCGGCAATTGCGGGCAGACAAGTTCGCCGCCCCTGCCCCGCTCTTCGAGGTAGCGCCTGAAATATCGCGCCTTGGCCGACTGCGGGGTGCTGTTGAACCCGTGAAGGTAGAGGATCATGCCCCGGCGGCTGGAACCTTGCGGACGGCGAGCGACTCGAGCAGCAATTCGTGAATGCCGCCGAATCCCCCGTTGGACATGACGAGCACTTGATCGCCTGGTCGCGCGTCATCCACGACCACGTCGACGAGCCTGCGCAGATCGTCCATGACGCGCACGCGCGCGCCGAGCGGAGCGAGCGCTTCGGCCGCGTCCCAACCGAGGTTGGCGCTGTAGCAGAACACGCGGTCGGCGCGCTCGAGGCTCTGCGCGAGCCGATCTTTCATCACGCCGGACTTCATGGTGTTGGATCGCGGCTCGAGCACGGCGAGGATGCGCGCCTTCCCCAGCTTTTCCCGCAGGCCCGAAATCGTGGTGGCGATCGCCGTGGGGTGATGGGCAAAATCGTCCCAGACCGCGACCCCGCCCGAGGTTCCCCGCAGCTCCATCCGTCGCCGCACGCCTTTGAAGTGCGCGAGTGCGCGGACGGCCTGCCCGGCGGGGTGGCCTGCGTCGTGGACATGACCAGCGAATTCTGGGAGCCCTCCGGCGTTCGCGCCGACCGGGAATACCTCTGCCTCCATGGCCGCCTACGCTGCGCGCGGTGGCATGCGCAGCCTGGTCCTGATCCCGGAAGGGAAGATTTCCTGGGGCAAGCTTTCGCAGTCGCTTGACTATGGCGCGGTCACCTGTCAACTGCGGACCGATTTCGACGGCTGTGTGAAAGTCCTGAACGAAGTTGTGAAGCGTATGCCGGTATATCTGCTCAACTCGGTAAACCCATACAGGATTGAGGGCCAGAAAACCGCCGCCCTCGAACTGCTCGAACAGTTGGCGTGGCAAGCGCCCGATCACATGATTGTTCCCGGCGGGAATCTGGGAAACTCTTCGGCGTTAGGCAAAGCGCTTCTGGAGATGAAGGAGATCGGTCTCATCGCTCGGCTGCCTAAACTTTCTGTGATTCAGGCAGAAGGCGCAAATCCCTTCGTGCGGAGCATCCGCGAGCATAGCGGCCAGACACT
>Ga0137409_10002413_pt1 | contig 20022 bp, 14 predicted proteins | sample CZODoug1_16funga_FD_122059 | JGI IMG/M metagenome (GOLD analysis project Ga0137409, IMG submission 122059) | Vadose zone soil fungal communities from Angelo Coast Range Reserve, California, USA - CZODoug1_16fungal (Hybrid Assembly) | ecosystem: Environmental > Terrestrial > Soil > Vadose zone... | reverse complement strand
GAATATGGAGGATTTGTCTTATACCAACTCTTGCGATGAAAACGTATTCTCCCCGTCGTGTAGCTCACATTGCCGCGCTGGCCACGCCGCGGCTCACCCATCTCAGGCACACCATTGGGACCCTCGCGCATCCAGCGCCGTAGGGCGGGCAAAGGCGCGAGCGCTGCCTTTCCGCGCAGGCACTGCTTATCGTGCGCCGTGCCCACCAGTAGAATCGATGCGCGTGACGCAATCATGGTGGGCACGGCGCACGCTCGGTCTTTCCAGTGGCGAGACCGTGCCAACGCCTTTGCCCAACCTACAAGCGGGCTTAACCCTCACGCGTCGAACAGCGGCAACGGCTCGAAGTTTCCGCGCAACAGGGCTTCGGTGTCGCGGTGCCCCATCCAGGTTCCGGCGAGCGTCGCATAGATGCGGCGGTAGTCGGTCGTGTATTTGAGATTGCCGTCGTCGAGATCGGTGAGGCTCGGCATCGTGCCGTATTGTCCGCCGAACACCGGATCGCCGATCACGAAGGCGGGTCCAGCGGTGCCGTGATCGGTGCCGCGGCTGGTGTTCTCCTTCACGCGCCGCCCGAACTCGCTGAACGCCATCAGCACGACGTCCTTGCCACGGCCGAGCCGCGCCACGTCCTTGATGAAGGCGGCGATGTGGTCCGAGGTGTAGGTCCACAGCCGCGCGTGCACGTCGCTCTGATAGACATGGGTGTCGAAGGCGTTGTTGCGGTAGGCGACGTAATAGATGCGGGTCGGGAAGTCGGCCGCAATCAGCGCCGCGACCCGCTCGAGGCCGAAGCGCACAAGGCCGTAGTCGATGGGCGTGCGGTACTTGGCCCAGGCGTCGCGCACGAGCTGCTCGGCATCAAGCGCGGAGCGCGAGACGCTGAGCATGAAATCCTGCGCGTCGTTCTCCGCCTTGCCCATGCCGGCGATCGCCTTCAGCGCAGCCGCCTCCTCGGCAAAGCCGGTACGGGTGAATTTTTGTGGATCGTCAAATACAAGCGGAACGTGACCGCGCGAGCGCACCGCGAGCGATTGCTGGGTGTCGATATTGACGATGTAGTTTGCGTGCCCCTCCGGGTCCATGGTGTCAGCCGCACGGCCGAGCCAGCCATAAAGCTCGCCACGATTGGGTGCGGCGGTCTGCCAATAGGCCATCGAGGCGAAATGGGAGAACGAAGGCTGGTCGTAGCCGACACCATGGACGATCGCGAGATGGCCGTCCTTGTAGAGGCGCTCGAACCCGGACATGGTCGACTGGAAGCCGAAATGCTGGTCGAGCTTTCGCAGCCGCTCCTTCTTGATGCCGATGCGCGGTCGGGCTTGGTAGTAGGCGTCATCGCCAAACGGCACGACCGTGTTGAGCCCATCGTTGCCGCCGGACAATTCGACGACCACCAGGATGCGGCCCTCCTGCGCGGTTGCTGCGGCAGATGCTTGCGCCCAGAACGGTGAGCGCTCGAAATTGCCCGACGCGCCCAGGGCAAGGCTGCCGAAGCCTGCACGCAGGAGATCGCGGCGGGCGATGCCACCAAGGCGGGATGAGCGTCGCATGTTTGGTCTCCAATCTGTCCAAAACTCTCGCGTTGATACTGTCCCTTGCGCTGATGCTGCTCTCAGCAAAGCTGGTACTGAGGGGAGCTCATGATCAGATGCGCCAAGAGCCGCAACGGCCGATCGAGATAAGTCGCGGCGCTCGCGATCTCGTGCGTGCCAATCTCACGCTCAAGCACGTCGATCAGGACCCGTCGCACCTCGGTGTCCACTGGCACTCGCAACAGGCGCATGAGCAGGTGATCGACGGCGTCGCTCGAGGTCTTGGCGCCGGCGCCAAGCACCATGGCGGCGAGGTCGAACTGCGCTGCGGCGCGCGGGATCGGCTTGACGCGGCGCATGGCTTCCTGCCAGCCGACCAGGCTGCCATAGCGGGTGTTGAAATCTTCCGCGCTGGCGATGACGTTCGCCATCGTCTTCTCGCCACCCTCCATGCCCCCCATGCCGCCGCCTTCGCCTGGAGCGTCCTCGATGGTGGCGAGCGCGATTTCCATGCCGGCGAGGATGCGGTCATTGACGCGCCTGACCTCGCGGCCGGGATTGAAGTTCGGATCGGTGAAATTGATGAGGTCGGGAAACAGCACATCGCGGGCGAAATTGCCGCGCGCGAGCAGAAGCCCCGGCGTGATCCAGGTGCGGCCCTGCGCCCAGCCCGCCACCGTCGGAGGATTGAGCAGGATCTGCCCGAGCTCGCGGCTCACCACGTTGAGGTCGGGAATGCCGGGAAGGCGCTTGACGCCGAGCTTACGGTAGGTGGAGACAACAAGCTCGATCGGGCCCTTGATGCGCGTGCCAAATGAGGGCGCGCTATAGAAGTCGCGCGACAGGAACAGCGTGCGCAGGAGCGGTGCGATCTCGTAGTTGGTGTCGCGCAGGATCGCGCCGAGCCTGGCCTGCAGCGGCTCGGACAGCTCCTCGCGCACGAAGAAGCGATAGAGCTTGCCGGCGATGAACTCCGCCGTCACCTTCTGCTCGAGGATGCTCGTGAGGATGTCGACGCCGTCGAAATTGCCGGTGCGGCCGAGGAAGGTCTTCTGGCCGTCGTCGTGCTTGTCGGCATCGAGCTTGAATGCGAGGTCGTCGTCGATCCAGCCGGTGAAGGCGCGGGCGGCCTCCCGAATGTCGCGCTCGCTATAGTGGCCCACCCCCATGGTGAAGAGCTCCATCACCTCGCGGGCGAAATTCTCATTCGGCGCGCCTTTCACGTTCTGCGCCGCATCAAGGTAGGCGAGCATGGCCGGATCGCGCGCGACGTCGACGAGAAGCTCGCGGAAGCTGCCGATCGCGCGTCGATGGAACAGCGCAAGCTGCTGCTCCATCTTGCGGTAGTCGCGGATCTTCTCCTCGCCGGTCGCGAAATGACCGTGCCAGAACAGCGCCATCTTCTCTTGCAGCGGCCGGTTGGTCGCGACCATGCGGTCGGCCCACCAATGCGCCAGGCGACGGGTCTCGAGCACGGTGGCGCGCAGCCAATAGAAGAAGCGATCGACCACCGGCTGCAGACGGCGTTCGCCAGCGGGCTTGATGCGCACGCCCATGGCCTCGCCGGTCTTTTGCGCGCGCTCGGTCGCGGCCACGCGGCTCACCGGGAAGTCGCGCAGGCTCGGATCCCACACGTCGGAGCGCTCGAACGGAGCAAGGTGGTCATTGGCAACTGCGTGATAATCGACCAGAGCGGCGACGGCCGCTTGCGGGCTCATGGCCGCGAGTCGGGCGATGTCCTCGGGCGTGCCGCCAAAGCCGGCGCGCTCGAGCAGATGCGCGGCGCGATCGAAGCTCCAGTCGGACGCGCTGATCGGAACTAAATCTTCGGCCCATTGGGCCGGTCCGCTGCCACCGCTGGGCTGCTCTCTTGCTGCGATGTTGGCGGTACGACGAGAAACAGACGGCTCGGCCATGGCGGACATCCCCGGCGACGGAGGGAGGATTTCGCCGCCAATGACACCGCGCATTCAAGCTATGGATGCTATCGCTCTTTCGAATAGATGGCGCGATGTGTCGCAGCGCAGGTTATGCGGTTTCGGGACGTCCGCGCGCCTCCTTGATGATCGGCGGCATCGGCCGGATGCGCGGCAGCTTGACATCGCGCCCGGCGAGCTTGAGCGCCTCGAGGAACCCTTTGTACGGGGAAAGCCGCAGATACTGGTCGGCGAGCAGTGCGACCGTGCTGCGCGATCCATGGTCGGTCGCATAGAGCGTGATGCCCTCGAGCGAGCCCTCGATCAGGAACGCCGTCAGGGCCGGCACGAGGCTCACACCAAATCCCGAGCGCACGAGCCCGAGCGCGACCTCGTAGGTCCGGCAATGCGCGACCAGGCGATGCGACGGCAGGATGCGCTGGTACCACTGCTGGACGCGCAGCGTGTGCTGAGTGCCGAAGTGGAACTGGATGCAATTGTTGAGCACGCGCATGACGTCCTCGGGCGCGTCATCGATGCTCGCGAACGAGCCGAGATCGATCGAGCTCGGAACCGCGAACACATAAGGGTCTTCGACGATCGGGATTTTCCGAAAGCCGATGCTCGCCTGCGCCACCGTGCCCTCCGCGATCAGGCCGATATGGGCCTGCCGCGCATACAGCATGTCGACGACCTCGCCGGGCGCCGCCTCGTGGATATCGACCTCGATGCCGGAGGCCGCCCCGCCGCAGCGTTGCAAGGCATCCGGAACGATGGCCTTGATCACGGAATTGAGCCCAGCGATGCGAATGACGGCGCGCTTGCCGCTGGTGAACTCGCGCAGCCCGGCCTCGGCCTCGTCGATGCCCCGGATCACGCGCTGGGCGTGGAAGAGCAGGAGCCGCCCGGCGTCGGTCAGCACCATGCGCTTGTGCGCGCGCTCGAACAGCCGCGCGCCGACGTTCTCCTCCAGGCTTGAGAGTTGCTTGGAGAGCGACGGCTGGGCGAGCCCGAGCTGCTTGCTGGCGCGCGTCAAGGTCGCTGCCTGCGCGACGGCAAGGAAAATGCGAAGCTGATGCAGGGTCATGCTAGTGCCGCCGATTTGAAGTTCCTACACCACCTGCAGCAAACTCTGTTAGGAACTTCAAATCGAAAAGCGGCACTAGAATCATAGTGTTGCTAGTGCCCCTTTGTTTCCGAAGTTCGTGTCAGAGTGTACTGAGGTGTATCACGAACTTCGGAAACGGGGCACTAGTTTGCTAGGCGTCCTTCACTTCCTTCATTACGGCTCATCCTTGAGCGGCGCAAAGCCCTTCGGCGGCCGCCGATGCTTCGTTCCTGCCTCATAGGCCGATGCAATCTCGAACAGGAGCGCCTCGTCAAAGGGGCGCGCCAGAAACTCCATGGCGACGGGGAGCTGATCTGGCTTGGGGCCCTCGAGGCGGCTGCCATTCGGATCGCTGGCGTCGGGTACGCGGTCATAGACTTCACGCGTGAAGCCGGCCGGCACAACGATCGCCGGAAAGCCGCTCACCGGGCTCAGGTTGACGCTCCAGCTCGAGCCGGCGCCCCGCCACAGGTCGAGATCTTTCTGCAGCGTCGGCTCGCCGGGCAGAAGGGAGGGATCGGAGAGTTTCGTTCCGGCCTTGAGCACGCGCGGCTCGGTGCGCGCGTTGTAGACGTCGGGAATTCGGCTGGGCAGAACGATCGGCGGCGGCACGGTGTTGTAGACGTAGACCAGGGCATCGAGCTTGTTGTCTGCCATCACTTTGTAAAGGATCCGCCGCAGCGCCTGCAGACGCAGCGTATGGCTGGTGTTAGCCGCCGTGTCGAGCGTGTCGGCCTTGGCGCCGAACGACGTTTGCAAGTGCTCGTTCTCGCCCAAGAAAGCCTTGCTGGCGAACATGTCCTCGACCGAGCGGAACTTGGGGTCGCCGCGTTCCTTCAGATAGAGATTGAGCGCGAATTTGCCTTCCTCACCGCGGCGCTGGCCCGCGATCATCCGCAGATTGACCCCGCGCGCTCCACCGGGCAGAGCCTTTGGATCGCTCGCAAATGCCACCAGGCGATCTATTGGCTTGCTGCCGGCGGGCAGAGCCTCGGGGAAGACCTGCGTAAAGAAGCTTGGCTCGTAGGCCGTCATTATCTCGGCGATGGCGGTGTGGAAGTCCAACGGATCGACGAGGGTGGCGCCGAGCTGCTTGATCTCAGCAAGCGTCTCGTTGGCGACGCGGATGCTGTCGCGATCGGCGAGTGTCGCCTCGATCATGAAGTCGCGCACCACGCCAAGCCGCCTGCCAGAAAGCGAGGTTCTGCCGGCGTGCTGCTGATAGTCGACCGGCTTCAGACCATAGGCCACCGACGTGACTTCGTCGCGGGGATCGGCGCCGGCGAAAACCTCGAGGACAAGCGCAGTGTCTGCCACGGTGCGGCACATGGGGCCGCCGCGGTCGCGCGAGAAGGACAGTGGCACGATGCCGGCGCGGCTCACCAGGCCCTGCGTTGCGACCATGCCGACGAGGGCATTGACAGAGGAGGGATAACGGACCGAGCCCGCCGTATCGGTGCCGAGCGCGCAGATGGCGAGGTTCGCCGCAACGGCGGCGCCTGAGCCCGCGCTCGAACCGCCCGGAATGCGCTTGGTGTCATAGGGATTGCAGGTCTGCCCGCCGAGCGTGCTGCGGCCGATGCCCGCCGGGGCATATTCATCGAGATTGGTCTTACCCAGGATGATCGCGCCGGCGGCGCGCAGCTTCGCCACCATGGTGGCATCTCGTGGTGGTTTGTCGTTGGCATAGTCGGCCGCAGCGCCGGCGGTCGTGCGCATGTCGATCGTGTCGTAGTTGTCCTTGATCGCAAACGGAATGCCATGCAGCGGCCCAATCAGCTGACCGGTGCGCGCCAAATGGTCGTCCTGGCTGCGCGCGACTTCCAGAGCATCGAGCAGTTTCGGATCATTGTCGGCCTTGTCGGTCATGGAGCGCTTGCCACGGATGTTGAGCGTCACATAGGCGTTGACCTGTCCGGCGTTCTCGACCGGCGAAATCTCGCCAAGCATCAGGCCGGTCGCCGGATCGATATCGCCTTTGACGCAGGTGCCGTTATAGGCCTCGATACGTTTGAAATAGAGGCCGACAAGCTCCGTCGCTGTGATCTGCCGCGCGCGGATCGCGCGCTGCACATCGGCGATCGTTGCCTCTTCGAGATGGAAGCGCCACGCCGGCTCGGCGCTCGTTTGGATGGACGTCAGTATGGGCCCCGCGATCCCGAGCACGGCAGAGCAAATGCGTCGTGAGTCCATGGCAGACCTCCCGATGTTGATCGATTTTGTTGACGAATATTCTCGCGCCTGTGACGAGCCCGCAAGGTCGAGGCGCGCACGATGCCTGCGGTATTTGCGGGGTGCGGTGGCACCGTTCTGGCAATATGCTGGTCGCATTACTTGGCCGCTAAGGACTTGGTGAACTTATGCGTCCAGTCGACGAATAGCTGTGCCACGGGACTCAATGTGCGGTCTTTGAGGGCAACAAGACTGATCGCCGTCTCGGGAACGGGGAGGTCGACCGGCAATATTTTCAGTCGAACGCTTGGCGGCAAGAAACGCAGGAACGTGGTGCCATGCACGCCGAGGAACCGCCCTTTGGCGAGCAGATTGCTGGTGAACTGGGCGGAGCCTACGGTCACGCTTCTCCTTGGAAGTTCGAGGCCGCTCTGGCGGAAGGCTTCGACGACCAATGCCCCGACAGGATGATCGGGCGCAGGCAGGCACCATCGCTCATTGATCAGGTCGGCCAGCACCATCTTGCGGCGCTTCGCCCACAAGCTGCGCATCCCTGCCACGACCCACAGGCGGTCCCGGTAAAGGATCGACGTCTCCAGACTCTCGTCGCGATCGGAATCCTGGGTCCGCATGATCGCCACTTCGATGTTGCGCCCGTGCAGGTCGCGCTCGCGCAAGGTCTTTGGATCGGCAATGACGATTTCAGAGGTCAAACGTGGATAACGCCGTGCCAGGCGATCGATCAGAACGGGGAGCAACCATGTGCTGAGCGGCTCATCGCAGCCGATCCGCAAGTGGCCTGCGGTCGGGTCGGACAGAAACTCAAGCTCGCCGACGCTCGTCTTCAGGTCATCAAAAATAGCGAGGCTGCGTTTGAGCAGAGCCCGGCCATGCAGCGTCGGCTCGATCCCGTAGCGGCCACGGTCCAGCAAACGCACGCCAAGCAGGTCTTCCAGCTCCGCGATCGCCTTTGAAATGACCGGCTGCGTAATCGCAAGCTCGTCGGCCGCCTTCGCCATGCTCCCGCAGCGGGCGACGGCCAGGAGAATGTTCAGCTGACGCAGCTTGAGACGACGGCTGATCTGCTCGGTCTGCGGCATGGCGCGTTCTATTCCTTAAAGCTATATAGCTAGTGCAAAATAGAACTTTTGGGCTATGTCGGAAAGGGGCAGTCTTGCGTCGGTAAATTTGCGAATGATTGCCAGGGAGGACTTTCCAATGCTCAAGCTTCGCGGCTTTCCGCAGTGCGCCCTGCTGATGCTGGTTGCGGCCGGATTTGGCACACCTTCCCCGGGTCACGCCCAGACCTTTCCATCAAACACGATCCGCATCGTCGTCCCGACCGGGGCGGGTACCCCGCCCGATATCATCAGCCGCGTCGTTGCGGCTGAACTTGCCGAGGCGGAAGGCTGGCGGATGCTGGTCGAAAACCGGCCTGGCGCGGTGCAAACGATCGGAATGTCGGACGTTCTCAAGCAACCCGCCGATGGATATTCGATCTATCCGATGAGCGTGCCGACCATGGCGGCGCCGGCGCTGCTCCCCCACCTGGGCCTTCGACCCGATGTGGACTTCGCACCCGTCATCAAGATATCGACGTCGTACAACGTCATGGTCGTGCCGCCATCCTTTCCGGCGAAAGCAGTGTCTGAGCTCGTTGCCATTCTGAAGAAGCAGCCCGGACGATACAATTTCTCCTCCGCCGGCTTCGGCACGCCTGCGCATCTCGCCGGCGAAATGTTCAAGCTGCAAACCGGCGTGAGCGCCACGCATGTTCCCTATCAGCAGTCACAGCAGCGTATTGCGGATCTGCTGAACGGCACCAATCACTTCGATTTTCTCGCGAGTGTTTCGGCTGGTGATTTCATCGCCACCGGGAAGCTGCGCGGGCTTGCCGTTACGGCGCCTCAGCGCGTCGCTGGAATAAGAGATGTGCCGACGGTGGTCGAACAAGGATTTCCGAACCTGGTGCTGGAAGACTATGTGGGATACGCGGTGAAGAGCGGTACGCCGAAGGACATCGTGGCGCACTTGAACGAGGCCATGAACAGGGCGCTGCAGAAACCAAAGGTCCGCGACGCATTCGCAACTCTGGGCGCGACGCCAGCTGGAGGGACGCCCGCCGAGTTTGGCAATCTCATTCGGTCGCAGGTTGGCTACTGGAGCAGCGTCGTGGCGGAGTCCGGCATCAAGATGCCGCAGTAATTTGCAGGCTGCCCAGTTTTGATTTGAATGGGGCCAACCGGCAGGTTGGTCCCATTCGCGTCGTGATCATCCGCCCGCGATGGAGCGCCAGTTTTTGGTGAGATGCTCGGCGGTGCGCCACGCCAGCGCCTGGGCAGTGAGCGTGGGATTGTGCGCGCCGCTTGTGCCCATGACGGAGGCACCGATCAGGCCGAGATTGGGCACCTCATGCGAGAAGCCAAAGCGGTTGACCACGTTGGTCTCGCGATTGTCGCCCATGCGGGTGCCGCCATAGGCATGCGTGGAGGGCCCCATGGTGCCCATGGGTCCCTTCTCGACCGCGATCGCGCCCGCCTCCATGAACCACTGCGCCATCTTGTCCTGGATGAAGGCGCCGAGCTTGCGCTCGTTGTCCTTGTGATCGGCGGTGATACGGCACACAGGGAATCCAAGAGGGTCCTTCACGGTCGGATCAAGATCGAGATAGTTGTCCTCGTAGGGCAGCGTCGTCTTCTGAAGGTAGGCAACGTTCCAGCGGTCGGCGTTCTGCTTGACGAACGACTTCCAGGCAGCGCCCCAGGTCGGCGCGCGCCCGAAGGTCGACATGCTGGCGGCGCCGATCGGCCGCCGGTCGGAGTAGACCCAGAGATTGCCGCCGCCGATGAAATCGAGGCCGGAGTGGTCGAAATTGTCGTCGGCCCAGTTGTCGACCGCGACGCCCTGCGCGGGCAGCCCGTACCAGCTGTTGAGATCGACCGGAAACAGCGCCGCAACCGGCCCGCCGGTGTGGTGGCTGAAGTAGTGCTTGCCCACCTGACCGCGGTTGTTCGACAGGCCGTTTGGAAACGGCTTCGACTTCGACAGCAGCAGCAGGCGGACGTTCTCATAGGTGTAGCTCGCGAGCAGCACGACATCGGCGGGCTGAACATATTCGATGCCGCCTTTGATGTAGGTGACACCACTGACTCGGCCGTTGCGCTCGTCGACGTCGATGCTGGTGGCGATCGCCTGCGTCACCACGCTGAGCTTGCCGGCGGCAAGCGCCTTCGGGATCGTGCTCACCGCGGTCGAGTTTTTGGCGTTGACGTGACAGCCGCCGCGGTTGCAGAAGCCGTGATAGAGGCATTCCGCGCGGCCGTCATAAGCCTGCGAATTGATCGCCGCCGGGCCCGGGAACGGATGCCAGCCGAGCTTGCGCGCGGCGCCTGCCATGCGCTCGGTGAACTCGGTGCCGTGCAGCGCCGGCATCGGATATTCGCGGGCGCGCGGCCCTTCGAAGATGTTGCCGCGCTTGTCGATCGTGCCGTTGATATTGCCAGCCTGGCCAGAGACGCCAACCTCATGCTCGACCTTGTCGTAGTAAGGCTCGAGCTCGTCGAGACCGAATGGCCAATCCTCGACGGTCGTGCCCTTCGGCAACCGCGATGCGCCATAGCGGCGCGTGGTCTCGCTGACGAGCTTGAAGTCCCACGGATTGAGCCGCCAGCTCTGCGCCCAGTAGTGCAGCGAGGTGCCGCCGACCGCATTCATCATCGGATGGATGGGCAGCCGCGGCGAATAGGGCGCCGACGCATTGGGCCGATGTGTTGGGATTTCGCTGTTGGCCTTCTGGGCGGATTGCGGCCAGCCGCGGAAATTGTTGCGCAGCTCATCGGGCGCGAAATCGCGCGGCGTGAGCCAGGCGCCGGCCTCGAGCCCGACCACCTCGAGCCCGGCGCGCGCGAGCGGCAGCGCGGCGACGCCGCCGACCGCGCCTAGCCCGATGATGACGACGTCCGTCTTCTTAAGGTTGATGGCCATGGCCGCCCCCTTTGATCGTGAACGTCACGTTGTCATAGGCCGACTCGCGAATGGCTTTGGGCCGCACCGCCATGCGCTGGTCGTCGGCGCTCACCGCCAGGCGGATGCCGGGATAGCCGATGAGATCCCAGCCGACGAAGTTGGCGTTGCCGCCGTAATATGGATCGCAGAACGTGCCCTGGATCGTGTGAGTACGGACGAGATTGAAGAAGGCAGCCGCGTTGGGTGTAAAGCCGGTGGCCACATTCTTCTCGAGGTCCGTGAGCATGGCGTCCTGGTCGCTCGCCGAAAGCTTGGCGAACGGCGCGCCCTTTTTGGACTGCGCGTAGGCATCGAGCGCCGCGAGGCCATCCGCATAGGCTGTGCGCGACGCGCGCAAGGGACCCGCGAGCGCGCGGTCGATGTAGTGCGCGGCGCGCGCTTCGGCGGCGCCGGGGCCGTTCTCATCGCTCGGGATCAGACGTGCCACGATCGTTTCAAGCGTCTCGCCTTCGGCCGCGGTCAGCGTTTCGAGCGCCTCACGGCGTGGCGGAGCCGCAGGCGTCTGCGCCGCAGGTGTCTGCGCCAATGCGGGCTCGACCGCAGGCGCGCCCGACAGGGCCGCCGCGGCACCGACCACTCCTACCTGCTTGAACAGATTGCGGCGCGAGACGTGCCGCATGTCATCCGATCGATCGGGCATGACGTCCTCCGTATTTTCGCAGCGATGCTTCCCGGTTATTCCAGGATTTGAGCAACAATAGCGCCTCCGGGCGCGTCCCGCCATGATGGTTGAGACCCTATGCCGCCTCTGCGGCGGCATTGCGGAAGCGACCTGAATGTGCGTGAATCGCGGCAGCGCTCAGGAGCTGCTTCGAGCGGCGAGTGCTGGGCGAAACGGATTTTGAAATATCGAAGGGAGAGAAAAATATGCATGCGATGCGACGATTCCATCTGAGCACGGTGGCGGCCATCGGCTTTGCCGCGCTGGTCGCTGGGCCGGTCGATCTCGGCGCCCAGCAAGCGCCCGCTCAGGCGGTTGCGATCGACAATGACGACATCGGCGGCGTGGTGCGCAGCCCGAGCGGACCGGAAGCCGGCGTGTGGGTGATCGCCGAGACCACCGAGCTGCCGACCAAGTTCGCCCGCATGGTCGTCACCGACGACCAGGGCCGCTATGTGATCCCCGATCTGCCGACGGCTAACTATCAGGTCTGGGTGCGGGGCTATGGGCTCATCGACTCGTCCAAGGTCGCCGCCAAGCCGGGCCAGCAGCTCAATCTCACCGCGGTGCCGGCGCCGAACGAGGCGGCGGCGGCGCAGTATTACCCTGCGGCGTACTGGTTCGCGATGCTGAAAATCCCGCCGGCGAGCGAGTTCGGCGGTTCAGGCAGGATCCCGGCCAGCATTACCCGCGACAACTGGCTCCGCCAGATGAACAACGTCGACTGCATCGGCTGCCACCAGCTCGGCCAGCAATCGACGCGCACAATCCCGGCGGCGCTTGGCCAGTTCCGTGACGGCCGTGAGGCCTGGGTGCGCCGCACCCAGTCCGGCCAATCGGGCGAGCAGATGACCCAGCGCCTGGCCGGCCAGTTCGGCGCCGCGCCGTATGACTATTTCGGCGACTGGACCGACCGCGTCGCCAAGGGCGAATTGCCCAAGAGCAAGCCGCCGCGCCCGCAGGGCGTCGAGCGCAACCTCGTCATCACGTCGTGGGAGTGGGGGACCGAGAAGAATTACCTGCACGATCTGATCGCGTCTGACCGCCGCTATCCGACCGTCAATGCCAATGGCCCGCTCTACGGCTCGAACGAATATTCGAGCGACAACATGCCGATCCTTGATCCCAAGACGAACAAGGTGACGTTCTTCAAGATGCCGGTGCAGGACCCGAACACGCCGTATGCACTGGGTCCGGGCCACGCCGCGGCGGTCAAGCCGCTGCAGCCGTCGGCCTATTGGGGTGACGAGCAGATCTGGGACACCAAGGCCAACAACCACAACTCCATGCTCGACAAGAAGGGCAGGGTGTGGCTCGCAGCCGGCATCCGCGGCTTCGACAATCCGGCGTTCTGCAAGAAGGGCTCGGATCATCCCTCCGCCAAGGTGTTCCCGCTCGATCGCTCCTCGCGTCAGGCGGCGGTGCTTGACCCGAAGACGATGAAGTACAACTTCGTCGACCTTTGCTTCGGCACGCACCATCCGCAGTTCGGCTACGACGCCGACGACACACTCTGGTTCAGCGGCACCGGCCAGGTGGCGGGCTGGCTCAACACCAAGGTGTTCGACGAGACCGGCGACGCCGCCAAGGCGCAGGGCTGGGCGCCGTTCGTGCTCGACACCAACGGCAACGGCAAGCTCGATGAGTTCGTCGAGCCGAACGTCGCGGCCGATCCGGGCAAGGACAAGCGCATCACTGGGGGCTCCGGTCCTTATGCGGTGATGCCGCATCCGACCGACGGCTCGATCTGGTACACCGTCGGTGTGTTCGGCGGCGCGCCGGGCTTCCTGCGCTACGACCCGAAGACGAAACTGTCGGAAATCTACAACATGCCGAAGCAGGGCTACGGCATCCGCGGCGGCGACATCGACAAGAACGGTGTGGCCTGGGGCTCGGCCTCGAATGGCAGCCTCGTGAGCTTTGACCGCCGCAAGTGCAAGGGGCCGCTCAACGGCCCGAACGCGACCGGCGACCATTGCCCGGAGGGCTGGGCCTTCTATCGCTATCCCGGCCCGAGCTTCGAGGGTGAGACCACCAGCGTCGAAGCGAGCTACTACACCTGGGTCGACCAGCACAACACGCTGGGGCTCGGCGAGAACATCCCGATGTCGACCGCGAACCTCAACGACGGCTTCGTGGCGCTCAAGGACGGGCAGATGGTCTCCATCCGCATCCCGTACCCGATGGGCTTCTACGCCAAGGGCTTCGACGGCCGCATCGATGATCCGAATGCGGGCTGGAAGGGCCGCGGGCTTTGGAGCACCAACGGCGACCGCACGCCCTGGCTGATGGAAGGCGGCAAGGGCTCGAAGCCCCGCGCCGTGCACATCCAGCTGCGGCCCGACCCGCTGGCGAAGTGATCGCAAAGCACAGAGGCACATAAGTAATGGAAAGGCCCCGCACCGCGGGGCCTTTCCTTTCCGGGCTGCTGCCGCGGCACTGACCTGCGTGCCTGCGCTGGCCGGCGGTGACGCGGCGGGCTAGAACGATGCGCGCGTACCGCGAATCGAATCCTCCTGAGATCGAAACCATGTCGGCCATCGCCGATGCGCCTGCCGCCTTTGTGCCTGACGATCGACTGGCCCGGCGCAACGCGCTGGTGCTGGCAGTCGCGCAGGCACTCGCGGGTGCCAACAACATCGTGCTGGTTGCAACCGGCGGGCTCGTCGGCGCGATGCTGGCGCCCGATCGCGGCCTCGCGACCTTGCCGATCACGGTCTATGTCGTCGGATTGTGGATGGGGACGCTGCCGGTCGGCATGCTGGCACGGCGTTTCGGGCGGCGCGCGACGTTCCAGATCGGCACCGTGTTCGGGGTGCTGACCGGGCTCACCTGCTGCGTTGCGGTGCTTGTGGCGTCGTTCCCCCTGTTCAACCTGGGAGCATTGTTCTCCGGCTTCTACGCGGCCGCGCACCAGGCCTATCGCTTCGCCGCCGCCGACACGGCGAGCGAGGCCTTCAGGCCGAAGGCGATCTCCTGGGTTATGACCGGCGGCATCGCCGCCGGCGTCATCGGCTCGCAGCTCGTGATTGTCAGCAAGGACCTGTGGCTGCCCTATGCGTTCGCGGGCACCTACGTGGCGCAGGCGCTGCTTGCCGTCTTCTCCATGGGCGTGCTGACGTTTGTGAACATCCCAAAACCGAGAGCGCGCATGGTCGGCGAAGAGGGCCGCCCGCTGGCGGAGATCGTGCGGCAGCCGCGCTTCGTGGTGGCGGTTGCCTGCGGGGTCGTGAGCTACGCGATGATGAATCTCGTGATGACCTCGGCGCCGCTCGCGATGGTCGATTGCAACCACTCGGTGACCGACGCGACGCTTGGCTTGCAGTGGCACGTACTCGGCATGTTCGTGCCGAGCTTCTTCACCGGCTGGCTGATCGTGCGCTTCGGGATCGAGCGGATCATGCTGCTTGGCTTCGGGCTCATGCTTGGTGCTGCCGCAATTGCGGTCGCGGGCATTGGCCTGTGGAATTTCTGGAGCGCGCTCGCGCTCCTCGGCGTCGGCTGGAACTTCGCCTTCGTTGGGGCGACCACCCTGGTCACGCAATGCCACCGCGAGGGCGAGCGCAACATCGTGCAGGCCTTCAACGACTTCATGGTGTTCGGCGCCGTGGCCCTCGCCTCATTCTCGTCCGGGAAGCTCCTCGCCAGCGTCGGCTGGACGGTGGTTAACGAGGTGGTGATGCCGGTGGTGCTTCTGGCCGGCGCGCTTGTGCTCTGGAGCAGCCTGCGCGCCCGACCGGCCGTACAGGGTTAAGGCCAAGGGGCCTGTGTGGCCACCCCTAGAACCTTGATAAGCCTTTCAGAACGAGCCCCCCGGAGGGTGCCCACAGGCAACATTTCCTGCGTTGCGTGATGTCGCCGTTTTTGGCTATATCCGCGCGGCTTTACGCCGACCTCACATGAGGTCCATATGAGCCGGGTTGTTCGCCCGGCGGGTTTTCTCGAACCGGGATCAAGATCCAATGACAGCTCTGGGGATCATCGTCCTCTGCGGACTGCTTTCGCTTGCGTATGGCGCGTGGGCGACCACGTCGGTCCTGGCGGCGGATGCCGGCAGCGCCAAGATGCAGGAGATTTCAAACGCCGTGCGCGAAGGCGCGCAGGCCTATCTCAAGCGCCAGTACACCACCATCGCCATCGTCGGCATCGTGATCTTTGTGGTGCTGGCCATCCTCCTGGGCTGGCTGGTGGCGTTCGGATTCCTGATCGGAGCTGTGCTCTCGGGCGCGACCGGCTTCATCGGCATGAACGTGTCGGTGCGCGCCAACGTGCGCACCGCGCAAGCCGCCATCGGCTCGCTCGCGGGCGGGCTCGAGCTCGCGTTCAAGGCGGGCGCGATCACGGGGCTTCTGGTTGCAGGTCTCTCGCTGCTCGGCGTGACCATCTATTTCTGGTTGCTGATCGGTCCGCTCGGGCTGAAGCCCGATAGTCGCGTCGTGGTGGATGCGCTGGTGGCGCTCGGTTTCGGTGCGTCCCTGATCTCGATCTTCGCGCGATTGGGCGGCGGCATCTTCACCAAGGGCGCCGACGTCGGTGGCGACCTTGTCGGCAAGGTCGAGGCCGGCATCCCCGAGGACGATCCGCGCAATCCTGCCACCATCGCGGACAATGTGGGCGACAACGTCGGCGACTGCGCCGGCATGGCGGCTGACCTGTTCGAGACCTATGCGGTGACGGCCGTCGCCACCATGGTGCTGGCCGCGATCTTCTTTGCGAGCGCTCCCGGCGACACGCTGCTGCGGATGATGACACTGCCGCTCGCGATCGGCGGCGTCTGCATCGTGACCTCGATCATTGGCACCTTCTTCGTGAAGCTCGGCGCCAGCCAGTCGATCATGGGCGCGCTCTACAAGGGCTTCATCGCCTCGGCGGTGTTGTCGCTGGTGGGGCTTGCCGGGGCGACACATTACTTGATCGGCTTCGGCACCACGCTCACCACCACCACCGGCGTGAGCTTCACCGGCCAGGCGCTGTTCTGGTGCGGCGTCGCCGGGCTCGTGGTGACGGGGCTGATCGTGTGGATCACCGAATACTACACCGGGACCAACTTCCGCCCTGAAATCCTCGAGCGTTGCCTCCTGGATTGGGAACCAAGAGGTAGGAGCGCTATCCCGCGCCATTTCGAGTTCGTGTTGGAACAACGTATCCGTGCCCGGCCTCATCAGAAAAACGAAGTACTTCTTCAGGAAGTCGCGCCGTGCCTCGGAGATCGACCGCGTCCGGCCCGTGAATCGAAAAGGCAGCCGGGAGGGAAACTGCTGGCCGCTGACGGAGATATCGCTGCCCCTGACACTTTCCACGTGCTGCGCGATGATTGAGTCAGGTGCGCGGACCTGGTAGGCGCACCACTTCGAAGGTGCCTGCGCGGCCAGCGGGGCGGCCACCGGAAGTAGAAGACAGGCGAGCGCAATACGGATTGGCATCTTCGAGCGGCCTAACTAAGCGTTCACCTCGCGCGGCTTAGGCGCGCCGTAACGCTCCGCCGCGTCGTGCAACTTCTCCCACTCGGACCGGAACGCGAACGGATCGTTCCCGCTGGCGCGGTCCACGGCGAGGATGCCATCCAGGTGATCGATCTCGTGCTGTAATAACTCGGCCATCGGTCCCTCGAGCTCCATCGTGTGGCTCTCGCCGTCGAGGTCCTGATACGTGAGCGTGGCGCGGTAGGCGCGCGTCACGCGAACCAGCAGGTTCGGGAACGAGAAGCAGTCATCCCACACGAGGAAGTCTTCGGACCCCACGTCCGTGATTTCCGGGTTGACCATCACCCATCGCTGCTTCCCCTTGATCTCGACGAAGACCACCCGGACCGGGGCGCCGATCTGAGGGGCCGCCATCGCTCGACCCATCTTGTGTTTGGTGCGCGCCGCCCGCAGGGTGTCGCGCAGGTCGTCCGCCACGAGTCGCACGGCCGGCGACTTCGGGTCTTTGACGCGTTCACAGCGGACCCTGAGGATCGGGTCGCCAAGCTGGCGAATGCGGCGAATAGCCATGGGGGCCCTAATATCCTATCCTTTACGCGTATGTCCATATCCGGCGTGGTCTTGGCTGGGGGTCGGTCATCCCGCATGGGGTCTCCCAAGGCACTGCTGGACTTCCGCGGCCAGCCGTTCGTGGTCCGGATTCTGGAAGCCCTCGAAGCGCTCGACATCAAGACGCGGGTGGTGGTAGTGGGTCCCGACGCCCCCAGGATCCGCCCCGCCATCGCTGGTCACGAGTGCCTGATCGTTGAAAACAGCGACGTCGACGGCGGGCCGATCGCCTCCCTCCGGGCCGCCTTGCGCGCGCTACATGGGGTTCAGCCGAGCTGCGCCCTGGCGTGGCCGGTGGACCTGCCTCATGTCCGCGTCACCACCGTGGATCGTCTAGCTGAGGCCTTTCGGCGGGCCGGCGGGAAGATTCCCGCCGTCGTACCCACGTTCGCCGAGCGGCGTGGTCATCCCGTCCTGTGGGGAGCGGCACTCTTCGAGGAGCTGCTGACCAGCGACGCCGCGACTCGGCACGGGGCGCGGGCCGTGCTCCACGCTCACGCCACCGAAATCGCCTCCGTCGGCGTCGACGATCCCGCCGTCATCGACGACCTCAACACGCCGGAGGACTACGAGCGGCTGGTGCGGGAGCTGAACCGGGACATCTATTGATTCGAGCAACCACCGCGGGCCCGCTCAACTCGCCACTCGCCGCCGCGCCGGATGCCATCCTGGCGGTCGCCTATCTCACGGCATGGGCGGTGCCCGGCGCATTTGCAAGCAGCTCGATCGGGACTCTCATGCTGCTGATCGAGATCGAAGCCCTGGTCGTGATGACCGCGGTCACGGTGTCCGAGTTCTTTCTTTCGGATAGGGGCATCGAGTTTTTCGGCGTCTTGGTGCTGGTTCTCCTCGCGACCATTGTCGTAAAGGAGTTCCTGAACTATGGGTTCTGGTGGCCGCTCGTAGCGTTCGCTGGCCTGTTGTTCAACCGGTTGCAACGCCTGCTGAGGGGCCAGGTCGCCGATCTGGAGGTGCGTGTAACGCTACGGGTTGCTGCGATCTGGTCGCTCGTGGCGTACCTCGGCGCCGCGCTGGCGAGCCGCTTTCTCCCGGCCCTCGGCGCGGGGCTCGACGTCGCGGCCATCGCCGAGCATGCGCGCTGGTGTGGCGCTCCCAACGAACTCGCCTGGTTTCTGTTCGGGAACGGGAAGGAGCCTCCGAAGCCGTGGATGTGGTGTGTCGCGCCCCACCGGGCGTTGGCGTGCGGCTTCCTGTACTTCACGGCGACGGCTGTGCACACGGTTCGCGTACGCCGGATCGTCCTTTCTGGGGTGTCATCGGCGCCCTTAGATGGTTCGGTTGACAATCCCGACAAACTCACTTAGGATTCGCTTCTTGGGTGGCGGCCGCCACTCAACTTGCTGTCTGCTAAGGAGTTCCGGGACGCGATGACCGGTATCGAAGCGCAAGTCCAGCAACCGTACAAGTACGGATTCGTCACGGACATCGAATCCGATGTCGTGCCGGCTGGCCTGAACGAGGACGTCGTCCGGCTGATCTCGGCCAAGAAGGGCGAACCCGCCTGGATGGTCGATTGGCGGCTTAAGGCGTACCGGAATTGGCTGAAGATGGAAGAGCCCCACTGGCCCAACGTCCAGTACGGGCCCATCGACTACCAGGCGATCAGCTACTACGCCGCCCCCAAAAAGCTTCCCAAGCTCGATTCGCTCGACCAGGTCGATCCGAAACTGGTCGCGACGTTCGCGAAGCTCGGGATCCCCATTGAGGAGCAGAAGCGGCTGACGGGGGTCGCGGTCGATGCCGTGTTCGACAGCGTGTCGGTGGCGACCACGTTCCAGGCGGAGCTCGCCAAGTTCGGCGTGATCTTCTGTCCGATCTCCGAGGCGATTAGGAAGCACCCCGAGCTCGTCCAGAAGTACCTGGGCACGGTCGTACCCTACAACGACAATTTCTTCGCGGCCCTGAACTCCGCGGTCTACACCGACGGCTCGTTCGTGTACGTCCCCAAGGGCGTGCGCTGTCCGATGGAGCTTTCGACCTACTTCCGTATCAACGCCTCTGCGACGGGCCAGTTCGAGCGCACCCTGATCATCGCCGACGAGGGCAGCCACGTCAGCTACCTCGAGGGCTGCTCGGCGCCGATGCGCGACGAGAACCAGTTGCACGCCGCGGTCGTCGAGCTCGTCGCACTCGACAACGCGACCATCAAGTACTCGACGATTCAGAACTGGTATCCGGGGGACGACGAGGGGAAGGGCGGCATCTACAACTTCGTCACCAAGCGCGGCAAGGCCGCCGGCAAGAACTCCAAGATCTCGTGGACGCAGGTCGAGACGGGCTCCGCGATCACGTGGAAGTATCCCGGCTGCATTCTCCAGGGCGACAATTCGATCGGCGAGTTCTACTCCGTGGCGGTGACGAGCCGCAAGCAGCAGGCCGACACCGGGACCAAGATGATCCACCTCGGCAAAAACACGCGCTCGACGATCGTGTCGAAGGGCATCTCGGCGGGGCGCGGCCAGAACACGTATCGCGGTCTCGTGAAGATCATGAAGGGTGCCGAGGGCGCGCGGAACTACTCGCAGTGCGACTCGATGCTCATCGGCGACAA
>Ga0137409_10002412_pt1 | contig 20028 bp, 12 predicted proteins | sample CZODoug1_16funga_FD_122059 | JGI IMG/M metagenome (GOLD analysis project Ga0137409, IMG submission 122059) | Vadose zone soil fungal communities from Angelo Coast Range Reserve, California, USA - CZODoug1_16fungal (Hybrid Assembly) | ecosystem: Environmental > Terrestrial > Soil > Vadose zone... | reverse complement strand
CCCGTAGCTCAGTTGGTTAGAGCGCTACCTTGACACGGTAGAGGTCTGGGGTTCGAGTCCCCACGGGCCTACCATTTTTGCTCGATAACTTAAGCGCATTTATTCCATGCTGTTTTTGGCAATTCCCGCTGCTCTCCGCGCCCTTTAGAGTTCACGAAACGGAGGGGGTTCCTCTCGGTTGACTTGCCTTCGAGAGTACCCTAAGATGACGCCGACTTGCTGGATTTCGAAGCGCTCATCTTCGGCCGCCTGGCACTTCATTTCCAGATGATCAAATCTCGGAGTTGAGGTGGACACCATCGAGACCCTGGAGCTAACACTGGGCCGTCCGTGTACATTGAGAGATTTGAGAGGCTGCTAGCTTTGATTTCATGGAGCGCGGCAATGAATCGGAAATCCAGGACAAGGATTCTGCTACTGCTCTTCCTTCTTGGCCTGAGGGAAATGACTGGTTGCGGTGGAGCGACAACGCCGCCGCCGATTCCCCCGCCAAATTTGAATCCCGTACCCTCCATCTCCTCGATCGCACCGCCTTCTACTGTGGTTGGTTCACCGGACACGCCCCTCAAGATCACGGGTTCAGGATTCATTTCCAGTTCGGCGCTTCAATGGAACGGCGCACCACTAGCCACGACATTTGGTTCAGCAACATCTTTGAGCGCCACCTTCCCGGCGAGCAGCTCGGCGACTGCAACGATTGCAAAGTTGACTGTCGTCAATCCGTCGCCCGGAGGTGGCACATCCCCAGGGGTCGATTTTTCCGTCAATAATCCGGTCCCGGCCATTAACAACATAAATCCTGCCAGTGTTCTTGCCGGAACGGGAGACACAGTAATTGCGGTTAGCGGGTCCGGTTTTGTTGCGTTCTCCGTGGTTGCCTGGAACGGCGCTGCGCTCAACACCACGTTCGTGAGCGCAACGGAGGTGAAGACTACCGTGCCGGCGGCGGACTTGGCCGGCAGTTCAGCAAGTCTGATCACCGTACAGAACCCGTCACCGGGAGGTGGAATTTCGGTGGCGGCGACATTTGATGTGAATAGTCCGGCTCCGGTGATCAGTGCGATTTCTCCCCGGTATGTTGCGCCCGGTAGTCCCGCTACGATTACGATTACCGGAACGGGATTTGAATCGAACTCGGCTGTGTTATGGAACGGGTCAGCGCGACCCACAACTGCAGTGAGCACGACAGTATTGCAGGTCGCCCTAAGCGCAGTTGATCTACAAAACCAGGGCATAGGGTCGCTGACTGTGAGCAACCCGGGACCAGCTGGATCGACAAGTCCCGCGGCCCAGTTGACGGTCACTGCCCAGCCAGTTCCGGTGATTCAGAGTGTCGGCATTGCAGGTGCTCCAGGGATATTCGGGGCCTGTCCACAGTTGCAGGTTACGATCACGGGCCAAAACTTTGTCTCTGGATCGACGATCCAGGCAAATGCCGTTTCGCTCCCAACCATCCTTGGAGGAAGTTCAACAGCTCTTATCAACTACCTGCCTTTAGGTTTTGTCAGCGCTCCCGGCGCTCTGTCTTTTACGGTGACGAATCCGGGGCAGGTGGCGGCCGTCTCTGATCCGTTTCCGTATCCGGCGACGAGCCCGTCGGCTCTGGCATTGTGTGCCAGTCCATCTCCCACGACGGTTTATGCCGGAAGCAGTTTCTCAATTACCGTGCAGCCTTCCGAAGTGAATATAGGCGGCAACGGGACCTTAACGCTTGGAAGTTTGCCTGTGGGGATTACATCCACAACTGCAAGCATGGCCCTACCCCCAGGGGGAACTGCTCTGCACTTTCAGGCCACAAACACTACAGCCGCAGGAACGTACGACCTCATACTGAACGGCACGGCCGGGACGGCGACTGCGAAAGGCGACTTCAATTTCACCGTAAGTACTGGCGCGGTTCCCAGTTTCTTTTTCGTCTCGCCTTTGAAAACGGAAGTGGGGGTGCCGATCGGCGGGTCCGGTAGCATTCAGTACGGCACATCGGTTAATTCGAGCGGCAGCGTGGATTTCGACATTACTCCCTCCGTGAGCGGGTTGCCTTCCGGAACAACTGCGATTTTTGCGCCAAGCGTGTTTTCCCCCGGGCAAAGTGTGACCATCACGCTCAACGCAGCCAGCACGGCTCCTGTAACACAAAACGCGTCGGTGACGCTTACCGGGACGCCTGCGGCGCAGGTTTCAAGCGCCACCGCCAGCTTCTTCGCCGACGTCACTCAGCCTCCCGGATCCTTGCCTGGCAACCGCACAGACTTTGTGTCCACGGCAGGTACACCTTATGCGGCCGCTTACGACGCCACACACAATTTGATCTTCTCGAGCAATCCGGACTGGAATCGCGTGGACGTCATCTCGAACGCGACACACAAGATCGTAAAGAGCATCCCGGTTCGGTCCCCGCGAGGATTGGACATCACGCAAGACAATTTGCATGTGTGGGTACAAACTGCCTCACTGAATATCTTCGCGATCAATACGGCGTCGCTGCAAGCGAATCAATATTCCTTGCCAAATCACTCCATTGGCAGTTCAGGGTTGCCCGTGTCGTTTGCAGGCGGCACGAGGCTGCTGGCGCTCTCCGATGGAACCTTGTTTTTGTTCTTTAACGATTCCGGAAGCACAGGTGGCGGACAAGTTGGAGTTTGGAATCCCCAAACAGATCAATTAAACGTGCTAGCAAGTGGTCCAATTACGGCATTTGGAGTTCCGGTGCGAAGTGGTGACGGAACCCACATCTATGCCTCCAATGATCCCAGCTACAAGACAGGGATGGAGGTTTACAGCACAAACACGAAAAGCCTGAGCACGATCAACTCAGGAACAAGTTATCCTCCGGTCGTCGCGGTGAACCTCGACGGTTCTGAATTGGTGCTGGGAACTTTTAATGGTCTCGGCCTATATGATCAAAACCTAACCCTATTAGGTGCCGTGCCTGGGACCCTACTGTCGTCTGGATCACCGGTCGATGGCGGAGTCTTATTCAGTGCAGACAACACGAAGCTCTATGAAATCGGGGCCTACGACGGTCTCGCACTCGTCCTTACTATCGACGCGTCGAGCCGAAAGGTATTGGGAACCGCGCCGGCTGCTGTTACTAACCCAGTAGGAGTAAGCGGAGCCTCTGCGACGGCTGCGCCCTTCGCCATCGATGCGGCTGGAATGGTTCTCGGCGTGCAGAATTACGGCATTTCTTTTGACGATTCCACCTTTTATCAAAACTACGCCGTGAACCAGCCTTCTGTCAGCGGAGCTTTGATATATACCTCGGCCTATGCTGGTCCCCTTGCGGGTGGTACCACTTCCAGCGTATACACCTTTCCGGACCTAACTCCCGATGTCTGGTTTGGCCTAACTCGCGGCTCTGCGAATATTTCTCAAGGACAACTAGCTTTTACCTCGCCTCCAAGCACGATGCCCGGACCTGTAAATGTCAAGTTCATTTATCCGGATGGTGAGCAGGGGTTTGCTCCGCAGCTTTTCTCGTATTCCACTTTTCCGGAGTACGCGGTAACTTCGGGTTCCTCGCCGAATGGTGGAGCATCGGCAAAGATCATAGGATATGGGCTCCCACAGGACCCCACCGGTGGAACCGTGACGGTAGGATCGAATAGCGCAACCATCACCACCACGGTGAGCCAGTACCCCCCATTCAGTGGAGAACCGATCCCCTCCACGATCCTAGCGTACACGCTGCCTCCCGGAGTACCAGGCTGGGCGGATCTCCAAATCAGCACACCGATTGGCACAGGTACTCTTCCCAAATCGATCTTTTATGCCAAGAGCGTTACCGACTACTTCTCGTCAGATTCGTTCACCGCGATTCTTGTCGATGAGAAACGCAAGCAGGTCTATCTGGCGGCTGGTGACCACGTGGATGTGTTCTCCACCGCGACCAACCAGTTCGTTACTCCCCTTCATCCCGCGGCTCAAGGTTCGCAAAAGCAATTCACTGGACTCGCGCTTGCCCCCGATGGAAGCCAGTTGCTGGTGACGGATTTGCTAGACGGATCGCTCGCAGTCATCAATCCCGACGCGCCTTCGACGACGTACGCAATTGCTATCGCACCTGTAGGTCAGATAAACGCTTGCCCAGTTGGGCCTCTATACGTTGCCGTTACTTCTGCGAACCAAGCCTTTGTGTCGACTGGCAGTTTGCCTGCACCGTCCTGTCCTGCATCCGGAAGCGTCTATCTCGCTAACTTGGCAACGCATACGGCAGCGTTAGCTGCGCAATGCAACAGCGGCGAATTAGGCGTAGATGCAAGTGGTGATGGAAACTTTGTGGCGATTGGAGGGGGGCCATGTATCTATTCTGTGCAGAATTCCTCGTACGCCACCGGGGCATTTCCGTCTTACTACGGACTATTTGGTATCGCCATTTCCGCCGATGCAAATGTGATCGGTTACAGCCAAATTCTGGGTGACGCATCCTTAAACATGCTTGGTTCCATAGCTGTTCCAATTCCTTTGTACGGCAGCACGGTCAATTCCACGCTGTCGACAAATCTCTTGCTGCGGCCGAGGCTCAACCTGTCGGGTAGTTTGTACTACTTCAGCTACCCCAATTATTTCGAGATCATCGACGTTGCGCACGCCATATTGCGGATGCGTTTCGCGTTGACCGAAACAATTCAGAATACGGCTTCTCCTCTAGCGATTGATTCCGGGGGCCGTCATGTGTACCTGCTGACTGACAAAGGGTTCACGGTGGTTGACCTTGGTGCGGCGCCGCTCTCCATCGGTCACCTCAGCCAGCAGAATGCGTCACCTGGCACCCAGATCGTTGTGAGGGGCAGCGGTTTCGATTCTAGCGTTACAGCGACTGTGGGTGGAGTCGCAGCTTCCGTCACCTTCACCGACGAGAATACGCTGACGTTAACCGTTCCGGGAGCGCCATCCGGGCCAAAGGATATTGTACTCACTCGAAGCGGTGGGGAAATTTACACACTGGAAAATGGTGTCGTACTTCCGTAGGCCACGGAATTGGTGTTGGCGAAATCCGATATGCCTAGAAACGGAAGACAACCGCCATGCGTCGATAAACTTCACGTTTTGGGGCGACTCAATTTCCGGGATGGTATTCGCGCTCGGTGTGCCCCTGGAGTTGTGAGCGGTAGAAGTAGACTTCGCGCAAGTTTCCGGTGCTGTAGCGTTGGGCTTCATCGTTGAAGTGCACTGACGCGGGATGGCCGCTCTCGCCGCCGGCGGTTACGGCCCTGGCGCGCACTTTGTCTCCAAATTCGACGGCGGCAACGAAGCTGTTGCCGCTCGTACCGTACCATTTCTTTGTTGCTGGATATGGGCGCGCGCCGAAAGATGCCAAGGAACCCCACACTGAGGAAGTGAAGCCCACGGGGATGCTTGGCCCCGCGTCGTTGAATGGCTGGAGAATATCGCCGGTCAAGCGCTGGAAGCGATTGATGTCTCCCCAGGGCGTTTTCCAAGTCCCGAAATCCGCCGCGAGCTTATCCGACGCGTCCGCGAGCGACTGCAAAAGCATTTCAGCCGGCGCTTTCGTGCAGATGTAATCGCTGACGTACATGCCCGCTTTTTTTGCGTCATCCCCCACGCGCTTTTGGATGTCCTGGCCCCAAAAGACCGCCAAGGAAGTCGGCACGGACGTCACGCCCCACCGAAAATCCCACGCGCGCAAAAGTGCGATCTGCGCAGCCACTTTTGCTTTCAGCGGACTGTCAGCGGGTGAATCGTCCCAAGCTTTTACCAGACACGGGATGGGCTTCTCAAACCAAGTGAGATAACTGTCGTAGGCCGCGGCAATCAGCGAGTCGACCGTGAAATCTCCCTTGTCCTGCAGCACTCGAATGGCGTGCAGTCCCCGCGCCGATTCTCCTCTGGTTTCGACATAGACGGGAAAGTCTTCCTTCTTCGGGCTGCTCTGGCCCGCGGCGGACCACGGCCAGTTGTTGGAGTTGTAGAGCCAGCCGCTTTTCGGATTCAAGAGGTGGGGAGTTTCGTCGATAGAAAGTAGCTCATGCCACTCGGTAGCTGGATTGCTTCCGTCGACCGGCTTCGTCCAGTCAAAGCTGGTATCGCGCCGCGGAATGAAGTTTCCGTGAAAGTAGGCGATGTTCCCGTCGGCATCGGCAAAAATAGTGTTGTTCGATGAATTGGTATGCAACTCCATGGTCTGCCGGAATGATTTGTAGTCCTTCGCCTTGGTGCGTGTGTACGACTGCGTCAGCGCTTTCACCGGCTCCTGCATCAAGCGAATGCTCACCCACTTGCCATCCGCTTCTCGCACAATCGGCCCATGAGAAGTGCGGTATACGGTGAACTTCTTTTCCGCCATTCCCTCGCCAGTTTTGTAGAATAGGGAGATCGTTTTCATCTCAAGAGGCCGCTCTTCTTTTCCATATTTGTAATAAAACCGGTCGCCCTTCTTTTCCACCGTTTCGAGATACTCGCTGATGGCATTGACTCCGCTGGAGGTGTGCATCCACCCGGCTCGGTCGTTGAATCCCTGGTAGATGAAGAATTGTCCCCACGTCACCGCGCCGTAGGCATTCAGTCCTTCGTCGCTCACCATTTGCAGTTCGGACCGGAAGAAGAAAGAGGTGTGCGGGTTAATCAGGAGCAGCGCGTGGTGGCCGGCAGTGTTCGAGGGCGCGACAGCCATGCCGTTGGAACCGGTAGGCTCCTCGACCTCGTCGTCATCGGCGGAGATGTTTGCACTCACAGGAACTCTGCCGTAAAACGCCTCGAGTTGAGCGAGATTTATCCGCTCGATGTCGCCTCCGATGCTTCCCTCGGTAAAACTCAGCGCCATCCACGGTTCGAATCGTTTGATGACCCTGGGTTTCACCTCTGGATGCATCAAGAGATAAAAGTTCAAACCATCAGCGAAAGCGTTCATCAGCCTCTGCAACCACTCGGGGCTTGCCGCGTATTGTTTCTTCAACTCGCCGGGATCAATGAATAACTTCATCCGCAGGTCCTGATAAATCTTTGCCTCGCCCTCGGCCTCCGACAGCCGCCCCATCGCGTTAATGTAATTCGTTTCCACGCGGTTGAAGTCGTCCTCCGCCTGCGCGTAGATCATGCCGAAGACAGCGTCGGCGTCCGTTTTTCCGTAAACGTGCGCTATGCCCCAATCATCACGGGTGATGGTGACGTTGCGAGCCACTTGCTCCCACCGCGCGGTTTCCGGGTTCCTGGCTGCCTGCGCGGCAAACGTGGCGGATGCAGCCGCCAGAACGAAAAGGAGAGATAGAAAAACTTTCTTCATGAATGCCCCTGTATGAACGAGAGGATGTCCGGGCTGCGTGGCAGCGTCACTCGCAAGAGTGGCAGCGTAGCATACTCCCGCGTGTCCAGAACTCCTGCACTGAGGCTCTGCTCCTCTACCGCTGGCGCAAATCATGTGTTTTAGTTTGGAGAGGCGTCCAGACCAAATTCGCGGTGCGTTGTATTCAGGGCTGTCTTCACCGATTTCTCATCGATTACGAAGGAAATGTTGCTTTCCGAAGAGCCTTGGGCGATGGCGATCAAATTTACATTTTCGCGCCCCAGCGCATTGAAAGTTCGGCCGGCAATTCCGGGAGTTCCACGCATGTTTTCTCCCACCACTGCCACGATGGCTATATTGGAATCCACAGTGATGTGTTCCACTTTGTGATGCGCCAGGTCGTGCGCGAACTCCTTGCGCAGCGCTTCCACCGTTCGCTGGGCATCCGCGGTCGAAACGATGAAGCAGATATCGTTTTGAGAGGACGATTGCGAAATCAGCAGGACGTTGGCGCGCACTTCGGCGGTTGTTGAAAATGTACGCCCCACCACATCCGGTAATCCCACAATTCCCGGGCCGCCCACGCTTATTAATGTTACGTCGCGGATGGCCGTCAGCGCTTTGACCCCGCCGCCGATGCTGCGGCCCTCCGGCGTGATTTTTGTGCCTGGCTTTTCCGGAGCAAAACTGTTGCGAATCCAGACGGGAATCGCCGCCTGTACCACCGGATTCAGCGTTTTTGGATGCAGCACTTTCGCTCCAAAGTAAGCCAGCTCCGCTGCTTCGCGATAGGAGATTACCGGAATCGTGCGCGCCTCCGGCACTAACCGCGGGTCCGCCGTCAGCACGCCATCGACATCAGTCCAGATGATCACTTCATCCGCATCCATCGCCGCGCCCAGAATCGTCGCCGAATAGTCGGAGCCGCCTCGCCCCAGCGTTGTCAGTTGGCCCTCGACGGTTGCGCCGATGAAACCTGTCACGACCGGCGCGATTCCTTTCTCCAACAGTGGCTGCAAACGCGCTTGTGATTTCGCCTTCGTCAACTCCATCTGCGGTTCCGCGCCGCCGTGAAATGCATCCGTCACGATCAATTCCGTCGCTTCGATTGCCTCGCTCGGCAGTCCGAGCTCTCTTACTGCCGCCGCTACCAACGGTGCCGAAAGCCTTTCCCCGAGGCTCGAAATCGCGTCCAGAGTGCGCGGCGTTAGCTCCCGGAGCAACGCAGTTCCTTCGCAGAGCCGTCGCCCTTCGGCGAACACCTCTTCCATTCGCCGGCGGATCGGCGCGCATTTCTCCTCGTGCGGGATCAGGTTCACCAGCGCAACTTCGTGTTGTTGCCGCAGCGCATCCAGGATGGCTGCCGCCTCATCCGCGTTTCCTGCCTGCGCTTTCTTGGCGGCCTCGATCAGCCGGTTGGTCGCTCCGCTCATCGCGGAAACCACCGTGATGCAGCCGCACTCCTTCGCAGCCTTCGCAATAATCTGCGCGGTCCTGGCGATGCAAGCCGCATCGCCCACCGATGTTCCTCCGAATTTCATCACCTGTAGCAGCGGCTTCATCTCGTTTAGCTAGTCACCCCGTGGAATGGCTTTGCGGATTGGGAACTTGTCGCTCGCATTCCCACAACTTGTCTTCTCTTCAGTTTACCTTGTGAACCAACCAGTCGCGCACTTCTCCCGCAGGAGGTGTTCTTCCTCCCAACGGGCAATCCTTTGTTGCTTCTTCTCGCCGACTTGCCTTCCCCGCTCCCCATGGTTTTCTCCACAATCCACGCACCTGCTCCCAGTGCCGCATACGAATGTAGATTCCAACTCCACCTTGCCGCTACACACGCCCCTCTCCCACAATAATTGATATGCCCGTCGCCGCTATCGAGGCTCCCCCTACTCCGGACTCGCCGCCAGAAAAAACCGGGTTCCGCACCCTGTACATCTTGCTGCTCGTCTGCGGATTTATCATGCGTTTCGGATTCGTTCTTCTGAAGAAAACCTACATCCGCTCCCCAGGCTCGATTCTTCCGTTCGGCGCGGAGGTTTGCAGCATCGCCGAGCACATCGTTCTCGGAAAAGGTTTCAGTTCGCCTTTTTACCAGGACACCGGCCCGACCGCCTGGATCGCTCCCGTTTATCCTTATATGTGTGCGCTGGTCTTCCGGCTCTTCGGCATTTATTCCGTTGCGTCCGCGATTGTGCTGCTCGGAATTCAATGCATCATCGCCGCCGCCACCGGCGTTACCATCCATGCCCTGGGCCGCCGCACGCTGGGCGCGCAAGTTGGATTCTGGGCCGCGTGGATCTGGGCGCTCAGCCCTATCTTTTTCCGCTGGCCGGTATCCTGGATTTGGGACTTTACCGCCAGCGCCTTTCTTCTTTCAGCGGTTTTCATCGTCGCCCTGGATGTTGCGGAGCAGAACACTCGCAAACTCTGGTTGTCGCTGGGCGCGCTCTGGGCGCTGATCGCGCTCACCAATCCTGCGTTGCTCAGCGTCATGCCGTTTACTTTTCTTTACGCCACTTTCGTGAACTACCGCTCCTTCCGGCCCTGGTTCGCTTCTGCGGCGTTGGCCGGAGTGCTTTTCGCCGCGTTGGTTTCGCCCTGGCTAATCCGCAACGAACTCGTTTTCGGCCAGCCGGTTTTTTTTCGCAGCAACTATTGGTTTGAATTCCATCTCGGAAACTATCATATGAGCAATGGAATGGGTTACACGGGCAGACATCCTGGTGTTAACCCCGACGAACTAAAGAAGTATGCCGCCTGGGGTGAATTGCGCTACATCGACTATTACAAGCAGGACAGTTTCGAGTTCGTCCGCAAGTATCCTTCCGAATTTCTCGACCTGACGCTTCATCGCGCGTTGTGGTTTTGGGATGGCAGTTTGTTGATTTACTGGACGCGGGAATGGTGGAAGCCCTGGGAGTTTTGGCCCTTGTCCCTGCTTGGCTGGCTGGGGCTCCTCTTTGTTTTCACGCGGCGCCCGCGCGGATGGCTCCTCTTTGCCGCGACGCTGATCGTTTATCCAATCCCGTACTACCTCGCGTATCCGGTCGTAAAATACCGCCACGCCATCGAGCCGGAGCTTCTTCTATTGTCCGTCTATCTTGCTTTCGTTCTTCGGGGTGAGATTCAATCTTTCGTGCGGCGCCACGCGTGATCCATCCGCCGCGCGCGTCCGATCCTTACTTCAAGAGAGGCTAAGCATTGGCAGGAGCGTTACCAGAAGGCTACGAGCCGGTCGTCGGCGTCATGTCCGGTCCCAGCTCTTCTGAGAAAATATTCCATGTGTTAGATGGGTTCCGCCCCAGGAAGCTGCCAAATGAGATCACCGCCCAGATGGCAGACTAGCTCTGGGCAGAAGAGTGATTTCGCAGCGGATAACGAGGTCGCTACATTGCGAGTCGTTTGCCCCGAAGAGGAATTGAATGACCAGGCTCCCCGTGATTCAAGAGCTGTGGATGCTAATTTCTTAATGAAAACCTCGACGACACTTTCCGTTCTTATTCCCGTGTACAACGAGGAGTACCTGGTATGCGCCAGCCTCGAACGGCTCAAACTCCTCGGGCACTCGCCGCTGCTCGACCGCGTCGAAGTTATCGTAGTGGACGATGGATCGACCGACCAGACGGCATCTGTTTTGGGTGAATTTGAGCGCTCGCTGGCCGAAGCGCCCCCCGGCAGGATGCAATGGCATTTTGTGCGTCACGACTTGAACCAGGGAAAAGCGGCGGCCATTCGAACGGCCTTGTCCTGTGCCACCGCTGAACTAACAGTGATTCATGACGCGGATCTCGAGTATCACCCGTCGGATCTGTTAAGAATGATTCAGGTTTTTCTGGAGGAACAGGCCGATGCAGTCTTTGGTTCGCGTTTTCTCGCCAGCGAATACCGGCGTGTCCTTTTCTTCCGCCATCAGCTTGGGAATCATTTTCTCACTCTCTTGTGCAACATCGTTTCGGATCTGAATCTCACCGACATGGAAACCTGCTACAAGATGGTCAGAACCGGGCTATTGAAAAGCATCCCCCTTGTCGGCCATGGATTTGAAATCGAACCTGAAATTGCCATCAAACTGGCAAAGCGCGGAGCTCGCATATTTGAGGTTCCGATCCGCTATGCCGGACGCACCTATCAGGAGGGGAAGAAGATCAACTGGAAGGATGGCATTCGGGCCATCGCTGCGATTCTGCGGTTTGGCTTTACCGATTACATTTATGCGGATGACATCTATGGCAGCCAGATTCTCGGCCGCCTCAATCGGGCGCCGCGTTTTACTAAGTGGATGGCGGACGTCATCCGTCCGTACGTCGGCGAGAAAGTCTTGGAAATCGGTGCAGGAACAGGCAATCTGACCCTGCAATTGGTTCCGCGAAAACTCTACTGGGCCAGCGACATAAATCCGTTGTATCTGACGTACTTGGAAAACGTCGGCCGCAATAGGCCGTACCTGCACGTGGGTTACACCGACGGCCAGTCTGTCCAGTCGTTTCCCCAGGAACAAAAATTTGACACCGTCATTTGCTTGAACGTGATTGAACACCTGGTGGACGACCTGGGGGCGTTGCGTAACATTCGCGGAGTCCTGGAGGATGGGGGCCGAGCGATCATTCTAGTTCCGTATGGCCCTTGGCTCACTGGCACGCTGGACGAGGTTCTGGGCCATCAGCGACGCTATGCACGGGATCAATTGAAGCAGTTGGTTGAAACTGCCGGCTTCCATTTGGACACCATGATGGAGTTCAATCGCGTCGGCGTCATTGCCTGGTGGCTCAATGGGCGGCTATTGCGAAGGCGCACCTTTGGATTCTGGCAGATCAAAATGTTGAATTTGCTGACTCCGCTGTTCCGCACGTTGGACAAATTCTTGCCCTTGCCTCCGCTCTCTCTCATCGCCGTGCTGAGCAAGCCTAGCCGGGAAGAAGTGGGGATGGCGGTTCCTGAATCTCTCGCACCTGCTGCCTCCGCGTGAAACTCACCTCGAGAAACTCCGCCTGGCGATGGAGCGGACCTGGTTCCAGCCATTTCGATCGCTACAATGGCGCATTAAACACGCGCTCTCACTCCCTCATTTCATCATGCTAGCCTGTCCTTTGTTAGCTCGCTCGAATCGCCACCACGGCCAATGAAAATAAGTTTCCTTCAACGCTTATGGCGCTCACGTTCGACTTATGAGAAGTCGCTTTTCTTGGTTTTTCTCTTGAGCCTTCCGTTCCTCCACCCTATCGTCAACGGCGACGGGGCCGGATACTACGCTTTCATCCGCTCTCCCTTGATCGATCACAATTTCAGCTTTTCCTCGGACTTTGAGAATCCCGAGAATGACCTCGAGAAGATTTTCCTGAACGACCATTTTGTTTACAATCCGGTAACAAAAACGGGACACTTGCCGAACTTTTACGCCGTTGGTCCCGCTGTCCTGTGGAGCCCGTTTCTGATATTGACCCATCTGGTGGTGCTCGGGCTGGGACTTCTGGGTTTGCACATTCCTCCTGATGGCCACTCCTGGCCGTACCTGGTGGCAATGACGTGTGCTACGGCCCTCTACGGATTCGCAGGACTTTGTTTTTCCTTTGCTTTAGCACGAAGATTTGTTGAGGAGCGTTGGGCCTTTTGGGCCACCATCGGACTGTGGTTTGCTAGCTCCATCCCCGTGTATATCTATCTTCTCCCTGCGTGGTCACATGCTCATTCCATTTTCGCGACCTCGCTCTTCCTCTGGTATTGGCTGCGAACACGCGGCACACGGACCGGCGGCCAATGGCTGAAGCTGGGTCTGCTGTCTGGCCTGATGATCGACGTCTACCAACTCAACGGCATTTTTCTTCTGGTCGTGGCATATGAAGTTGTCTCGGCGTATGCGCAGATTTGCTTCGCAACAGACGCGGGCAAGTCCGCACAGCTCTTCAAGGAGCTTCGCCTGCATTGCCTCTATAGCCTCGCCACTCTTATCGGTCTGTCACCGACTTTCGTGGCGCGCCAAATCGTCTTCGGAAACCCTTTCAGCGTGGGGCCGTACGCCCTTAGCGGGTGGAATTGGACTTCACCTGTTTTTCTGAAAGTGTTGTTTGACGCGAGTCACGGGCTCTTGGTGTTCACTCCCATCTTGGTTTTGGCTTTTGTAGGACTATTTTATCTGCGAAGTTTGGACAAGACCCTCGGAACACTCTGCATTTTCATCACTCTTATCTTCCACTACTTTGTCTCCAGCTTTTCCTGGTGGTACGGAGCGGTCGGATTAGGCAATCGCTTCTTTATTTCTTTGACCCCGGTTTTTATCCTGGGTCTTGCCTCATTGTTCGCGCGGGCCGCGCGCCTGTGGCCGGACTCCCGCCGCGCCTCCTTCCGCATAATTCCCATTACGCTTCTGTTTATTTTCTGGAATCTCGGCTTGGTGTATCAGTGGCAAACACATCTGATAGCAAGATACGGTCCAGTCGATTGGCAGACGGTCCGCTTCAACCAATTTCGCGTTGTCCCGGTTGAGGCTCTTCACGACCTCGGTGAGAGATTCCACTTTTACCACAATCCCCACAATTGATTGCCCCGGAGTTCTAGCTGGTCATTCGGTGGACTTGACGTCCCCGCCCTCCACCCGCGTGTTGCAACAGCAGGCGGCAAAATAGGACAATCTCGCCGAGATTGGCAGGGAGCAATCTGAATCCATTTCGATTCAGGAAGGTGGTCGCCATGTACGACAAAGCAAAGAAAAGCAGAGTCACGCGAAGAGGATTTTTGGAAGCGGGTTCGGCAGCTCTAGCGGCTGCGGGCATCCTCTCCGTGGAAAACTTAGCCGCACAGCAGCAATCGGACTACAAGCCCCGGTCCGATCGAAGTAAGAGCGATCCGGGGCCGACCAATCCTGCTATAGATGCTGCAAATCCCGATTCGAACAATCCTCTCTCGTCGGACGCTGGCGGCGTCCAGACCTTCAAGTACCCTTTTTCGTTCGCCCACAAGCGGCTTCACGAAGGCGGCTGGTCCCGCGAAGTCACGCAGCGCGAACTTGCCGTCTCCAAAGCTCTGGCGGGAGTGGACATGCGGCTCACCGCTGGCGGTGTCCGCGAGTTGCATTGGCACACTGCTGCGGAATGGGCGTTCATGCTCTATGGCACCGCCCGGATTACCTGCATCGATGCGGAGGGAAAAAGTTTCGTTACCGACGTTAAAGAGAACGAACTCTGGTTTTTTCCACCGGGCATTCCCCACTCCATTCAGGGGCTCGCTCCCGATGGCTGCGAATTCCTTCTGGTCTTCGATGACGGCAACTTCTCCGAGTACGAGACGGTGCTTCTCTCCGACTGGATGGCACACACGCCCCCGGACGTCGTGGCCAAGAACTTTGGCGTCAGCCAAAAGGCTCTCGCCAACATGCCCAAGAAAGAACTCTTCATCTTTCAAGCCGAAGTGCCGGGCCCGCTCGAGGAAGATCGCCGCGTCGCCGGGGGAAAGCTTGGTCCTTCACCCATTGATTTTGCTTTTCGCACCATGCAGTTTCCGCCCACCAAGCGCAACAAGAGCGGGGAGGTTCGCATCATCGACGCAAACACCTTCAAAATATCCACGACCTCCGCGGCGATCGTCACCGTCAAGCCAGGTGGCGTTCGCGAGCTGCACTGGCATCCCAACGCCGACGAATGGCAATACTTCTACGCCGGCAAGGGACGTATGACCGTTTTCGCGACCGGCGGCCGCGCCCGCACCATGGATTTCGAAACGGGTGACGTCGGCTACGTTCAAAAAACGCTCCCTCACTACGTCGAAAACACCGGCACGACCGACCTGAAGTTCCTGGAGATGTTCAAGAGCAGCTACTACCAGGACCTTTCGCTTTCCGAATGGCTCGCGCACACTCCACCGGAACTTGTCGCTGCACACTTGAATCTCGACAAAGCCACGCTAGGCGCTTTACCACGGGAAAAAACAGTGATCATGCCTGAATAAGAAGCTCTCGGCTTCCGCTAGGACAGCGATTCGATTCGCCGATCAGGGATAAACCACATCATTGCGATCGCCATGTACAGCGCGATCGCGATCCACGGGCGCACGAACGCCAGTGGAATCGCCAACACGTAAACCAATAGCGACACTTTGCCTTTCAGCTCGTCGCCAACAGCCCGCGCCAGTTTTGAGTCGGGGCCGTTGCAGGCGATGATGAATCGTTCCAGCAGCAGGTAGGCAATAGCGGCCATCGCCAAAACTATTCCGTAAGCTGCTGTGGGTGCAGCGGAGAAATGCGTTTCATCCATCCAACGGATCACGAACGGAACCAGCGACAACCAGAACAACAGGAACAGATTGGCCCAGAGCACCATGCCATTGATGCATTCCGTAATTTGCAGCATGTGATGATGATTGTTCCAAAAGATTCCGACATTGGTGAAGCTGAGCGCGTACGCAAGAAATACCGGCAGGCTGGACGTTAAGGACAAAAAATCGGAGCCCGAAGGCACCTTAAGCTCCAACACCATGATGGTGATGATCACGGCCATCACCCCATCCGTGAACGCTTCGAGACGCTGTTTTTCCATCATTGTCCTCCTGGTTCATTGCTCGCGTTGACTTTCCTTCCGCTACGCACCTAACATAAAAACCGGAAATCCATCCTAAATGAGTTTCTGGTACGTGATTCTCGCATCGTAGCAATGGAAGTTCCGCAGTGCATTCGGAAGGTGGTTCGGCATGGACACACGGCGGATTCTCGGCCTGGTCTTGGTAATCAGCGCAATCGGAGTCGCAATTGCCTTTCAATCTCTCGCTGATAACACGACCTCCAAGCCCGGCGACGTGAACGAAGCGCGCATCCTCGCCGACGTTGCCACCGGGAACAACTGGCTGGTGAACGGCCGCACCAACGATTCGAAGCATTTCAGCCCCCTCAAGCAAATTAATGATCAGAACGTCGCCAATTTGGGCTTGGCCTGGTATCTCGATTACGATGGCATGATGGGCATTGTCTCCGAGCCCATCGTCGTCGATGGCGTCATTTACATCAGCGCGCCGCTCTCCAAGGTTTACGCCGTGGAAGCTTCTACCGGAAAACTCATCTGGAAGTACGACCCGCAAATCCGCCTCGATCAAGCATTGAACGGCTCTTACTCCGCCCGCACCAATGGCGGCGTGGCCGTATGGAACGGAAAAGTTTACGTCGGCACCGGCGACTGCCGCCTGATTGCCATCGATGCCGCCACCGCGAAAAAAATCTGGGAAGCCACCGTTTGCGAGCCGCTTCAGACGGGCATCACCGGCGCACCCCGCGTGGCCAACGGGAAAATCCTCATGGGCTACAACGGCTCGGATGACGCCGTCCGCGGCGCTCTTGCCGCCTACGACGCAGAGACTGGCAAAGAACTCTGGCGCTTCTGGACCGTTCCTGGCGATCCCGCGAAAGGTTTCGAAACCAAAGAACTGGAAATGGCCGCGAAAACTTGGTCCGGCCAAGGCTCCTGGAAAATCGGCGGCGGCGACGTATGGCACGCCATCACCTATGACGACGCCACCGGCCTCGTCATTTTTGGCACAGCCGGCGCGGACGTCGGCTACGGCGAAATGGCCGGAGTCAAAATCACCGGCGAAAAACTCTTCTCCCAGTGCATCATCGCCGTGAAAGTGGACACTGGAGAATACGTCTGGCACTACCAGACCGGCACCGAAAATGTTCACAACGAAAACAATCAGATTATGATGGCCGACCTCCCGATCAACGGCGAAAAACACCACGTGGTGCTGACCGCCCCCAAGAACGGCTTCTTCTACATTCTCGACGCCAAAACGGGCAAACTCCTTTCCGCCAAGCCGCTCGTGAAAACCACCTGGGCTACTTCTTACGATCTGCAAACCGCCAAACCAGTTTTGATCCCCGCCTCGCAGGGCGGCGGCCGACAGTGGACGGTCCACAACTGGTGGCCGATGAGCTACAGTTCCCTCACCGGGCTTGTCTACATCCCCACGACAGACCGCCACCCAAACACCAAGGCCGCCGTCGAAGCAGGCGAAAGCGGTGAGGGGCTTTTCGGCAAACTGATCGCCTGGGATCCCATTGCCGAAACTGCCCGTTGGTCCGTCGAAGAGCAGATCGCCGTCAACGGTGGCGTAGTCTCCACCGCCGGCAATCTCGTTTTTCAGGGCCAAGGCACCGGCGAGTTCGCGGCCTACGCCGCCGACACCGGCAAAAAACTCTGGTCCGTCCAAACCAAGTCCGCCATTGATTCCATCCCCGTCACCTTCACCGCCAATGGCGAACAGTACGTGATTACTTCCGTGGGCTGGGGTTCCGGTTCACGCCTGTTCGCTCCCGCCCGCACCATGGCCACACCCGAATCCAAGCGCGGCCCCGAACGCTTGTACGCTTTCAAACTCGGCGGCAAGCTTCCATTTCCGACTCCGCACATTGAAGTTCCGCCCGTGCCGAAGCCGCCCGATCAAAAAGTCAGCGAAGAAACCATTCGCAAGGGCGAAAAACTTTACGTCTCCTTTTACTGCGAAGGCTGCCACTCTCCCGGCATCGATGGCAGCGGCGCTTGGGTTGAGGACGGCGCGATCCCCGATCTGCGTTACGCTCCGCCCGAAGTGCACAAGGATTGGTATGGCATCGTCCTGGGCGGCAGCCATTGGTCAAAAGGCATGCCCGGTCTCGCCGACCCGCCCAAATTTGCTTTCCCCAAAGCCCACATGACCGTCGCGGAGGCGGACGCGGTCCACGCCTATGTAATCGATCAAGCGTGGAAAGCCTACAAAGGTGAAAAGGAAATCGCCCACACCAAGCGCGAAAATTACTAGCTCGCCTTGGCACTGGCGAGCCCGGCTGCCAGACTAAGCAGCCCAACCCCCAGGTGAATGAAATTGAAATGCGTGTTCAAGTCCAGCCGGATGGGACCGAGGTCCCTCATGCCAGCAAAGCCCACAATCGCCACCAACGCATAAATCGCGCCAAAAATCAGCCCAAACCAGCGCGGACCATCCACATTTTTTCCGAGCCCCGCCCAGAGTGCGATTAACCCGCTGACGAGATGAAATACGTTATGCGCAGGAGGAAACGTGAGATTAAACATTTCATGCCGAAAGAACCCCACCACACCAACGACCACCAAGATCGCCCCGCTTAGCACAACATAAAACTTTGCCAGTGAGCTTCCCATTCCTGGACCATCCTTCCAGTGGCGCGACGCGCGTGCTTGTCGAGCGCCGTGGAGCTTACGGCTCCGCTTGACAAGCCGTCAAGTCCACCGACAATTGGTGGCTCTCAAAACGACGCGCTTTAAGGCTATAATTTGCGCCAATCGTGAGCCTCTCTGCAGGAAACAAGCTCGGGCCGTATGAGGTCGTCTCGCCGCTCGGTGCCGGTGGCATGGGCGAAGTCTTTCGCGCGCGCGATACGCGGCTCGACCGCACCGTCGCCATCAAAATTCTCCCGCCCCAGCTTTCAAATGATCCCGTCCGCAAGCAGCGTTTCGAGCGCGAAGCCAAAACAATTTCCAGCCTCAATCATCCGCACATCTGCGTTCTTTATGACGTTGGCCATCAAGACGGCACTGACTATCTCGTCATGGAGTGCCTCGAAGGCGAGACTCTCGCGAAGCGCCTCGAAAAAGGTCCGCTCCCTTTCGAGCAGGTTCTCAAATTCGGAGGCCAGATCGCCGACGCTCTCGACAAAGCGCACCGCAGTGGTGTCGTTCACCGTGATCTGAAACCCAGCAACATCATGCTGACTCCCACCGGCGCGAAACTCCTCGATTTCGGCTTGGCCAAGCCTGCAATGCCGCTCGCCAGCGGCCTCACTTTGACCGCAGCCGCAACGCCAGTTACACCGATGACCCAGGAAGGCACCATTCTCGGCACCTTTCAATATATGTCGCCGGAGCAGATCGAGGGCAAAGAACTCGACGGCCGCAGCGACATTTTTTCGTTCGGTACCGTGCTCTATGAAATGCTCACCGGCCATCGCGCCTTTCAAGGCAAGAGCCAGTTGAGCGTAGCCTCGGCGATCCTTGAGAGCGAGCCTGCTCCCATTGTTTCCGCAAAGCCCCTCACTCCCCCCTCGCTCGATCGCGCCATTCGCCGCTGCCTCGCCAAAGACCCCGAAGAACGCTGGCAAACCGCTCGCGACATCGCAATCGAACTTAAGTGGATCGCCGAATCCGGCTCGTCATCGAGTGCAGCACCTCCAGCCAAGGAACGCCCCCGCAAAACCGAGCTACTGCTTCTGGCGGCCTTGGCCGTGACCGCTGCGATCGCGCTTTTCCTCGCATTTCTCTACCTGAAACGGCCGTCCGCTGAACCACGCGTCACGCGCACTTACGTCAAGGCTGAAGAAGGTTCTGGTTTCATTTTTTCCGGCGACCAGAAAGGCTTCGCTATCTCTCCCGATGGCCGCGATCTGGTTTACGTAGCCTCGACCCCATCTCCCGATTCAAAATCCGCACTGTGGCTTCGCCCCATGGATTCGCTTCGTGCCCGATTGCTCCCGGGAACACAAGCCGCCGGATTTCCTTTCTGGTCCCCCGACGGCAGATACATCGGCTTTTTTGCGGGCGGCAAGCTCAGGAAAATTGATATCCAAGGCGGCCCGCCTTCCGTTATTTGCGACGCGCCGGATGGGCGCGGTGGCTCTTGGAACCAGCAGGGCGATATTGTTTTTACCCCAACGGTCAACTCTCCCATCTACCGCGTATCCGCTTCCGGTGGCCCCATCGCGCAGCTCACCAGGCAGGATCCTTCCAAGAATGAAACCACTCACCGCTGGCCCTCGTTCCTGCCCGACGGACGCCACTTTATTTTTTTGGCGGGAAGCA
>Ga0137409_10002410_pt1 | contig 20032 bp, 14 predicted proteins | sample CZODoug1_16funga_FD_122059 | JGI IMG/M metagenome (GOLD analysis project Ga0137409, IMG submission 122059) | Vadose zone soil fungal communities from Angelo Coast Range Reserve, California, USA - CZODoug1_16fungal (Hybrid Assembly) | ecosystem: Environmental > Terrestrial > Soil > Vadose zone... | reverse complement strand
GCCAAGTATGTGTTCGTGTCGGGCGGTGTGGTTTCCTCTTTGGGGAAGGGGATAGCCGCCGCCTCCCTCGCCGCGATCCTCGAATCGCGCGGCATCAAAGTCACCCTTCTCAAGCTCGATCCGTACATCAACGTTGATCCGGGAACGATGAGCCCTTTCCAACACGGAGAGGTGTTCGTCACGGACGACGGCGCCGAGACCGACCTCGACCTCGGCCACTACGAGCGCTTTCTCTCGGCTCGGATGAAGAAGTGCAACAACTTCACCACGGGACAGATCTACGAGTCGGTGATCAAGAAGGAGCGCCGCGGCGATTACCTCGGGCGCACGGTGCAGGTGATACCGCACGTCACCGACGAGATCAAGGCTTTTATCGTGCGCGGCGCGGGAGACGCCGAGGTCGCGATCGTCGAGATCGGTGGGACGGTGGGGGATATCGAATCGCTGCCGTTCCTCGAGGCGGTACGGCAGATGGGCCTCGAGTTGGGAGACAACAACACCTGCTATCTCCATCTCACGCTCGTACCTTTCATCAAGAGCGCCGGCGAGATCAAGACCAAGCCGACGCAACACTCGGTGAAGGAGTTGCGCGGCATCGGCATCCAGCCCGACGCGCTGTTGTGCCGGTCGGACCGACCGATACCCGACGACGAGAAGAAGAAGATCGCGCTCTTCACCAACGTCCAGGCGCGGGGCGTGATTTCGGTCTGGGACGCGGATTCGATCTACAAAATTCCATGGATGCTGCACCAGCAGATGCTCGACGAGATCGTCTGCCACAAGCTCGCCATCATCGCCAGGCCCGCCGATCTCAGGGCGTGGAAGAAGCTGGTCGAGGCGCTGGAGCATCCGCAGCACGAAATCACGATCGCGATGGTCGGCAAGTACGTCGATCTCACCGATTCGTACAAGTCGCTTAACGAGGCCCTGGTGCACGCTGGAATCCATGCGCGCAGCAAGGTGAACATCCGCTACGTCGACGCCGAGACGATCGAGAGGGACGGCGTCGGTGCGCAGCTGGAGGGCGTGAACGCGGTGCTCGTGCCCGGAGGGTTCGGCAAGCGCGGGGTGGAAGGCATGATGAAGGCGATCCAGCACGCCCGGGAGAACAAGATTCCCTACCTCGGCATCTGCCTTGGCATGCAGCTCGCGGTGATCGAATATTCGCGCAACGCCGTGGGCTTGGCCGGCGCGAACTCGACGGAGTTCGATCGCGATACGCCGCATCCGGTGATCGCTTTGGTGACGGAATGGCAGGACCGCGACGGACGCGTCGAGCGCCGCGACGAGAAATCCGACCTCGGCGGCACGATGCGCCTGGGGGCGCAGAGCGCGGCTCTCGAGCCGGGAAGCCTGGTGTGCAGGATCTACGGTGCGGAGACCATCAACGAGCGCCATCGCCACCGCTACGAAGTCAACAACCAGTACCTTCAGCGGCTCAAGGACAAGGGACTGCGAGTCTCGGGGGTCACGCAGCGCGAGCAGCTGTGCGAGATGATCGAGCTGCCCTCGCATCCCTGGTTCGTCGGCTGTCAGTTCCACCCCGAGTTCACTTCGACTCCACGGGCCGGGCATCGACTCTTCACCGCCTTCGTCGAGGCTGCCCTGCAGTATCAGGCGGGTGCCACCAAGACGGCCATCGCCGCGTAGATGAAGCTCTGCGGTTTTGACGCTGGCCTCGACAAGCCTCTGTTTCTGATCGCGGGTCCCTGCGTGGTCGAGTCCAGGCAGATGGCACTCGAGACGGCGGAGTCGCTGAAGGAAATCGCGAGGGAGATCGGAATACCCTTTATCTACAAATCTTCCTACGACAAGGCCAACCGTAGTTCGGGGAAATCATTCCGCGGGCCGGGGATGAGCAAGGGGCTGGAGATCCTCGAGGAGGTGAAAAAGAGGATCGGTGTACCGGTACTGACCGACGTTCACGACAAGGAAGACGTCCCCGAGGTCGCCGCCGCGGTCGACGTGCTGCAGACCCCGGCCTTTCTTTGCCGCCAAACGGATTTCATCCACGCCGTCGCCGCGGCGGGTCGGCCGGTGAATATCAAGAAGGGCCAGTTTCTTTCTCCCGGAGAAATGAAGAACGTGGTCGAGAAGGCCCGTGAGGCCAGCGGCAGGGACAATATCCTGGTGTGCGAGCGTGGCGCTTCGTTCGGCTACAACAATCTCGTTTCCGACATGCGCTCGCTCGCCATCATGCGCGATACGGGCTGCCCCGTGGTGTTCGATGCGACACATTCGGTGCAGCTTCCGGGCGGACACGGGACCTCGTCGGGCGGCCAGCGGGAATTCGTTCCGGTGCTCGCCCGCGCCGCGGTGGCGAGCGGAATCGCCGGTATTTTCATGGAGACGCATCCCGACCCGGAGCACGCGCCCTCGGACGGCCCGAACGCCTGGCCGCTTGATCGCATGAAGGACTTGCTGAAGACCCTGAAGGACTTGGACGCGCTGGTGAAGCAGCAGGGACTGGCGGAGCAGAGGCTGGGAGCGAAGAAGAAGGGCAGATAAATGAGTTCAATCGTCGATGTCGTCGCAAGGGAAATCCTCGATTCGCGGGGCAATCCCACCGTGGAAGCGGACGTGCTGATCGAGTCGGGAGTGATGGGCCGCGCCGCGGTGCCGTCCGGAGCCTCCACGGGCAAGCGCGAGGCGCTCGAGCTGCGCGACAAAGACAAGAGCCGCTACGGGGGCAAGGGCGTGTTGAAGGCAGTCGAGCACGTCAACACCGAGATTTCCGAAGCGATCATGGGTCTGGACGCTCAGGAGCAGAGTTTCATCGACAAGACCCTGGTAGAGCTGGACGGCACGGAAAACAAGTCGCGCCTGGGCGCCAATGCAATCCTTGCAGTGTCGATGGCGGTGGCCAAGGCCGCCGCGGAAGAGTCCGGGCTGCCCCTGTACCGCTACTTCGGGGGCTCGGGCGGAATGCAGATGCCTGTCCCGATGATGAATGTGATCAACGGCGGGGCTCATGCGGACAACAATCTCGATATCCAGGAATTCATGATCGTCCCGATCGGGGCATCGAGCTTCAGAGAAGCCCTGCGCTGCGGCGCGGAGGTGTTTCATGCGCTGAAGGGACTCCTGGAAAGCCGCCATCTTTCGACGGCGGTCGGCGACGAAGGCGGGTTTGCCCCCAACCTGCCGAACAACGAAGCGGCAGTCCAACTGGTGCTCGAAGCGATCGAGCGCGCGGGATACCACGCCGGCACCAACGTGGCGCTCGCCCTGGATTGCGCGAGTTCCGAGTTCTACCAGGATGGCAAGTACGTCATCGACTCGAAAAAACAGAAGCTCGGATCGTCCGAATTCGGCGATCTTCTGGCCTCGTGGGCAGGCAAATACCCGATCGTCAGTATCGAGGACGGCATGGCCGAGTCGGACTGGGACGGCTGGCGCGCGCTGACCGACAGGCTCGGCAAGAAGGTGCAGCTGGTCGGCGACGACGTCTTCGTCACCAACAGCAAGATCCTGCGCGAAGGGATCCAGTTGGGCATCGCCAACGCGATCCTCGTCAAGGTGAATCAGATCGGGACGCTCACCGAAACCTTCGCTGCGATCGAAATGGCCAAACGGTCGGGCTATACCGCGGTGATATCCCACCGGTCCGGGGAGACAGAGGACACGACCATCGCGGACATCGCGGTCGGCATGAATGCCCTGCAGATCAAGACGGGGTCGCTGTCGCGTTCGGATCGGGTAGCCAAATATAATCAGCTGCTGCGCATCGAAGAGGATCTGGGCGAGGCGGTCGGGTACCCGGGCCGCGAGGCTTTCTATCAGCTGAGATGAGAATCCTGGCGTTCACCCTTGCTGCTTTTGTTTTCCTCCTACAGTACCCGCTGTGGTTCGGCAAGGGCGGGTGGCTGCGGGTGTGGAGCCTGGAGCACCAGGTCCAGGAGCAGAAGCAGACCAACGCGGCGCTGAGCCAGCGCAACGGCGCGCTCGACGCGGAGGTGCGCGATCTCAAGCAGGGATTCGAGGCGATCGAAGAGCGTGCGCGTTACGAGCTCGGGCTGATCAAGCAGGACGAGATTTTTTTCCAGGTCGTGCCCGCAAAGCCTGCAGAGGCGAAGCGCTAAGGCGCGGGTGGCCGGAATTCAATGAACATCGCCGACGTCCAGACTTTGGCGTCGTCCATCTGCCGGCCATAAAAGTACACCGGCCGAAACCCGTGAGGCCCGTTTCCGGGCCGGATTTCGAGTGAGCCGCTAACTTCCCGCGGCAACGCCGCGTCGGTCACGCGCTCCACTGCGAGGAACAGTTCCGTGCCGCCGAGATCGCGGCGCAAAGCGCCCGATTCCAGCAGCTCGGCACCCGAGATTTCCCAGGCGAAGGTGGGGCAGTGAACGAAGGGATTTCCCTCGAGCGGGTTGCCCACCTTGACGTACGCGTCGATTCTCCCGGCGATTCGGATGCGGCAGCGGGCGAGATTGTCGACATCGATGACCGCGCAGTCGGCGTCTCCGTAGGTGTCGGTGCGAAAGCCGATCTCGGTCGGTCCTGCGCGCCACACCGATTCCTCCAGATGCTCGAAGCCGTTCCCGGCGAACGCGTTGATGGTGCCGTTGACGACGCTGATCGTGCCGCGCCACTCAGCCCAACGATATCGGTCCGGAATGCGCGCTCCGCCCCAGCGCACGCGGATGCGGCGCCCCGAGTAGCCCAGTTCCCTGTGCAAATCACGCCGCCAGAGACAGCCCGTGTGATCGTAGGCCGCAATTTCGTCCCAGCCGGTATTGCCCAGGAACCGGTATTCGATCTCGGCCGAACCCGTGCTGCGGAACTCATCGCCCTGCTGGTGCTTGCCACAGCGCGTGAGGCCGACCAGGCGCTCTCCGGTCGCGGCGAAGGTGTGGCGCGCGCGCAAGGCGCGGCCGATTGTCGCCCGGTCGAGCTTGTCCGCGATGATCCCGGTGATGCCGCCCTTGGTGCCGAAGACCTGCGTGCCGGGGAGTCCTCCTCCCGGGCGGCCGCGGTGCTCGTCGCCGCTTGCCGAGGCACCGAGCTTGTAGCCACGCTCGATGACGTCCTGGTACAGCCAGCCGAAATGTCCCCACGAAGATGTAATCTCGATCAGGCGCTCCAGCTCCGGGTGGTGCCAGTCCGGGATGTAACGCCGCCCCCCGACGTGCGGCATGATCAGGTGGTTCTCCGGATCGTGGCAATAGGCGAGCCACAGCTCCTCGATCGGCCAGCGTCCGAGATTCACCGCCGTGCCCTTCATGTCCTCGTTCCAGGTGAACGTACGATTGTGCTCGCCCTTGGCGTTGTAGGGGAATTCGGGTTTCCGGCCGTGGAGGAAGACGACGTTGTGGTCACCGCCCGCGGTCGAGCTGCCACACCATTCCTGGACGGGATAGCAGACGAGCTGCCCGTCCTTGTGGAACTCGTCCATCGTCTTCACGCCCAATTCCCAATTGGCGTCGGTGATCTGGAAATCGTTGGCCGTGTAGCCGACGACGTCCAGGCCCGCGATGTCGCGCCCGTACGCGGTGTTGTACGCCGGACTGTTGGTACCCACGGTGTCGTGGGCATGAATGTGCAGGTCACCGTAGAAGACGCGTGGGCACGGCGCTCCGTCGTCGATCGTCACGTAGTGACTCGCGTCCGCGACATCGAGCGCTCCGGGCAATCGCGCACTCACCGCAAGCTCACCGGGCTCGACCGGTAGGTCGGCAATCCCGGCAGTCGCCCAGCCCTTGGGATTCAGCTCGACCGCCTTGCGATAGACCTCTTTTCCTCCGAGCGCTGCAGCGACTTCGACGGGTCCAACCGCCTCCACGCATGCGTTGCCCCAGCGGTCATGAGCGTTGACGCGCAATGTGAATGGAGTTTTCGGACGCACCAAGCGCGGCCCGACCAGAGCGAGGGACGCTGGAGCGCCCGAGACGATGTCGATGACGATGTCGCCCGGGACGGCGACGAAACGCGAGGTGCCGAGGGGATCGACGTAGCAGCGAAAGCGGAACTTGTCTTCCACGAAGGTCTGAACCCGCGTTCCAGGGCCGCCCATGCGTCGATCGCCCAGCCGGATGATGATGTGGTCGCCGGCGTTGAGGTAGCCGTCGACCGTGTCGACGATGACCGCTTTCTGGAACGGGCGCTCGTGCCCTTTTTGGTCGAAGCGAACCTTCAACGACTGCACGGTGGCGGGGCTTTGGCCCTTGGCCAGCGGTCCCGCCTGATAGTCGGCCGAGAGGTAATTGGCGCCGTGCGGATCGACTGTCTGGAACAGCGCCCAATCCGAGTAGAACTTGAACGTCGCTTTGAACCACGCGCCGTCTGCAATCCCGGAGGCGCCGACCTCGTAGTCGAGCACCACTTCACTCCAGCTTCCGGCAACGAGCTTGTCGAGGTTGCAGGTGACGCGGCCGGCGAAGGGCCGCGCCTTGTTCAGTTCATACAGACCCTGCGGAGCGACGTAATGCCCAAGTCGTCCGCGGAGATCCTTTTCGCTCAGCCGCCCCTGCTCGGCAGTCTTGGTTGGATCCGTCAATTTGTTCATCGACCAATTCTTTCATGGTAAGCGCGATCATCGCGCCGCAGCGAACGGCCACGGGGCATCCGGGTCCCACACCGGAATGCCGAGGAATGCATACCACGGGGCCATGATCAGTATTCCATACGCGATGGCAATCAGCACCGATACCCAACCGACCTTGGCATAGTCGGTCATGCTGAATGTGCCGCTGCTGTAGGCAATGACGGCGGCTGTGATCTGGGTCGGGAGGATGTAGGCGAACGAATCGGTATCGGCAATAAGCATCGTAAACGCCACCGGGTGCAAGTCCAGCTTGGGCGCCATCGCGAGCAGGACCGGCGCCAGCATCGTGACCGCTGCGACGTTCGACAGCATGCCGAGGCGAATGATGTGGGTACCCAACATGAATATGAGCAGGATCGCCCACCAGGGGTGGCCGGTGGCAAGGGGGTGAATGGAGTCCGCGAGCCATTTCGCCAGCCCCGAAGTCGACATGGCGTCGGAAAGAGACAGCGCGCCGGCGAGCAACAGGAGCGTACCCCAGATGGTGCGGTCCTGGAGTTCCTTCCATTTGAACTTGAACAGTCCGGGTATGAAGAGAAGGGCGAGACCGAGCAAGGCCGCGTTATGGGTCGCGATCTTGTGCCACTGCTCGGTGACCCAAGCAAGTGCGATCAATCCGAACACGGCCAGGATCAGCCATTCGCTCGGTGTCATCCCCGGCAGCTCGCGGTGCTGTTTCTGAACGGCCTGAAAGCCGCCCGCGATGGCTACCTTGCGCGTTCTAAAGTAGTGCTGCACCCACCACTGGGTGAGTACGAACATGCCGAGATACGGCCACTGAAGGAGAAACCACTGGAAATAGGAAATTTGCAGCCCGAGATTCTTGTCGAACAAACCGATGATCACGAGGTTCGGAAGATGCGCCGTCATGATGCACATTCCGCTGATCATCGATCCATAGACCAGTGTCTGAATGACAATGGCCTTCTTGCCGTTGCGCTCCTTCTCGCTGTTTCCGAAAAAATCCGTGATGCCGTTGATTACGGGCAGGAGAGTCGCAGCGCGTGCATTTGCCGCCGGTATGATCAGGGAAAGCACCATATTCACTGCGAACATGGCCCAGATCACGCCGTTGACCGTTTTCGCTTTGAACCAGTTCAGAAGCGAGAGCGCGATGCGGCGGTCGAGACCTGCGGCCTGCATGATCGCGGCGAAGATGAACGCAGAGAGGCAGAGGAACACGACCGGATTGGTGAAACCGTCGGCAGCCTTCTGGAATGGCCGGGTCGCGTTAGTGATGACGAGCAGCATCGGGATAAGCAGCCCCGAGATTCCAACCGGAATGGCCTCGAAGATCCACATGACGCAGGCCCACGCCATGACCGCAAGCGCCGCCTGGCCCGCTGGCGACAGCCCTTTCGTAGGGGGCATGACGAAAAGGATTGCGAGGAACAAGAGCCACGCCAGTGCGAAACCGAGGAGCGCCTTGCCGGGGCGCATGCCTGCCGCGAGGATGTTGGCGCGGAACGTGCGCAGGAGGCTCGGACCCAGCCCCGGCTTCTCTGCATGGACAGGCAAGCCAGCGCGTTGCGTAGCTTCACTCATCCCTTGCTCCTCCTAGTTGGCCGCACCGGCAGACGGCCACCTATTCCACGACGAGCTCGAGCGGACCGAGCCAAGTGAGTAGGTCGATAAAGACCTGCGGTGACGTTGGCTTGAAGGCCGCAATGTTGACCCTTTTAAGCACGGCCTTGCCGTCCTCGGTCGAGTCAAGGGCTATGAGGGTGTCACGCAGCTTGGCGATCTGCGCCGGCGAGATCTTCCGCGACGCGATCACCGGCGTGTTTGGGACTTCGGGACTGATCGCGATCACCCGGCCGCCCTTTTTCTCCCAGGTCCGACCCGCGGGGGAAAACGAAGCCACGACTCCGACGTCGAAAAAACTGTTTTCCATCGACCAGGCGATTGCGGCCTGGTCGCGCATTGCTTTCACCTGCTCTCTTACCATGGCGATCTTGTTGTCGCGCAACATGGCGTTGGCGATTCGCCACATGTACGCGTAGCGGTCCGGAGTGACGATCCGCTTGCCCCGGACGTCCGCAATTGTCTTGAGCGGGGAATCCTTGTTAACTATGAAAAGCGCGTGCGCCGGCTCCCTGGACACGACGACAGGGCGGTAGCCGTAATCGCGAACCGCCTGCGCCAGTACGTCTGCTGGCCGAGACAGGACAAGCGCGTAGGCCCCGGTTTCCACGGAGCGCTGCAATACTTGAATGTCGCGGACCGCGACCATTGTGACGCGGGCGCCGAGCGCCTTCTCGACGATCTTGGTGAAATCCTCCCAACGAAGAAAGATCTCGGTTGCGTCGAGATTGCCGGACCCGCCCTCGTTGATGGCGAAGATGAGCCGCCCCTGCTCCCCTTTGGCCCCGGGCTTTTGCGCGAAGCCGTCTGCGCTCGCTGCAAGCGCCACGGCGAACACCAAGAAGGGGACCCAGATCGGACGGATCCGGGAAACCGCGTTCGTCATTGGTCCTCCACCTTTGCGCGCTCGGTGGAGTCGGCGTATTCAAAGCCGTTCCTGTTGTAGATGATCGCCGCGGAGTCGCTGCGTATGAAATCGATCCAAGCCAGTGCGGCCTGCCTGTGGGGCGCGTTGCGTATCAAGGAAATCGCGAGCTCATCGCGAAAATTGCCCTTGTCCGGAAGCCTTACATAGTCGAAGCGCTTGGGCATGTGGGTTTTCAGATATTCACCGAAGTGGTAGTACATTAGGGCGACATCGGCCAGGTCGTCGTAGATGAACTGCGGGTTTTCCCGATGGTGCACAGTGGACGGAGAAATCGTCGTGCGTTTCTTCAGCATGAGTTCAGGAAACTGCGCACCTCCCTGAGCCCGCAACGTATTTGAGTAGCTCTCGTACGATGCGGGTTCGCGGACAGGGGAGGAGATTGCGACGCGTACGTCGTCACGCATCAAGTCTGGGATTCCGCGGATGGCTTTCGGATTTCCGGCCCGGACGAGAAGCACGACCCCGCGGTTGCGGGTATACACGGACCAGCCGTCGATATAGTCGGATTTGCGAAGCCTGCGCTGCTGGCGGGGGCCGGTCATGAAGACATCGGGCCAGATCCTATCCGGGCGTACGTCGATCCAGTAATTCCCAACAACCAGCTGGCCGGAGTCCATGGCATCGATCAGGCGGCCGGGCGGCGTAGTTGCGTAGAAAAACCGCTCGACTTTCGCGCCGCGATGGCGCGGTTGTGTCCTGATCCATTCCCGAAATGCCGCCAGAAGGTCGGGGACGACCCGGTATTGGTTTCCGGCCATGAAGATGACCAGGTCGGGGTCCTGGACGCTGCCGTGAAGATCGAGGACCACATTCGACTTCTCGGAGACGTAGGGCTTCGCCTGAGGAGCCAGATCCCGGGGCAATTCCGCGGGCCACTCCATCGCTCCCCACGTCTGGGCCAGTCCCGCTCGCGGAAGACCGCACCAAAACGCCGTGGCCATCCCCACGAAGAGCCAATTGCCACGGCGAAGCATTTGCCAACCCCCCCGGTATTGAAGCAGGACCCGCGCGCTCGCTTTGATCGCTCGGGGTCCCTGCGGCGGATCAAGTCCGCCCCCAGGGAATCTAACTAAGCTGCGCGATTAAATCCTGTCGGGCATACAAGACACTTGCTGTCAGGTATTCCCGAAAATGGAATCGGCGCACCTCGAGACCGGTATTAGGTCTCGCGAATGCGCCGATTCGTCGTCGGAGGAATTTGCGGCTTTTCGGGGAGCTTCCCCGGTTTCGTGCCGAAGATCGCTAGGCTGTGGCGCCGGGGCAGCTAAATCTGGCGCGAATATCGCGCATGCCTTCGTCGTCCCCCAGACCCGCGCCGAATTCGCTGAGCGGCGTATTCGTTTCCTTGGCCAGCGCCATGCGGTAATAGTCAAGCGACTTGGCCAGCGCTTCGCACGCTGCCGGCGTTTCGTTGAGGCGGTTGCGCTCGTTAGCCAGTTGAAGGGAAATCTTGCTCGCAGACCAATAGTCCTGGGCAGAGGCGAGCGACGGCAAAGCCTGCTCAAGGGCGTCGGACAGATTCCCCTGCGAACCGGCGGACGATGGCTCTATCGTCCCGAGGGCCAGCAGAAGGGCGGTCAGCAGATACATGGTGCGTGTTTTCATGGTTCCTCCGTACTTCGCGATCGAACCCCGGCTGCAGGTGCGGCCGAGTCTGATCTCCTATAAGCAATTGGGATGCCAGGTCCGGCGTTGGGGCGAGTGCGACTTTTTCACGCTGCGCCCGACTGGGGGCGCAAGGGCCGTTATGTGGAAAAAAGTATTCAATATCAAAATGATAAGAGGCATCCCGGGCTACTCAGTGCGTGACGCTTCCGGTCTATAATCAGGGCCATCCGATGAGCCAGCCGTCGTCCGCCTGCCAACCCGGCGCGGGCGCAGGCCGGGGTGGGGATCTTCGCTATGAAACTCAGCCGTGAACAGATCGAGGTTTTTGAACACGACGGGTTTCTCTTCTTTCCAGGCTTGTTCCGGCCCGAGGAAGTAAAGGTGCTGACCGGCGAGGTCCCGAGGCTCTATGCCCAACAGCGGCCCGAGAATGTCCGGGAGAAAGGCAGCGAGGCGGTGCGCACCAATTTCGCGGCGCATCTATACAGCCTGCCCTTCGCCAAACTCGCGCGCCATCCGCGGATGGTGGAACCGATCATGCAAGTCTTCGACGAAGACGTGTACATGCACCAGTTCAAGATCAACGGCAAGATGGCCTTCGACGGGGACGTCTGGCAATGGCATCAGGACTACGGCACGTGGAAAAACGACGACGGGATGCCCGAGGCCCGCGCCATGAACGTGGCGATATTTCTCGACGAAGTGAATGAGTTCAACGGGCCGCTCATGCTGATTCCCGGGAGCCACAAGCGCGGTGTGCTCGAGGCCAAGCACGATACCTCGACGACCAGTTACCCCCTTTGGACGATCGACCACGAAACGATTGCGAAGCTGGTGGAGCGCGGGGGCATCGTCGCGCCCAAGGGCGTCCCCGGATCGATGATCCTGTTTCACTCGTGCCTGGTTCACGCTTCGACTTCGAACCTCTCCCCGTGGAACCGGGTGAGCGTGTATTTGAGCTTGTGCGCGGTGTCGAACCATATCCGGCGCTTCAAGCGACCCGAATACATCGCGCACCGCGACTTCACGCCGCTGCGGTGTCTGCCGGATGATTGTCTCCTGAAAGAGTATGAAGTACCCCTTCCCTGGAAAGATGGCACGCCCGAAGAGGCGCTGAAACCACTCATCGCAGCGTAACCGGTATGAATCTGTACACGAAGCTGCAGGAGCGCGAAGCGCAGGGTAAGCCCCTGCGGGTGGGGGTGATCGGCGCGGGCAAGTTCGCCGCGATGTACCTCGCGCAGGCGCCGCGTACTCCCGGCGTGCATATCGCAGGGATAGCCGATCTTTCACCCGCTGGGGCCCGCGCCAACCTCGATCGGGTGGGATGGCATGCGGAGAGCTACGCCCCTTCGCTGGATGCAGCGTTCAGGCAACGCCGCACGCACCTATCGGAGGATTGGGAAGCGCTGGTGTCTCACCCGCTCATCGACATCGTGATCGAGGCGACGGGAAACCCGGCCGCGGCCGTTACCCATGCCCTTTCCGCGTTCCGCCACCGCAAGCACGTGATCATGGTCACGGTGGAGGCGGACGCGGTTTGCGGGCCGCTGCTCGCGAGGAAGGCGCATGAGGCCGGAGTGGTTTACAGCCTCGCCTACGGTGACCAGCCCGCGATCATCTGCGAGTTGGTCGACTGGGCCCGCGCTGCCGGTTTTCCCGTCGTTGCCGCGGGGCGCGGCCACAAGTGGCTGCCTCATTTCGCTCAATCGACGCCTGAAACCGTGTGGGAACACTACGGGCTCACCCCGGAGCAAGCGCGCGTCGGTGGCCTGAATCCGAAGATGTTCAACTCCTTTCTCGACGGCTCGAAGCCTGCGATTGAATGCACCGCAGTGTGCAACGCCACCGATCTGACCCCAGCCCCGGACGGCCTGAGCTATCCGAGCGCCTCGGTCGATGCACTCCCTGCGATCATGCGGCCCAGGTCGGAAGGCGGGTGCCTGCACCACAAAGGGCAGGTCGAAGTGGTTTCTTCGCTGGAGCGTGACGGGCAGGTCATCCCCTACGACATTCGCTTCGGCATCTGGGTGGTGTTCGAGGGAGAAACCGACTATATCCGCCGCTGCTTCATGGAATACGGCGTGCGCACAGACCCCTCCGGCCGCTACGCGTGCATGTACAAGCGTTGGCACCTAATCGGGCTCGAAGTCGGAATTTCAGTGGCTTCCGTCGGGGTAAGGGGGGAGGCGACCGGTTCGGCGACGGGTTTTCGCGCCGACGCGGTCGCCAGCGCCAAGCGCGACCTGAGGGCCGGGGAAATGCTTGACGGCGAAGGGGGTTACACGGTCGTGGGCAAGCTGATGCCGGCTGCGGAATCGCTCCGTTTGGGGGCCCTGCCCCTGGGGCTCGCGCACCAAGTCAAGCTGCTCAATCCGGTGCGCGCGGGTACCCCCGTCCTGTGGAGCGACGTAGCCTTTGACGCGTCGAGCGACGCCGTGCAGCTGCGCCTTGAGATGGAGGCGGCCTTCGTGTCACCCCGCCAACGTGCAGCCTGAGGCGAAAGCGGTAAGATGGCAGTGTAACGATTTGGAATTGCTCGCAATTTCGCTGCAGATATAGTGTAATGCGGGTTCCAAGGGAGGGAAGCGGGATATGCTGCCGTCCTATTCCGGCCAAGGAAACAACCAATGAAAACGACATCTAGGCCGCTTACGCTGGTTCACGATTCGGTCGAGGCCAAACTCGCGCCCCTGAAAATACTGGTTATCGACGACCAGTCCACGGGGCGGATCGTTCTGAGCGAAATCATGAGGGGCCTGGATTCCAGCCTCGAGGTCACCACGTTCGCCGATCCCCTGGAGGCCATCGAGTTCGCGCGGAGGCACGCTGTCGACATGGTGCTCACGGACTACAAAATGCCGAACCTCGACGGAATCGAGGTCATCCGCCGGCTGCGCAGAATTTTCGGCTACGAAGATGTTCCCATCGTTTGCATTACGGTGGTCAGCGACCGCGAAGTCCGCTATCGCGCCCTGGAAGCCGGAGCGACGGATTTCCTAATCCGGCCAATCGATCGGCTGGAGTGCGGGGCACGGTGTCGCAATCTCCTGAGCCTGCGTCGGCACGAGATCCTCAAGAAGAACCGTACGCGAATTCTCGAGCAGAAGATAGACGAAGCCACCCGCGAGCTGCGGAGGCGCGAGGTCGAGACCTTGTTCCGGCTCGCAAAGGCAGCCGAACAGCGCGACAAGGTGACCGGAATGCACTTGGTGCGCATGGCCAAGTATTCCGCGCTGATCGCGAAGGGAGTGGGGCTGTCCTCCGCCGAGCAGGATGCAATCGAGCTCGCAGCGCCTATGCACGACATCGGAAAGATCGGCATTCCCGACCGCATCCTGCAGAATCCGGGGAGGCTCGACGGCAACGACTTGCGAGTGATGCAGTCGCATGCGCGTATCGGCTACGACATGCTCAAGGACAGCTCTTCCGGCTATTTGCAGATGGCGGCCGTCATCGCGCTCGGCCATCACGAGAAGTACGACGGCAGCGGCTACCCGACCGGTCTGAGGGGCGAACACATCCCGCTCGAGGCGCGAATCGTCGCGATTGCGGACGTGTACGATGCCTTGACCTCCGTTCGCCCCTACAAGCCGGCGTGGCCGGTCGAAGAAGCGCTCGCGTACATGGATGAGCACGCCGGCGCGCACTTCGATCCGAAACTCGTCGAGATCCTCGCGCGCGAGCGTGAGGAGGTGCTGTCCATCGGCGAGCGGTTCGCGGATCAGCTGGCGCAGTAACCGCGGGCCGGTACCCATGGCGCAGAAGAAATCGACTCTCTCCGGCATTCAGGTTGAGCGGCCCGCCGGCGAGGATACAGAGCGCGAGCAGGCGCTCGTACGGCTGGTGGTGGGCGCCGTACTGTTCCTGTACCTCCTTCCGGCGGCATTCGTCGAGCCGCACGGCCAGACCGATTTCCTGTTCCTGGTGGCGATGGTCTGCTACCTGGTCTTTGCGTGCGCGATATACAGCTGGATACGTCTGTCGCCGGCTCCTTCACCGGCGCGACGTATATGCGTGTCGGTGCTGGACGTCAGCGCCACCACATTCTTCATGTTCAACACCGCGGAGTACGGCGCGCCGCTGTACGCCGTCTACTTGCTGATCATCTTCGGGCACGGCTTCAGGTACGGTAAGCCGTATCTCTATACCGCGCTGTTGCTCAGTACCTGCGGCTTTGCCCTGGTGCTTGCGTTCAACGAATATTGGGTCGCGAACAAGACGCTCGGCATCGGGTTGATGGTGGGCATGATCCTGTTGTCGCTTTTCGTTGGGAAGCTGGTCACGCGACTCTTCGATTCCCTACACCGCGAGGAGGCCGCGAATCAAGCGAAACGGCGATTCCTTTCGACCGTAAGCCACGAGATGCGCACCCCGCTCAACGCCGTCATCGGGATGAACGATTTGCTGCGCGATACGTCTCTGAACTCGGAGCAGTCGGAGATGGTCAAGGCGATGCACGAGGCATCGCAATCCCTGCTCAAGCTCATCGAGGACGTGCTCGACATCTCCAAAATCGAGGCCGGCAAGGTTAACATCGAGGAAACCGATTTCGATCTGCACAGTCTGATCAACGGCACGGCCGTGGTGCTCGGGCCGCAGGCCGAGATCCGCGGCCTGCAGTTCAGGGCCCATGTAATGCCAGAAGTGCCGCACGCACTGCGGGGCGATCCGTATCATCTGCGCCAGGTGCTCTACAACCTCATAGGGAACGGCATCAAATTCACCCAGGCGGGCAGCGTTACCCTGACGGTATCGAGCCTGGGGGAAAGCGAGCATGCCGTCCGCCTGAGATTCACCATCGAGGACACGGGCATCGGCATTGCGCCCCAGGCTCAGGACCGTATCTTCGAGAGCTTTACCCAGGCCGACGAGTCGACCACTCGCCGCTATGGCGGTACCGGCCTGGGGACCACGATCTCGAAGCAACTGGTCGAAATGATGGGTGGGCAGATCGGCCTGCGAAGCACGCTGGGCAAGGGCAGCACGTTCTGGTTCGAGCTCCAGCTCAAGAAGCAGATCACAGGTCAACTTCCCGAGGCGTCTTTCCGGTTGAACGACATCCGCATCATGCTGCTTGGTTTCGCGGAAGCGGAACTGAGGACGCTCGAGCACGACCTTACGACCTGGGGAGCCCGGACGGGGCGCGAGGGAAGCTTGGAGGCTGCCGCTGCACGGCTCGCCGAGGCCCAGTCGCTGGGCCATCCCTATCACCTGCTGCTGGTTCGCGAGGCCGAGGAGATCGATCCAGCCCGTGTCGTCGGCCGCCTGCGCAGCGCACGCGGCCAGAAATATCCTCCACTGGTGCTTTGCGCCCGAGGGGTATCTCAAGCTCGCAGCGGCGAGGCGCTTGCCAAGGGTTTCGCGGCGGTGCTGGAGATGCCCCTCGAGAAGCGGCTATTGTTCAACGCTATCCACTCGGCCACCGCGGCTCAGGAGAGTCAGGAAGGCGTCATCTCACTCAGCGACTACTACGCGGCCCGCGACGCCAACAAGCGGCGGTACCAGATCCTGGTTGCGGAAGACAACGTAGTCAACCAGCGCGTCATCTTGGGAATCCTTGAGCGCGCGGGCCACAGGGTCCGGGTCGTGGGCGACGGCGAGCAGGCTCTCGACGTTCTGGAAAACGAAAGATTCGACGTGGTCATCATGGACCTCAACATGCCGGAGCTCGGCGGACTGGACGCCGCGCGGGCCTACCGTTTCATGGACCCGGAGGCGATACATGTCCCGATCATCATGCTTTCGGCGGACGTCACCTCGGAAGCAAGAAAGGAATGCGAAGAGGCCGGAATCGACGCGTTCTTGTCCAAGCCGGTCGAGGCGCGGCGACTCCTCGATACCATCGCCAGTCTGATCGCAAAGCGGGCGAGCGATCAGGCGGCCGCCGTCAACGACACCGAAGAGTTTCAGGCGGTCATCAATCCCGCGGCACTCACCGAGCTCGAGCTCATCGGCTCGGGCGGCAATTTCATGCCGGAGCTGGTCAACGGGTTCATCCAGGATGGTGAAGCGCTGCTAAGGCAGATGGAAGCCGCAGTTGCCGCCAAGCAGTTCGATACGCTGAAGGACCTCCTGCACGCCATGAAAGGCTCGGCGGTAACCCTGGGCGCGGATCAACTGTGCAAAACGTGCGTGGGAATCAACGCGCAAACGAGCTCCGAGCTGGAGACGGGCGGAGCGCGGGCACTGAAGCTCGTGCGCGAGCATTTTCAGCAGACGTGCGCTTCGCTGCTCGAATACCTCAAGAAAAGCCAGAGCGCGGCGCGTTAGGCGGAGGGCGCCCGCGGGGCTGCCGACCTGCGTGGCGCGCGAGTGCCACTGCCTGCCGCCCGACCGGTCGTGCGGGCGGCAACAAGTAGCAGACTTCGCGCTACGCGGCCGGAGCGCCAGAGGAGGGCGTCGATGTGACGGCGCGCTATGCCGTGGCGAACTGCGCCTCTTCGACGGACTCCGCCGCGACGGGACAAGCCTGGGCGCGCTTGAGTTGCGAGCGTCCGAGGCGGCTCATCAGCTTTAGGTCCTTTTCTTCCAGACGCAAGGCCGCCTCGACCCAGATATTGGTAATGTTGAGCAACTCGTCGTACGAGATCGGAGACAAGTGTTGCCGGCAGCTGAACATCGCCTGCATCCCATTGCGACGGCGCTCGTTGGAGCGGACGTAGTCGTACACCGCAGCCTCGCCCATGCCGTCGTCGACGAGGACGTCGACCACACCCATCTTGTGGAGGTCGGCCGCGGCATAGATGCGCCCCGAAAAGATCATTTCCTCGGCGACCTTGGCCCCTACACGCCGGGCGAGCAGGCTGTACGCGCCCATACCGGGAAACAGATTGAACAGGATCTCGGGCAGCCCCATCCGGGCACGGTGTTCCGCGACTATGATGTTCGAAGAGAGCGCGGTTTCGAAGCCGCCGCCGAGTGCCTCTCCCTGTACCAGGGAAATCGTGATCATCGAGCTGTGGTAGTTGCATATCCGGGGGTACATGTTGTCGATGCACAGCTTGGCGTAGTGCATGAGCGTGTCGCGATCGCGGGACTTGATCAGCTGCACCAGGGTGAGCAGATTTCCGCCGAGGTTGAAAATACCATCGATCTTCGATCCGCCCACGTAATAGTGGATTTGGTGCAACTCGTCGTTGTACAGAACGCGGCCGCCGCAGGACTCGATGGCGCTGTCGTGAGACCGCAGCTCCTCGAGCATCCCCAGATTGAAACACGGCGACCCCGACGGCTTCATGAAGGTCCATGCAATCGCGTATTCTGGATCGAATCTGACCTCGATCTGATCGTACCTTTGCTGGAACATTGCTCCCATCGCCTTGAAATCGACCGGTGCGTTCATGGTTATTCCCTTTCTGTGGTGGGTTTGACTGAAGATCGGGTCACGGAAAATGTTGTTTCGTGGAGACTATATACTCCTAAATCCAATGCTGACAAGAGAGGCCTATTCCATTGTCCTATCCCATTGTCATAGGTTGTACGTGCCGGCACTCAGGCAGTTTTCCCCGGTGCCGCTCAAAATCCCGGGGGGACGTGGAGTCGAACGCGTGAAAACTTGGCACTCTGGCAGGGCGCTTGCCAGGGGGCGGGCCCGGCGGCGGGTGGGCGCGGGCGCGATTGCAGGATGAAGATCCCAAGAACCCGCGCTCGCATACTGCTGTTGGTCATTTTGGCGGCGCTGCCGGCGCTGATCCTGACCGTCTACAGCGCGATCGAGCGGCGCGGCTCGGAGGAGACACGGGCGCGCGCGGAGCTCGTCCGCCTGGTCAGGCTGGCGGCGCTGCAGCAATGGCAAGTGGTCGAAAGCGCCAGGCAGATGATGGTGGCTTCCTCGCAGATTCTGCTGACGCTGCTCCAGGACAGGCCGCGTTGCACCCAGTACTTCGCCAGCCTGCTCGCGCAAAACCGCAACAGCTACCGTTCCATGGGCCTGTTCGCCGACAACGGCGAGCTGTTGTGCAACGCCGCCACCTGGCGGGAAAAGGTCTATAGCGGCGACCGGCTCTATTTCAGGCTTGCCAAGGAAACCGGGCGGTTCGCGGTCGGCGAATACCAGATAGGGCGGGTTACGGGGCAGGCCGGAATCAATTTCGGGTTTCCCGTCAAGGATGCGGACAACAGGGTCCGGGCCGTGGCCTTCGCCGGGCTCGACTTGGAGAATCTCGGTCGCATGGCCGAAGCGACCCCCCTGCCGCCTGACGGAGTCCTCAGCGTGATCGACGTGAAAGGGACGATCCTCTCGCGCAAGCCGGCCCTGAAGGAGCGGGTCGGACAGAAGCTCTGGAATCCCCAGGTGATCGAGTCGATCCTTGCCGGAAGTGAAGGCGTGCTGGAGGCCAAAGGGGAAGATGGCATCGATTGGCTGCTCGCTCACCAGGTCGTCTACAAGAATCCGGACGGTGCCTTTCCGCTGCGCGTCCTGATCAGCGTGCCGTTGAGCCGAGTTTTCGCCGAAGCGAATCGGGCGATGGTCCGCGACCTGCTTGGCATCACGCTTGCGACGGTATTCCTGCTGGTGGCGGCCTGGTTCGGAGCGGAGTGGTTCATGCTGCGCAAGTTCCGGGCGCTGCTTCGAGCGGCCGAGCGGATGCGCGGCGGCGATCTGAAAGCACGCACCGGAATTCGCTACGGTCAGGAAGAGCTCAGCCAGCTTGCGGAAGCGTTCGACGACATGGCCGACGCGCTTCAACAGCGCGAGCAAAAACTCCAGGAGCAGGCTATCTCAGACCCGCTCACCGGTCTGTACAACCGCCGCTACCTGAACGAGTTCCTGCCACGCGAGCTGGCGCGGTCGGGACGCAACGCGACGCCGGTCGCGGTGATTCTGATCGACCTGGACCAGTTCAAGCGGGTCAACGATTCTTTCGGGCACGAAGCGGGAGACATCGTTCTCAACGCCGTGGGAAACCTGTTGAAAGGTAAAGTGCGTGGCAGCGACATCGCCTGCCGCTATGGGGGCGAGGAATTTGCCCTCATACTGCCGGAGACCGGCGCCGAACCCGCTGCGCGGCGCGCAGAGGACATCCGGCTGGCGATTTCGGCCCTTGAAACCAGCCACGCGGGAAGGCCGCTCGGAAAGATCGCCGCATCGTTCGGGATCGCGCTGTTCCCGGATCATGCCCAGAACACGGACGACCTCCTGCGTGTGGCCGACATTGCACTCTACGCCGCCAAAGGCGCCGGGCGCAATCGGGTGGTCGTCGGTGAGCGGAGAGTCGGCGAGTCCGAGCGTAATCCGGAAAGGCGTGTAGGAGCGGGCTCGGGCGGAGCGTAAGAAGCAAAAACATGGCTCCCCGACCAGGGCTCGAACCTGGGACCTGCGGATTAACAGTCCGTCGCTCTACCAGCTGAGCTATCGGGGA
>Ga0137409_10002409_pt1 | contig 20032 bp, 13 predicted proteins | sample CZODoug1_16funga_FD_122059 | JGI IMG/M metagenome (GOLD analysis project Ga0137409, IMG submission 122059) | Vadose zone soil fungal communities from Angelo Coast Range Reserve, California, USA - CZODoug1_16fungal (Hybrid Assembly) | ecosystem: Environmental > Terrestrial > Soil > Vadose zone... | reverse complement strand
GTTCCGACCTTGCTGTGGGCTGTGGTTAAGGGGAGGGTGCACACACAGCGGATTCCATACTTCTTCAAAATCTCTTGGAATTTGCAACGCCGAGCGTCGACGGCTTCAAGCGACGTGACCAAAGGCTCTTGGTTCTGATAAACCCACCAGGCATCGGATTCCTCCATGGTCAGTTCAGGGTCTGGAGGCACAGGTGCTTCTGTCTCCGCGTCGAGGGAATGGCGGTGAAACGTATTCGATTTCTCGTCACGAATGGACACACCGATATAATCAAACCGGACGACTCGGTGCAACTCCCTCAGCAACGCGCCAAATAGTTCCTGCGGATCTCGATACATTCCGATCGCATTCGATACGCCGACGAGCGATTCGAACCGCGTAGCGGCTGAAAGCCGGGACCCGTCTGTAACTTCTTCCGTTCGCATCCAACAAACCCTCAGAGACTGTCGTTTGAAACGTTGGATGTCCTAAATCCTGGGCACGTTACAAACTGAAAAGCGCCCACCCTCCACCTCAGAATTACGCAATCGAAGCGGACGCGCGGTTAGAGAAGACGAGCACGTTGTAACACGCGCCGAATTTCACGGGACACTGAAAATGAGTTCGTACATTTTCCGGTGAGATTCAGGACGCTCGAATTGAAAAATGGCGGACGGGCCTGTAAGCCGGATTCTTCGGACGGTTCGTTGCTTTCAATAAGTTGCCTAGAATCAACGAAGACAAACTGTCAAAGAAGTCAGTTTTGGCACGCTAGACAGGTTTTATGGCACAGTTATGTCACAGTCGGCTGCTTCCGTTCCCCCAATCAGGAGAGAGTCGGTATCCTGGTTTTGCGTTTTTCGAAGTTCAATAGCCCGGCCCACCGATGCCCCTGTCTACGCTTCGGGCGACACCTCGCGGTGTCACCTGCAAGACTGAGGGCCAAGATGGAGTCGCTGTTCCTTTCTTGTGGGACTCTTTCACGCTGGCTAGGGATTCGGCACTTTCTTGGCCACCATTCAGAGATGCATGGGCTGTATCAAAGGGCAGCGAATTGAGGCGCGCTATCTTCCTGATTCTTCGATCCCGCTCTGAACAACGAACGGCCGCATCAAAAGAGGTGTTTCGATACGTTTTACGTTCTGGTCTGAGATGGAGCGTCCAAGCTTTGGCTCATCTGGCCCTTCCAATGTAGTCTGGAGGCTAAGGCACTTCAGGCCTTGCTTCTTTAGGAGAGGCAGTGATGGGTGGATGGCCGGGTGGGAGATTTTGTGGTGGCTTAGCCGCACCGCCGTGGAAATTATCCAATGTGCGGAAGATAGCTGAGTCGCCACTCATTGTGCCACCTGCTGCTGGAGCTTGCGCTTTGTCGAGAGCCGGATGGGAGAAGTTACTGCCACGAGGCGTGGATTCGACCACGGACCACGCTCCATCACGCTTTGCAAGGGCGTAGGTCAGCTGCATCGTGCCAGGCCCGTTCTTCACATGGAATTCGACTTGCGCTTGCGCATGGTCGCGGTCGATGGTGACCTGCTTCACATCAGTGTCAAAGGACTTGAGATTTAGGTTCCCGTTGTGGGCGAGGTGCGCCTGGATGGCGGTGCGAATGGAGTCATTCGGGCTAGCGTCTGCGGAGGTAACGGCAGGAGCGCCCGCGAGCGAATTGGCGTGCTGCTGGCATCCGGCGAGGATGGCGACGGAGACGACTAGAGTAATTGTAATTCTAGATTTCATGATGTCCTCACTCTTCCCTTCCTGCTGCTTTGGCCGTCTTCCTCTGCCCCCAGGGTACGTTTTCTTTAACTTGGTGTGAACGTTTTCTAGGCTTCAACCAGTTGTTGCTTTTTCGCCAGAGTGGCTTCCTTGGCCTCCTTGCTGGCCTCCAAAGTCATGTCGTGCATTCCGAAGCCGACGCCAATTTTTTTGAGGAAGGCTGTGGGAGGCTCCCCACCCGCAAAGATCCAGACAGAATCGTTGGGAATCTCTTGCAACTTGCCGTTCACATCGAGGACGACGAAATTCTGTTTGAACTCAACGGGGGCCGAGTTGAAGATGACGTGAACTTTCCCTTTGCGCATGCAGTCTTCGATGCGATGTGCGTTCCGCTCTTTAATGCGGCTGAAGGCTTCTTTGCGATACGACAGCGTGACATTGTTTCCGACCTGATAGGCAAGGCCCATGGCGGCCTCGACGGCGCTGTCGCCTCCCCCAACAATGAGGATTTTCTTGTTTACGTAGTGATCGGTCTCGATCAGACGATACATGACCTTGGGGAGGTCCTCTCCTTTGATCCCCAGTTTCCGCGGACTGCCGCCCTTGCCGAGCGCAAGGATTACCGCGTGCGCACGGTATTGGTCCTTGGGCGTGACGACGGTGAAGATGCCATCCCCTCTCTTCTTGATGTCCTCCACCTTCTCACCGTGACGCAATTTAAAATCGACTCGCTGGAGAACGCTGTTCCAGAAGGCCAGGAGCTCTTCCTTGGAAAGTTCCATCTTCTTGAACTTTCCGTACATCGGAAATTCCACGGGACTCGTCATCACCAACTTCTGACGGGGGTACTTCGCCACCGTGCCCCCCATCTCGCCCTCGTCTACGGTAAGGTAAGTAAGTTTCATCTCTATGGCGCGTAGCGAAGCGCTGATCCCCGCCGGACCGGCCCCGACTATCAGGACATCAAGAACGCCCGGCACGGATGTGTGCGCCCTCATCGCGTTAAGTCGGTTGGTGATGTTATCGATGCAGTCTCGCCCCTGGTTGATGGCATTTTTGATCAGAGCCAACCCCCCGAGTTCGCCGACAATGAACAGATTTTTTATGGTCGTCTCATACTGGGCCGTCAGCCTCGGCATGTCCCCGCCCATGCTGGGGCTGGCCATAACCATGGTTATGGCGCCGACAGGACAAGCCTCGGCGCAGAGACTGTGGCCGATGCACTTATATCCGTTGACGATGACCGCCTTGCCGGCAAGCATTGCAAGAACGTCCCCCTCCGGGCAAACGTTCGTACAAGCTGCGCAGCCGATGCAATTCGTTTCGTCGATGTGGGGATGCTGAGCGCGAGGGCCATCGGAACGCAACGTCCCCTTTTCCGCAGCCTCGCGAGACTTCGCCTCAATTTTCTTTCGCTTCTTGAAGTCACGAAGCACGAAAAGCAGCAGGACGACTACCGCGATGGCGAAGGCAAGAGTGTTGTCCATAAGGCTAGCGCGTCCTAGAGCCCGTAACCCATAAAAAGGGCGATACCAATGTGAAGAATGGCCAGGATTGCGAACGCATAACTAAACGGCCGGTGCACGACGTGCCAGAGCCGAAACACTTGCTGCGTGCGCGTGAGAAAAAGTATGTGCTTGGAAAGCGTGGCCTCCTTTTGTGCAACGCGAATGGCACGCTCGAGCTTTTGGTCGCGCGTCGGGAGCAAGCCGCAGAAGGAGAACAGCCAGGCACCGAATCCCGCCTCCTGTAGCCGCACCAGGGACGCTTTAAAGGGGCGTTTGAAGTCGATCAAGAACATAGAAAGAAGAGACGAGATCATCGGTGTGCTGGCGACTTCGTCCGCGGTCGGCAACTGGTAGAGCGCTTCTACGCTAAAGCCAAAGTTCGCCCTCTGTTCGGCGAGCTCTTTCCGGAGTTTCTCCTCTGTTTCCTGCATTTCTTTCTTGGACAGTTCTGCTGCGCCTAGGCCGCGCGGAATCTGGGAATAGAGGTACCGGCCGACGAATCCGCTCAACGTAACCACCAGCATGCTCCAAAACGCCATGCCCGCGATATTGCCGAATTTGAAGGACGAATGAAACGCGATGATGATGGGGGCCGTAGCGCCCAGGACCACGTGAAAATCGAGCCAGTGGCGGGAATTTCCTTGCCGACCTAGCCAGCCCCAGTGCTTCCGCAGCGGGTAGAGATAGATGAGGAAGAAGAGCAGCACACCGAACATGCCGAGCTTGACGCCAATCGTTCCGCTGGGCCGGAGGATTTCATGCTTTGGCGACAACGGGCGTTGCAGAGCGCCGAGGGTGTAGTAGTCATGGCCATAGCCGGCGATAACAAGAACGACGGCGGCGGCGAGCAACCACGCCAGACGCACCCGGAGACGATGCCCCCTCTCGCCGTCTTCACGCGTCAGAATAGCGCTGCGTACGCTTGCGGATGTGCTCATTGTTTTGCTATTTGCTCCTTCGTATTTACAGAAAAGCGTTTGTAGTCGGAGAAGCGGTGCGTATTACGCCAATGTTGGTGGCGCGTTTCAACCTCGACGGTGGTCTGGGCCGGAAGCCAGAAGGACTCTGGAGAATCGTGGAAAGTAACCGGAGCGAATCGCACCTCGGAATGTAGCGTGCGGAGCCCGGCGTCTTCCATGCCTGAATCGATATTGGCGGTCAGCTTGGCGATGACTCCGGTCGCTGCGTCGACCCATGCGGTACCGTTAATGTCCAGGGGGTACTCGCGGCCACGGACAGCGAGCGCAGCGGGAGAGCGCATTCCGGGGATATGCTGGAAGTGAATCTTTGTGAGTGTGTGCCGGTTAAGAGACTCTTCTCCCTCCCGTGTAAATTGAAAGCTGGCTGCATAATAAGGATGAAAGACCAGGAATAGCGTCGAGAAACCGTTACTAATGAGGAGCGGCGCGCGAATCTTCTTTTGTTGCTTCGCATCCTTGGGGGCGATTCTGGATTCGACCAGGTTCAGATCACCGTCCGATGTGGAAAGGATAATCAGGTAATCGTAGGTCGTTGCTTCTTTCTCAACGACTTTTCCATTATCCGTGAGCTTCTCCTGTAGGACGCGTTCCGTGCAATTCACTTCGGAAATTAAGTCCAAGAAGAATGACACTTGCTTCGCGGTTCGCTCGAGCAACGCATCTGGCTGTTCCTGCGCCGCGCCGGGTCTAGGAGACGCAGCCCACCCAACAACGACACCGGTAAACAAACACAGCGTTCTCCCCAAGCTCGCTATCTTCGAGTTCCTGTTCATTTGCGTCTCCACTTGTTATCAAACCGGTAGCCGAGAGTGACATTCGACTGGTTGTAGTTTTGGAATTGCCCTCGATACACGGTGAAGCCACCCTGCAGAAAAAGAAGTGCGCCGATAGAAGTGTCGAAGTTCACAGTGAAAAATTTCGCGCCTTGGTTCCCGGCCAGCGAGGATGTGAAGACCTGATCTCCGCCCAATGCTTCAAAATGAAAACGATCCCCGATACTGCGGGACAGGGAGAAAGCGCGGTACGTGCCAGAGCCAAAAGAACTGGTGAAGCGTGAATAATGTGCGTCCGCGCGGAACTTTATCTTTGGCAGTTCCGCGAACGTAATCCCATACATTTGGTTCAGTGCCATCTGCGCGTCGCCGGTGCGGCTACTGCGGCCCAGGTCGGTATAGATGGAGATTTTCTTGACGACCTCGACGCGCACCCCGCCGCTGAATCCCTGAAAAAGATACTTGTCCAGCAGACCGGTGCCGATTAGCTGCGGATCAAACGTCGGAATATCACGAAAATAAGTATGATTGGCGCTGAATTCCAGCCGCGAAATGGGCTGCACTCGAACCGTCACGAAACTCCTGCTAATTCCCGTGCCCGGAGAGAGCGTTGCAGGATTCGCGCTGGGCTGATCGACCTGTAAGGCCTGAAAGATCGAGAAGTCTCGGTTGTGAGAAATGGAATTCTCGAAGAACGTAAATGGCCGCTTGCTGTCGTAGCTTCCAGTGGTGGTACCTGTCGGAGTCGTCGTGGAGTATTGAACCTTTGCAAAGTCCTCGCCGAAACCGGAAGTGCTCGAATAATGGAAACCCTCATAACTGCCGCCTTCCGCATTGAAAAAGGCACCGCCTAGATGTTGGCCAGGGTTGTAGTTCCAGGAAGTAGGATCTGGTGTTGAGCCACCGAAGACTCCTAGGATTGTTCTGTGGCTAAGCCGAGCGCCAAAATATCCGCCATCCAGCGTTTCAAGGCTCGTCGCCCAGGGCAGGTACATTCGTCCCACTCCCATAATCCATCGCGACTGCGGATTCTCATAGGTCAGGTTCAAGTGATAGGTACGATTAAGCAGATCCTGCAAAGTTTGCTGCGAGGCTGCGGAACTCGACGTTAGCCTTCCCCTCCAATATCCGCGCAAATTCCAGTAGGTGCCGCCAATGCGAGTGAAATCCACGCGAAGCACACCTCCGATGCTGGATGAAGTGGCCTTTGACGCGTCGTTGCTTCTCGTTTGGGTGTAATCGATTCCGATACGCCCAGTCGCACGATTGACCGAGGGTTGCGGACGCTTTGGCACAAACGCCCGCGCTTCTTCGTCCAACGCATCGCCGCCTTCGCTGAAAGTGATCACCGCGGGATACTTACGAGTCGCACTCATGGCATGCTCCTCGACCAGCGCCTGGATTGCTTCAGCCGAGAGGTAGGCAGTGTCACCAGGTACAACATCCCGCTTAGGAGTACGAATCTCGGTCACTGCCGACGTTTCGGCCACCGCGACGACCACGAGCTGCGCGATAGGCTCGCTGCCTGCAATCGTAGTAGCTCCGGCGATGGGTCTCGGGTCCCTCACAACAAGTGTTAGTCCTTCCTTGAGACCTGAGCTTCGTCCGCCGTCCAAATATGCAGAGTCCTGTTCGACAAACTTAACGTGAAATTCAGTGCGCATTTCCGGATTGGGCACCGCTACCAGACCTTTCATATCCGGCAAAGAATTCGCCGCACCGCTAGAATTTGCTGCCGCGGGTTCCAGAGCAGCAGCGGAACTTGCGTCGCTTGCGGGTTCCTCCGGCTTGGCCGTGGAGTGTGGCGTAGGACTTGAACCAGCAGATGTCGTTTTGGGAGGGGTTGCAGCGGCCGAAATCTCGATCGTCGGTGGAGCGGCCGGAGCATTCTCTTTGGTGCTCGCAATTGCAGACAGATCCTGCGAGGCAGTCGCCGTGGGATTTTGTGCAGCATCCAAAGGCTGCGTCTTTGCCGCCGCACTATCCGGCACGCTCAAGGCCTCCGACTGGGATGAGTTCGGCACTGGCTCTGAATTCGGTGCCGTTGTCACGGCATCGCCTTCAGGTGCGGACTCCCCCCGCTTTTCAAACTTTGGACCTTTGAAGACGGTCGGCTTACCGGGACCTCGATGGAAAATGCCGGAGAGCGCTCCCGCAACGGAAGCAGTCGCCGTGCCGCGCGCCGCCGGCGTCGTCCCGCGGCTACCAAAAACGTCGGCAGTATTTGGAGTGTCTGGCGACGCTCCCTTCAGCAGAGGACCGACCCGCAGCACAAGGACATTTGCCTCGGGAGATATCACGTACTGTTCCGCGCGATCGATTTCTACGACCACGCGGGTGAGCGCTGGGTTTTCGCTTTCCATCCACAGGCGAACGGCACGAATCCCGGCGTGATTGACCTGGATGCGTCGTGGAAGCCCGCGGTAGACAAAGCCGGCCAAATCAAGATCAAGGGAGTCACGATAAGTCGCTACGTCTTCCGGATAAGGCAGCACCGCGGTCGCACCTATTTCGATTCGTACTTCCGTCTCTTGTCCGGCGGAAACCTTTATATCAGTCACTTCCGCGGGACCCTTGGGTGCGTTTTGGGCCGCGGCAGTGGGTACCAAGAAAAGCAAAATCACGAATTGTCTGGCTCGTCTCATCCCTCGACTCATGTTCCCCAAACCGCGACGTCACCATCGAGATTTGCGTCAAACGAACTAACCCATGTTGATTTTCACCACTCCGAACCCTGGGTAGTTCGGTCGAAAGAGCCACTCGCAGAACCCCGATTCTAAAAATCCGTGAGAGTTTCCTGCTTCACAAATCCGTCAGCCTCGCGCGCTCGCAGCGCCAACTTTTAATGGTGGTGGCACTGATAGCAATTCACACTGTTATAGACATAATTCGGATTGCCTTGATGTGTCGCATCAGTCTGGGGCTTAGCGTGGCAATTCGTGCATTGGAAAACCATATAGTCGTTCGGATTCGTGTGGCAGGTCGCGCACACACCGTTAGCTCCCCCGTGGGTCATTGACCACCAGGTATGGTTGAACGTTGCCCCTGTCCAGGCAGTTGTGTTGTGACAAGTCGTGCAGTTTGTCGTAAAAACGGTTGGCGCCGCTTTATGAACTGGATTCGTGGTGGCGTTGTAGTCGGCTTGGTGGCAACCATAGCAGTTCGTCGGAAGCGTCGTGTAGTTGTTGTTTACATGACAAGTGGCGCAGGCAACCTGCGTGTGATATCCGGTCAACGGAAACGTGGTCGTATTGTGATCAAACTTGCCGTTGGTCCATAACGTGGTGTCATGGCACAGTTGGCAGGTCGTGGGGAAGCCCACCTGGATGTGGTTGATCGGCGTGGTAGCTGTGTTGTAGTCCTTTAGGTGGCAGGAAACGCACGCCGTATTCGCGCTAGTCAAGTTGTAGTTGTTGTTGATGTGGCAATCGCCGCAGGCTCGAGGAGGAGCCGCGTGCGAGTTGGTCAACGCAAATCCCGTGCCCGCGTGATCGAACTTGCCATCGGTCCAAACCACGGTGTCATGGCAGCTTTCGCAACTTGTTGGGAAGCCTAACCGGACGTGGTTCACGGGAGTAGTCGCTGTGTTGTAATCCTTTAAATGGCATGATGCGCAAGCCGTTGTGGTCAGGTTGTAGTTGTTGTTGATATGGCAATCGAGACAGACACGCGGAGGATCGGCGTGCGCATTGGTCAGTGGGAAGCCCACTGAGGTGTGGGTAAAGGTTGCCGGCTGCCAAGCGATGGTGGTGTGGCACGTTTGGCAGGTCTGCGAGAAACCCCCTGCTACGTGGCTCGGATTGGTGGCGCCTTGAAAGTCTTTCAAATGGCACGACACACAGGCCGTAGTGGTCAGGCTGTAGTTGTTGTTGACATGGCAGTCGAGGCATACGCGCGGCGGATCGGCGTGTGCATTCGTGAGCGGGAAGCCGACGCTTGCGTGGTCGAATTTGGCGTCCAGCCAGGTGTTCGTCCCATGGCACCTTTCGCAAGACGTCGAGAAACCAGCGCTCACATGGTTCGGGTTGGTTGCCATCTTGAACTCGTTCGCGTGGCACGAATAGCACTGGGTAGAGAGTCCCTGAAACTGTCCCGTGGCTGCGCCTTTGTGGCAAGATTCGCAGTCAACAGCCGCGTGCGCACCGATCAGCGGAAAACGATTCTGATGGTTGCGTATCGCCTGCACAGTAACAGTCCAACCCTTAACCGTGTGACACGATTCACAATTCGCACCGAATTGCCCGCGGTGAATGTCGGCATGGCAGTCCGCGCATTTCTGGCCCACGTTCGTGAACACTAATTTGACGTGACACTGCGTGCACGCCACTTTTTCATGCATGCCCCGGAGTGGGTAGCGCGTCGTGTCGTGCTCAAATTCAGGGATGCTACGGATGGGCTTCCAACTCAGAGAGGTATGGCAGTTTTCGCACGGAATGTTAAGCGCGCGGCCGTGGGGATTCCGAGTAACTGGCTTCTGAGCCGGAGGACTGGGGTTCTGGGCGTAGACCTGCGCAGCAAAGAGAAAGATCGCGAATCGTAGTAGTGTTCGGAGCACGGCGACACATCCCTCGCCATTCCCGATTGCCTCCGTCGGGTTCCCAACAGAGTAGCCTTGTCCCAGACGCGACGTAACTGTACGGGTGAACAGTTTAGGTACATCATTCTCAGCGGCTACGGGCTGTAAATACAGTCACACCAGCTATTTAGGAGACTAGAAAGAGCCCCTGCCCGGAGAAATACCAGGTACTGGCAACGAAGCGATTGACAAGGCTCTACATTTCCCCGTGACAGGCTTTGCACTCTCTCGGCGTGGGTTTATAGAAGATAACGCTGAGTCCTTCGATTTCGCGTCTTAGCTTGTGGCAGTCGTCACAAGCCACCTTGCGGTGGGCACCCTCCAGGGAGAAGGGCGTGCGTTTATCATGGTCGAACTTAGACGGTTTCCAGCGCGCAGAATCATGACAGCCGGAACAGTCAGCGGCGTCTCTGCGTGCGGCGAACTGTCCCGCGTGCGGGTCCTTGTGGCAAGCGAAGCACTGCTTGGGAGCCGCGCGGAAATCGACATTCTTCAGATTGGTCTCGAGCGCCGGCGGACGATGGCAATCGCCGCAGGCTACGCCACGGTGAGCGCCGAGCAGGGGAAAGTCCGTTTTTGAATGGTCGAAGCGGTTTAGTTCTTTCCACTTGACCGTAGTGTGGCAGGCTTCGCAACCTGCAGTCGCTCCATCCGCGCGCTTCGCGGCCATTTGCTCGCGGAATTGCCCCTTGTGTGGATCGAGGTGGCAGGCCGTGCAGGAACGATCGTCAAAGCGGTATTTCACGGGTGTTGGCGATCCGGTAGGAACAGGCTTATGGCAGTCGGCGCACAGGACTGCTACGTGGGCGCCTTTCAGAGGGAACCTTGTTTCGTTGTGGCGAGCTAACGCGAAGCGCGCGGGTTTGAAACCGCGCAAGTCGTGGCAAGACTCGCAGCGGTTCTGGTGCGGGAGGCTCGCGAACTGGCCTTTGTGAATATCCTCGTGGCAATCCTTGCACTGTATTTGCGTGATCTTGAAAACTGTGGCTTCGCCCTTCGGTAAGTGGCACTTGTCGCAGGCAACCTGCACATGGCGGCCTTCCAATGGGTATTTTGTGGCCTCGTGATCTTTCACGGTGAAGGTCGATGGCTTGAAGCCATCTACGGTATGGCAGACTGCGCACTCGGCGCCACCGGCGCGTTTGAGGAATTGTCCGCCGTGATAGTCCTTATGACAATCCATGCAGTCAGCAAATGGTATCTGCTCCTTAAAGTCCCCGCGCCTATGGCAATCTTCGCAAGCCACGGTTTTGTGTTTGCCAAGTAGTGGGTATTTCGTTTTCGAGTGGTCGAATCCTTGGAGCCCCGCGATTTGTTTCCAGCTCGTGGTGTTATGACAGGATTGGCATGGCTGCGTAAAACTGCTCTTATGCGGATCAGTGTGACATGCCGTGCACTTCGCGAAAGAGAGTCCCGTGTACTTGACGAAGGGCTTCGCATCCGCCACGGTAAGATGGCACTTCGCACAGGGAACCCTTACGTGCGCCCCCGTCAGCGGGTATTTCGACGTCGCATGATTGAAGAGCCGCGCGGGTTTCCAGCCATCGGCGCTGTGGCAACGCGCACAATCTTTGCCGACCTGTCCGCGATGCTCGTCGGTGTGGCAGCTCACGCAGTCGCGCGAAAGTCCGAGATAAGTCCGGTTTAGGTCCTTGACGAGGATGCCCGCGCGGGCCGGAGCGGGAATGTACTCCGTCCTATGGCACTTTTCACACGCGACGCCCGCGTGCTTTCCCGTAAGTGCGAAGCCGGTTTTGTTGTGATCCATCGCTTCCCGGCTAGGCTCCCAATGGACTAGCTGAAAATCAACACCGTTGTGCTCCGAATGACACTTGGCGCAATCCTTGCTCGTTCCGGTCGGGCTCATCCAAACGGCGTGCATCCCGCGGCGCTGCGTAACTCGCTCGCTGACCTCCGTGTGGCATTCAAGGCATTTTAGTTGTGCGGTGCCACGGCCTAGGTCATGGCATTTGGTGCAGTTTGTGGGGCCCGACAGCGATTGATGAGCCTTCGAAAGTGGGCCGGGAGAAATTTGCGCGTGTGCCGAGCGTTCGCGAAGCCCCCCGAGTAAGCAGAGTAGCGCAGCTACAAAGAAGGTTAGCGACGCTCGACTCATCGCTGATGGCTTGACCTCAGTTTTCAGTGCATCTGCTACTTGCAGATGCCTTCTGCATGGATCGTGGAATTACAAACAAATAGCCGGTAACAGCATGCTAACACCGCGAGCAAAATCTGCTTCGCTGAACCTGGCCAGGTGTTCCCAAACCATTAAGAATCGAGCCGCCGATTCCTCGAAGGATGTCCATGCGAGTCGCCCGCCTGTGCTGGTAGCTGTTTTGGTAGCAATCCTTGAATATCAATTATCGAATTTTTTGCTTGACACCAGGATGCAATTCCATAATATGGCACGCGTGCCGCATTCTAAGACAAGCCGGTCTTCGTATCGAATACAGGTTCTTGACCGTGCTTTGGCTGCGCTCGCGGCGCTGGCCGAGAGTTCGAGCGATCGCAGTCTCGCCGAGTTGTGTCCTGCCCTGGGCTTGCACAAGAGCACTGCGCACCGGTTGATGATGGTGCTGGAGCAGCACCGGCTGGTGGTAAAGAACCCGGACACCGGACGCTATAAGCTCGGCCTGCGGCTGTATGAGCTGGGGTCCAGGGCAATCGACGGCTTGGATCTACGCGGACGCGCGCGGCCGTATCTGGATAGGTTGCAGGAACGTTTCGGAGAAACGGTGTTCTTCTGCATTCTCGATGAAGGGCAAGTTTTTTACATGGAGAAAGTGGAGTCGCAACGCAGTGTACGCACGGCCTGCACCGTGGGAAGCCGCGCCCCGGCGTATTGCACAGCGGTCGGTAAGGCCATGCTTTCGGAGCTTCCGGAGGCCGAGGTTAACGCGATTGTGCGGAGATCGGGCCTGAAAGCGATCACTTCGAATACGATCACAACCGCGGCGCAATTGAAAACCGAACTGAAAACGATAAGGTCCCGCGGATACGCGATCGACGACGAGGAAAAAGAAGAAGGGCTGCGGTGCGTTGGTGCGCCCGTGCGCGCCCATTCACGAAAGCTGAGTGCGGCCATGAGCATTTCGGGACCGGCGTTCCGAATGACGAAGGAAAGAGTTCCTGAAGTCGCCGAAGCACTAATGCAAGCGGCGAGCGAACTTTCGGCGGAGCTCGGATATCAAGGATTGCCGACGGAGGCGCTGCGACGCGTTGCATGTTAGTTTCAGGGGTCATGTACCCGGCGAAAGCCGGGCTTTTTTTGGGCGTGGTTTCGAAGTGGGATGTCGTCCCATATTGTGGTACGGCAGGAGACTGAACATTCCCTTCTCAGTCAAGGGAACGTTCTCGGAGGACGCAATGAAGCTCAAGCAATGTTTGTTGTTGGTTGTGGCGGTTTTGGGGGTGTTTTTTACGCAGCGCGCATCTGCGCAATTGACGACAGCGACGTTGCTGGGCACGGTCACTGACAGGACCGGTGCAACGGTGGCTGGCGCCAAAGTGACTGCGCGCAACACGAACACGAATCTGACGCGCGCGGTCGATTCGAACGAAAGAGGCGAATATCACATTGAATTTCTGCCCGTCGGAAGTTACGAGCTCGAAGTTACAGGCATGGGATTCAAGAAGGCAGTGCTGCGCGGCATTGTGCTTCAAGTCAGCGTCGACGCCCGGGCTGACGTTCAACTGGAAGTCGGCAACGTAAACGAGGCCATCACCGTAACCGCAGAAATGCCGTTGGTTAATACGAGTTCGCCAGAGCTGGGGCGCACGATCGAGAATGCGGAGATCACAAATCTTCCGCTGGTCAATCGAAACGTTTATTCGCTGCTGGACATCACTCCCGGCGTGGAGCGCAACGACAACAGCATCGTGCTCGGGTACCCTGAACAGAGAACGCTGATCAACGGCGGAACGGACGGAGGAGCGGGGTCCGTAAATTACTTTCTGGACGGCGGGCCAAACATGGCCGGTTTGCGCAACACGGGTAACGCGACGCCGAATCCAGACGCGGTTGAAGAGTTCCGCGTGCAGACGAACAGCTACAACGCGGAGTATGGCCGATTTGCCGCGGGCATCATCAACGTGTTGACAAAATCGGGGACGAACCAGTTCCACGGATCGCTCTTCGAATTCTGGCGGAACAACGCGCTGAACGCGCACGACTGGAACAATCCCTCCAATTCGCCACTGCATCGCAATCAATTTGGCGTAACGGTGGGAGGGCCGATTCAAAGAAACAAGACGTTCTTCTTTTTTTCTTATGGGGGGTTGCGGCAAGTCCAGAGCACTTTCCTGAACGGCGCGGTTGTTCCCACGGCGGCGGAGCGGAACGGTGATTTTTCGCAAACGCCGGGAGCGAACTTCGTAGTTCCCGCGGGAACGTCGTACCCGGGGCAGACGCGGTTAAAGCCATTTCACTGTGATTTAACAACCGGATTGCCGACCGGAGGGACGCAGACCAATAATGTCATCTGCCCGAGCTTCTTCGATCCGGCGGCTGCCAATATCGTGAACCAAGCCATTCCGAACTCCAATAGATCGACAAGCGCTGGCCAAGCAGGATGGCTGGGCGTGATTCCAAATCCTTTCAACACTGACGAGTATTTGGGAAAGATCGATCGCAGCTTTGGGAACAATCACCGCCTTAGCATCAGCTATTACACAACCGCGGGAAACAATACCATCCGGGCGGGGACATCGGGGCAAGGTCTACCTTGGGCGCTCCAGGAGTTTGACTGGCGCCAACACAATGCGAACCTAAGCGACACGTGGATCATCAGCCCAACAAAAGTAAACCAGGTGTGGATTAGCTTCACGCGTTACTTTGGCGGGCGGTTGAACATTTCCAATCCGGTATTGGGACTCGCCCCAGACGCTTCCCTGGCTGCCTTTGGATCGGCGATAACCGTGCAGGGGGCGCCGTCGCTGGCGAACATTTCCGTGACCGGATTCTTCAATCTAAGCAATGCGATTGGCGGGCCGACGGCGGGAAGCAACTTCTATTCGGTACGAGATAGTTTCACCTATTCGCGCGGACGCCACTCGCTAAAGTTCGGCGGAGAGGTTACGCTTCAAAAGGATATTCAAGACACGCTACTCAATAACTACGGAACGTACAGCTTTAACGGGTCCGCGACGGCGAACAGTGCCGCCAACCCAAAGGTCGCTGGCAATTCCCTCGCGGATTTTCTGCTAGGTATTCCGAACAACATCACGCAGGACGCGCCAATACGTGCGTTAACCAATAGCTGGTTTACTTCTGTATTCGCTCAAGATGACTATCGAATTTTCTCGCATCTGACCCTGAACCTCGGGTTGCGATGGGACATACAGACGCCGCCGACGGATCCACGGGACCGTGAAGGAACTTACGTAGCTGGAGTGCAATCTACTGTGAATCCTGCCGCACCCGTGGGGCAGCTATTCCCCGGAGACGCCGGTGTAACCCGCGGAATCGTTCCCGTTCGCTACCATCACGTCTCGCCCAGACTTGGGCTCGCATGGGATCCCTTCGGCGATGGAAAAACTTCCATCCGAGCGGCGTTCGGTGTCTTCTATGGCAGCCTTTCCGGAAACAATTGGAATCAACCTTCCAATTTCGAGCCTTTCGCTACTCGTCTGACGTTTACCAATACAGGGGCGGGAAAATTTGCGACTGGCGGTAGCCTCTCGAATCCCTATCGGGGACTTGCCGGCGGAGATCCATTCCCATATCAAGGGGCTTACACACTTGGCGGAGGAATTCTGGGCATTGCCACGAATTTCCAGTGGCCTTACACATACCAAACGAATTTCACGGTGCAACGCCAACTCACCACCGACTTGAGCGTCTCCGTGGGTTATGTAGGCAGCTTGGCCCATGATCTGCCATTTGCACAGGATGTGAATTATCCCCTGATTACGACCACTCCATCGCCATCCACCGGTAACGTACAGCAACGTCGTTCGAACCCTGGATTCGGATCGGTGTTGCTGGTGCAATCGAATCAAACGGCTTCCTACCACGCTGTGCAGTTCACGGTGACGAAACGCATGTCTCATCACCTTCTGCTCAACGCCTTCTACACGTTCAGCAAAAACTTGAACAGCGTAGAACTGGACAATAACCAAACCCAAGGCGGCGCCCAGAACATGCGCATTCTGAGCGAAGACAGAGGCCGGGCAGACATCGACCAGCGGCACGCCGTTTCCGTTTCAGCCGTATGGCAGCCTGCGTTTTCGTACGGAGGAAACGCGGCGGCCAATGCTGTTCTGAACGGATGGTCGATTTCTCCTATCGTGAGATACCACAGCGGTTTGCCATTTACAGTCCTAAATGGTGTGGACGCAAACCTGGATGGGACGAACAATGATCGGGCAAATCTGGTCGGAGACCCGCACCTATCGAATCCAAGTCCCCAGCAGTGGTTCCACACCGCGGCATTTGCACGAAATGCGGTTGTGACCGGAAGTCCCATCGATGGGAACTCCGCGCGCAATCTGCTCGATCAGCCCGGATTCAAGACTGTGGACCTGGCCGTCTTCCGGAATTTCAAAATTCGTGAACGGTTTGCAATCGAAGTTCGGGTCGAAGGAACGAACACGTTCAACATGGTAAACATGAACCCACCTAACGCCACAGTAGGCAGCGCCACCTTCGGGCAAATAACCACCGCCCTTTCCATGCGACAGCTTCAGCTTGGCTTACGTCTGACCTTCTAAAACGAAACGGAGTGGCTGAAAGTTCTAGCGACGGTAAGTTTGTCACGGCACAACCTGAGCGCCACATCGTCCACCGTGGGTCCGCTCAGCCTAGCAATTCGCGAGGAGAGAACTAACAAGGAGCTACACATTGAGTACGCACGCAGAAGTGGCACTCGAGAAGATGGTTTTCCGCAAGACAAATAGTGAAAAAGGACGCCATCTGGCGGTGACTCCTCGAAACAGCATGATGCGTCACTTGTCGTACGGCCGCATCATTCTGGACGCTGCCCAACCATCCGTTTCTTTCAACAATGGCGACCAGGAGACCGGTCTAATTTGTCTCGCCGGAAAGGCTATGGTAAAGACGGCGGCGCAGCAAATCGAAATCGGACAATTCGACGCCATCTATATTCCACGAGATTCACCGATTGAGCTTTCAACAAGCAGTTCCGTAGACCTTGCTGAGTTTTCTTCTGACGTGACGGGCAAGTATCCGTTGAAGGTCGTCCGCTACGCTGACGTAATGAAAGACCCGGGATTGAAGTTCGTGACGGGTGGTCCGGGTTCCTCGCGTGATTTGTGCATGCTCATCGCCAAGAATGTGGAAGCAGGCCGTCTTGTGGCAGGCTTTACGTACTCCGATCCAGGCAACTGGACGAGTTGGCCGCCCCACGAGCACGCAAAAATGTTGGAAGAGATGTACGTCTATTTTGACATGCCGGAGCCGGCCTATGGGATCCAATTGGTTTACACCGATACTCGGTATCCGGAATTGGTGACCGTAGTGCGCGACGGAGACGCCGTGCTCATGCCAAATGGATATCACCCTAACGTTTCTGTTCCGGGCCATCGAATCGCATTTTTGTGGGCCATGGCCGCACATCAAGAAGTGAAAGACCGGCAGTTCGGCGTTGTGAACATACAGCCGGGATTCGGACAAGGAGGATCGGGACTCGAAGCTGGCCGCAAGTAAATGCCGATCGCGGTGGTCAATCGTGTGCACCTTCTCGAGCGGTCGGGTTAGTTGTAGGAATCGGCGGCATGGCGTGGTCGGGCGGAATGCTGATCGTGCTGATCCGCGGGCATTTTTTGCGGTGGACAAATAGCTGCATGCTTCTGGTTTTCGTTGCTGCCTCTGCTTATCTCCTCGCATGGCTAATCATTCACTAGGTGAGTCCGAGGCGCGAGGAAGCGGAAATTAAGCAAAAAACAGATGAGCCTGGAATCCTTCCAATTAAACGGTAAGAATGCGCTGGTAACTGGGTCGTACCGAGGGCTCGGTGCTGCCATAGCCGTGGCTTTGGCAAAGGCTGGCGCAAACGTAGGGTGCCACGGACGAGATCCGAAGCCAGGATTCGCCTGCGACGAAATTCGCGCTCTGCGGCGCAAGACGTTCTATTCTTCTGCGGACTTGGCGGATTCCAACACGTACCTGAAGCTGATTGAAAAAACGATTGCTGAGTTTGGCTCCATCGACATTCTGGTGAACAACGCCGGCGTGATTCGGCGAGCTCCCGCCGCCGAGTATCCGGTTGGATTCTGGGATGAGCTGATCACGGTGAATCTGACGGCGGTGTTTCAACTATCGCAGCTGGCCGGGCGGCACATGCTTGAGAAAGGCAACAACGGCAAGATCGTGAACATCGCTTCGCTGCTCTCCTTTCAAGGCGGCATTCTCGTTCCAGCATACGCGGCGGCGAAGGGTGGAGTCGCGCAGTTGACGAAAGCACTGGCCAATGAGTGGGCCTCCAAAGGAATCAACGTAAACGCCATCGCGCCAGGATACATGATCACCGACAACACCGCAGCTCTCCGAGACGATCCCGTTCGCAGCCGCCAGATTCTAGATCGAATTCCGGCGGCGCGCTGGGGCGAGCCAAGTGATATCGCTGGCGCGGCGATATTCCTGTGCTCCTCCGCGAGTGACTATGTGCACGGACACGTCCTCGCGGTGGACGGAGGCTGGCTAGCTCGGTGAGAAACCGATGCCTATCGTAATCGCGGAATCGCGAGCGAATTTGTTGGGGAGGTGAAGGGCGTGCGAAATCTTGGCACAAACTATCCCCAACGGGCGGCGCAAGTTAATTGGGTTTGGAGAAGGCACATGGATGACACCAAGGCGATTCCCGATCTCGTCGTTGTGAAACACCGGGAAGGTAAGACTTCCGAGCCAGAACCCGGCATCAAACGGCGAGTCCTGGCTTACAACGAAAAGCTATTTCTCGCGGAGCACGAGATGGTAAAAGGGTGGCTCGGGTCTGTGCACAGCCATCCGCACGATCAAATTGTCTACGTTGTCCATGGTCACTTGAAGATTTCCTGCCAGGGGAAAATATTTGAACTTCGGACCGGAGATACGTTCGTTGTCCGGGGCGGAGTGGAACACGGCGCATCCGCCCTTGAAGACTCGCTGGTTATCGATGTCTTCACACCATGCCGCGAAGATTACCTCACGTGAGTTCCGGGCAAAGCATTGTCACTTTTCTTTTCGTCTAGGCCCCGATCACGAAAATGTTGTTGTTTTGGATACGGTGGGCTCATCCCCTCTATTTTGTAGGCGAGTGGGATGCCGCTCGCGAGCGAGTCGTTAGAAATGAAACAGGGAGCCTCGGGCATGCGAAAGAGAATTTTGGCCGCATCAGGGCTGTTGGGACTATTCCTCGTGGGATTCGCCGGGCTGTATCGCGATTTGGCTGCACAAATTCAACCCGATCCGCAACTGGCCTTCACCGCTACACTCGACAAGGAGATCCGCGATTTCCTAAAGCACGAGGTGACCGCGCATGTGGCCGACATCACTTCACTCGACCCTCCCCCGGACCGGGTTGTCGGCGCGCTAACGACTGGCGAGTTCTCCTGGGGCACGTTCATGCGCACGCTGGGCGACTATTCGGCGTTCGCCTCCACGAATACGATTGCCGGGCGCGACATCCCACAGATGATCGGCAAAATGGCTCCGATCGAATTGAGCCACGGTGGAAAAACCTGGGCGCAGCTCTATGCGGCGATGGCGTTGCACAGTTACGGCAGGGATCTGAATCGCAATGCATTGTGGCTAAGCCTGTCGCCAGAGGGCAAAGAAATCTATCGCTCGTTACTCGATCCCGGGCGGTTTTACGATGCGAAGACGCACAAACTGATTCATCTCCCCGAAAATTACTTCGGCGTGGCGGCCCGGATCGCGGCAATTGATTACGATCTTGGTCTGAACACGGACCGTGCGTCTCTGGACGATCTGCTGAATCGGGCGGCGGCACAATTCACAAGCGGCGCGCTCTTTGCCGACGATTCCCTGCCCACGGGCCGCTACGACCGATACTCGAACGAGTATGCGCGCGCGATCTATGACGCGGCGCAGCTCGCTGGGCGCGAGGATCTCCTTAAGGCAGTCTCACCATCGCTCAAGCAACAGATGAAACTCTGGTGGGATTTGCTGTCCCCTGACGGCTACGGCTATTCATGGGGCCGCAGCCTGGGCGCGATCAGCTACATGGATACCATGGAAATCGTGGGCTTTCTCGGCGTGCATCCGGAATTTCGGCCGGTGCCGCTTCAACAGCTTGCGCCGGCATATAACGCGGCATGGATGTGGCTGCGAAACGACTTCAACAAGGACAGGCACTTGCTGTCCATCTTTACGTTCGGCAGGGGTGACTACGGGTACATAACGAAAGAGCGAGAGTGGCAGCAGACGACCACTTTTCTCGCGAAGATCATGGCGGCGCACAAGATGTTCATGCAGGCGATGGCGAATGAGGAGATCAAGGAGTTTTCGTTGCGCCCTACGTTCGGTAATCTTGCGCGCTTTGA
>Ga0137409_10002408_pt1 | contig 20040 bp, 16 predicted proteins | sample CZODoug1_16funga_FD_122059 | JGI IMG/M metagenome (GOLD analysis project Ga0137409, IMG submission 122059) | Vadose zone soil fungal communities from Angelo Coast Range Reserve, California, USA - CZODoug1_16fungal (Hybrid Assembly) | ecosystem: Environmental > Terrestrial > Soil > Vadose zone... | reverse complement strand
ACGGACGATGATTTTCTGCCGAAGCCGGCGGAGTTGCTGGAGCGAGGCGTAGAATTTGCGCAAGAAGCGCTAAACGATGCGGGAGCCAAACTGTACATTCACTGCGCGGCCGGAGTGCACCGTGCGCCGATGATGACGCTGGCGGTGCTGGGCGCGATGGGATGGAATCTGGAAGCGGCGATGGTGTTGATCGAGACGCGGCGTCCGGAAGTAGACTTTGCGGATGTGTACGTGGAGAGCGTGCGGCGGTATTTGGGATTGCAGAGGTTCGAGGTCAAGGCGCAGCAGTGAAGGGCGAAATTTGCAGAGATTAGAGTTCAGATGGCAGAGGTGAGAACCTCTGACTGCGGAGCACGCTGAGGGGCAAGTTCTCGCGTCGCTCGGGATGCCAATCGGGTTCGAGAAGTTTGGAGGAGATATGCGGAAGGGGCGCCGCTCGAAGGAGCGGCTTTTTTATTGGCCGTCGCGAGCGCTGTTGGGCTTGATTTTCGCGGCGATGGCGATGCCGGCGGTGCGGGCGCAGGGGCCGGCGCTGACTACGATCAGCGACACGGTTTATCGGGCGGATGGGACGCTGGCTGCGGGCACGGCCCTGATTTCCTGGCCGACGTTCCAAACGGAGGAGGGCAACGCAGTAGCCGCCGGCACGAAAACCGTAACGATCGGAGCGGCGGGGGCGTTCTCGGCGCAATTGGTTCCCAACGTCGGGGCGACTCCTGCGGGAACGTACTATTCCGTGGTTTTCCAATTAAATGATGGAACCGTTCGCCGCGAATACTGGGCGGTGCCGACGACTTCGCCAGCGACGATAGCAGAGGTGCGAACGACGCCGGGGACGGGAGCAGCGAACGGGCTGGTATCAAAGCAGTACGTGGATGCGGCGGTGGCGAATCGAGCGGTGGATTCCGTGGTTGTGCACCTGGCAGGAGCCGAGGTGATCCAGGGGACGAAGCAGTTTGCGGCGGCGCCTGCAGTGCCGGCGCCAACAGCGGCGAACAATGCGGCAAACAAGGCCTACGTGGATGCGGCAGTGGCGAATGTGGGCGCGGGCAACTTCGTCGCGAAGGCGGGAGACGCGATGACGGGTCCGCTGACGCTGGCGGGAGATCCCACGGCGCTGAATCACGCGGCGAACCGCCACTATGTGGATACCGGACTGTTGGCGAAGGCGAACCTGGTGAATGGGTTGGTGCCGACCAGTCAGTTGGGCACGGGAACGGCGGATGGGACGTTGTGTCTGAAAGGGAGTTCCTCATGGGGAGCATGCGGAACGAGCGCGGACGCGGTTTCGATTCGGGGAACGACGGTGGCAACGGCGTCGCCGGCGGATGGACAGGTGATCACGTACGAACTTTCGTCGAATACGTATAAGCCGAAGCCGGGGGCGAGCGCAGGTTCGATTTATCAGACGACGAAGTTCGCGGCGGACTTCCAGTTTTCGGCGACATCGACGACAGATCTGCTGGCTGCGGGAGCGAAGACGGTGACGCTGACGTCGTGCCCGGCGGGCGTGCGCGGGGATGACGCGGACTACTGGGTGTATGTGTCAGGCACGGGCACGGCTGAGGCGGTGAAGGTTACGGGTGGGACGTGCGTGGGGGACGGAAATTCGGGAACGCTACAGTTCACGACAGTAAATGGGCACTCCGCAGGATACACGATCACGTCGGCTTCGGCGGGAATCGCTGAGGCGTCAATCGCGGCGCGATACCGGCCGCGAGGGGTCGGAGCATTGGCTGGCGGATGGATCGTGGCGCCGACCGGAGACATTTCGATCTACGGACAGCTCACCATCAAGAGTATTGGACAGACGGTGCAGTTCAACGGCGGAACGCAAGCATGTTTTTCAGCGACCACGCCGTGTGTGTTCATCGGGGACAAGAACAATTCCAACAACGTTCTGGACGTAACGCTGGTCGGGTTCCGGGGGCGTCCGATGGTGGTCGGGAGCACGAAACCGATGATCGAGGTCAATGCGCAACACACGCGCATCCAGAATCTGCAAGGTTTGTCTGAACCGACTGGGGGAACGTTCGGGACCTGGGTCAAAGTAGATGACGACCAGTCGTTTCTTCTGGACGGATTGGATACGTCGAGCGGGCTAGGGACGATCCGGTGCGATACGACGTTCTGTGGAGCTTACATCCAGTCAAACGGAACGTTTAATGGAAATCCGCAAGTGGCTCCGGTGGGATGGCTGCAACATCTGAACGTCAACAGTCAGTGCAATGGGAATGGAGTGGACTGGCAGTCGGGCAATACCCTGCGCATCTCCGACTCGGTGATTCAGGGGTACACGCAGTTTGGAGTGCGCTATTCAACTGCCACCGGGGGATACGGAGGATTGAGTATGGAGAATGTATACGAGGAATATGGATCGGGGTGCGGGCCGGGCCTGGGACCGGGGACAATCACGAATGCGGCGGCCGGGGTCATCATGCAAGCCGGCAGCAGCTATACGAATCCGTCGCTGAGCATTCGCGGGGGCGAGGGACCGGCGGGCAACATGCCGTTGTTCGCGAGCGGGGGCTCGACGTTCCTTCAGTATTACGTCGTTGCGCGCAAGGCGGATGGGTCGGTTACGTTGCCGCTGTACTTCGGGAACGCACAGCCGACGAGCGGAGCGATTTCGATTCCGGTGCAATGGTATGACCTGGCTCCTGCTACTTCGTATGACATCCTGGTGGTGAGCGGGAGCGGCACTCCCACGCCACCCTACGGAACCGGGAACTACGCGGTGGCGGCGAATGTGCCGCAATCGTCGGTGTGCACGAACGGAGTATGTTCGTACACCGATACGCAGGCCGCGCGGGGCAGCTATACGCTTCCGGCGTACTGGCTGGGCGCTTCGACTTTCTGGACTCCAAAGCTCAATCTGTGGCCCGGGGGCGTGATCCTGTCGCCGACGGCCAATTCGGATCTCAACATTGCGAATCATCCGGTTCTATATACCGACCTGTTGAGTGCATCGGTGCCGTATATATCGTCGGCGGGGGGAGTGTTTCCGCAAGTGTTCGCGTTGCATTGTCAGGCGGGACCTGGCAGTACCGGTTATGTGTGGCCGGTTTGTCTGGGATCGTACTATCCGCAGAACCAGATGCGACTGATGGCGGGTTTGCCGTTGGGCGGGAGTTCGTCGCTACAGAATCTGAAGGGTGTGTTGAATGTGGGCGGCAACACGGCGGCGACGGGTCCGACGCACCTGATCACGCTGTTCGATTTCGAGCCGGACAAGTCGGCAGCTTACGGAAGTACGAGGGCGCCGAACTCAAGCCATGACACGTTCATCGGAATCGACTCGAGCAATACCAATACGACGGTCGGACTGAGTCTCGGGTCGTATGGGTCGATCAGCCAGTATGTGGCCAACAATGGCGACGGGACGAATTGGCTGGAACGGCTGACGGCTACGCTGAAGGAATTCAAGACGCCGGCAAAGTTCGATGGCACAGTGACGGTTGCGGGGCTGGCGGCAGGATGTCTGAATATTGCGAGTTCGGGGCTGGTGGGTTCGACGGGAGTACCGTGCGGTCTCGGCGGCGGCGGCGTGGCATCGGTGTTCGGGCGAACGGGAGCGGTGGTAGCCGCGAGCGGAGATTATACGGTGTCACAGGTGACGGGCGCGGCAGCGGACTCGGCAGTGGTTCATAACACCGGGACGGAGACGATCGCGGGAACTAAGACGTTCTCCAATGATGTGACGCTGAGCGGGAATTTGAACATAGCCGGGAACATTGTGCAGACGGGTTCGGGGCCGTGGACCGTTGAGGGGGCGTTCGGGACGATGACGGCGGCGGGCTCGGGGAAGTCGAAGATCGGTTTTACGGCAGGCGGGAAACTGGCGGTGTCCGAGAACGCGGGGGCGGTTACGGAAGTGGCGAAAAATTATCCCCATGAATTTACATATACGTTCTTCGATGCGAACAACCTTTTGACGACGGCGCTTCAAGTGCCGTCGATTTATGTGAATCGGGCGGCGGCGTTTCATATCGTTGAGGTCTACTGCGAGATTGACGCAGGAGCGATGACGATTAATCTTCAGAATGCGGGAGCCAGCCTGCTGAGTTCGGACCTGACCTGTTCTACGGCGGGGGTGACTTCTTCTTCGTTTGTTACGGGGAAGGATGCGGTGGGGGCGGGAGTGAAGATTGGGCATGTGACGGTGTCGGCATCTGGCAGTGTGCATCGGGTGAATGTGGTGGTGAAGTACCTGGTCGACTAGTCCGGGGTAGTTCCCGGTTCTCAGTTTCGGATTTTAGGGCGCGCTGCGAGCGCGCTTTTTTATTGGAATAGGTCAAAGGCTTTAACCACGGGGGACACAGGGGTCACGGGGGAAAGCGGCACCTGGAGAGGGTTGGATGAAGAGGATGAAGTGTTTGGTCGCGGTCGTGGGTGTGTGCGCGATGGCGGTGTCGTCATGGGCGGCGACCTTTTATGTGGATGCGACGAACGGGATCGACACGAATGATGGGCTGTCGCCGGCCACAGCGTGGAAGACGGTGGCGAAGGTGAATGGGAGTACGTTCTCGGCGGGGGATCAGATCCTATTCAAGCGGGGCCAGGTTTGGAATGAGAGTCTGGTGCCGCCGTCGAGTGGGGCGTCGGGGAATCCGATTGTGTTTGATGCCTATGGGACGGGCGAGGCTCCGACGCTTACGGGATATGTGGGGCTGCCGTCGGCGAGTTGGACTTTCGATTCGGGGAATGTCTGGAAGACTTCGATCACTTCGAGTTCGTTCAATTACGTGCTGTTCGGATACGTCGGAAGCGATGGGACGGTGGGGAGCGTTTGGGGGACAAAGTTTACTTCGGGGAAATCGGCGCTGGTTGCGCCGTATCAGTTCTTCTTCTCGAGCAATGTCTTGTATGTGTATTCGCCGCCCGGCACTAATCCGGCTACTTACTATGGGAGCATGGCGGCGATGCTGATGACCAATGGGCAGATCATCTACATCAATGGGAAGAGCTGGCTGACGATTCAGCATTTCAAGGTTACTTACTTCGATGCTTATGGCGTGCGGATCGGAGGGGCTTCGGACCATATCACGATCGCGAATGTTTATTCGGACGGGGTAATTCCGGCGGGGACTACGCCGCATGGGTTTTATGTGAGTGCCAGTCCGGCTCCGACGGATATCAAGTTTTACAACGTGGATGCGCATCGGAACTACAACGGATTTCGGTTCGACGGCTCGGGGTCGGGGATTGTGGTGAAGAACTGCCGGGCTTATGGGAATCGCGCGCACGGGCTTGAGGACAACATGACCGGTGGGGGGTCGACCTATTCCTACTGTCATTTTTACGGAAACGGGTTGGGAGTGGTGATCTCAACGGATACGGTGGCGGGGACGAACGGCGGGAACAATATTGCGGCGTACACGGCGCCGCAGACGACGAGTTTTCAGAAGTATCCGGCGCGGATCACGCTGACGGTGGACGATCCTGGGCTGATCACGGGGGCGGATACATATGTCGATAACATTCTGCCGCTATTTGATGCGCGGGGGCTTCAGCTGTCGGTGGCGGTGGTTACGGGATACGACTTGTCGAACACGCTGATCTCGAAGTTCAACTCGTGGATTGCAGCGGGGCGGGATGTGGTGTCGCACTCGTGGTCGCATCAGTATTTTCAGCCGGCTTCGGCATTGACGATCAAATATACGGGCACGGGAACGGCGGCAGCGATGACGGTCGCCGGGACTACATTGACGACTACGGTGACGGGAGGTCCCGGCGGAGAAAACCTTAGTTTCGATCTGACTAACCCGTCGTTCAACACGGTGTCGGGGCTGGTGACGGCGATCAATACTCATAGCGGATACACGGCGTCGCTGGTGATCGCGACAGCTACGGACTCGGTGACGCTGACGCCTGTTTCGGGACAGGACATCAAGACTGCGACTTACACGGAGCAATTCCGGAATGCGTCGGCGTTTGGGATTCGTTACACGGGGACGGGAACGGCGGCGACAATGACGATCTCCGGGAACTTGTTGACAACGACAGTGACGGGCGGGCCGGGCGGAGAGAACATCAGCCTGGATCTGACGAACGCTACTTACGACACGATGTCAGAGTTGGCGACGACGATCAATGGGCGGAGCGGATATTCGGCGGTACTGGTGTCTACGGGGAAAGGCGCGGCGCACACGATCGCGCTGACAGATGTGGCGGCACAGGATATCAAGAGCGCGCAGTATATCGCCCAGGTGCAGGAAAGCCGGCTGGAGCCGGATGAGTTGACGACTTCGAAAGCTTGGATGACTGCGAACCTCACGGGACTGCCCACGGCTCGGGCGTTTGTGTATCCAGGAGGGCAGGAAGATTCAACTACGCAGAGATATGCGGTGACAGCGGGATATGCGGGAGCGCGTGGGGCATTCACGATGGATCTGGGAACAAAGGACGTATATGCGCGGGCAGTGAATATTCAGAACATCACGAGTTTTGGAGCGAATCCGAGCTTGCAGGGGCTATCGTCGGCGCAGCTGGACGCGATGATGGCGGCGCTGGTTTGGAAGAGTTCAGTGTGGGGGGCGCCATATGGAGTGTTCTGGCACTTGAATGAATTGAACAGCGGCGAGGTGGGGACTCTGCTGGATGGACTGGTGGGGCATGGCGCTACATTGATGACGAATACACAGCTCATTAGCTTTCTCGCGCAGCAGAGTCAGACGACGGGGACGACTTATTACTGGGCGGCGGCTACGGGGCTGGAGGCAGATATGCGTCCTACTAAGTCATCGCCAGTGGTGAATTCCGGGGCGGATCTGGGGACGGGGTTTGCGCTGGATCTGGAGGGCGTGGATCAGCGGACGTTTGGTTCGGGATGGGAGATGGGGGCGTACGTGATGCTGGGGCAGCCGCCGTTTATGGTGGTGGTGCGTTGAGGTTAGAGGGGCAGCGGGGAAACTCAATTTGCTGATGACGACGACTACCAAGGGCTAAAAAGCCCGTCACTTTTCGTAAACGATTTACGCGGCCCTGAAGGGGCGCTCTTCCACTGTGGTGCCAACGTTCGGCGTTGGTCCGGCCTGTGAGCAAAAATTGCTGAGGCGAAAGGCTTCAGCTAGAGAGACTATGAGATCGCGGAGAAGAGCTTGAACCACAGGGGTCACGGAGGACACGGGGGAAACCTGGGTGCGGTGATGGAGCGAGCAATCTTGATGGCAGCGGTTAGGCGCTAGGATCGCGAACGGGTGGACGGGCCGCGACGAGAACTTTTACCAGCGAGTACACGGGGGATACACAGGCGCGAAGGACGGCCGAGGGATATGTGACAACGGACTTGGGGTTATTGGAGTGGCTTGGCGGCATGCTGGATATTCCGGTGAAGTGGGACGGTGAGCTAGGGACGGCCGAGGCGCGGGAACTGACGGTTCGGGATGAGTTGATCCAGGGCTTGTTGAAAATCAGAACCAAAGCCGGGCGGGCACAATTCACATTGAATCGGGCGCAAGCGGATTATGCGCGGCGGTGCACGAAACGGAATATCGTGCTGAAGGCGCGGCAGGTTGGGATCACGACTTATATTGCCGCGCGGTTCTTTATGCAGACGATTACGCGCCGCGGAACGTTGAGCGTGCAGGTCGCGCACGATCGTGAGTCGGCGGAAGAGATTTTCGGGATCGTGAAGCGGTTTTGGGAGCGATTGCCGGTATCGATAAGGACAGGAGCGCTACGGACATCCTACTGCAATGCGCGGCAGATGGTGTTTCCGGGACTGGACAGTGAGTACTGCGTGACGGCGGCAGATGAGAATGCGGGGCGAGGATGGACGGTCCAGAATTTGCATTGCTCCGAGGTGGCGCGATGGGGGCGCGGGGGAGAGGAAGCACTGGCTTCGCTTCGAGCGGCGGTGGTGCCAGGAGGCGAGATCGTGCTGGAGTCCTCGCCGAACGGAGCGGGTGGACTGTTCTATGAAGAGTGGCAACGGGCGGCGGAGACAGGGTACACACGGCACTTCTTTCCGTGGTGGTTTGAGGCCAGCTATAAGAAGAAACGTGGAACGACATTTTCGGCGTTCACGACGGAAGAGCGGGACATGATGCTGCAGCACGGGCTCTCGGGGGATCAGATTGCCTGGCGCAGGATGCAGTGGAAATCATTGCGGGCGCTGGCGGCACAGGAGTTTTCGGAAGATGCGGTGTCCTGTTTCCGATCGTCGGGCGAGTGTGTGTTCGATCAGGGAGCGGTGGAGTGGGCGATGAAGGCGGCGAGCGAGCCGGTGGAAACACGGGACAATCATCGGCTGATGATCTGGCTGCCGCCGCAAGCCGGACGGGAGTACGTGATGGGAGTAGATCCGGCCGGAGGTGGGACGGACGGAGACTACTCTTGCGCGCAGATGATCGATCGGCGGCTGGGGACACAGTGCGCTGAGTTGTTAGGGCATTATCCGCCGCGGGAGTTGGCTCAGAAGGTGGTCGACCTGGGGAAGGAATACAACTTCGCGCTGGCGGCGGTGGAGAAGAACAACCATGGGCACGCGGTGCTGGCGTATCTGCGGATGAAAGAGTATCCGAATGTGTTTGCGCAGAAGGGGCAGGATGGGTGGCTGACGTCGGCGGTGAGTCGTCCGGCGATGATTGAGAATCTAGCATCGGCGCTGGTGGAAGAGGCTGGGCTGTTTCGGAGTCCGCGGCTGCTGAGCGAGTGCCGGACGTTTGTGCGGTTCGGGGATGGAAAAACTGGAGCGGCTCCGGGGACGCACGACGATTGCGTGATTGCTTTGGCGATTGCCTGGGCGGTACGAATGGCAGAGGCGGGACGGGGATCACGGGTGGAACTGGGGTGGGAAAGCTTTGGGGGAAATTGAACATTCTGGTGTGGTGGGGATCACAGGCTGGCGGCGCGGGCGCAGCGTAGATTTCTTATGGTCGAGGATCCAAAACCTTTACCACAGGGGTCACAGAGGTCACGGGGGAAAGCCAACGCTGGATGCCTACGGACGCGGTACAACACTTAAAGAGGATGCGGGGCGGGGCTCAGGGACATCTGATGCGCTGCGAAGATGGGCATTACTATGTGGTGAAGTTTCGGAATAATCCGCAGCATGAGCGGGTGCTGGCGAATGAGTTTCTGGCGACTAAGCTGGCGGAGAGAGTCGGGTTGCCGGTGCCGATCGCGGAGGTTGTCAACGTGCCGGCGTGGCTGGCGGAGCACACGGCGGAGTTGACGATTGTGTTAGGTGCGCAGGCGATCCGGTGCGAGGCAGGGTTGCAGTTTGGGTCGCGGTTTGTGGTGAGTCCGGTGGAAGGGCAGGTGTTTGATTATCTGCCTCCGGAGATGCTGGACCGGGTGCGGAATGTGGAAACTTTTGCCGGCATTCTGGCACTGGACAAGTGGACTTGTAATGCCGATGGAAGACAAGCGGCATTCTGGCGGAAATTGCGGGAACGGAAATATTCGGCTGCGTTTATCGATCAGGGGTATTGTTTCAACGCTGGGGAGTGGACATTTCCGGATTTTCCGTTGAGAGGGGTTTATCCGAGGAACGAAGTCTATGCGCGGGTGAGCGGGTGGGCTTCGTTTGAGCCGTGGCTGTCACGAATCGAGAAGCTGGACGAGGATGCGATCTGGCGGGTGGCGGGAGAGATTCCTCCGGGGTGGTACGGGTCGTCGTGGGATGAGTTGGAGAAGTTAGTCAACGTTTTGATTGAACGGCGGGCTGCGGTGAGGGAGTTGATTCTGGCGTTTCGGGGATCGCCACGGAGGCCGTTTCCGGAGTGGGTGGACGAGGCGTGAGGACTGCACTAATAAGAATTCGATCGGCGTTTAGTGCGCGGAGAAAGAGCTTGAACCACGGGGGGCACAGGGGTCACGGGGGAAAGCACGGGGCTAATGTCTGAGAAACGTCAGCTCGAGCTTTATTTGTTGCGGTTGGTGCCGCATACTTTGCGGGACGATTTCATGACGGTGGGTGTGGTCGTGATTGAATCGGGAGGCGCGTTTGCGGATGTAAGGTTTACTCGAGATTGGAAGCGAGTGGAATGTTTCGCTCCGGAGATTGAGTTGGAGCATCTGGAGCGGCTGGAGGCGGCGGTACGATCAGGTTTGAAGGAGATTCGGGGGCGCGGGGATTTGTTGAAGTTGCTGGAAGAACGGTTTGGGGCGGAGTTTGACGTGGGGCCGGTGAAGGGGATCGAGGCGATGGATCCGGTGGCGGAGATGGCGGTGCTGGATCGGGACTACCTGGCTCCGATGCAGGCGGCGGAACGGGTGCGGCGGCTGGGACGTTTGGGGATTGTCGGGCGCATGGAAGAGGCGTTTACGGATGCGGGGGTGCTGGGGCTGTTACAGCGGGATATTGCGATGACGGAATTCACTGGGGAGAACGATCCGTTTCAGATTGATTTTGGGTTTCGGGTGGGAAATTCTTTGAAGATGTTTCATGCTCTGGCGCTGAATCTTAGCCGAGAGCCGGCGGTGACTCTGGCTTATCGGTACGCCCGGATTCAGGATGGGATGCGGAGGAGAGGCCAGGAGGCGCTGCTCACGGCGATTGTCAGTGAGGATGCGGCTCGCCGGAGGGAAGAGGTTGTTTCGGGGATGGGGATGCTGCGGGCGAATGAGATTCTGGTCCGAGATGTTGGCGAGATGGCGGAGATTGCGGGCGAGGTGCGGCGGGAGTTGAGGGTTTGAGTACGTCGGTCACTGTGTTGACGTGGGGAGCGGTCATCACGGGACTGATTGGGTTCGCCTATTCCTGGTTTTTTCTACTAAAGATTTCTGGGGAGAAGTCTCTTGGTTGGAGGGAGTGGCTTAGCCTTTTAGCGGTTGGGTTCGTTTCGGTCGCTGCCTTCCTCAGGTTTTTGATGCCGCTGTTTTGGAGCAATGATTTTGGAACTCAGGTTCACATCGCGCAAACATGGACCAAAGTGAGCGTGCGGATCTGTGCGCTGGGGCTGCTTGTATGCTTTATCGGGCGCCCGCGCTTGATTCTACCAATTGTGGTTGCATGTTTCGGAACGGCGGTGTTCTGGGTGATGAGCACGATACCCTAGACGGCTGCCTGCAGTTGGGGATGAGGTTGAATTGAGGGCATGAGATTGCAGAAGTAAGAAGTCATATCAGAAGTGGGATCTGAGCAGAGGGGAGGGCGCGGCGCGAGCTGCGCTTTTTCTTTTGGCGTAGTGAGCCATACGGCGACGTCGGAATCACGGGGGCGCGCAACGAAGATCTTTAACCGCAAAGATCGCGAAGTGAATCGCAAAGGACGCAAAGCAAACCGGAGCGCAGCCAGAGCCACGAACGGCGACGGACAAGGGTCGCCTGTTCTAAACGGACGGAGATCATGAATATTCGAGAGAGAGTGCGCGGCGCGATGCGCCGGGCGGGAGAAGTGTCGTGGCGGGAGTTGTTTGGCGGGGCTGGGAGCAATCGGCGGCGGACGGCGGGAGCGGGGTCGAACCTGGCCCCTTCTCTTACTCGCGGCGGCGTTTTGCCGGTCAACATTGCGCGGGCGGGGGCGCCCGCTCAACACAGTCTGGTGCTGAAGGCTACGCCGACGAATCTCCGGAGATTTTCGGAGATGCCGGTGGCGCGGCGGGCAATCAATGTCATCAAGGATCGGATCGCGGGTATGCGGTGGCGGATACAGGCGCGGCGGGGGCGAATGTTGGATTCGATTCCGGACGGAGCGTTGCGGGCGCAGATTCTTACGGAGAATTTTGAGGCGCCAAATCCGGATGATTCGTTTCGATCGCTGCTGGAGCAGGTGCTGGAGGATGTGATTGTCGGTGGATTTGGGGCGATTGAGTTGCAGAGGCTGGAGGGGTGGGTGTTCGACGCTAAACAAAATTGCCCAACGTATTCGAGGCAGTCAAGCAACGGCGGCGGATAAGAGTGTCCGCCCCACACGTTGCCTCTTTTTATGTGGCCGGTGGATGGGGCATCGATTCGGATGGTTTCGGACTGGGACGGGAGTCCGGGATCGCCTCGGTATGTGCAGGTAACTGGCAGGTATGGTCCAGAAGGGCACGTCGTTCTGAATGACGATGAGCTTAGTTACATCCGGCTGAATGGGCGGACGCACACGCCGTTTGGGTTGGGGCGGCTGGAGGTGGCGTTCGAATCGATTGGCGCGTTTCTCAGCGCGCATCGATACGCTTCGCGGCTGGCTTCGAATTCGGTGGTGCAGTATGCGTTGTGGTTACAGGATCTTACTCCGGCGCATCACGAGCGGTTGATCCGGTGGTGGCAGGATGAGATTGAGGGCACGGGGCGCGTGCCGATTTTGTCAGTGGAGTCGAAGCCGGAGGTGCTGCGGTTTGGGGCGGGGACGGACGCGGACCTCCGGCTGGCGTGGCAGGAATTTTTGCTGAGGGTGATCGCAGATGCGTTCGATCTGCCGGCGCAGTTCCTGGGTGTGGAGCGGGATGTGAATCGGTCGACGGCGGCGGAGATGAGCGAGATGGCCTTCCGGTCGGCGATTGTACCTACAGCGCGACTGGTGGCGGAACATCTTACGCGGGATGCGATTGGGAAGAAGCTGGGATGGACGGACCTGGAGTTTGTATTTACAGATGTCGATGCCAAGGATGAGATGCAGCAGGCGCAGATTGACGAGATATTGCTGCGGAGCGGGGTGGTTACGGTGAATGAGGTGCGACTCGCCCGGGGACTGAAAGAGATCTTGTAGTGGAATCAGAGTTCAAAATCAGAGTCAAAGTCAAAGTCAAATGCTTTAACCACGGGGGACACAGGGGTCACGGGGGAAACCTGGGGCGCCGGGAGACGGAGTAATGGGAGTGACGTTGGAGTCGATGGCGATTGAGATGCCGACGATACCGGGGCATCCGAACCGGGTGGGGTTTCGGGGAGTATTGACAGTGGTGGATGTTGCGTCGGACAAGCCGCCGGCGGGGGCGCGGGGGCATCGGGTGATGCTGACTCGACGGGCGGCGCAGGCGGCGATTCCGTCGTTGTTGGGGATGGGACTCGGTTATGCACCGGCGCTTGATCGTCATGATGTGCGGCGGAAGGTGGGGGTGATTACGCGGGCTGAGATTGTGGGCCGGCGGATCGAGGTGGGCGGGTTTCTGTATGCGCGGGATTTTCCGGAGATCGTGGCGGAGATTGGGCGATACAAGAACGATCCCGTGTTCCCGCAGAGATTGGTGAAGAGTACGGAAGCGGACAAGAGTGTCCGCTCCACGCGGGCTCTTTTGGGGATGTCTTATGAGATTGCAGATGCGCAGATTGAAGATATCAAGGCCAAGGTTTGGGTGCTGAATCAGCTGACGTTTACGGGGGCAGCGATTTTGCGGCAGGAGAAGGCGGCTTACCAGGGGACTTGGATTCAGCTTGCCGATTAGCTGCGGAAGGGCTTTAACCACAGGGGACACAGGGGTCACAGAGGAAAGCTGGGCGTTGGAAAACTACACGGAGGTGACGGATGAATGAAGAGATGGTGCAACAGATGATGGCGGCAGCGGAGCGGTTGGCTTCGGCGACGGAGGCGCTGGATCGCGTCCTGGGAAAGATGGATGCACAGCAGGAGATGTTGAACGCGAAAGTGGATCGGATTGTGGCGGCGGTGGAGGAGACGATCGCACAGACAACCGAACAGAGGCACGTGGAAGCGGGTGGAACTGACTTGCGCGAACGGCTGTCGGGACTGGAGAAATCGAACGCGGAGTTGAAAGCGCAGGCGGCGCGGATGGTGCGGAAGACACTGTCTCCGGTGGTATCGGCACTGCTGGCCAAGAATGAGATCGAGGGCGAGCGGTTCGATGGAGCGGCGCTCGACAAGACACTGGCGACGCTGAGCGTGGAACAGCGGATCGCAGTGAAGGCGGAGATGGCGCGGGCAGGGATGATCGAGTAGCAGTGGTTAGTGGATAGTGACTAGTAGTTCGTGGCGCGGCTTCGGCCGCGCCATTTGTTTTTGGGGCGCGGGCTAAAAGTCCGCTTGCTTTCGAGAGACCGAAATTAATTGAGGAGAGGACATGAGAGCAGAATTTTTAGATTTACAGGCGGCGGCGGATTTTCTGGCGCCGGGAGCGGTGGAAATCAACCGCTATCAGAACGAGATCACGGATATCGTGCGGCGGCGCGGGGCTTTTGGACAGCGGATCAAGCAGGTGCCGGCGACCGGGCATCCGTCGCGATTCTTTGAGCAGACCGGGATTCCGGCATTGACGGCTGCGCAGGCGTTTGTGGATCCGCGAAACATCGTTGCCCTGGTGGCAAGTCCGACGCGCGTGGAGCGGAGCGTGCCGCTGAAGGCACTGGTGTCGCAGATGAACTACAACCTGTTCGACATTGAGGTCGGGTCACAACAGAGCCAGTTCGCTTTCTTGCAGGCTAAAGATCTGGCGGACGCGGTGGAAGGGCTGTTGCGTACTCATGACACGGCACTGTGGAACGGGAATGACACGTCTCTAACCACGCCGACGACGACGCAATACTTTGGAGCGATCGGGCAGATCGTGGCGGGCGGCAACACCACAACGATCGGCACCTCGGCGAGCATTGTGGATGGCATCAAGGGAGTGATCGCGCAGATGGTCGCCAACTCGAGCTTTGAGGCTCGGCCGACGGCGATCTATGGGAATCCTGTGCTGTTTGACCTGATTGACCGGGAACTGAAGGCGGCGTTCAACGTGGTGCTGTCGACAACGGAAGTTGCCGGCGGATTGCGCGTGAAGACACTGACGACACAAGCCGGGGATATACCGCTGATTCCGGAGTGGACGATCGGATACACGGGAACTCCGGGGAACGGGACGGCGGTGTTGCCGTGCTACATCGTGACCGAGGACATGATCGAGTATCACTGGCTGACAGATCCGAATCCGCGGGTGTTCCAACTGGGACTGCCTGGGTCACTGCAATCGCAGATGGTGGTGGTGAAGTTTGGATCGGTGGTGGTGAAGGGGCCGTCCTACGCGCACTACGAGGTGAAAGTGAATCGGTAAGAGCAAGTTGCCATTTGCCGGCGGGTAGTTGCAAGTACGAGCGCGGCTGACGCCGGCGAGTGGCGACGACTTCAAACTATTGAAGAGGTCGGTGTCTCGCCTCAGCCCCTGAAGGGGCGATTCAACAAGAGCTCTTCGGCATCGCTGAAGCGATGCCCTGATACGAACCTAGCTTTTTCTCCAACGGAACTAACGGCTGACGGCTGGCAACTGGCGGCGGGGCGACTGGAAAACGACTATGAATTATCTGCAACCATCGGAATATGTGGCGTATGGGCTGGAGGCGACTACGGCTCCGGCGTGGGTGATCGCGGCGTCCGCGATGGTGGACGCGCATTGCAGGAGGGCCACGCTGAGTGTGGCGCAGTACACGGAACGTCTGCTGGTGACAGCGGGACGGAACACGGTGCGGTTGACTTATCTGCCGCTGGCAGCACTAGCGCCGGCGACGTCGGCGATCGTGTCGGCACGAGCGCGCTACGCTTCGCCGCGGCGCGGGGAGTGGATCTACGAAGAGATGGCCTGGGAAGCGGCGGCGGCGTTCCGGCTTCCGGGAAGCTGGACGGATTTGAACGCGTTGGACCTGGAAGCAAGTTATGAAACAGGAGACACGACTCTGCCGCTGAATGCGCTGGGCTGGGGATTCAGCGAAATCGAAGTGGTGTACACCGCAGGGCTGGATCCGATACCGGATTCGGTGAAGGTGGCATGCGCCCAGCTGATCAAGAATTCGCAGGCCACGCCGGCGTTGAATGTGCGCAAGGGATTTCTGGACCGGATGCGGTTGGAGTATTTTGCGGAAACGCTGCTCGATCAAAATGTGCGCGCACTGCTGGCGCCTTACGTCGCACAGAAAGTGGGGTGACGATGACGGGAATTTCGGGAGTCGCAGCGGTTCGGGCGGCCGAAGCTATGTTGCAGACGCTGGGCGGGACGGAGGTGGTCCTGCTGTTTGCGGCGGCGGGGTTGCCGGGCGATCCGGCGGGGGAGTTGGGGTTGGTAGATCCGGGAGTGGAACAGGCGGCGATCTCACCGGTCATTGTGCGTGAGCTGACGACTGAGAACAGCGGGCCACGGCGAAGGATTGAGTTGCTGGCTGGGCGGTCGTCGCTGGCGGAGCAAGTGAGTCAGCGGAACGTCAGTTGTGCTGAGGTGCTGTTCGAAACGGCATTGGGAGTGGTTTATCAGGGAGAAATGTTTCACATCGAGGGGTTCGTGGTGGAGCGGTTTGCAGGAGTGGCTTATTTGTATCGGGTGTCGGCGGTGGCGTGAGAGCTGTGGTGAGTGGTTGGTGATTAGAGGAGAGTTGCTCAGGCGCTAAAGCGCGGAATCAATCTAGACGAGTTTGCGGCACGACTGAAGTCGTGCCCTCCTGACCACGTGCGGTGGGGGAGATTTGAGGGAAGGATATGCAGGCGGCTAAGGATAGTTTCTTCATGGCGCTGCGGGAGCGGCTGGCGGCGCTGGATCCGGGGCGGGTGATTGTGATCGATGGCGTACAGTGGCCTGCGATTGTGGTCCGCGAAAACATGGAACCGCAGTTTGCGGTGGCGCAGGCGAATGCTTACTACGTGGATTGGGGCGAGGTGCGGATTGCGGAGAGCACACGCCCGATTCTAGGACTGGAATGCCAGATTTGGTATGCGACTGAGGGCAGCACGGGGTCGGGAGTAGATCGAGGACATGTTGGCCCAGATGGATGAAGAACTGTTGCGGATCTGCGCTCCGCCGCACACGGAGATGCGGGACTATCGGCAATCGCCGAGTGCGGATTTGGGGTGTGGGGTGTTCTGGACGATGCCGGAACTGAAGATTGTGCCACCTGGAATCGGGAAGCACGCGCAGAGTGCTGGCGTGGCACGGTTGGAGCGGATGGCTACGTTGAGGGTTTATTTCTTTTTGCCGGAGGTTGAGGCATGACGCGGACGGGGATGCGTCCGGTGGCGCGCGAAACGCGCGCTTACTTTGCGCCGGTGGATCGGGTGAGCGGAAGTCCGGTGGTGTTTGATCCATCGAAAGATGCTGGGTTTCTGCTGGACGCTCCGACTGCTCCCTGGATTGACCTGGGATGGGTTGAGGATTTCCGGCGATCCAGTACGTCGCATATCGAGGCGCTGGCAAGCGGAACCTCGAACGCGGTAACGGCGCAGGCACGGAATAGTTTGGGGGCCAGGATCGACTTCGAGTTTCGCGACTGGGGAAAGCTTCAGATGGCTCTGGCTGGCGGCGCGGAACATATGAATGTCCTGGCTAGCGATCCGAATGCTTCGCGATCGGGATCGGGCGGGATTGCAGTAACGGCTGTAGCTTTGCTGGCGGGGTCGTCGAATGGGGAACTGGTGTTAGGTGTGGGCGCGGTGGATGGGTTCGAAGTGGGGGACCTAGTGGCGTGCGATTTGGACTACGCGCAGCAAACTGGATACGTCGGTTCCGGCATCGCAGCAGCATATGTGAAAAATCCGCAGGATGTGCGCCAGGATGCTAATTACATACGGCGGGTTACGTTTAATGTCGCGCGGGTGGCGGAGAAGACGGGGACTTCGCTATTGCTGGAGCAACCTTTGCCCGGAGGAACGCCGGCGACTGGGGCAGCAGTACAAAAGGTGACTGCGTTTGTGGATCGCGAGGGTGGGGCGTTTCTTCAGCAGTGGTCGGGGTTATTCGTCGAGCAGGAAGAATCGGGTGGGCGGGTGTGCTTTTACTATCCGAGGTTGAGTCCTTGCACGGCGGTGACGACGTGGGAGCGCGAGCACAAAGTGGAAATCGAGAAGCCGGTCGCGATGCTGGCGCTGCGAGCGTCGTTTACGGCGTTGCCTACGGTCGACGATAACGATAGCGCGTTGGTGCTGTGCTATCGGAGTTACTTCCCAGCTGGGGGAGCGGCGGTGTATTGACAGAGTTCCGATGGAACAACGGAGATCAAGAGCTTGAACCACGGGGGACACGGGGGAAACCGCGCTTCGTTTTAATCCGCTATGAAATTGACTATCGATAATCTTGATGGCCAGGGTGCGCAGGACTATACGGCATTTCTGGATGGGGCGAAGAGTCCGCGGGTGGTGCGCAAGCTGAATAGTCCGGCGGAACTGCGGCTGAGCCTGGTGACGGCGGAGGAAAGTTTTGTGGTGCCGGTGATGGGAGCGCGCGTCACGCTGGGACGGATGAATGGAAGCGACGTCTTTGCGGGATATGTTGTGGGCAGTCCGACGTATCAGTACCTGGGTTGGGGAGAGCGAGGTCCGCTGTATCGGTATGAAGTGGTGGCGCTGAGCGATGAGATGCTGCTGGATAAAAAGGCACCTCCTCCGCGATCCCCTTTCGTGGCCCGGAGCGCGGGTGAGGCGCTCCGGCAATTGAGCGAGGAAACCATGCCGGGATGGGCGAACTTCGCGGGCGTGGAAACGGGCGACGTGATTCCGTATTTTCGGGCGAGTTCGGCGAAAAAATTCAGCACGTCGGCGGCGGAGATCGCGCTGTTGGCGAGATGCGGATATCGCACCGACGGCGTGAATTTGATTTTTGCGAAGCTAGCCGAAAACACATACGGACTCGATGAAGGGGCGGCGGAGTTTGCGCCGGGCGATCTGGTCTTGCGCGGCGAGGATCGGACGCTCAACGATGTGGCGGTGTTCGGGCAGGTGGAGCCGAATGCGCACGTGCGGGACTACTTCGTGGGGGATGGTTTTACGACGAAGTTCTACCTTTCGCAGATTCCGTTCACGCGCAGTAATCGAACGATCCTGGATGAGGAGTACGCCAAGCTCGACCCGGCGATCTGGAAAGAGACTGATCCGCTGGGAATCATCGGAGTGAGTGGGGGCAAATTGCTGGTGGCGGGCGGAACGGGAGTGGACGGCGAGACGCGGCTGGAGTTCATCGAGAAGGTTGAACTGGGTGGAGCGGTGGTGTTACAGCACGGCGACGTCGTGTTCAATGCGGCGTCGGACGGGGTAATTGGCGGACTATATGCGGGCGGGGTGGCGATCGCGACGTGTGTGGCGGGATTCCGATTGACGGTTTCGGGGTCGAACAGCCGCATTCAAGCGCTGGTGCAGGGTGTTGCGACGGGCACGGTGCTGACCACGCAGGCCGGGCACCGGTACGTGTTCGCTACGCGGGTGTATGCGAGCGAAGTGTATCGGATGGGTCAGGTGTTTCATTCGGGGACTCATGCCGCCGGCGCGGGGCGAGGCGGGAACGCGCTGGGAAGCGATGTGCTAGTGGTGCTGGAGGTGCATGACATCGACCCGGCAACTCCTGGGAGCCAGGTGGCTCCGGCGATTGTGTTGTATGACGGACTGCTTACCGAGCCGCCTGGGTTTGCCACGTATGCGCTGATTAATGCGGGAACCATGCAGTGCTCGGTAGCTTTCACGCGCGTTTCGCTGGCGGTGGATGCGCTGGTACGGAGCGCGGCTCCGCAGCAGAACGCGCGGACGCGGCGTCCGGGAGCGCTGCTGGATGGAGCGGACTGCCGGATTTCCAAGGAGCCTGCGGTTCAGTTTTATCCGCAGTATGCGCCGTTGGCAAACGAGACCATCGAAGTGAGCTATCGCGGCAATGGCCGGGCGCTGGCGCGAGTGTTAGACGCGGCGAGCATCGCAGCGCACCAATTTGGTGGGGACGATGGAGTGCGCGGGGGCGTACGGCAAATCGGCATGCCATCATCACGCACGTCGGCAGATTGCGAGACGGCGGCTCTGGCGCTGCTGGATGATTCCGGGCAGGGATGGAGTGGAGAATACCGGGCTTGGAGCCCATTCCTGCCCGGAGGGGCCGCGGACATTTTTCCGGGAGATGGCCTGGCGGTGAATGTGCCGTCGCGGGCGCCAGCGTTCACTGGGGTGGTAAGAGAAGTTGATGTCGAGATCGCGGATCTCGCGGGAGAGAACTGCCGTTACACGCTACGGTTTGTGGATGCGGGGGATCCGGCGCTGGACTTCGCGTTTGGTTCTGCTACCGCCCAACCGGTGAGTAATTTGGTTGCGACGGACAAGGCAGCGGTTGGGACAACTTTCCTGCCGGATCTTTCGGGGGCGGTGGTCACAAATGTGACGTCGACGACGGTGACAATGGATGCGGGATTCAGTCCCGGAATCGGGGAAGGTATTGAAGT
>Ga0137409_10002407_pt1 | contig 20042 bp, 14 predicted proteins | sample CZODoug1_16funga_FD_122059 | JGI IMG/M metagenome (GOLD analysis project Ga0137409, IMG submission 122059) | Vadose zone soil fungal communities from Angelo Coast Range Reserve, California, USA - CZODoug1_16fungal (Hybrid Assembly) | ecosystem: Environmental > Terrestrial > Soil > Vadose zone... | reverse complement strand
GCACCTTCCACGGATGCGATATCCTGCAAGACTTGGTATATCGCCATGGGCGCGATCACGGAAAGATAGGGAATCGCAAGGCCCATTGCCTGGAGCAGGCCTGGGGTTCGCACAAAAGGAATCTGCACGGAAATGCCCTGCCAGACCGGGTGAACGTAACCAATGGCCAATCCAATCGCGAGAGGAATCAGCCAGGCTACCAGGAACGGAGGGATCTTCCATTTGGTTATGGGCACATTGGCTAGAACCGAGGCCGCGACAATGGTGAGCGCGACGATTCCCACCAGCGGCTGGTCGAAGATCCGCTGCAAAAGAACTAGCGCGAGGTAACTGTACATCGCGGCGCCAAACACCGTCATGGTTGCGGGCTTGGGGATGAATTGGCGAATGGCGCCTGCGAACGGCGCGGCCGCAAGTTTGATAAGTCCCGTCCATACGACGGCAGCCGCCCCGATCCTCCAGGCCAGTTCCTGATCGCGCGTTTGCTGATACACGGGAAGCATGATCGCCAGCGTGTAGGCGATGATCCCCGGCACATTGTTGATGTAGACGTGGGCCGTGACGTTGCTGCGGCCTTCGCGTTTCGCCAATCTGACCGCCGACCAAGTCAGTCCCAGCGAGCCGACTAGCAATCCCAGCGCAAACCCCGGCAGCAAATGCCCGACGCTGAATCCCATGCTGATGCCGACTGGGACTAAAAGGAAAGCGGGAATGATCATCTGCGCTACATTGAAGCCCACCTGGGCTACCGTGGCATCAATGTCTCCCCTGCCCAGCGCCCACCATCGAAGCAAGCGTTCATTTCCGCTTTCCGCCATGAAGTTCCTTTCTCTCTCGTGCAGCGCAACGACGCGGGGACTTCAAATTTTAAACGCTTCCAATGATTCCGGAACGAATAGATCCTGGGCAGTGAGCAGGCGTTTGGCGAGACCTTGCTCGAAGGAATAACGAAGGAACGTGTTCAGGACATGCACGTTGGGTTCAAGCCCATAGGGCCAAAAATCTTTACCCATCAGGTCCCGCGTGTCTTCCGCATGGCGGATCAACCAGGGAAGCATGAACTTGAGAGCAGCCGTCTCGTACAAGTCCTCGTAAGCTTCCCGTTGCGCGCATACGAAAGCTTTGTACAACGATTGCGCGACCCAGGGGTGCTTCTCGTAAACTTCACGGCGAATCACCACCGTATGCATGATCGGGAAGATCTTCGTCCGCTTGTAATACTCCACTTCCACGGATTGATAGTCCTCGAATAGGCGTCGCACGCTTCCGGGGCTTCGCGTAAAACAGGACGGCGTGCGGGGCGAGTAGATGGCGTCGATCTCGCCGTCACGAAGCATCTGCGATAGGGTCTTATCTTCCGCGATGGATTCGAGACGAATTTCCGACGGCAACGAGATGGCAAGCTTTTCAGTTCTCCCTGGCTCCTCTTCGCCACCACGGAAATAGGTGACGCTCGAAACAGGCACCTTGAAGTCGTCACTCAGGATTCCGCGGATCCAAACGCCGGCGGTCAGTTGGTACTCCGGATTCCCGACGCGCTTTCCGATCAGGTCTTTTGGCTCGCGGATTCCGCTGTTGCGATTGACGTAGATGCAGGAGTGACGAAAGTAGCGCGACGGAAAAACCGGGATCGCAACAAACGGCTTTGGATCCTTGAACAACGACAACGTGTAGGAGGACAGAGACATCTCGGCGACATCAAACTCGCGGTGCCGTATCATCCGGAAAAAAGTTTCTTCGACGGGGATATTGATATACGTCAGGTCGATCCCGTCGATGGGAATTCGGTCTTCAAGCAGAGCGCGGGTACGGTCATAATTCCAGCAGGCCATGGCCAAACGAAGCTTCGACATCCCGGGTTCCTCCGCAAAATACTGGAAACGATGCCACTTCTAATTGGCCTGGCCGGATCGCCATCTCCAAATCGCCGCCGCGCCCATCGAGTCCGCCGTATCCTAACGATCAGGTTCTTACACATACTTGTCTGAAGATTAGTTGTGACCTATACTCCGGGCATTTCACGTTGTCAAGAATCTGGCCGGTATCGCGAAGATACCCGGCAAAATCTTTGTCCAGGACACAGGGCGCGGATTGTATAATTCTGCACCGCAGGAGAATTTCACCGAGAGGATGGCCGAAAAGTTATGAAAACAACATTGTCCGAGAGCCCTGTACGCGCGGCTCTTGTGATTCTAGCTGTGGCTGCGATCTGCCTCGCCTGGAATCTGCCCAGCCTAAACGCGCAAGCTCCAGCGCCGGCGGGACCTCCGCCTCCGCCGCCCACGGCCGAAAATATGAAAGGCAAGACCGCGGCGCAGTTCTATAAAAAGATAGAAGTACTCAAGGACATCCCCGCCACGGAAATTCACCCCGCGATGGAATACATTACACTCGCCCTTGGAGTTGGCTGTCCGTATTGCCACACGATCGGAAAGTTCGACGTTGAGGATAAGAGGGAGAAGCACGTCGCCAGGAGCATGATTGCGATGACCATGGCGCTCAATTCCACCGTATTCGACAACAAACGGGAAATCACCTGCTACACATGCCACCGTGGCGCCGCAAAAGGCGCTCCCACACTTGTATTCCCTGGCGAAAAAGCCCCCCCCGAGAAAACGGCGGCAGAGATCTTCCCTGCTCTCGCAGTTAAGAATATTACGGGCATCGATCCCAGCATGGCGCCCAGTATGGCGCCTGAAACTGTTGTTTCGGGGCCAGCCCCCGCCGCGCCTGCGAAGCCCGCACCAGCAGCCCCGCTTCCCGCGACGGAGGAAGTTTTCGCAAAGTACGCGCAGGCTTTAGGCGGGAATGCCGCGATCGGCAAGATCACCTCAGTGGTCCACAAGGGAATGGTCGAAATGCTGGTTCCCGCTCCCCCGGCGCCTCCGGGAACTCCGCCTGTTCCCCCGGCGATGGGCACGGTTCCGGCGGAGTTTGATCGCAAAATTCCCGGCAAGCAAGTCGTCTCGATCCAATTCCCCGGGAGGCCGGCAAACATGGTTGGCTATGACGGCACCATCGGATGGCACGGCACGCCTCTGCGTGAAGATACTGGCGGCGAATTGGGTCTCCTCAAGGACCTTGCCGAGTTTCCCCCAGATCTCAATTTTAGGGACGATCATGCGAAAGTTCAGGTAGACGCAATGGAGAAAATCGACGGCCACGATGCCTACCGCGTAGTTGGCCTGCGTCCCGATGGCTCCGCCGTCGATCGCCTGTACTTCGATGCGCAAACCGGCTTGCTCCTGCGCTCCTACACCACGATGCAAAGCGTCCTGGGAGCGTTCCCGGAAGAGACAAATTACGACGACTATCGCGACGTCACCGGGGTCAAGATTCCCTACACGGTGCGAGTCGTAAGTGCGGAAGGAAACCGCACCTACAAGTGGGCCCAGGTCGATGCCAACGCGCCGGTGGACGATTCCAAGTTCACAAAACCGTTGCCCCCGCCCCCACCTCCGAAACCCGCGGACTAGAGCGGACAGGCAATCTTGCGGCTCCCACACCACACTCCGGTGCGGCTTCTAAACTTGTACGCAGCGAGGAAAGCGGCCAAACAGTGCCGGCGGAAGCAGATTGCCTTCCGCCGGCATCGTCAGCGAACACTCGGATATTCCGTTACTTCATTTGCTGCAGTGTGGGCAGCGCCGCAAGAAGTTCTTCGCTGTGCTTGGTCGGATCCACCTTGATGTATTCCTTCACGATCACGCCTTGCGGATTGATGATGAAAGTGTTGCGCATAGCGATTGTAATTCCGTTCATTGTTTGAACCGACCCATACAGATTGACGACTTGCTTGTCGGAATCGGCCAGGAGCTTGAAGCTCAGCCCTTCCTTGGTGCAGAACTGCTGATGAGAGTCGACCGTATCCACGCTGACGCCGAGGATGGTGGTGTTGGACTTTTCATATTGCGCGAGATCGCGCTGGAAATTGTGGGCTTCAATCGTGCAGCCCGTGGTGAAATCTTTCGGGTAAAAGTAGAGGACGACCCACTTGCCGTGGAAATCGTGCAGACTCACTTGTTTGCCTTCCTGTGAAGACAGCGTGAAATCCGGAGCTTTGACGCCCACCGCCGGTGGCTGATCCGCGGCGTGCAGTAGCGGATACGCCAAAAGCAGCAGTGCCATTCCCAGGAAAACATACAGCACGAGCCGTGCGAGATTGCTTCGCGAACTTTTCATGCCTTGATCCTCCTGAAGATTCATTTCGCCCGCCGAGAGACGAGCGTTTTCGGAGCTGAAAATCCTACGTGTCTAAATTCTTTGTCCCCGAACTTGCCACCCCTGCTGAGAATCCTTTGCCCGGCCCGTGCGGCCTAGTATATGCCAAAATCACGATTTTGAATGACTTGAGTATGCAGCCAACCTATCCCCTAGGATCCATGAAGTGGCATTCAACTCGGCGGCGCATTGTCCGCGAAACGTGATACAACTTTGGGGCTCCGGCCATGAGTGGGCGCATCCATGGGCCGCAGGGAGAGTTACTTTATTCCGGCGGGCTTCAAGCCGCCGACGCGCCAAAGCGCTTTGGCCACGGCGCGTAGAGCCCGCAACCTGATAGTGTAGTATAAGTTTCTGGAGGATTGGACAGATCATGGCAATTGCAACGATTAACCCCGCGACGGGACAGACCCTTAAGACCTTTGAGCCTCTCACGGATTCTCAAGTCGACCAAAAAATCGCGCGCGCAGCTGGAGTATTTCCGGCGTTTCACCGGCTACCGTTCGCCGCGCGCGCGCGGATGATGGTCAAAGCGGCGGAAATCCTCGAGAGTGAGAAATCGTCCCTCGGCCGCTTAATGACAACAGAAATGGGCAAGACCCTTCGTTCGGCGGAGGAGGAAGCCGTCAAGTGCGCCTGGGGCTGCCGCTACTACGCCGAACATGCGGAACGCTTCCTCGCTGATGAAGCCGTTGAGACGCCGGCAAGCCGTAGTTTCATTCGTTACCAACCGCTTGGTGTCATCCTGGTGGTGATGCCGTGGAACTATCCGTTCTGGCAGGTGTTTCGATTCATCGCGCCGGGTTTGATGGCGGGCAATGTTGGTCTTTTGAAACATGCTTCGAATGTGCCCCAATGCGCGCTGAAGATAGAAGAAATTCTGCTGCGGGCGGGATTTCCCGAGGGCGCCTTTCAAACTCTACTGATCGGCTCCGGCAAGGTGGATAGAATTTTGGAGGATTCCCGCGTAGAAGCGGCTACTCTGACTGGCAGCGAAGGCGCCGGAATACAGGTTGGATCGGGTGCCGCAAAGCGAATCAAGAAGGTCGTACTCGAACTCGGCGGCAGCGACCCATTTATTGTCATGCCCAGCGCGAATTTAGACGAAGCGGTCAAAATCGGCGTCAAGGCGCGTGTAATCAACAATGGACAATCCTGCATCGCGGCTAAGCGCTTTATCGTTTCCGAGGAAATTGCAGACAAGTTCGAACGCGCCTTCGTTAGCACGATGCAGAGCCTGAAGCTGGGCGATCCGTTCGATGAAAAAACAGACGTAGGACCCCTGGCAACCGCCGACGCCGTGACCTCACTCCATGCCGACGTCCGCAAAACGATCGAGGCCGGTGCGAAACTTCTGACAGGCGGCAAGCCGGTGGAAGGCAAGGGCAGTTTTTATGAGCCGACGGTTTTGTCGAATATTCCAACCAATTCGCCGGCCTACCGCGAAGAACTTTTTGGCCCAGTGGCCTCCATTTTCCGCGTGAAAAATGCTGAGGAAGCGATTCGGATCGCCAACGACAGCCGGTTTGGCCTGGGCGCGAGCGCGTGGACGAACGATAAAAGTGAGCAAGAACTCTTCATCAATGAGCTCGAAGCGGGCATGGTTTTTATCAATCAGATGGTGGCCTCCGATCCTCGGGTTCCATTTGGCGGGGTGAAGCGGTCTGGATATGGCCGGGAACTGAGCACTTACGGGATTCGCGAATTCACGAATGTGAAGACCGTCTGGGTGAAGTGAAGGATTCCTGAAACTAAAGGAGTTGTTTGAGTTCGCGAACCCTGATTTTGTGGTCATACCAATAGACCTATGGTATATTGGCTCTGGAAGGCACCCCATGGCTTCTCGCACAGCGAGCATTTAACTCAGGCAGAATCGCGCACTTATCCTGCGCGGCGGGAAAACTGGTTCGTCGGAGGATAGTTCGTGTATAAGGTAGTCCAGACTTCGCGTCTTTATGAGCAAATTGTTCAGCAGATAGAGGAATCCATCCTCAAAGGTACTTTGAAGGAGGGAGATCAGCTTCCTGCAGAGCGCGAGCTCGCACAGCAATTTGGTGTCAGCCGAACGGCCGTTCGTGAGGCGATCAAGGCGCTCCACGAAAAGGGATTCGTGGACGCCTTTCCCGGACGGGGGACGTTCATCGCGAATGGCAATTCGAATTCCATGCGTCAGTCTCTCGACCGGATTCTCAAGAGCGGTACTCCGGATGGGGCGGCCCACTTGGTGGAAATTCGCGAAATTCTGGAACCCGAGATCGCTGCACTGGCGGCGGCTCGTGCTGACGATCAGGACCTTGCAACCATGCGAGAAGCGGTCAGTGTGATGGACAGCGCACGGCACGATCCCGAAGCATTCATTGAAGCGGATCTTGATTTTCACCTTTCCCTGGCCGAAGCAGCGGCGAACCCCTTCGTTCTGTCCCTGATCGATTCCATCGTTGGATTGCTGCGTGAACAACGCATGCGAATCTTCTATGTCGATGGGGGGCCGGAGCGCGGCCAGGTCCACCACAAGCGTATCCTCGATGCGATGGAGCGCCGCGATTCGCGGGGAGCGCGGGAAGCGATGCAGGCGCATCTTCGGCAGGTGCGTGAGGATTCACACAACGCCCCGGGTAGCCCGGAGCCAGCAGTCTAACAGTCCATTTTCGATTAGGAGACCACGGCGAATGGCGAATTTGGGGTTCATAGGACTCGGAGTGATGGGCAGCCAGATGGTGAACAGGCTGCTCGACAAAGGGCACGTCGTAACTGGATACAACCGCACGCGTTCGAAGGCGCAATGGCTGGTGGACCGGGGTATGAAGTGGGGAGACTCTCCGCGCGCGGTTTCCGCGGCAGCGGACTTAACTTTCTCAATGGTCTCCAACACCGAGGCCTTGAAGTCTGTTTCGGACGGACCGGATGGATTTCTCGCTGGGTTAAGCGCAGGCAAAGTCCTGATTGACATGAGTACAGTGAGCCCCTCTGCGAGCCGCGTGCTCGCTTCCAAGGTTCGGGAAAAGGGCGCTGACATGGTTGACGCGCCTGTTTCCGGCAGCGTGACAACGCTTCAAGAAGGGAAATTATCGGTGATGGTCGGCGGACGCCGCGAAACTTTCGACCGCGTAAAACCTCTGCTCCTGGACATTGGACCGAAAGTCAGCTACGTGGGTGACAACGGCCTTGCGCTTTCCATGAAGATTGCGATAAACCTGAGTCTCGCGGTTCAAATGTTGGCTTTTTCGGAAGGAGTCTTGCTGGCGGAAAAAAGCGGCATCGCCCGCGCGATGGCGGTAGATGTTCTGACGCATAGTGTGATCGGCTCGCCGATGGTCCAGTACCGTGGACCCTTCGTGCTCAAGATGCCGGAAGAGGCCTGGTTCAACGTGAACATGATGCAGAAGGACATGCTGCTGGCGCTGGAGATGGGACGTCAGCTCGATGTGCCTTTGCCGACGACAGCAACAGTCAATGAATTCTTGACGGCGGCCCGGGGTATGGGGATGGCCGACCAGGACTTTGCTGTCATATTCGATGTGTTAGCCCGAATGTCAGGAGTTTTGAAATGACGACTGCCACGAATCAGTCCAAAGCCGATGCCGGGATTGGAACCGAACGATTGCTTCACATGTATAAGCAGATGGTGTCGATCCGTCTGTTCGAGGAGCAGGTGAACGATCTATATACGCGCGCTCTGATGCCCGGCCTCGCCCACCTGTACATCGGCGAAGAGGCCGTCGCGGTCGGGATTTGCGAGGCACTCCACCGCGACGATTACATCACGAGCACGCACCGCGGCCACGGGCATTGTTTGGCCAAAGGCGCGGCGCCAGACCGCATGTTCGCCGAATTGCTCGGCAAGGAAGCGGGCTATTGCCGCGGCAAGGGCGGCTCGATGCACATCGCCGACCCGAAAAGCGGCAACCTTGGAGCGAACGCAATTGTAGGCGGAAGCGTGGGCATCGCGGCGGGCGCGGCGTTTTCCGCGAAGACGCTGGGCACGAAGCAGGTGGCGGTGTGTTTCTTCGGTGAAGGGGCGCTCGGCCAGGGTCTCCTGTACGAAGTGATGAATTTGTCGCGGCTCTGGGAGTTGCCGGTCATTTACGTTTGTGAAAACAATATGTACAACGAATATACGCATTTTTCTGAAACGACGGCGGGCGAAATTCTGGCGCGGCCCGCGGCATTCGGAATTCCCGGAGAGAGCGTGGATGGGCAGGACGTCAGGGCCGTGTATGCAACAGCAAGCCGCCTCGTGGACCAGGCGCGTTCGGGAAAAGGTCCGGCATTTCTCTTGTGCAACACGTACAGGTATCGCGGACATCATGTTGGCGATGTGAATCGCGAGTATTATCGCGCCAAACAAGAGGAACAGCGCTGGATGGCCGACCGCGATCCGATCAAGTTGCTGACCGATTGGATCACCGGCCAAAAACTCGCGGACAAAGCGCAACTCGATCGGATTCAATCGGAAGTCAAATCCGAGATCGACGCGGCCGTCGATTTTGCCGTGAAGGCCACGTATCCCGGCTTGGACCAGGTTGGGGAGGACATTTATGCCTGAGGTCGCCGTTCGCGAATTGACGCTCGGAGAAGCCGTCCGGGAGGCGCTGGCGGAGGAGATGCGGCGCGATCCTCGCGTGTGCCTGATCGGCGAAGATGTGGCCGAGGCCGGCACGCCGTTCAAAGTCTTGTCAGGGCTCGTCGAAGAGTTCGGAAAATCACGCGTCATCGATACGCCGATCTCAGAGGCCGGATTCACGGGAGTCGCGGTGGGAGCGGCGATGACGGGCCTTCGCCCGGTGGTCGACATCATGTTCGGTGATTTCGTTACACTGACAATGGACCAAATGGTAAACCAGGCCGCCAAAGTTCACTACATGTCCGGAGGAGCCTGGAGAGTCCCGATGGTGATGCGGGCGACACTCGGCGCCAGCCGCCGCTCGGCCGCGCAGCATTCGCAATCGCTGCATGCGTGGTTCAGCCATATTCCCGGACTGAAAGTCGTGCTGCCGTCGACGCCGTACGATGCGAAGGGGCTGATGAAAACCGCCATCCGGGATGAAAATCCCGTCATCTTTTTTGAAGACAAGATGATGTTCAAGTTCAAGGGTCCGGTGCCCATCGAGGAATACACGATCCCGTTCGGTGTGGCGGACATCAAACGCGAAGGCGAAGACATCACTATCGTCGCGACCAGCAGCATGGTGCAGGTGGCGCTCGGCGCGGCAACCCTGCTTGAAGAAATCGGAATCAGCGCCGAAGTGGTCGATCCGCGGACAACCTGGCCGCTCGATGAGCAGACGCTGATCGAATCCGCGAAAAAAACTTCGCGGGCTATTGTGGTGGACGAGGGTTACGAGAGATACGGCGTCACCGCGGAGATTGCCTCGGTGATCGCCACAGGCGCTTTCTACGATCTGGACGCACCTGTAAAGCGAATCGGGGCCATGCACGTTCCGGTTCCCTTTTCTCCCCACCTCGAAGATGCGACGATCCCCAGCGAGCAACAAGTATTTGAAGCGGCTCGGGCGATGTGTAAACGGTCGTAGAAGATTTTTGTAACACAGACTTCAGTCTGTGGGCAGTTAGGCCTTGCTAGGTCCACCAGAACACAGGCTGAAGCCTGTGCTACTGGAGATCTCACGGCAGGAGGCAAGCCATGGCACTACCGACGTATGGATCAATGGCGGTTGACTGGGAACAGCGCGTCGATTTCGACCGCTTGCGCCGCGAGCGGCTGGCGCGGGCGAAGGCGCTCCTGGCGAAATCGGAGATGGGCGCGCTGCTCTGCTTCGACATGAACAACGTGCGCTATCTCACCTCGACGCACATCGGCACCTGGGCTCAGGATAAAATGAGCCGTTTCTCTCTTCTTCCTCAGAACGACGAACCCATCCTGTGGGATTTCGGGTCGGCCGCGAAGCACCATCAGCTTCATTGCCCTTGGCTGGGAGAGCGTTCGCGCGCCGGGATTCCGCTGCTGCGCGGCGCGATGTCGCCGGAGATGGGCCGCGCGGAAGACGTCGCCAAGAAAATCCGCGTGGAGCTGGAAAAGCGCGGTCTGCACAAGGAGCCGCTCGGAATCGATATCGTTGAGCCGCCTATTCTCTTCGCGCTGCAGCGGGAAGGAATCACCGTCGTCGATGGACAGCAGATCATGTCCGACGCGCGCGTGATCAAGACGCGCGATGAAATCACGCTGCTGAACATGTCGGCGATGATGGTGGACGCCGCGTACCACGATTTGTATTGCGCCATGAAGCCCGGCATGCGAGAGAACGAGGCCGTCGGCTTGGTGAGCAAAGTTCTGTACGATCTCGGCTCCGAATACGTCGAAGCGGTGAACGCGATTTCCGGCGAGCGCTGCAATCCGCATCCGCACGTGTTTTCCGATCGCGTGCTGCGGCCCGGCGATCCGGTGTATTACGACATTCTGCATTCATACATGGGCTACCGCACTTGTTACTACCGCTGCTTCACGATTGGTTACGCGTCGCGCGCGATGATCGACGCCTACACGCGCTGCCGCGAATATCTGGACGCCGCGATTTCGCTGGTTCGTCCCGGGCGCACGACGGGAGAAATCGCTTCGGTGTGGCCAAAAGCGAAGGAGTTCGGCTTCCCGGATGAAGAAGCGGCGTTCGCGCTGCAGTATGGCCATGGAATCGGTCTGGCGATCTGGGAGAAGCCGGTAATCAGCCGCCTGGTGTCGCTCGAGCATTCTCATGAGATCAAGCCGGGCATGGTGTTCGCGCTCGAAACATTCTGGCCGGCGAGCGACGGCTGGAGCGCCGCGCGCATCGAGGAAGAAATTGTAGTCACCGAAACAGGCCACGAAGTCATCACGCGCTTCCCGGCCGAAAAACTTCTTGTGGCCGGCGCGCCCTATGTGACCGTCGATGGGCCGCTCGAGACCACGCGGGAGCATGAAGCCACTCCCAGCCAGCGCGTCGTGCAGATGGTCGAAGCCAGCGCGAAAACGGAGCGAGTCGTCGTTTCAAAATAACGGCGCCGCTCTTCGGCGTTCCCAAACATCATGGCCCACAACATCGTAATGCCCGCCCTCGAAATGGCGCAGGAAAACGGCAAGCTCCTGGCTTGGCGAAAAAAAGAAGGTGAAGCCATTGCCAAGGGTGAGCCGCTCCTCGAAATCGAAACCGACAAGGCTGTTGTCGAGATTGAATCCCCAGCGGAGGGAATCCTCGCCGGCGTGAAAGCGCACGTGGGCGACGTCATTCCCGTGGGCCAAACGATCGCGTGGATCGTCATGCCGGGTGAAAAGCCTCCGGCCGAAACACAACCGTCCGCATCCGGCAGACGGATGGAGACCAAAGCTTCACCCTCTTCCCCCCCTGCTGCCGTGAAGTCTTCCGCGGAGCCTTCCTCGTCAACCGCACGAATTTCTCCCAAGGCGCGTCGCCTCGCGAAAGAGCACGGCATCGACCTCAACGGGGTGCGCGGCACGGGCAGCGAAGGAGAAATTCTCGCCGAGGACATCCTGGCACTGGTGGCGTCACCTGGTTCGGCTAAGGGAACGCCCGCTTCCGGCGCCCTTGAAACGATGAGCTCGATCGCGCGCCTCATGGCCGAGCGGACCACGCAAAGCTGGACCAGCGTGCCTCATTTCTTCGTCGTTCGAGAGGCCGATGCAGGAGCATTGATTGAAGCGAGAGAGAAATTGGGATCAGCGATCGAAAAAGCGCAAGGAGTGCGGGTCACACAGACGGACCTCCTGGTCGCTCTCGCAGCTCGAGTCCTGGTAAAGCATCCTCGCTTGAATGCAAGCTGGACAGGCCAAGGGATCCGCCTCAATTTGGAAATGAATATCGGCGTCGCCATGGCTGTCAATGATGGAGTCGTGGCCGCCGTCATCCCGGGCGCGCAGGCCAAGAATCTTGGCGAAATTGCAGCCCTTCGGCATGACTTGACGGAGCGCGCTAGGGCTGGCAAATTGCGTCCCGCGGACATCTCCGGCGCGACATTCACAATCAGCAATCTTGGGATGTACAAAGTGGACGCTTTTAGCGCTATTATCAACCCGCCGCAAGCCGCGATTCTGGCCGTGGGGCGCATCACGGATCGCGTCGTGCCGGTCGATGGGAAACCCGGCATTCGTCCCATGATGACGATGACGTTGTCGAGCGACCACCGGGTCGTCGACGGCGCGCGCGCGGCAACTTTTCTCAACGATCTGGCCGATGCGATACAAGACCCTGGGAAGTGGCTCGGATGATACTCTCGGCGCTCTTGCGCTGAAGGAGGACTGACGATGGAAGATATCGGCGCCACGCAACCCCGTGTCCCTGCCGTTGCCCCCTCAAACGCGAAAAAGAAACCCTTCTACACGAGTCTGTCGTGGCAGGTACTTTTCGGAATCGCTGTCGCAATCGTCCTCGGCTATTTCAAACCGGCGACCGCGATTGCCATGAAGCCGCTAGGCGACGGCTTCATCCGCCTGATTACGATGATTATCGCGGTGATCATCTTCTGCACGGTCGTCACAGGGATTGCCGGCATGGAAGACATGAAGAAAGTCGGCCGCGTCGGCGGCAAGGCGCTGTTGTATTTCGAAGTTGTCTCCACGCTGGCCCTTTTGCTCGGCCTCGTTGTCGGCAACGTCGTGAAACCGGGCGCAGGTTTCAACGTAAACCCGGCCATGCTTGATACCAAGGCCGTGGCCAGTTACGCGGGCCAGGCCAAGGCCCAAACCGTAACCGACTTCGTTCTGCACATCATCCCCACCACGATCGTGGACGCCTTCGCGCGAGGGGACATCCTGCAAGTCCTTTTGGTCGCCATCCTGTTTGGCTTTGCTCTATCCGCGATGGGGCCCCGATGTAAGTCCGTGGTCGAATTGTTTGACGGGATGACGCACGCGGTCTTCGGTGTAGTGAACATTGTGATGCGTCTCGCTCCCATTGGAGCCTTCGGAGCGATGGCATTTACCGTCGGCCAATACGGCATCTCTTCACTCAAACCATTGGCGAACCTGATCGCCACGTTTTATGCCACGTGTATATTTTTTGTTCTCGTCATCCTGGGTCTCGTTTGCTGGGCCGCGGGATTCAGCATCTTGAAATATCTTTCGTACATCAAGGAAGAGATCTTACTTACCCTGGCGACAAGTTCTTCGGAACCCGCGCTGCCCACACTGATGAGGAAAATGGAGAAGCTGGGCTGCTCGAAGTCGCTGGTGGGCTTGGTGGTGCCAACCGGCTACACGTTCAATACCGATGGAAGCAGCATGTATATGACGCTGGCGGCCCTCTTCATTGCCCAAGCCACAAATACACATCTGACGCTCGGGCAACAGTTCACCATTTTCATCGTGGCCGTCCTGACTTCAAAGGGAGCAAGCGGTGTGCAAGGCGCCGCTTTTATCGCGCTGGTGGGAACCCTGACCGTAATCCCAACAATTCCCGTGGCCGGCATGGCCTTGCTTCTCGGAATTGACAGATTCATGAGCATGTTCCGCGCGCTGGTCAATATGGCCGGCAATGGCGTTGCCACCTTGGTTGTGGCGCGGTGGGAGAAAGAGATCGACGGGAAGACGCTGGCAAGGAATCTGGCGTCGACTCTGCCACTAGCTGCCGTCCCCGAACCAGTGAAAGCCGGGCAATCGGCTTCGTAATGAGTTTCAATTTCATGGTGCCCGGGGCGGGAGTCGAACCCGCACGCCCCGGAGGGCAAGGGATTTTAAGTCCCCCGCGTATGCCATTCCGCCACCCGGGCACTGTTCGCGTAAGACTATCCTACTGAATCACTTGCTGCAATAACTGCTGTTCGGCACTCACTCGCTCCAAATCCTTGGTCTCGGTAAGGGTGTCGGTTGGATGCTCTGTGGAGGCGTCCAACCGCTCCCGCCGGCAAGGGTTTCTAGTCGCAGGCCAGGGTGACTTGAAGTTGAAGCCAGCAAGACCCGGAGCGTACGTTGATGCGCGCGGATAAAAATGAATTTCGAAATCTTGGCTAGATCGGCTTGGATGCAATCATGAATTCAGGTGTCCGAAGAGGCCTGCTTGCGCGTCTCCGCCCAACGGCCCGCAAAATGAATTTCGGGTCGCGGACCTGGAACACTAAGTCCAGATGAATAACCTTGTAGGTATCTGAAAATCTGGCCCTGCCCACATTCCGGGAAGAGCATCATTCAGGATGTGGGAATCATTGTGCAAGTACAAGGCGATGCGGGAACAGCCACGCAATGTTTACCGCTACCGTGGCAGCTACGAACCGAATTGCTATGCTTCCGGGTCGCCGGGAGACCAGTCGGAGGGCGGAAATTCTACCGGCCAGAACGGTTGATTCAGAACGATGAACGCAAGCCCCACTTGCCATGCGGGACCCCATGCTTCATGATACGCAACCATGCATTCCACCGTCTTTTTGGTCTCTAGGTTGGAGAGGACAAGCCTTTGTCCCCTTTTCACTGGTGTTCGTAGGATCACCATGCCGCCAAAACCGTTGATATGAACTGTATGGGTATCTTCCGTAAAGCGGACTCCTTCGGCGTTATATCCGGAGACCCTCACCTCAATTTCCATAGTCACTCGTTGCGATCTTCTGCGATTCGCCTCTACCCATGATGTCGCGACAAATATGGAGAGCCAACTTTCCAGAATTCGAAACTCCTCCTCTTCCATCGACATAAATTCCAGGGCCAAGCCCTGGGGGGAAGCCCGCACGACTCGCGCCTGCGCCTTTACGAGATCGCCGCTCTTCTCCAGTGTTATAGTTAATTCTGCCCCCTCAGACAGTAAGCAATCGGTCTCTACGTAGCAGCCCCCGCGGCTTAAATTCCCGAGGCGGGCCTTGGCGCGCGTGCCACTTTCGACGTGCAAAATCTCAACTTCGGGCGGTGATGACAATCGGTAACGCGGACTGGTGCGATGTTCGGCGGTCTTGCGCTGGCGGTCGGGCTTCTTGGATTCATCTGACATTTATGAAGCGTAGCTTACCATCGAAATTAATATGCCTAGCAACGAAGGCGTTTTTCTCAGGTGCTGGGCGGGGAAAACGTTGCCGGTTGGGCCGGAAGACCCAACCTGATGCAGTCGCGGCTGATTGCTAAGCGCGCAAGTCAGTAGGATTGACCTAAACGCTTCGCCCAAATTAGACCGGAAAACTGGAAAACCAAGCCGCACCCTCCACCTGCCCAGCGGAGCCTCAATAGACTTCGCGGAAGGCCATGGTCTGGTCGATGATCAATACGGGCCAGCGAAGGGGCGAGCCGGGTGGCGCCGGCGCGTGCGTGCCAGTCAAGGTGAAATCCGTGCCGCCGCCGTCGCATTCAATGGAGAACGAGTAGCCACGCTTTTCTTTGTCGTTCGGATCGACCTTCCCCGCTGAAATTAGGTCATCCACGGAATCACATTCGCTGAAGGCAGTTAACTCTTCGCGCTCCGCGTCGGCGATTCGGAACATGTTTCTCTGGACGAACGCAAGAGAGATGCTTTGCGGGATGGTCGTCCCTTTAGGGTCGAGCCCCATCCGCCGCAAATACAGATAGCCGGAAAGAAAGAACAATCCGATGCCGCCAAGAAGGAACGCGAGAAACCGCATGAACGGATGTCTCCAAACTGTAACGCAGAATATAAAGAACCGCTGTGCAGCACGCAAGATAACTAAGCGATTCTCGTCAGCGCTTGTTCGCTAATAGTTATCGGGTGTGTCCCGTTTTGGAAGCGGGTGGCCAAAAGAGTTTCGGATTTGGAGGGTGGCGCAGCCGTTGACTATAAATTTTTGGGTGCCGCGGCCCTTCACGGTTTTTGTGAAGGGTGCGGATTTTTGCCCTCCCTCCTATTCGTCATGCTCAGACCGAAAGCAAACCGAAAGCATTGACACACGAGGGTGGGCGGCATAAGGTTTGCGCAAAGATCAAGAAGGGGGAAAATATGTTTCCGGCGAAAGCAAGCGGGATGCACATGCTGTTACGTTCGGCTTTGGCGCTCGGCGCCGTGCTCATGTGCATGGCGACGCGAATATCGGCCCAATCCGCCGCCAACGGCGCCGAGTGGCCGACTTACGGAGGGGACCTGGCAAATACCAGGTACCGCCCGCTTGACCAGATCAACGCCGCCAACTTCAGCAAGCTGCAGATTGCCTGGCGTTTCAAAACGGACAGCCTGGGCCCGCGGCCCGAATTCAAATTGGAAGGAACACCGCTGATGGTCAAGGGTGTGCTCTACACGACAGCTGGATCGCGCCGGGCCGTAGTGGCGCTCGATGCGGGCACGGGCGAATTGCTATGGATGCACAGTGAGCAGGAAGGAGAGCGCGGCACCAATGCGCCGAGGCAGCTTTCAGGCCACGGAGTCGCCTACTGGACGGATGGCAATGAGGAGCGAATCTTATACGTCACGCCCGGTTACAGACTCGTCGCTCTCGACGCCAAGACCGGCATCCCGGTGCCCACCTTCGGCAAGAATGGCCTGGTCGATCTGAAACAAGACGACGATCAGGAAATCGATTTGCTCACCGGAGACATCGGTCTTCATTCGACGCCCCTCGTGGCCAAGAATGTAGTGATCGTCGGGGCCGCGCACTTGACCGGAGGCGTCCCCAAGAGCAGGAAAAACGTGAAAGGCTATGTCCGCGGCTTCGACGTACGGACCGGCAAGCGCCTCTGGATTTTCCACACGATTCCTCGTCCCAACGAATATGGAATCGAAACGTGGGAGAAAGATTCCTGGTCCTACACTGGTAATACGGGCGTCTGGGGACAAACCTCCGCGGATGAAGAACTAGGTCTCGTATATTTGCCGGTAGAATTGCCAACCGGCGACTACTTCGGAGGCGATCGGCCTGGGAATGGCTTTTTCGGTGAAAGCATCGTGGCCGTGGATTTACAAACGGGCAAGCGAAAGTGGCACTATCAACTCGTTCACCACGGGTTGTGGGACATGGACATCCCATGCGCCCCGATGCTGGTCGACATAACGATCAACGGCAAGACCGTCAAGGCTGTAGCGCAGCCGACCAAGCAGGCCTTCCTGTACGTGTTAAATCGAGAAACCGGTGAGCCCATCTGGCCGATTGAGGAGCGCCCCGTACCGAAAGGGGATGTGCCCGGAGAGTGGTACTCGCCCACGCAGCCATTTCCATCCAAACCTCCCGCGTTCGACAACCAGGGCATTTCGAGCGACAGTTTGATCAACTTCACGCCGGAACTCCACGCGGAAGCCGAGAAATTGGTTTCACAATACCGGATCGGGCCGTTATTCACGCCGCCATCGGTCAGTACACTCGGGGGGCCGCTGGCCTCGCTAACATCGCCCGGATCAATAGGTGGAGCGAACTGGCCGGGGGGATCATACGATCCTGACACCCACACGCTGTATGTGTATTCGCAAAGCGGAATCGCCGCGCTGGGGCTTGTTCCCTCCCCAGATGCAAAGCTGTCGGACATGGAGTACGTTCAGGGAACTGCGGGGGCGACGCCTCGGGCCGGGAGGCCCATGGGGGCGGCTCCGCTTGCCACACGTCCAGGGCCCGCTGCCATAGAAGGCGAGGGTGGCGACCCTCTAACCGTCCGAGGCATGCCGCTGTTGAAGCCGCCCTATGGCCGCATCACGGCGATCAATCTGGACAAGGGCGAATTCGCCTGGCAGATCGCGCACGGGGAAACTCCGGACAACGTTCGCAACAATCCTTCGCTTGCAGGCCTCACCATTCCTCGCACCGGCCGTGCCGGTCTTATCGGGACGCTGACGACAAAGACTCTGATCATTGCTGGCGAGGCAGGCTTCTTCACAACGCCATCCGGGGCGCGGGGCGCAATGCTGCGCGCGTATGACAAGGCGACGGGCAAAGAGGTTGGCGCAGTCTATATGCCGGCGCCACAGAGCGGCTCGCCGATGACGTACATGTTCAACGGCAGACAGTACATCGTCGTGGCCGTCAGCGGGGGGACCTACCCCGGTGAATACATTGCCTACCGATTGCCCGATGACGCGAACTGAAAATGGCGAGGCGGTTCAAAACCGTGTCACTGCATTTGGGCATTGCCCATGGCAGGGGAAAAGCCCCTGTTACAGATATGGTATCCATCACAATCTTTTGTGACAATGGTCACAAAGGTTTGTTATAACTATCGGGTCAACTTCAGCCCAAGGATTGCCCGTCGGGCCGGTGCTGAGTTTGGACTTTCGTGAGGTTTCGGCTACCGGTTGGCCGTCTCTTAGTGGGTTACCGAGGCGCGCTCTGTGCTGCAGAAGGCGCGCCCGGTCTTGGGCACTCGTAGTTACGATCTAACGTCTTGGCCTGCAGCCAGGGTGAGGATGTGCCAGTCGATCTGAGGGGATCGTTGCAAGTGAGTTTGTCTGCAGTTCCCCGGTGTTTCCCTGTCTGTCCACCGAAATTTCCAGGTATTTTTATGCCCAATCCTATTTTGACCAAGCTTTCGAACAACCCCCGTTGTGGGGTTCCAAATCACATTTCTGTTTGCCGCAACTAACCAGTTTGAGCGCGGGCGAGATTTAGACTTGGGCCAGTGTCTAGACAATATGTGGAGAGAGGGAGGCTACAATGGCGACCGCAGTCAGTCACTACACCTCATATAAGGCGCGACCATTCACGCGGGAACAACGCGACACAACCACGATCCTGTTCGGTGGCCTCACCTGGAAGCACGAACGGCTGGTCCAGGGGGTTTTCAACAACCTAAACTACAAGGCGAAACCCCTGCCCAATATCACGCGGGCGGACCTCGATGCCGGCAAAGAACTGATCGACGTCGGCGCCTGCTGTCCTACGATCTTTACGACGGGCAGCCTCGTCAACTTCCTGAAGTCCGAAGTTGCCGTCAATGGCAAGCAACCGACCATTGACAACTATGTCTTCTTGACCGCCGGCGCCTGCGGTCCCTGCCGCTTCGGCCAATACCACGAGTCCTATGAGATGGCTCTCGACGGCATGGGCCTGAAGGATTTTCGCCTTTTCCTCCTGGCGCAGGACCAGTTGGACCAAGCCCCCGAAAAGGGCGGCGGCCTCGAAATCAATATGCCACTGAGCCTGGGAATCGTTTGGGCCATTCTGTGCGGCGACATGCTCACCGACATGGAATACCTGACGCGGCCCTACGAAGTTGTCCCCGGTCAGACGGACAAAGTAATGAAGGAGAGCGCCGATTACCTTTTCGAAGTGTTCCAGAAGCGGCCCATTCACGGGAAGAAGTGGGGCCTGTTGGCGTGGCACTTCCTTTCCAGCTATTTTGCGGATGCTCTGCGGGTGGTGAGGAAGAAATTCGACGCGATTGAAGTCGACCGCCTGCAAGTGAAGCCGAAAATAAAAATTACCGGCGAATTCTGGCTCCAAACGCACGAAGGCGACGGCAACTACAACATTAAGCAATGGCTGGAACAGGAGGGTTCGGAAGTCATGCCTCCTCCCGTGGCCGTTTGGCTCAGTTACCTGCTCCACACGCCCATTTGGCGTCTCCAGGCGAAGGCAAAAGTGGACCGCAAGGTGCGCATGAAGATCGCCATGGTGCGCGGGATGGAGCGCCTCTATATCGGAACCTATAACCGGTTCCGGAAGGCGCTAGGCAATGTGCCGCACGAATTGCCGGACCAGGAAGAACTGAAGGAACTGGCTTCCCCGTTCTTTCACTTCGAACTGCGAGGCGGTGAAGGCCACATGCTCGTGGGCAAGGCCCTGCATGCCCATCTTCACAAACAAGCCAATATGACGTGCGAGCTGTCTCCCTATTCCTGCATGCCGAACACGATGTCCCAGGGCGCCATGGCGAACGTGCTTGGAAAGCATCCCAACCTGCTCTATGCGCCAATCGAGATCAAGGGAGATGCCGAAGTGCACGCTCTGTCCCGCTGCCAGATGAT